>Ga0268263_1000572_pt1 | contig 51628 bp, 48 predicted proteins | sample Biomet5_FD_190358 | JGI IMG/M metagenome (GOLD analysis project Ga0268263, IMG submission 190358) | Microbial communities from bioreactor (seeded with sewage sludge) at LBNL, California, USA - Biofuel metagenome 5 (SPAdes) (version 4) | ecosystem: Engineered > Bioreactor > Anaerobic >... | reverse complement strand
CCGTGGCGGACGGCTGGACCGGCAACGTCGTGCTCAAGCTGACGGAGGGGCTCGGCTCCGCCTTCGGCAAGATGTTCAAGGCCATGCTCACCAAAAACGCGATGACGAAGCTGGCGGCTCTCACGCTGCACGGCGGGATCAACGACTTTAAAAAGAGGCTGGACTACACCGAAGCCGGCGGCGCGCCGCTGCTGGGGATAGCGAAGCCCGTGATAAAGGCTCACGGCAGCAGCAACGCCAAGGCCTTCAAGAACGCCGTGCGGCAGGCGAAAGCCTTTGTGGACGGCGACGTGAACGGCACGATAGCGCGGGCGCTGGCCGACATGAACACAGAGGAGGCGGACGAATGAGCACGGAAAGCTGGACTTTGCCGGAGAAGCTGGAGGAGAACATCGGCTACTGCTTCAAGGACCCGAAGCTGCTGCGCGTCGCGCTGACTCACTCGTCCTACGCCAACGAGGTGAAGGACCGCGTGGAGTGCAACGAGCGGCAGGAGTTCCTCGGCGACGCGGTGCTGAGCATCATCGTCTCGGACTATATATTCGCCAATTACAAGCACCTGCCGGAGGGCGAGCTGACGAAGATGCGCGCCTCGCTGGTGTGTGAGAAATCGCTGTGCCAGTTCTCGCGCGAGATGGAGCTGGGCGATTACCTGATGCTCGGCCACGGCGAGGAGCTGATGGGCGGACGGGAGCGTTCCTCCATCCTGGCGGACGCCTTTGAGGCGCTGCTCGCCGCCATATATCTCGACGGCGGCATGGAGCCCGCGAAGAAGCATGTGCTGCGGTTCGTCAAGCGCGCGCTCGGCGGGCAGGAGGACGTGCCTTTCAAGGATTACAAGACCGCTTTGCAGGAGATAATCCAGCAGAACCCGGAGGAGCGGCTCTATTACGCGCTGGCGGAGGAGAGCGGCCCCGACCACGACAAACATTTCGTGGTGGAGGTCAGACTCAACAGCAACGTGATCGGCCGCGGCGAGGGGCGCAGCAAAAAGAACGCGGAACAGGCCGCCGCGCGCGAGGCGCTGGAGCTGATGGGCGAATGAAGCACGCGAACATCGCGTTTTTCGTGCCCATGGCCGGCTGCCCGCACAGGTGCAGCTTCTGCGACCAGACGCCCATCACCGGCGGCGCGAAGGTTCCCACCCCTCAGGAGGTGGACGACACGCTGGCGGAGGCGGAAAAGCGGCTGGCCGGGCGCGCAGCTGACACCGAGATAGCGTTTTTCGGCGGCAGCTTCACCATGATACCGCGCCCGCAGATGGAGGCGCTGCTCTCCCCCGCCTCGGAATACGTGCGGCGCGGCGTCTTTGCGGGCATACGCCTCTCGACCCGCCCCGACGCGATAGACGACGGCATCCTCTCGCTGCTCAGGGACTACGGCGTGACCTCCATAGAGCTGGGCGCGCAGTCGAGCGACGACGCGGTGCTCGAAAAGAACAGGCGCGGCCACTCCTTCGCGGACACGGTGCGCGCCGGCGAGATGATAAAGCGGGCCGGCTTTTCGCTGGGCCTGCAGATGATGACCGGGCTTTACGGCGCGACGCCGGAGACCGACACCAAAACGGCGCGGGACTTCATCGCCCTGTCGCCGGAGACGATGCGCATATACCCGGCGCTCGTTTTGGAGCACACGGAGCTCGCGCGGCTCTGGCGGGAGGGCGTTTACTCCCCGCAGACGCTGGAGGAGGCCGTGGAGCTCGTTTCCGGGCTGCTGCCGATGTTTGAGGGCGCGGGCATCCGCGTGATAAAGGTGGGGCTGCACGCGGAGCGTTCGCTGGAGGGCGCGCTGCTGGCGGGGCCCTACCACCCGGCGTTCAGGGAGCTCTGCGAGAGCCGCATACTGCGCGAAAAGGTGGACGCCATGCTGCTGGGCGAGCCCGCCGGGCCCTACCGGCTGCTGTGTCCCGGGAACATGATCTCAAAGCTCGCGGGCCAGCACAGGGAGAACATCGGACACTGGTCCTCGCTCGGCTACACGGTGAAGATAACCGCCGGCGAGGGCGAAAATCTGGAATTAGCAGGGATGTGACAGGTTGTACCTCAAATATCTTGACATAGCGGGGTTCAAATCCTTCCCCGACAAAACGCGGCTGACCTTCGGGCGCGGCATCACGGCCGTGGTGGGCCCGAACGGCAGCGGAAAGAGCAATATAAGCGACGCCGTGCGCTGGGTGCTGGGCGAACAGTCCACCAAGGCGCTGCGCGGCGCCAAGATGGAGGACGTCATCTTCAACGGCACCGCGGGACGCGCCGGGTACGGCAGCGCCGAGGTGCGCCTCACCCTGGACAACAGCGACCGCGCCCTGCCCGTGGAGGACGACGAGGTCGTGATCACGCGAAAGTACTACCGCACCGGAGAGAGCGAGTACAAGATAAACGACCAGGCCGTGCGCCTTAAGGACGTGAACGAGCTGTTCATGGACACCGGCCTCGGGCGGGACGGCTACTCGCTGATCGGGCAGGGCCGCATCGCGGAGATCGTCGGCGCCAAGAGCCGCGAACGCCGCGAGATATTCGAGGAGGCCGCCGGTATCAGCCGCTTCCGCTACCGCAAGGAGGAGGCGGAGAAGCACCTCGCCGTGGCCGACGAGAACCTTCTGCGCCTGCGGGACAATCTCGACATGCTGGAGGCGCGCGTGGGCCCGCTGAAGGAGCAGTCCGAGAAGGCGAAGCAGTTTTTGGAGTACTCCGAGGAGAAAAAGAGCCTCGAAGTCTCCGTCTGGATGCGCACTCTGCGCCGCATAAAGAGCCAGATGCAGGAGCAGAGCGGCGAGATAGACCAGAGGCAGGGCGAGTACGACGCGCTGGACAGCGCCTACAACGAGGGCGAGGAGCGCATAAACGCCCTTTTCGAGCGGATGAACGGCGTCGGAGACGAGGCCGAGGCACGCCGCGGGAACATATCGGAATACGAGGCCGCCGCCGCGGAGGCCGCCTCCCGCGCCGCCGTCTGCAAGAACGAGATGGAGCACGGCGAGGCTGAGCGCAGGCGGCTCGAGGACGAGATAAAAGAGCTGGCCGGCGAGGGCGGCGAAACGGAGAGCGCCCTTTCGGCACGCCGCGGGGAAAAAGCCGCGCAGGAGGAGAAGCTGCTCGCCCTGGACGGGAAGCGGAAGGCTCTGGAGGCCGAGGCCGAGGCCATCGCCGCCGAGAGCGCCGCCCTGGAGGCACGCCGTGCCGCCGCCGCGGAAAAGCTCTCCGCCACGGACGCCGAGCTCTCGCACCTGGCCGCCGTGAAAGCTGCCGCCGCCTCGGAGACGGAGCAGCTCGAGGCGCGCCTTGCCCAGCTCGACCTTTCGCAGAGCCAGAAGGAGGAGCTGCTCCGCGGATACCGGAGCGAGCTCTCCGAGTGCGGCGAGCTGCTCGAGACGCTGGACGACAGGCTCGAGAGCCTGGCCAACGCGAAAAACGGCATCTCCATGAAGGCGGCCCTGCGCAAAAAGGAGCTGGACGAGCTCACCGCCCGCCGCGACAAGCTCGCGCGCGACACGAACGCCGCCCGCGACCGCGCAAAGCTGCTGACCGATCTGGAGAACAACATGGAGGGCTTCGGCCAAAGCGTGCGCTTTGTCCTCGACAGGGCAAGGGCGGGCGCCCTCGGCGGCATACTGGAGCCCGTTTCGAAAATAATATCCGTGGACGCGAAGTATTCCCTCGCCATAGAGACGGCCGCGGGCGCCGCGCTGCAGAACGTGGTGACGTCGGACGAGGAGGCCGCGAAGCGCGCCATCCGCATGCTGAAGGACCAGGGACAGGGACGCGTCACGTTCCTGCCGCTGACCTCGGTGAAGGGCTCCGTGCTGAACGAGCAGGGGCTGGAGAGCTGCGACGGGTTCGTCGGCTACGGCTACAGGCTCGCGCGGTACGACGCCAGATACGACGGCGTGATAAAGAGCATCCTGGGGCGCATAGCCGTGGCCGAGGACCTCGACAGCGCCGTTTCCATCGCCAAACGCTACGGCTACAGGTTCCGCATCGTCACGCTGGACGGCCAGGTCGTGAACGCGGGCGGCTCGCTGACAGGCGGCTCCTCCGTGCGCTCGGCCGGGCTGCTCAGCCGCAGACAGGAGATAGAGGAACTCGTCGCCCGCGCCGGAAGGCTTGAGAAGGAGCTTGCCGGGACGGACGCCGATTTCCGCAGGCTGACGCAGGAGCTCTCGAAGCTGGAGGCCGACGCGCTCGCCACCGACAGCGAGCAGAAGGCCGCCGCGGAGGACCGCATACGCGCGGAGGGCGAAAAGAAGCGCCTGACCATGCAGATAGGCGACGCCGAGGCCGCCGGAGAGGAAGCCGCCCGCCAGCGCGCGGAGATCGGCGAAAAGCTCGCCGACGCCCACAGACGCGCCGAAAACTGCACGGCGCAGACCTCCGGCATCACCGAAAGGCGCGCCGGGGAATCTGCGGAGATCGCCGCGGCCGCGGGCGAGACGGAGAAGCTCGCCGCCCGCGCCGCCGAAAACACCGCCGCCCTGCACGAACAGAGCCTGGCGGCGGCCATGCTCTCGCGCGACATCGAGGCGGCGGGGCTGGCAATCTCCCAGCTTTTGGAGAGCCGGGCCGACCGGGACGCGCGCACTGCCGCCCTGAAAACGGCCGTGGAAGCTTCGCGCGAGGCCGGGGAGCGTTTCGCCGCCGAGATAAAGGAGACGGAGAGCGAGCGCGGGCGTCTGGCCGGAGAGGTCAGAAAAGCGCAGGCGGAGATAGAGTCGCTCTACGCGCAGAGACGCGAATTCGAGGCGGAGAGCACGCGGGAACGCGCCGCGCAGAAGGAGACCGTCGCCCGCAGGGAGGAGGCCTCCGTGGCGCTGGCCAAGAGCCGGGAGCGCCTCGGCACGCTGCAAAAGGACTACGACGACATCATCGGACAGCTCTACGACGAGTACGAGATGACGTACTCCATGGCGGAGGCGTTCGCGTCGCCCATAGAGGAGCCGCAGAAGGCCAACCGCCGCCTCTCGGAGCTGAGGAGCCGGATCAAGGCGCTCGGATCCGTCAACGTCGCGGCCATAGAGGAATACAAAGAGGTCAGCGGCAAATACGAATTTTTAAAGGCCCAGATCACGGACGTGGAGAACAGCCGGGACGAGCTGCGCGGGCTTATCAAGAGCCTGACCGGGCAGATGCGCACCATCTTCACCGACCGGTTCACGCAGATAGCGGGGCATTTCACCATCGTGTTCCGCGAGCTGTTCGACGGGGGCGAGGCCAGGCTCACCCTGACCGACCCGGACGACGTGCTGGAATCCGGCATAGACATAGACGTGCAGCCGCCGGGCAAGAAGATAACGAACCTGGCCGCGCTTTCGGGCGGGGAGCAGGCGTTCGTCGCCATCGCCATATATTTCGCCATCATGAAAGTCAGCCCGCCGCCGTTCTGCATACTCGACGAGATAGAGGCCGCGCTGGACGACGCCAACGTCAACCGCTACGCCGAGTACCTGATACGGCTCTCCGGGCAGACACAGTTCATCGCCATAACGCACCGCCGCGGCACCATGGAGCACGCAGACAGGCTCTACGGCGTCACGATGCAGGAGGAGGGCGTCTCCAAGCTGCTGGAGCTCTCGCTGGACGACGCCAAAACAGGCGGGAACTGAGGCTTTCCCGCCGGACTGCATAAATCCCGTCCCTTCGCCGCAAAATAGAGCCGTATAAGGCTTTTGAGTGCGGAGGGCGAACAGATGAACCTGCTTTTTATCGACCAGTTTGCCGGGTATCACGGCGCCTCGCCGGAGTGGGAGGGCCCGGACAGCGGGCTTTTTTCCGCCGTCGGCCGGCACCATGCGCTGGCGCGCGAACTTTCCGCGCTCGGCGCGAACGTCGGCATAGCGACCTCCTGCCCCGCTCCGCCCGACGGGGGCAAAGACGGGGACGGCTTCTTCACCGTGACGCGGGAGGGCGTGACGTACCTGCTCTTTCCCTCGCCGATGCGGCTCCCCGGCGAACATCTAAGGCTCGGCAGCGCGCTGGGCTTCTCCGGCAGCCTTGGGGACAACGCGGCGAAGGTCGCGGCAATGACCGCCCCGGCGGCCGTGATCTCGGCGTCGCTCGCGCCTTTCGATTTCGGGGCCGCGGCGAAGGTCGCCTCCCTCTCCGGCGCCAGGCTCGTGTGGGAGATGACGGCGATAGAGCCGGACTCGCTCATCCGCGCCGGAAAACTCGCACGGTTCGGGCCGGCGGCGCTGTTTTTGCTGGCCGCGCGCGCACGGGCCGTCAGAAGGGCGGACGTGGTCGTGTCGCCGCTGATAACGGCCGACACCTGGATGGAGAGGATGGGCGCGCCCGACAAGCTGCGCTTTATCCCGGAGGCGGCGCCCGATTACGACAGCTGCCCCTGCGACGAGGCCCTGCCAGCCGTGGACTTCATAACGAAGCTGCGCGGCGAGGGCAAATTCGTCATCGCCTACGCCGGGGAGATGAGCCGCGCGGCCTTTCCGGAGACGCTGCTGCGCGCGGTAAGGGAGCTTGGCGACGGATACGCCGCGGCGTTCGCCGGAGACGGCGGGCAAAACGTCCTCTTAAAGCGCGAGGCGCGGGACACCGGCATGCAAAACGCCTATTTTTTCGACGGGCTCTCCCCGGCGGGCGGACAGGCGTTCTGCGCGGCGGCGGACTGCTCCTTCGCGCCGGAGACGGAGACAGGGCTGCCCGTGGGCGAGCTGCTGCCGCGCATGATGGCGGGGCGGCCCGTGATATATGCCGGAGTGACCCCGCCGGCGATACTCGCGAAAACGGGGTGCGGCCTCTCCTGCCCGCCGCGCGACCCCAAGGCGCTGGCACAGGCGGCCGCGAGGCTGCGCGCTTTTTCCGGGGACGAACTGGACGCCGCCGGAAAGGCCGGGCGGGACTACGCGCTGGAGCGACACACCCCGGCGAAACAGGCCGAGCGCTGGCTCCGGCTGCTGACTGAACTTACGGAAGGGACAAAATGATGCTGCTTACCATAGACATCGGGAACACGAACATCGAGTTCGGCATATTCGAGGGGGAGACGCTCGCGGGCGTGTTCCGCCTCGGCACGAAAAGGGACATCACCTCCGACGAGGTGGGCCTTTTCACCGCGCAGTATTTTGAGATAAAGGGCTGGGCGCTCTCGGCCGTGGACGACGTGGTCATCGGCTCCGTCGTGCCGCAGGTGAACTATTCCGTTTCGAGCGCCGTGCTCAAATATTTCGGGCGGGAGCCCTACATCGTGGGCGAGAACCTTTTCTGCCCGATAAAGAACCTCTACGAGAGCCCCGACGAGGTGGGCGCGGACAGGCTCATCGACGCCTACGCCGCGTACCACAAATACGGCGGGCCGCTGGTCATCGTCGATTTCGGCACCGCCACGACCTGCGAGGCCGTCTCCGCCGCCGGCGAGTATCTGGGCGGCACGATCTTCCCCGGGATAAAGATCTCGTTGGAGGCGCTGTTCGAGAAGGCCGCGAAGCTGCCGCGCATAGAGCTGACCGACCCCGGCGTCGCCATAGGGCGCAGCACCGTGCAGAGCATGCAGGCGGGCGCCGTGCTCGGCTACGCGGGCGCCATAGAGAACACCGTGAACCACATAAAGGCCGAGCTGCCCGGCTCCGCCAAAACGGTGGCCACGGGCGGGCTCTCCCGCCTTTTCGCCAAAGCGGCCCCGATCTTCGACGTGGTGGACACGCGCCTCACGCTCGACGGCCTGAAACTGATATATGAGCACCGGGACATCCCGGTCTGAGCACGCAAAAGCGGCCCGCTCCCAAAATGGAAACGAGCCGCCGTTTCATGCCTGAACGCGCTCAGTAGCCGAAGGTGCCGTCCAGCGAGTCGTCGTCCGACACCCACGCGTCGCTGACCTGGATGCTGCGGAAATTCTCGCTGTCGTCGCGGATGATGACCGTCTCTATCCCCGCGTTGATGATGAGGCGCTTGCACATCGAGCAGGGGCTCGCGCCTTTGACGTAAGCGCCGTCCGCCGCCTCTTTCCCGACAAGGTAGAGCGTGGAGCCTATCATGTCCGTCCTCGCGGCGTGGATGATGGCGTTCGCCTCCGCGTGCACGGAGCGGCACAGCTCGTACCTCTCCCCGCGCGGAACGTTCAGCTTGTCGCGCATGCAGTAGCCGAGGTCGCAGCAGTTCTTCCTCCCGCGCGGCGCGCCGACATAGCCCGTGGACACGATCTGGTCGTTCTTGACGATGATGGCGCCGTAGTTCCTGCGCAGACAGGTGCCGCGCTCCAGCACGGTCTCCGCGATGTCGAGATAGTAATTGATCTTGTCGCGCCTTTCCATAGCGCACCCTCTTTCCGTATTTATGTTTTTATGATAAAGGGCGCGGAGCGCGTTTTCAAGGATTTTTTGTAAATTTTACCGCAAAGCCGAAAATAACTTTTTTCAGGGAGGGCGCCATGCCGGAACTTTCCGATATCCATTATATAAAAGAGCTGTTGTCCCGCCACGATTTCCGCTTCTCAAAGTCGCTCGGGCAGAATTTCATCACGGACCCGGAGCTCTGTCCCCGCATAGCGCGCGAGGGCGGGGCCGAAAAGGGCGTCTCGGCGCTGGAGATAGGGCCGGGCATCGGCGTGCTGACGGCGGAACTGGCGAAACGGGCGGACAGGGTGGTCGCGGTGGAGCTGGACAAGGCGCTGCTGCCCATCCTCTCGGAGACGCTCGCGGAACACGACAACGTGGAGATCGTCTGCGGCGACGCGCTGGAGCTGGATCTCACCGCCCTCGCAAGGGAGAAATTCGGCGATTCGCCGTTCGTGGTGTGCGCCAACCTGCCGTATTACATAACCTCGCCCCTGCTGATGCGCCTTTTGGAGAGCCGTCTGCCCGCCCGCAGCATCACCGTCATGGTGCAGAAGGAGGCGGCCGACAGGATAACGGCCGCTCCGGGCACGCGCGAGTGCGGGGCCATCTCCGCCGCCGTGCGCTATTACAGCGACGCCGTAAAACTGTTCGGCGTGCCGCGCTCCTCCTTCGTGCCGCAGCCCGGGGTGGACTCCGCCGTCATGCGCCTCACCGTGCTGGGGGAGCCGTCCGTCTCCGTGCGGGACGAGAAGCTCTTTTTCCGCGTCATAAAAGCGGCCTTCGGGCAGAGGCGCAAAACTCTGGCCAACTCGCTGTCCTCCGGCCTCTCCCTGCCCAAAGCGGAGTGCGCCCGCGCGATAGAGGCCTCCGGCCTCGGCCCCAACGCCCGCGCCGAGGAGCTGACGCTGCCGCAGTTCGCCGCGCTGTCGGAGCAGGTGGCCGCGCTTTGCTGAATTTTCCTTAATGCGGCCGCCGGCGCTCTCCGGGCGTGCCTTTTGCGCGGCCATTTGACGCGATATATTCCTTATCGGCATGAAATTGTAAAAATTCTGGGAACGACTGCCTTTCTCTTGAAAAACCGTTCCGCTGATGGTATACTTGTTTAGCTTTTCTTCAATAAAGAACGGAGGATAATCATGGGGGATTTCATCAATAAGTTTAAACACATGTCGAACAGACAGCTCATCATCTACCTCGGCTGCGCAGTGGCGGCCGTGGTGCTGATACTTGTCATAGCCGTCACCGCCTGTCAGCCCAAGAGCGAGGAGGCCGGCCCCACCGAGGAGAGCACTTCCAGCGAGAGCTCGAGCGAGAGCGCCAGCGAATCCGAAGCTCCCACCGTCGAGATCAAGTCCCAGGTGGAGAACATAGAGGACGCTTTCAACCAGAACAGCGACGTCGTCGGCTGGCTGTACATCCCGGGCCTCGACATAGACGAGCCCGTGGTGCAGAAGGCGGGCAACAAGCTCTATCCCTACAACAACACCGACTGGCTGGGCAAGAGCATAGGCGACTACACCAACTATCCCGCGAGCTGCTACTACACTCACTACCTGAACACGTTCGGCAAGTCGAGCGAGCTGTCCGCGAACACCGTCATCTTCGGACACAGCAGCCGCGGCTACCGCAAGCCCACCCCTTACGTCGGCGACGAGCCCACGGACCCCAAATTCTCGCAGCTTTTCAACTTCAAGGACGATGAATTCGCCAAAAAGACTCCGTATATATTCTTCTCCACCGCCGACGAGGACATGGTCTGGGAGATATTCGCCGTCTCCTACAGCGACGACGGCACCTGGTACATCCAGCAGAAGGACTCCAGCAAGGAGACCATGAATGGCATCATCGAAAAGATGCGCGCGCAGTCGCTTTACGATTACAACGTGGACGTGACGGGCGAGGACAAGATACTCACCCTCTCCACCTGCACCGCCGCCGCCGGCCCGATGCAGTCCGACTGGGTCTACCGCTTCGTCATCATGGCGAAACTGATAGACAAGAAGGACGCCACCAAGACGGAGGCCGACTTTAAGGTCAACGACAACATCGTGTACCCGGACGGCTTCGAGTTCCACAACTACGACGACGCCCGCGCCCAGCACGACCTGACGCCGCTGGCCAACCCGATCCAGACCGGCAACTATGCGAGCAGCTACCTCAAGGCGTACCCGCAGTTCGCTGAGAGCGCGTCGGACAGCTCGTCCTCGGGCAGCTCGTCCACTGGCTCCTCCGGCAGTTCGTCCTCCGGTTCCTCGGGCTCTTCCAGCTCGTCGAGTTCTTCGGCAAGCAGCTCGAAGTAAGGTTTAAAACACAATAAAAGCCTCCGTGTTCATGCGGCACGGAGACTTTTGCATTTGACCGGCTATATTTTTGCGCAGACAGTGTCCGCGCACGCGAAACGGAGGAAGCCATGTCCAGAAAAAACGACGACCTGTCGCTCACGGACAGAGCGAAAAATTTTATAAAGAGCCTGAGCAAACGTGAGAGGATACTCTGGTGCGCGGCGGCGGCCTCCGTGGCGGCGCTGATCGTGCTGGCGGCCTCTCTCTCCGGCGGACCCGCGGTGGAAAAGTCGTCCGTCGCCTCCATCGCGCCGAGGAGCTCGTCCTCCTCCTCCTCGGGGAGCAGCTCCGTCTCCTCCGTCAGGATCGAATCCCACACGGACGAGATCGCGGCGGCCGCGGCGAAGAACCCGGACACCATCGGCTGGCTGAAGGTACCCGGCCTCTCGGAGATAGACAAGCCCGTGGTGCAGAGCACGGAGAGCAACATGTACTACCTCTACCGCGACGCCTCCGGCAACAAGCTGACGAACAACCTGACGACGGGGTACCACATCCTCGGCGCGTTCTACACGCACTACCGCGACACGTTCGGCACACGGGACGAGCTCTCCACCAACACCGTGATATTCGGGCACAGCGACCTCGGCCTCAACAAGAATTACGCGGACGACGACCCCACGGGCACGCTGTTCTCGCAGCTCTACAACTTCCTGGACGAGGACTTCGCCAAAAAGACCCCGTACATCTACTTCTCCACCGCCAAGGAGGACATGGTGTGGGAGGTGTTTGCCGTCGGCTACAGCGACTCCGGCACCGACTACATCGAGCCCGACCCTCAGCCCACCGCCTACGCGCAGCTGCTGGAGGACGCGAAAGCCCGCTCCCAGTTCGACTACGGCGTGGACGTCGGCCCCGGCGACAAGATCCTGACGCTCTCCACCTGCACGATACATTTCGGCATGACGGCCAAGTCCGAATACCGCTTCGTCGTCACCGCGAAACTCATCGACACGGACGCCGCCACCAAAAAAACGGCCGACCTCACGGTCAACGAGGACATCGACCCCGATTACAAGGGATAGCCCCGAAAAAACATAAAAAGGCCCGGCGCCGCCATTTTCGCAATGGAAGCGCCGGGCCCTGTTTTATCATGTCCGCGCGGCGGGTCACACGGGCTCGCCGTTCTTTTTGGCCTCGGCTATCTTGGCGTTCTCCGCCTCCTCGACGGCGCAGGACACCTCGCCTATCGGCCCGACTATCGGCAGCGGGTCGATGCCCTGGCGGGTGTAGTAGTCGCTGATGGCGGACTTGATGGCCTGTTCCGCAAGGACGGAGCAGTGGATCTTGACCGCGGGCAGCCCGTCCAGCGCCTCTATCACGGCCTTGTTCGTCAGCTTCAGCGCCTCGCTTATCGGCTTGCCCTTTATCATCTCCGTCGCGATGGAGGAGGTGGCTATCGCCGCGCCGCAGCCGAACGTCTTGAACTTCACGTCCTCTATGACGCCGTCCTTCACCTTGATGTACATCTTCATTATATCGCCGCAGCGCGCGTTGCCGACTTCGCCTATGCCGTCCGCGTCCGGGATCTCGCCCACATTGCGCGGGTTGGAAAAATGTTCAAAAACCTTCTCAGAATAAAGCATCGCTTTTCCTCCTTACTTGATCATGCGCACGGCGGTGTCCTCGCCGTTCACTATCTTCTCCCACAGCGGGCTCATCGCGCGCAGGCGCTCCACCACTTTGGGCAGCACTTCTATGATATAATCGGCGTCCTCCATCGTGTTGGAGTCGTCCAGCGTTATGCGCAGGCTGCCGTGCGCCACCTCGTGCGGAAGCCCGATGGCCAGCAGCACATGGGACGGATCCAGCGAGCCGGAGGTGCAGGCCGAGCCGGAGGACGCGCAGATACCGTACATGTCGAGCATCAGCAGCAGGCTCTCGCCCTCGACGCCCTCTATGGAGACGTTCACGTTGCCGGGCAGACGGTGCACCGCGTCCCCGTTCAGGCGGGTGCGGTCTATCTTCAGCGCGTTCGCGATGATCTTGTCGCGCAGCACGGCCGTCTTTTGAGCACGCTCCTCGATATTTGAGCACGCGATCTCCATGGCCTTCGCCAGGCCGGCGATGGCCGCCACGTTCTCGGTCCCCGCGCGCTTGCCCCGCTCCTGCGCGCCGCCGTCTATCAGGTTGGGAAGATTGATCCCCCTGCGGCAGTACAGCAGGCCGACGCCCTTCTGCGCGTGTATCTTGTGGCCGGAGAGCGAGAGCATGTCTATGTTCTGCTCCCGCACGTTTATCGGCACGTGGCCTATGGCCTGCACCGCGTCCGTGTGGAAGAGCACGCCCTTTTCGTGGCATATCCTGCCGATCTCCGGTATGGGCTGGATGGTGCCTATCTCATTGTTCGCGTACATGATGGTGACGAGGGCCGTGTCCTCCCTGATGGCGGCGGCGACCTCCTCCGGCCTCACGATGCCGTTCTCATGCACGGGCAGGTACGTCACCTCAAAGCCTTGCTTCTCCAGCGCCTCGCAGGAGTGGAGCACCGCGTGGTGCTCGAACGCGCTGGTGACGATGTGGCGCTTGCCCTTTTTGGCCATCATCTGCGCCGTGCCCTTTATGGCCCAGTTGTCGCCCTCGCTCCCGCCGGAAGTGAAATATATCTCCTCAGGCGAGGCGCCGAGTATCTCCGCGACCTGTGTGCGGCAGCGCAGCAGCTCACGCCCGGCCTCCTGACCCTTTGAATAGATGCTCGACGCGTTGCCGTACCCCTCTGTCAGCCAGGGCAGCATCGCGTTCAACACCTCCGTCGACACCGGGGTCGTGGCCGCGTTGTCGGCGTATACAAAACGTTTTTCCATTGTGTATGTCCTCCTTCGAGGCGAATTTCCGGGATGTCCCGTAAAAATCAGGGGCGCTCCCCCTGTCGTGGTTTTTATATTATACTATTCTTGTAGGAATTGCAACCCCCAATTTGCAGAATTTGCAGATAATTCATAGTTATCTTGTAGGAAATGCTTCCGCAGGCGTTTCGGCCCGGCGCGGCTCCGCCGCCCGCCGGCCCGCGCCGCTCAATACTTCCCGGTCAACGCGGTTATCGCCACGGCCGCAAGCGCCAGCAGCGCCACCGCCGCGACGATCATCCTTTTCATGCCGCCATCCATCGCCAGGCCTCCTGTCCTCACATTTTTCCGGCGGCGCGCGCGGCCCCGGCAACGGCGAGCCTGTCGCAGCGCTCGTTCTCCGGATGGCCGTTGTGCCCGCGCACCCACTCGAAACGCAGCTCGTGTCTCTCCGCGAGCTCCAGCAGCCGCTCCCAGAGGTCCGGGTTCAGCGCCGGAGACCTGTCGGCCTTGTGCCAGCCGCGCGCGCGCCAGCCCAGGGCCCAGCCCTTCGTCATCCCGTTGTACACGTACTGCGAATCCGTCACCACCGTGACCTCGCACGGCTCTTTCAGCGCCTCCAGCCCCGCTATCACGGCCATCAGCTCCATGCGGTTGTTGGTGGTGGCGGCCTCCCCTCCGGAGAGCTCCCTCTCCCGCCCCTCGTAGCTGAGGATCGCGCCCCACCCGCCGGGGCCCGGATTTCCCGAACACGCCCCGTCTGTAAAAAGCGTCACTTTTTTCATAAAACGCACCTCCGCCGCATAGTATCCCTTGAGCCCGTTGTTTCCATTATATATAAAACGCGGCGTTTGGCAAGTGAATACCGCGCCGGAGGACGGGCAATAATCGGGTGGGAAAAAAGTTCATTTTATTTCAGTTGACAGATTTTATAAATTAAAGTATTATATTAATATTGTGCGGCGGCTGGCGGAGGCCGCCCTTGCCCGCCCGGCGCTCTTGCCGGCGGAGACAACGTGATGCGGCGGCGCATCAGAGGACATACCGCCTCGGCGGATTATATGTTCTGTTTTTGGATTCCCGTCCGGAAAGTGCCGGTCGGGCTGATTTTGCTTGCCAAGTTGCGGCAATGACCGCTTGTTAAAGCATTTTATTTCGGATTTTTTCAGATAAAAACGCGAAGTTTTGCCGAAAAGAAATAATAAAAACGCGAGCCGCGTATTTTGCGCGCTCCGTGCGGCGTCCCGCGCCCGAAAATGTGGCGGGGGCTTTGTTTCGCCGTGCCGGGAGCCGCGCGCGGCCGCAGGTTTGGAGGAAATCATTTGGATAAAGATCAGATCCGTCGTCCCGAGGGCTCGAAAAAATCACTCGACGCCCTGGACAAGGTGCTGGCCGGTCTGCCGGAAGAGCAGTACGACCACACGAAAAGGGAGGCCCCCGCTCAGATGAGCGAGACGAAGCAGCCCCAGAGCACTCAGAATCAGGCCGCGCAGAAGCCGGCCCAAAACCAGAATCAGACCGCGCAGAAGCCGGCCCAGAGCCAGAATCGGACCGCGCAGAAGCCCGCCCAGAGCCAGAATCAGGCCGCGCAGAAGCCCGCCCAGAACGGGCAGAACACCCAGGGTCAGGGCGCGCAGCACCGCCGCGGACGCAGGCCCAAGGCAGCCGACCCCGCAGCGGCCAAACAGACCGACGCCGCGGCGCGTCAGGGCGAAAAGAAGCCCGAGAACGCCGCTCAGACCGCGCAGAAGCAGCAGGCTCAGAACCAGCCGAAACCGGCTCAGAGCGCCCAGAAGCAGGCGCAAAACGCCCCCAGACAGGCGCAGAAGCAGCCGCGGCAGCCCGCCGCCGGACAGAGGCGCGGCAGACAGCCGCAGGGCGGTAACCAGCCGCGTCAGAGCGCGCCCGCGCAGAAACCCGTGCAGAAGCTCATCACCCAGGCGGTGCAGCCGGAGCTCGCGCTCTACGGAAAGCTCCCGCCGGTCCCGGCGCCGACCCCCGACATCGCGGAGCAGGCCGGACAGAAGCGCCGCGGCAGACCGCCCCGCTCGTCCAAGACCCCGCCGCTCAAGATCATACCGCTCGGCGGACTCGGAGAGATAGGCAAGAACATGACGGCCTACGAGTACGGCGACGACATCATCATCGTGGACTGCGGCCTCGCCTTCCCGGACGAGGAGATGCTCGGCGTGGACATCGTGATCCCGGACTTCACGTACCTTGAGGAGAACCGCGACAAGCTGCGCGGCCTCGTGGTGACGCACGGGCACGAGGACCACATAGGCGCGATACCGTATCTGCTGCAGAGCCTCAACATCCCCGTCTACGCCAGCCGCTTCACCATCGCCCTGATAGAGGGCAAGCTGCGCGAGCAGGGCATCCTCAACAGGGCGAGCCTCACCATAGTCAATCCTCGCCAGAGCGTGACGCTCGGCTGTATGAACGTGGAATTCATCACGGTGAACCACTCGATACCCGACGCCTGCGCCCTCGCCATCCGCACGCCCGCCGGAGTGGTGATCCAGACCGGCGACTTCAAGGTGGATTACACGCCCGCCAAGGGCGACATCATAGACCTGGCCCGTTTCGGCGAGCTGGGCAGCCAGGGCGTGCTCGCGCTGCTGGCGGACTCCACGAACGCGGAGCGCCCCGGCAGCACGCCCAGCGAGCGCATCGTCGGCGACAGCTTCGAGCTGCTGTTCAAAAACGCGGTCGGCAAGCGCATCATCGTCGCCACGTTCTCGTCCAACGTCTACCGCGTGCAGCAGGTGATAGATACGGCCGTCCGCTTCGGACGCAAGGTGGCCATGGTGGGCCGCAGCATGGAGAACGTGATGGCCAAGGCGCTGGAGCTGGGCTACCTCGACGCGCCGGAGGGCACCGTGCTGACGATGGACGCGCTCAACCGTCTGCCCGACAGGGAGGCCGTCATCGTCACGACCGGCAGCCAGGGCGAGGCGCTGAGCGGCCTTACGCGCATGGCCATGGGCGACCACCGCAAGGTCAGCATCTCGCAGAACGACCTCATCATCGTCTCCGCCTACCCGATCCCCGGCAACGAAAAATTCGTGGACCGCGTGGTGAACGAGCTGATGCGCCTCGGCGCGGAGGTGGTCTATGAGAAATACAGCGACATCCACGTTTCCGGCCACGCCTGCCAGGACGAGCAGAAGCTGATGCTCGCGCTGACGAAGCCGAAGTACTTCATCCCGGTGCACGGCGAATACAAGCACCTGAAAAAGCACGCGGGCCTCGCGCTGCGCATGGGCATGGCGCCGGAAAACGTCATGATACCGGAGCTGGGCCGCGTCATAGAGGTCAGCGAATCCGGCATCAGCGCGACGACCTCCGTCACGGCGGGCGCCGTCATGGTGGACGGCCTCGGCGTGGGCGACGTGGGCAGCGTGGTGCTGCGCGACAGGAAACACCTGGGCGAGGACGGCCTCATCATCGTCGTCGTCACGCTGGACGGCAGCACGGGCGCGGTGCTCTCCGGGCCGGACATCGTCTCCCGCGGGTTCGTCTACGTGCGTGAGGCCGAGGACATGATCGGCGAGACGCGCAACGTCGTGCGCCGCGTGCTGAGCGAGTCCTCCGGCGGGCAGAGCCACGACTGGGCCAACCTGAAGCTGAAGATACGCGACGCCGCGTCGGACTACCTCTACAGCGTGACAAAGCGCTCGCCGATGATCCTCCCGGTCATCCAGGAGGTCAAACCCGAAAAGAAATAACGATGCGCGCGAAAAGGGCTGCCCGCGAGGGCGGCCCCTTTTTTGCGGCTTTCTGCCGGACGCAGATAAAAAAAAGGCGCCTTTCGGCGCCTTTTTCGATCGGCACGGGAGAGCTGTCCGCTCCGCCCGGATTATTTCTCTTTCCTGAGGGTGATGGCGGCGGCGGCCACGACGGAGACGACCGCAAGAGCCACGGCCGCGCCCGTGAGGTCGTTGGCGCCGGTGTCAGGGTTGTTCTCGTTTTTGTCGCCCGCCTCGGAGGAGGAGCCCGACTCATTTATCACGGCGCCGGAGATGGCCCTGTTCGTGACAAGGTAGCGGCCCATGGTGTCGCCCGCCTTGACGGTGAACGCGACCTCGGCGCCCTTGGCGGCCATGTTGACCGTGCCGTGGCTGATGAGCTGGTTGCCATCGTACTCATAGAGATAGACGGTCTTGGTCTCGTCGTCGGACTTGAAGCCGAAGGCCTCCTCGTCGTACTCGTCGAACGCCATCACGATGGCGGCCTTGTTGGCGAGCTTGACGGTGGAGGTGAAGGAGAGGAACTTGAACTCGTTGTCCTTATATTTGTCGGTTATCTCGTCGATGGAGACGGTGTTGGAGTCGAAGTTGATGCCCTTCTGCCCGGTGACCTTCTGGAACTCGACCGTGAAGCCGCCGAAATCCACGTAGAGCGGGTTCGCGCCGGCGGCGGTGAAGCCGTCGTCCGTGATGACGAGCGCGGAGCCGGCGTCCACGGTCAGCTTGTTCTCAACGTGCGCCTTGATGGTGTCTTCGCTGATGGCCTCGTCCATGACGGAAAACTTCGCGACGCCCGAGCTGGTGGTGATGGTGGCGCCGGAGGATTTGGTCGCCTTGACCTGTATCTCCACGGCGGAAGCGTAGGCCAGCGGCAGCTTTTTGAACCTGACGGTGAGGGTCGCGGTGTTGGCTTCGGCGTCCAGCACCTTGATGGAGTATTTGTCTACGAACTGTCCGCCCAGCTTGATGGAAGCGGCATAGTCCGCGAAGTCGAAGTCCTCGGCGTAAGTGAACTCGACTGTGGCCTCCCCGCCGTAGGTGGCGGCGTGGGTGTCGCCGAAGTCGATCTGTCCGTTTCCGGCGGCGGCAAAGGCGGTGACGCCCATGGCCATGACCATGACGAGCGCCAAAACCGCGGTGATGATCTTTTTCATTCTGGAATACCTCCGATTATTTTCTCGAACCGAGGCGTCGGCGGCGTTTTTCGTCTGCCCGCTCGGTTCTCTTTCATTATAGTCACCATTTTGTCATTTTTCAACGCGATATTGTTACCATTTCGTCATCTAATTTCTGCCTGCCGCCCGCCGGCGCCGCGCCTGCGCAAATGTGTCACAGTAATACTTAAAGGGCGGGAGGCCCTACGCTTGTTTTATTCATAAAGCGATGATATACTTTATCATATTGATTTTTTACGGAGATGAGCCATATGAAAATTACACAGGACATTGAAAAACGTATAGACGAGTGGGTGGACTCGCACGAAAAGGAGTACCTGACCGACCTCGGGGAGCTGGTGGGTTTCAACTCCACCGCCTGCGACGGCAGGCTTCCGGGCGACAAGCCCTTCGGCGACGCCTGCGCCGCCGTGCTCGCGCGCGCGAAGAAGCTGGCGGAGAGCTACGGCTTTAAGGCCGAGAACCGCGACAACTTCTGCGTGGTGGCCAATCTCGGCGACGAGGACGAAAAAGTGGGCATATTCGGCCATCTGGACGTGGTGCCCGCGGGCGGCGACTGGGAGTATTACCCCTTCGGCCTCACCGTACAGGACGGGCTCATCATCGGCCGCGGCGTCATGGACGACAAGGGCCCGCTGTGGGCCTCCGTCTACGCCGTCCGCTGCCTCAAAGAGCTGGATCTTCTGCCCCGCCGCGGCATAGAGATATTCATGGGCAGCGACGAGGAGAAGGGCATGCTCGACATCGATCACTACGTCGAGACCTCCAGGGTCATGCCGGTCGTCTCCTTCACGCCGGACGGGAGCTATCCCATCTGCCACGGCGAAAAGGGCATCATGAACTTCTGGTTCGACATCCCCGCGGGAGAGGGCAACATCGTCGATTTCACGGCCGGCACCGTCACCAACGTTGTGGCCGACCACGCGGAGCTGCTGCTCTCCGGCATAGACGCCGCCGAGGCTGCCGCCGCTTTAAAGGGCGACAGCGCTTTCACCGTGAAGGCCGAGGGCGGGAACACCCGCATCACGGCCCGCGGCGCGGCTGTGCACGCCTCCCTGCCCGAAAACGGCGTCAACGCCATCGGCATCCTGGCGAAGGCCGTGCTTGAGCACGGGTTTGCCCGGGGCGGGGCGGTGCCCGCGTTACAGTTCGTGGCGGACGTGCTCGCCTCCTACAACGGGGAGCCTTTCGGCGCCGCCTTTGAGGACGAGCCCTCCGGCAAGCTGACCCACGTGGGCGGCGTGATGACGTTCTCCGACAACACGCTGCACCTGTCCATAGACATCCGTTACCCCGTCACCGTCAATGGAGCCGACGTGCTCGCCGCCGCGAAAGCCTTCGCCGAAAAGCGCGGCTGCGGCCTGACCGAGAAGACGGATTCCCACCCGATCTATATAGACGCGGACTCCGACCTCGTCAAGCTGTCCGTCTCCACCGTCAACCGCGTGATGGGCAAGGATTGGAAGCCTTTCACCATGGGCGGCGGCACCTACGCGCGTCACCTCAAGAACGCCTACGCTCTCGGCGCGGAGGACCCGGACTTCAAGAGCCCGTTCGGCCTGTTCCGCGGCAGCATGCACCAGGCGGACGAGTGCGCGCCGATAAAGCTCCTGCTCGACACCGCGAGGATATACGCGCGCCTGCTGCTGGAGCTGGACGAGCTGGATTTTTGAGATGTCCGGCCGCGTTATAAATCTTGAAACAGGCAGGCCCCCGGTCGGAGAGGCGATGACCCGTCTCTCCGGCGAGCTGAGGACGGCGCGGGCCTGCGGCGCCGGTTATGTGAAGATCGTGCACGGCTACGGCTCCAGCGGGCGCGGCGGCGCCATAAAGGCCGCGCTTCCGGCAAGGCTCGCGGAGCTGAAAAAGGCCGGCCGCATACGCGCCTACGTCGCCGGGGAGGACTTCTCCCCCTTTGACGCCGACGCGCGCGCCATGCTGGACGAATTCCCCGAGCTGCGGCGGGACGCGGACTTCGCGCAGGGCAACCACGGCGTCACGGTGGTGCTGCTGTGAGCGGGGCGGCGGAGAAGAGGCGCGGCTGGAGGCGGCTGTGGCTGCTCCTGCTGCTGCCGGCGTCGCTCGCGCTGTGGGCGGCGGCCGTGTATGTGCCCGGTTTCGCGGAGTGGTACGCGCTGAACGTGTACCGGCCGCTTGCCGGGGCCATCGGCACCGTCACGGGAAGCGTGCCCTTTTCGCTGACGGAGTGGTTCTACCTTTTCGCGGCGGTATTCGTGATATATGTGATTGTCAGGGCGGCGAGGCGCTCCCGGACCGGGCGTCCGGGCGAGGAGTGGCTGCGCGCGCTGGCGAGCCTCGTCTCTTTCGGGTGCGCGCTGACTTTCGGGTTCATGGCCGTGTTCGGCGTCAACTACCACAGGGCGAGCTTTGCGTCCTACAGCGGGCTGGAGGTGCGCGAGAGCAGCGTTTCGGAGCTGAAGGCGCTCTGCGCGGAGCTCATAGAGAACGCCAACCGTCTCTCCGTTCAGGTGCCGCGGGACGGCGGCGGCGTCATGGTCTACGCGGAGAGCGACTGGGCCATGGCGGCGAAGGCGCGGGAGGGCTACGGCCTGCTGGGCGCGGAATACCCGGTGCTGGCCTTCGGCGGCGCGAATTTCGGCACTCCGAAGCCGCTGCTCGTCTCCCCGCTGATGAGCTACACGCAGATAAGCGGCGTCTCGTTCCCCTACACCGTGGAGGCGAACGTCAACGTGGACGGGCCTGATTTTCTCATTCCCGCCACCATGATGCACGAACAGACCCATCTGGCCGGGTTCATGCGCGAGGACGAGGCGAATTTCGTCGCGTTCCTGGCCTGCCGCGGTTCCGGCGACGCGGAGATGAGCTACAGCGGCTACATGCTGGCGCTGATACACGCGATGAACGCGCTTTACTCCGCCGACCCCGCCGCCTTTTCACAGCTGCGGAGCTTCTACTCCGCGGGCGCCGACGCCGACATGAAGGCCCAGAGCGAGTACCTCGCGGCGCACGAGGGAAAGGTGGCCGAGGTGTCCGACGCCGTGAACGACGCTTATCTGAAGGCGAACAGTCAGGCCGACGGCGTGCGGAGCTATGGGCGCATGGTGGACCTGCTGCTGGCAGACTACCGCGCGCGCCGCGCCGGTTGACAAAAACGCGAGCGATGGTATAATCCATTATGACAGGAAGGAGATGTTTACCGTGATAGAAGAAGACGATGAGGAGGGCGTGCAGGTCATCTGCCCGTTCTGCGGCAAGTCGGTGCTGATACCAGCCGGCTACAACCGTCCGGTATATATGTGCCCGCGCTGCCACAAGGCTATCCCGCTCGACGCGGAGATACTCGAGCGCCTCAAACCGAAGAACTGAAAGACCGCCGGGGGCTTTTGCGAGCTTCCGGCGGCCTTTTTTATATCTGTGTTCCCCCGCCCCGTGGACGGGAGAGCGGCTCCCGCTTCGCGTCAAACAATAAGGCCCGCGTCCGCTGCTGTGCGGAAGCGAGCCTTTTTTGCGATCTGCGGGCGCCTCATTTCGAGCGGCGGAGGAAGCGCGGGCGGAACCAGTCCACATACACGCGGATCACCTGCGTCAGCGCGAAATCGTACACCAGGAACACGACGTTCCCCAGCCCCAGCAGCACCAGCACCGAGTATTTCCCGAACGAACCCATCTCGGTCAATACGTCCGGCATCTGGAACACATATATTATTATCAGGTACGCCGCCACGACGCAGACGTTGAACACCAGAAACTTCGCCAGCCAGCGCAGCGGCCTGATCTTTATGCGCTCCAGCCTCGTCTTGGTTATCGGGTAGTGGCCGAAGAACATGATGAACATCAGCATGGCCTCTTTGTCCGGCGTCAGGATGAGCGACAGCAGCGACACGGCGACATACAGCGTCACAGCCCAGCTCGTGCCCGTCTCCACGGCGACAGTCACCATGAGCAGCCCCGCCAGCGCCGGCAGAGCGTAAGTCCCGAACGGTATCATGCCCGTGGCGAACAGGAGCAGAGTGCAAAGCGCCGCTATCATGCCGCAGAGCGCCACCTGCTGACTCCTTTTCAAAAGGCCACCTCCAAAACAGAGGGCGACGGGAAGCCCCATCGCCTTCGCAAATATTCAGCCGCGCGCGTCAGCAGCCCCTGCCGCAGTCGCAGCACATGCTCATGCACATCAGGCTGGTGCACAGGTCGCAGCAGGAACAGCCGTAAACATCCGTCCCGTAGCCGCCCGTCGTGCCGTAGGGGTTGCCCGTGTTGCGCTGATACATGCATTTTTGATACGCCTCGCGGTACTCCGGGTTGCCGGGGTTCATCTGGTAGGCGCGGGCAAAGTGGTTCATCGCCTCGTCGAACCAGCCGCGCCTGTGGTAGATGCTGCCCTTAAGGAAGTACCACTCCGCGCTGCGCGAGCCCTCCGCCACGCCGTCGAGTATCTCCTCAGCCTCCGCTATGCGGTTCTGCGAGATCATGCGGCGCACGTCCGCGAACTCGGAGGGAGGGGTGTAGCCCGCGTAGCCGGAGCTCTGCCCGTAGCCGGAGTTACCGTAGCCCGCGTAACCCCCGCGCGAGGAGCCCGGCCCGTAGCCGCCCGCTCCGCCGCCGTTTTTGGCGTTTTTGCGCTCGGCCTGCACCTCGTCGTAAGCGGCGTTTATCTCCTTCATCTTTTCGGAGGCGATGTCCGCGAGCGGCGAATCCTGGTAGTTGTCCGGGTGGTACTTGCGGGCCAGGTCGCGATATGCTGTTTTGATCTGCTCGTCGGTCGCGTCGCGGCTGACCCCAAGCACCTGATAGGGATCGCTCATTCCGGCTTATTGCTCCTTTTTTCCGTCACGCGGGCCGCCTCGCTTTTCAGGCCGAGGTAGACCACGTTGTCGAGTATGGGTTTGTATCTGTATATCCTCAGCAGCTCCAGCGCCGCGGCCAGCTCCGCGGTCGTCGCCAGCAGCGAGCCCTTCGCCCACGCCAGCGCGTCCTCCCCGCCCTGCCCGAGCAGAAACGGGTTGTAGTTGCCCTTCTTTTTGTCGTCCTCCATGTCGTCGGCGGCGTCGCAGAGGTAGATGTACCGCCCGAACAGGTAGCCGAACCTTGCGAGCACGGTGCGCTGCCCGTCATCCGTGCTCAGCGCGGAGAGCGCGTGCTCAATGAACTTCGCCGTGGGCTCCGCCGCCATGTCCGCCGAGGCGCAGCCCGCCTTTTCCAGCGCGGCCTGGGAGGCCATCATCTCCGCGGCGGCCCTGTCCAGCTCCGGCGCGTTCTCCGAGCGGCGCAGCGCCCTTTTCCTCGCGGTGGCCGCCACCGGGTATATCAGCGCGGCGCCGAGCTTTTTCCAGAAGCCCCGGTCCGCGAGGTCGTCCCGCAGCTTGTAATAGAGCAGGATCATCGCCGCGGCGGCGCTCCTTTCCAGCGCGGGGCAGGACATGCAGGTGGCCTGACGCCGCAGGGGATGCATCGCGCACCTCTTTGGGCAAAAGGCCGGGTCCTGCGGGGAGACGGCCATCTCCAAAAGCGCCAGAAAAGCGAAATCGTAGCTGAGCGTCGCGCGGGAGAGCGGCCCGTAGGCGCGCCCCATCTCCCGGCACAGGCCGCAGTAGACGGCCTTGTAAGTCTCCAGCTCGCACACGCGCAGCTCCGGCTTATAGGGCTTCACATATCCGAACAAGAGAATTTCACCCCGAATCCGCTTCAATAATGCATATTTTACACCATCGGTTCGTTTAATGCATTAATAAAATGTGAATAGTGCGCCAACTGTTTTTTACCTCATTTTTATGCTCTTTTTTGTTTGACAACGTATGCGTGTGCGTTTATAATTATAAAATATACAATTTATGGGGGTATGACGTTGGATCTCCTGACGCTGTTTCTCATAGCCGTCGGACTTTCGATGGATGCTTTCGCGGTCTCCGTCTCGGATGGGATGTGCTATCCGGACATGCCGCGCAAAAGGGCGCTCGCCATCGCCGGGGCGTTCGGCCTGTTTCAAGGGATAATGCCGGCGGCCGGCTACTTTGCGGGCAACGCGTTTGCGAGCCTCATCTCCGGCTTCGACCACTGGGTCGCGCTCATCCTGCTCGCCGCCATCGGCGGGAATATGATCCGCGAGGCCGTGGGCGAGATGAAGCACCCGGAGGAGGAGACCTGCCGCGTCTTCACCTGGAAGCTGCTGCTCGCGCAGGCCGTCGCCACCTCGATCGACGCGCTGGCCGTCGGCATCAGTTTCGCCATGCTCTCCGCGAACATCTTCTACGCGGCCTCGTTCATCGCGGTCGTCACCTTCACGCTCTCGCTCATCGGCGTGGTGGCGGGGCGGCGGTTCGGCGGGCTGCTGCGGCAGAAGGCGGAGATCGTGGGCGGCCTCATCCTCATAGGCATCGGCGTAAAAATATTTATCGAACACACTTTCTTCTGATTCGGAGGCGGATATAAATGGACAAAATGATGATCGGCAACGAGGCCGTGGCCCGCGGGCTGTGGGAGGCGGGGTGCAGTTTCGTCTCCAGCTATCCCGGCACGCCCAGCACGGAAATATCGGAGTTCGCCGCCAAGTACGACGAGGTATACGCGGAGTGGGCGCCGAACGAAAAAGTGGCCGTGGAGGCCTCTCTCGGCGCGTCGATAGGAGGGGCCCGCTCCTTCTCCGCCATGAAGCACGTGGGCCTCAACGTGGCGGCCGACCCGCTGTTTACCGCGTCCTACACGGGCGTCGGCGCGGGCATGGTGATCGCCGTGGCGGACGACCAGGGGATGCACAGCTCCCAGAACGAGCAGGATTCCCGCCATTACGCCGTCTCCGCGAAGCTCCCGATGCTGGAGCCGGCCGATTCGGCCGAGTGCCGCGACATGGCTTCCGCCGCGTTCGACCTTTCGGAGCGGTTCGACACGCCCGTGCTGCTGCGGCTCTCCACCAGGGTGTCGCACTCGCAGAGCGTGCTGCCGCTGCACAGCCGCCTGGAGCTGCCGCTGAAAGAATATGTCAAGGACGTGAAGAAGAACGTCATGATGCCCGCCATGGCGCGCGGCCGCCACACCGTCGTGGAGAAGCGCATGCTCGCCCTCTCCGCCTACGCCGAGGAGTGCCCCTTCAACCGCGTGGAATGGGGCGACACGAAGCTGGGCATCGTCACCGCTGGCATCGCCTACCAGTACGTGAAAGAGGCGCTGGGCGAGGACGTTTCCGTCTTTAAGCTCGGCATGGTGAACCCGCTGCCCATCAAGGCGCTGCGCGATTTCGCGATGAAGGTGGACAGGCTCGTCGTGGTGGAGGAGCTCGACCCCGTGATAGAGGACAGCCTGAAGGCCGCCGGCATCGCGTGCGAGGGCAAGTCGCTCTTCACGCTGGAGGGCGAGTACACCGCCGCGATGATACGCGAAAAGCTGCTGGGCGAGACGACGGAAAAGCGCGTCTACCCCGAGGAGCTGCCCGCGCGCCCGCCCGTCATGTGTTCCGGCTGCCCGCACAGGGGCGTTTTCTACACACTGAAAAAACTCGGCCTCACCGTCTTCGGTGACATCGGCTGTTACACTCTCGGCGCCGCGCCGCCCCTCTCCGCGATAGACACCACCATCTGCATGGGCGCGTCCATCTCAGGGCTGCACGGCTTCAACAAGGCGAGGCCCGGCTCCGAAAAGAGCTCCGTCGCGGTGATAGGCGACTCCACGTTCATGCACAGCGGCATGACGGGGCTGGTCAACATGGTCTACAACAAGGGCGCGTCCACCGTCATCGTGCTGGACAACCGCATAACCGGCATGACCGGCCACCAGCAGAACCCCACCACCGGCAAGACCCTGAAAGAGGAGCCCACGCCGGAGATCTCCATCGCCGAGGTGGCGAAGGCGTTCGGGGTGAGGCGCGTCGTCACCGTGGACCCGGCCGACCTGAAGGAGCTGGAGCGCGTCATCAAGGAGGAGACGGCGGCGGACGAAGTCTCCGTCATCATCGCGCGCAGGCCCTGCGCACTGCTCAAGGGCGTGAAACACGGCGCCCCGTATAAGATAGACAGAGAGAAATGCCGCGCCTGCAGGGCGTGCTTCAAGATAGGGTGCCCCGCCATACACATGGAGGACGGGAAAGCGGCGGTCGACCAGACGCTCTGCGTCGGCTGCGGGCTCTGCGCCCAGATGTGCGCTTTCGGCGCGATAGAATCCACAGCGAAAGGGGATGATCTCGGTGCATGACAGCATTAATATCATGATAGTGGGCGTCGGCGGTCAGGGAACTCTGCTGGCCAGCCGCGTGCTCGGCAACGTTTTTATGCACCGGGGCTTCGACGTCAAGATCTCCGAAGTCCACGGCATGAGCCAGAGAGGCGGCTCCGTCGTCACCTACGTGCGCTGCGGCGAGAAAGTATACTCGCCCATCATCGAGCCCGGGTGCGCGGATTACGTCCTCGCGTTCGAGCAGCTCGAGGCCGCACGCTGGCTCTCTTACTTGAAGGAGGACGGCGTGCTCGTCGCCTCCAGCCAGCAGATAGACCCCATGCCCGTCATCACGGGCGCGGCGAAGTATCCTGAAAACATTTTTGCCACGATAGAGGAGACGGGCGCGAGGACCATGGTGGTGGACGCGCTCGCTCTGGCCGAAAAGGCCGGCTCCTCCAAGGCGGTGAACACCGTCATGCTCGGCGCGCTCTCCTCGCTGCTGGATATTCCGGCGGCGGAGTGGGAGAGCGCCCTCGCGGAAACTGTGCCCGAAAAATTCAAGGATCTCAATATCGCGGCGTTCAGACTGGGCAGAGGGGATCAGAGCGAAAAATAACAGGAGGGATCCCTTTTGGACAGAACTTTCAGTGAGATAGAAACGGCCCCGCGCCATGAGATACGCGCCCTGCAGTCCCTGCGCCTTTCGCAGATGATACGCCGCGTGTACGACAGGGTGCCGCTTTACCGGCAGCGCCTTGACGAGGCCGGCATAAAGCCCGACGACATTCGTTCCGTGGACGACCTGCCGAAGCTGCCGTTCACCTACAAGCAGGACCTGCGCGACAGCTACCCCTACGGCCTGTTCGCCGTGGACCGCAGCGAGCTGCGCGAGATACACGCCTCCAGCGGCACGACGGGGAAGCAGACGGTCGTCGGCTACTCCGCGAACGACCTCAAGGTCTGGGGCGAGATGGCCGCGCGCGCCCTCGTGGCAGCCGGAGCCGACAAGACGGACTACGTGCACGTCTCCTACGGCTACGGCCTGTTCACCGGCGGGCTGGGGCTGCACTACGGCGCCAACACGCTCGGGGCGTCGGTGATCCCCGTCTCCAGCGGCAACACGGCGCGCCAGATACAGATATTGCGCGACTTCGGCTCCACCATCCTCTGCTGCACGCCGTCCTACGCCGCCTATATCGGCGAGACGATGCGCGACATGGGCGTGAAGCCCTCCGACATCAGCCTCAAGGCCGGCATCTTCGGCGCGGAGCCGTGGACCGAGAGCATGCGGGTACAGATAGAGGAGCTGCTCGGCATCAAGGCTTACGACATTTATGGTCTCTCCGAGGTCATGGGCCCCGGCGTCTCCTACGAGTGCAGCGCCCAGAGCGGCATGCACATAAACGAGGACCATTTCATCCCCGAGATAATCGACCCCGAAACGGGCGAGGTGCTGCCGGAGGGCGAGGAGGGCGAACTCGTGTTCACCTGCATCACCAAGGAGGCGCTGCCCCTCATCCGCTACCGCACGCGGGACGTGGCCTCCCTCTCCTACGAGCCCTGCTCCTGCGGGCGCACCTTCGTGAAGATGAAGAAGCCCGCCGGCCGCACCGACGACATGCTGATAATCCGCGGGGTCAACGTGTTCCCCAGCCAGATAGAGAGCGTCCTGCTCACCCAGCCGGGCGTCACTCCCAACTATCAGATCATCGTGGACCGCGCCGGCACGCTGGACACCATGGAGGTGCTGGTGGAGCTGTCGCCGGAGGCGGCGTTCGACACCGTGCGCCTCGTGGAACAGCGCGAAAAGGCGCTGCGCGCGGCGATAGAGTCCACCCTCGGCATAGCGGTCAAGATCTCGCTCGTGGCGCCGAAGTCCATAGAGCGCAGCGAGGGCAAGGCCAAGCGCGTCATCGACAAGCGCAACATATAGAACGCGGCCGTATCCGACAAAGAAAGGGGCAACTGAAATGACTATTAAGCAGCTTTCCGTTTTTGCGGAGAACAAGTCCGGCTCGCTGGCGAAGATAACCGACGCGCTGGAGAAGGCCCATATAGACATACGCGCGCTCTCGATAGCCGACACCACGAATTTCGGCATCCTGCGCCTGATCGTGGACGACCCCGACAAGGCTTACGACGCCATGAAGGAGGCCGACTTCACCGCGACGCTGACCGACGTCATCGGCATAGGCGTGCCGGACGAGCCGGGCGGCCTGGCGAAAGCTCTGCGCGTGCTGGAGGACGCCTCCGTCTCCGTGGAGTACATCTACGCCTTCCTCGGCGTGCACGACAGGACGGCCTACGTCATCATCCGCGTGGACGACAACGACGGCGCGGAGAAGGTGCTGGAGAGCGCCGGCATCCGCCTGCTGAGGCCCGAGGAGCTCTACAATATGTGAAAAAAGGTCCCCGGCGAAAAACCGCCGGGGATCTTTTGGGAAACAGCGCAAAAAGGGAATGTCACTGCGGACGGCGCGGTGATATAATGAGGGCAGGACGGCGAAACCAGTCTGCCGCCCGGTTGGAGGAATCGATTTGGCCGAAAAGGGGCTCATACACATATATTACGGCGGCGGCAAGGGCAAGACGACGGCCGCGGCGGGGCTGGCTCTGCGGGCTGCGGGGCGCGGGCTGAAGGTCTGGTTCGTGCAGTTCCTGAAAAGCTCGGACAGCGGCGAGATAACGGAACTGCGCTCCCTGCCCGGCGTCACCGTGCTGCGCGGCAAGGGCACGTGCAAGTTCGCCTCCGCGATGGACGACAGCGAGCGCGAAAACGCCAGAAACATCCACGATGAGCACCTGGCCTGCGCCGTCAAGGCGGCCCGCGCCGGGGAGTGCTCGCTCCTCGTGCTCGACGAGGTGATCGACGCCTACACGCTCGGCCTGCTGGAGCCGGAGCCTTTGCTGGAGCTGCTCCGCGACAAGCCGCCGGAGCTGGAGCTCGTGCTCACGGGCCACAGCCTGCCGGAGGAGCTGGCCGAACACGCGGACTATATAACCGAGATGCGCAAGCTCCGCCACCCTTACGACAGCGGCGTGGCCGCGCGCGAGGGCGTGGAATACTGAGACGATGTTATAAAGAGGCGCGGCCCCGAAACGGAGCCGCGCCTCTTTTTGTCACTGCAGGCTTTCCAGCGCCCTTTTGTAGCGGCGGTTCAGCGCATTCAGCCTGAGCTGGTAGCTCTCCCTGTCCTTTTCGCTGCCCTGAGTGTACTGTTCGAGCAGCGCGGAGAGCTGTCTGTCCCGCTCCGCGGCGAGCTCCGACCGCAGGCTCTCGTAGCCCGCTGCCGCGCTCCTTGCCGCCATGTCGGACACGCCGCCCGTGAGTCCGGAGGCGCTCATCACCTGCGGGAGCCGGCGGCCGGAATTCTTGGCCGCGACATAGGCCGCGCGCAGAGACGCCGACGTGTCCTGCCGGGCCTCGCCCGACTCGCGCTCGTACGTCTCCCGCCGCCTTTCCGCCGCGCCCCTGTAGCCCGTTATGAGGTCCTCTCTCTCCTGCTCATAGGCTGTGCGGCCCGAGCCCGAGGCGCCGGAGACGCTGTCAGCGCCCGTCGCGGCATTCCCTCTGTAGAGCGTGGGTACGGCGGCGGCATCCTTCTGCTTGCGCTCCCATATCAGCCTGTCGCCCTGTTTCATGGCCCTCGCGGCCTCCTTTCAGCTTATGCAGACACCGCCTGAGTCAGAGCCGCGACCTCGCTGGTGAACAGCGCGCCGTCGTAGGCCACCGCTTTTACGGTGACGCTCTGCCCCGCGAAGGAGGAGAGGTCCACCGTGCCGGAGGCTCCGCTTATCACCGCGGCGGATTTCGCGTAGCGCGGGTCGGCGCCGTCGAGCGTGTAGCGGATGGAGTCGGCGCCCGCGGAGGCTATCGTCACGCTCTTGCCGGCGGAGGCGTAGGTCAGGGTCGGCACAGACTGACGGGAGGCAGCCGCCACAGCCGCGTAGACGCCGCTAGCCCTCGCGCCGAGAACGTAGGCGTCGTAGATGAAGCGGCCCTCCAGCAGCGCGCCGTTGATGCCCGCGGGGTTCTCCTTGACGAAGAAGTCCTGTATCTTTTTCGGCTGGATGACGGCGTTCTGCTGCGTCATCAGGAAGTAGCAGACGCTGTCGCCCTTTTTGAGGTAGTCGTCCGGCACGACGATGACCTGCGCGCCCATGAAGGTGCCGAGCGCGCCCTTTATCAGGCTCTCCTTGGCGAGGCTCTCCACCCCGACGAACTGGCTCGACAGCCTGAGCGCGCCGAAACGGCTCCACCCCATGAAGATGTACCGGTGGTCGGCCGGGACCTTCGCGTTGCTCATGGCCACCATACCGTCGGAGAGCTTCTCCACCACGTCGGCGCTGGTCGGGGCGGAGGCGAGCACCGCTATCGTGCCGGCCCCGTCGATGAATCTGCCGAGCGCGTACCTGTCCATCTCCGGCACGGCCTGCTCGCTCATCTCGGTCATCAGCATCTGAGAGGCGGCCTTCGCGTTCATCTGCTCGGAGTTGTTCCCCTTGTCGATCGTGATGCTGAAGGAGCGGTCCTTGGAGAGCATCATCTCCTGGAGGGTGTCCTGCAGCTCCGCCGGCTCGCCGTAGCGGTTCGTGCCCGTGCGCCTGTAGTCGCAGAGCTCCTGCGTCACCGGGGTGTAGACGTTGAGGCTCTTGACGCCGGTGAAGTCGTAATCCTTGTTGGTGGTGCCGTCCACCATGGAGCGGAGCGTGAACTCCGCGGCGATCTTCTGCGCGTATTTTGTTGCCAGATTTATGGCCATTTTCATTCCTCCTGTATCGTTTCAAGTGTTCCGCGGGCTATCTCATGTAAGAGAGGCCCTCGATAAACGGGTCGCCCGGGGCCTCGTCCGCGCTGCTCTGCACGGAGCCGATGGCCGCGTCCCTGAGGGCCGTCTCCCGGCGCAGGGCCTCCATCTCCCCGGCAAGGCGCGCGTTCTCCAGGCGCAGGTACGCCTCCACCGGGCGCTCGCCGCCTTTTACAGCCGCGCGGAACTCCCCGTTGCCGCAGACCTTCATGAAGTCGGGGTACCTCTCCGCCAGGTCGAGCCACGGCGTGTCCCCCTCGGCGGTCTGCGCGGCGGTCTGCGTCTCCTCTTTCGGCGTCTCCCGCGGGGCCAGGTCCGCCTCGTCGAAAATGACGCCCTCCTGCTGCTCGTCCATGTTCATTCTCCTTTCGTTTTGCCGCCCGCAAGCTCCACGCGGGTGGATGTGACGGTCTTTTTGCCTTTTTCGGGGCATTTCGGGTTCACGCAGCAGAGCTCAGCGTTGGAGTAGAGCGCCGTTTCCGCCTGCGGGGAATCGTCCCCCGTCACGCTGTACCACGCGCGCTGTATGCGCATGACGCAGCCGCATTTTTTACAGAGCATCGGGAAATCCTCCTTTTTTCATGGTGCGGCTCATCCGGCGCCGGGGCGCGGCGCGTCCTCCGCGGCGGGCTCTCCGGCGGCCTCCCGCTGTTCGCGCAGCCTGGCGATCAGCTTGTTCTTGCCGTGGATGTAGGCGTCCGGCACGCTTTCAAGGTATGTCACGGCGTCGGTCACTATCCCGCGCTCGAAAAGGTTGTCCGCCGTCTGCACCTGCATCAGTTCGCTCCAATAGGACGCCGCGCCGACGTCCACCTTCAGCTCCAGCGCGTCGTAGTTTATCGCGCCGAAATCCACCGTGTCCGTAAAGACGCCGCCGTCCGTGCGGAAGGACACCGGCCTTTTCCCGTAATACGCGCGTATGTGGTCGAGGATGATGCGCACCACGTCCTCCCAGAAGCTGTAGAAGGCCAGCCTTTGCAGCTCCAGCGGCGCGGAGGAGGCCTTCTGCACGGCGATGATGGCGGAGGTGTTGTCCGGCCTTATGTTGCCGAGCGCCGCGTCCGACGCGCCCATGAAGTCCCTCGTGTAGCTTATCGTCCTGTCCACCAGCTCCAGCGCCTGGTCGCTCATGTCCGGCGCGCGGAAGCCCGAGGCCACGGCGGTGGTCGGATCCCCCGCCACGCCCACGGCTTCGCCCGCGCGGTTCGTCCACTCGCGTATCTTCGTCATGTCGTAGAACAGCTTCGGGAACGCGAGCCGTTTCTGGTGCTCCATCGCCATGGCCCAGAGCTTGTTCACGAATATCTGGTTCGGGATGAGCCCCGTCAGCGCGGCCTGCCCGTGGTAGCTGTTCTTCACGGCCTCCCAGTTCATCCACGCGAGCGGGTAGAGGCGCAGCCCGGTGTCCGCCGGCGGCTTTATCATCACGTCCCGCGTACATTTGCAGAAGCGCACGGTGCCGCTCTCCTTCCAAAGCCTCACGAGCACGGTGACGAGCTGTTTTTCGGCGTCCTTGTCCTCGCCGTAGTAAGACGCGGCCTCGTCCGGCGTTATGCTCTCCCAGTCGGCGCAGCCGGCGTTTTTGGCCTCCTCGCGCGCCTCGTCCAGCGGCATCCTCACCACCATGATGATGCTGCGCTGCTTCTGCACGCCCGCCACGAACGGGTTCCCGAACAGGACCTTCGTGTTGTCCGCCGTCTCCACCCGTATGCCGCCGTCGGCGCCGCCCGTCGGCTCGAAACTGAGCCAGAAGCAGCCGTCCCCGTCCACGGCCGCGTCGCGCAGCATCCCGCGCGCCAGGTCTTTGGCCCGGCTCTTTTCGATGACCTTCTCCACCTCGCCGTCCAGCACATCGCAGATGAACTCGCTCTGGGGCGAGCCCTCCGCCGCCGTCAGCGCGACTCCCACGTCGTCCGAGACGATCATCGAGATAAAATACGCCACCACGCGCCGCAGGAAGTTGAGCACCGGCTTTTCGAGGCCCGCGGCCGTCAGGTCCTCCCACTGGTTGCCGATGTAGAAATCCTCGTTGCGTCTGACGTTGTCGTAAAGGCCTATGGCCCTGTCGTACCCGTCGGCCCGCTGGTACTCGGCCCATACGGCGCCCGGGGATATGCTCTCTTTCAATCCACCTTCCCCTTTCGGAGGGAACATGCGCGGGCGGCACGGGCGCGGCCCCGGCAAAGATCGTCTCTCTCATAACGCTTGGGGTCTTGCGGGCCCGCCGCGCCGCCTGTCACATGAACCTCAGTCTCTTCGCCACCGCGAGGCAGAAATCCCTGCGGTAGCCGTAAAATTTATTCTCACAGCAGAAGCATTCGCCCATCTTCGCGTAGGGTATCCGCTCGCTGAGCGAAAAGAGCACCCTCTCCCCCAGCGCGCGCCGGACGTTCGGGTCGGCTATGTCCCCTCCCACGGCGGCCTTGGCCTCGTCTATGGCGAGCTGCGCCTCCCTGTCGAACGCGCTGCCGCATCCCCGCGCCAGCCGCAGGCGCCTCTCTCCGGCCCCGCGCAGCAGCGCCTCCACCAGATATTTGACGTCCGGCGCAAGTTTGTTCTCCGTCTCCACCGCCCCCTATCCGCCGTAACCGAGCAGCGCGTCCACCCCGTCCGCCGCGGAGTCCCTTTGCCGCTCCGCCGCCGGCACCGGCCTGCCCGCCACAAAGTAGCGGATCGCGTCCGGCGCGTGGGTGACCTCGTGCGGCTCCGTCGCGGCGTCGTTCGGGTCCCGGTCGTCGGTCTGCAGGGCCGGCAGCGTGCGTATCAGGTTGACGCAGTTGGCAAAGACGCGCAGGCTCGGCACGAGGGCCCCGGTCTCATCCGGCGCGGGCCTCAGCCACTCCTTCAGGTTGTACCACCCCTGCACGCGCGAGTTCTCCGCCCGCGAAAGGATGATCCCGTTCTCGGAAAAGATCTCCGCGACGCTCTTGCCCGTGTCCTGCCGCCTGTTCCACATGTCCGGCGGCGCGATGTAGGCGTAGACCCTCTCCGCCGCCGCCGCGTTTATGGCTTCGGCCGCCTGGCTGACTATCAGCCCGCTTTTGTAGAGCTCCCGGTAGACCGTGGCCCTGCCCGCGGGGTCCACCGCTATCCAGTAGCCCGCCAGCATGTCCAGCCCGTAGTCCATCGTGAAGTATCTGCGCCAGCCCTGCGGTATCGGGAACGGGGCGACGACGTGCAGCTTCCTGTCCCACTCCGTGAAATACTGCCCCTCGAAAATGTCCCAGTCCCCGTAGAGCAGCGCCCGCCTGTCCTTTTCGCCGAGGTTCTCCAGCCGCCTGACGTACTCCGGGTCGGCCCGCATCAGGAAACCGTTGTCGCGCACGCCCGCCGGTATGAATATGCGCGTGCCGTTCTCCATCGCGTGCACCGTGTCCGGCTCCCCTATGTCCACGAATCGCGCCTTCACCCACTGGTGGCCCACGCCGCCGGGGTTCGTCGAGGAGCGTATGGATTTGGGGAAACTGTTCGCGCCGCGCAGCCTGGATATGAGGTAGAGGTACATCTGCTCCGTGAAATGCGTCAGCTCGTCGAAGCGTATCACGTCGTACTCCGCGCTTTGATAGCGGTAGACGTCGCTTTCGCTGTCGCAGTAGCCGAAATCCACCACGGAGCCGTTTTTGAACGCGCCGGAGTGCCTGGCCGCGTTGTAGGAGTATACCTCCCGCGGGAACAGCTCCAGCGACACGCGGATGAGGCTCTTTTCCAGCTCCGGGTACGTCCGGCGCAGGATGAGCTGCTTGCTGCCGGCGTACCTCAGGGCGTAAAGCAGCGCGTCCGCGAGCTGGCCGTAGCTCTTGCCCCCGCCCGCCGCGCCGCCGAACAGCACCTCGTCCGCCCTCACGCCGACAAAGCGCCACTGCTTCGCGGTAAGCGTCAGCTCCATCAGTCCACCACCTTTACCTCCACGGTGAATTTGTCCTCGCCCTCGCTCGCCGCGCCCTCGAACATGCCGAGGTGGCGGCCTATCAGCTCCAGCGCCTTCATCTTCTCCGCGGTCTTGACCTCCGGGCCGCCGTCCTCCGGCTGTGAAAAGGCGATGGCGCCGAGCTCCCTCAGCACCCTTTCACTCGTCACCGCCGGCGTCTTTTTCGCCACTCGCGGCGCCGCCCCCTTTCCCGGGAAACGGCCTGCCGGCGCTCCCTGGAAACGCCGCTTTGAACGCCCCGCCCTCGCCGCAGGTTATCTTGTCGTAACAAAACATCTGCTCGTAGCAGAGGGAGCGCGCGCTCCTGCCCTCCGGCCGGCGCCTCGGCGGAGGCTCCAGCGCGTACTCGTCGCTGCGAAGCGCGCCCGTTGGGTCGAAACTGTCCGTATGACCGCCTCCCTTTTTCGTTTTTTCGCTTGACACGCTTAAGAAAATATTCTACAATGTCATTGCAGGCAGCCGCCAAAAAACTTTGTGAGCATCGTTTTTCCCGGCTGCATGGCCAGTATAGCAAGAATATTTTCACTTGTCAACGCAGTTTTTAAGAAAATATTCCCGTTGGTGTGTTTGCGGTGCAGCACCGCCGTGAAGAAAACTTTCTTGCTCTTTTCGTATCAGCGGGCCGGCGAGCCCTCATATAAAGGATGATCTGTATGGAAATCGTGGACAAAATAAGGCTCCTCGCGGCGGAGAAGGGCGTCTCCATGGCGCAGCTCGAGCGCGATTGCGGCTTCTCCAAAAACTCCGTCATCAAGTGGGACAAAAACACCCCCGGCGGCGACAAGCTGCTGCGCGTGGCGCAGTACCTCGGCGTGTCGGTGGACTATCTGCTCGGAAATTCGGCCGACCCGGCCCCCTCCCTGCGCGACGTGCCCGAGTTCTACTTCCACTTTCTGAAAGGCGCGCAGGAGCTCGACCTCTCGCAGCGCGACATCGACCTCCTTCTGGAGATAGCGCGCCGCTTTAAAAAGGAGGATGAGGCCCGATGACCTTTCTGACGAAGGCCGCGCTCTACCGCAGGATGGACGACTTCAGACGCGAGTGCGGCGTTTCAGGCGCGCTGGAGCCGCTCTCCCTGGCGGAGCAGCTCGGCATAAAGGTTTCCGTCTACTCGTTCGACAGCGCGCGTCTCTCCGGCGCCCTGCTGCGCGGGGAACGCCACTGCGAGATCATCCTCTCCGCCGCGCGTTCCGCCGAGGGCCGGCGTTTTACCCTCGCGCACGAGCTGGTGCACTGGTATCTGCACGCCGGGACGAGCTTCTGGTGTTCTGACGCGAAGCCCTCCGCGCTGGAGTGGCAGGCGAACGCCGGCGCCGCGGAGCTGCTGATGCCGTACCGCGAGGTGCTCTCCGCCGTTAAGAACATACGTTCTTTGTATGTCTCCGACCGGGTGGCGGCGGCGCGGGCGCTTGCGGGCGGCTTCGGCGTCAGCGCGGCGGCAGCCGGCTCCCGTCTTTCGGAGCTGGAGGGCGAGATCTCGCAGTACCTCTCCGGCGTGCCGCTGTCGGAGGTGAGGGTGGCGTCGCGCGCCGTGCAGCAGGCCGGGAATATCGACCTGTAGCGCCCGCCGCGGGAGCGGACGACAAAAAGGCCCCGGCGCCAAAGCCGGGGCCTCTTTTTTATCTTCGCCCCTGCGGCGAAGCGTGAGCCGCTGCCCCTTTGGGGCCTTTCGGGCGCACGCTTCGCACCTGAGGCGGCGCGGCGTCAGACGTTCGCGCGGATGGCGTCGCGCAGGAAAACGGCGCAGCCCGGCACGTTCTTGTCGTAGTAGGCGGTGAAACGCGCGTCCGCCACATACATCTCGCCGAGGCCGATGTGTCCCTCCCGCGTGTAGCCCGGCCACGTGGCCGTGAGCATCTCCCGGTGCAGGCGCACGATCTCCGCCGCCTCCGGGGAATCCGGGGAAAGGTGCTCCCGCACGGCATGCTCAAGCTTCTCCCCTATCAGCGCGTTCAGCTCGTTCAGCCGCGCATACTGCTCCTGCGTCATGCCCATCAGTTTTCCGTTCGAGTCGTCCACGGCCTTATCGCCGTATTTCTCGCGTATCTCCCTGCCGTATTTCTCCTCATTCTCGTCTACCAGGCGCTTTTTCAGCCCCGCGAATTTTTCTTCGTCGCTCATTTCGAGCCCTCCCTCTTTTGCGCTTATAGTCTTTTCGACGGTGGCGATGAGCGTTTCGAGCCGTTCGCGCCGCTCTTTGAGCACGGCGAGATGCTCTCTGAGCACGGCGGCCGGGTCGTAGTCCTCCCGGTCCAGCAGCTCCTTTATCGTGTCGAGCTCGACCCCGAGTTCCCGGTAAAAAAGTATTTGCTGCAGGCGGTCCACCTGCGCCTCTCCGTACACGCGGTAGCCCGCCGCCGTCACCCTTGCCGGATGCAGCAGGCCCTTCCCGTCGTAAAAACGCAGCGCGCGCGGCGTCGTTCCGGAGAGTTCCGCCAGCTTTTTCACCGTGTACTCCATGTCCTCATCCCCCGTCGTCCCTCACTATAGACCATTACGCAGCGTCAATGTCAACAGCTCCGGCGATATTTTTTCAAAAAAGTGCCCGCCGCCTTTTATGGCAGCGGGCGCTTGCTTATTATTCCGCTGCGGGTATCGGCCCCGCGTTCGGGATGAGCTCCGGCTCCTTTTCCGGCTCCGCTTTCTTCTCGGGCAGAGCGGTGCCTTCCATCAGCGCCTTGAACTCGTCGCCCTCTATCTTCTCCTGCTCTATAAGGCGGGCGGCGATGAGGTCCAGCTTCTCCATGTGGCCCTCGAGTATCTCCCTCGCGGCCTCGTAGGCGTCGTCTATCATCTCGCGTATCTCGGTGTCTATCTCCGCAGCGACGTTCTCGCTGTAGTTGCGGTTGCTGGTCAGGTCGCGCCCGAGGAAGATCTCGTTCTCGTCGTTGCCGTAGACCACCGGCCCCAGCTTTTCCGAGAAACCGTAGCGCATGACCATGTTCCTCGCCAGCTCCGTCGCGCGCTCTATGTCGTTGGAAGCACCGGTGGATATGTCGTCCAGCACCAGCTTTTCCGCCACGCGCCCGCCCAGCAGGGTCGTTATCTCCTCCTGCAGGAAGCGCTTCGTCACATAGTTGCGGTCCTCCGTCGGCAGGCTCATCGTAAAGCCGCCCGCCCCGCCTCTCGGCACGATGGAAATCTCGTGCACGGGGTCCTGCGTCGGGCAGTAATAGGTCACTATGGCGTGGCCCGCCTCGTGGAACGCCGTCAGCCGCCTGTCCTTGTCCGTCACCTGGTGGGAACGTTTCTCCGGCCCGGCGACGACCTTTATGGTGGCCTCCTCTATCTCCTTCATCGTGATGGCTTTCTTCTTGCGGCGCGCGGCCAGCAGTGCCGCCTCGTTCGTGAGGTTCTCCAGGTCCGCGCCGGTGAAGCCGGAGGTCGTCTTGGCGATGATCGAGAGGTCCACGTCCGGCCCGAGCGGCTTGTTGCGGGTGTGCACCTTCAGTATCTCCTCGCGGCCCTTCACGTCCGGGTATCCGACGACGACCTGTCTGTCGAAGCGGCCCGGCCTGAGCAGCGCGGGGTCGAGGATGTCGCGGCGGTTGGTCGCGGCTATGACTATGACGCCCACGTTCGCGCCGAAGCCGTCCATCTCCACCAGGAGCTGGTTCAGCGTCTGCTCGCGCTCGTCGTGCCCGCCGCCGAGGCCTGCGCCCCTGTGCCTGCCCACGGCGTCTATCTCGTCTATGAAAACAATGGCCGGGGCGTTCTTTTTCGCCTGATCGAACAGGTCCCTCACACGGGAAGCGCCCACGCCGACGAACATCTCCACGAAATCGGAGCCGGAGATGGAGAAGAACGGCACGCCCGCCTCTCCCGCCACGGCTTTGGCCAGCAGCGTCTTGCCCGTTCCGGGAGGGCCCACCAGCAGCACGCCCTTCGGTATGCGCGCGCCCAGCTCGTTGAACTGACGCGGGTTCTTCAGGAACTCGACGATCTCCTCGAGCTCCTCCTTCTCCTCCTTGCAGCCGGCCACGTCTTCAAAAGTCGTGCGGCTGCTGTCCTCCGCCGGGCGGTATTTCGCCTTGGCGAAGTTCATCACGCTGCCGCCGCCGTTGGCCTGGCGCATCATCATGTAGAGGAACACGCCCAGCCCCACCAGCAGCAGGAGCGTCGGCAGCAGCGACAGCCACCACGGCACCTCCTCCACCGGCAGATAGTCCGGCTTCATCTGGGTCAGCGTGCGGTCGGGGTAACGCTCCGCTATCGTCTGCAGGTCGCTGATGAACACGGAGACGTTAGGCACGGTGTACTTTATCTCGTCGTCGGAGCCCTCCGCCTTAAAAGTGAGGGCGCCGCTGCCGAGGTCGAGGGTGTACTCCGTGACCTTGCCCTCCTCGAAATACTCGAGGATCTCATAGTATTTGTATGTCTTTACCTTCTCGCCGTTCATCGAGAGGATGAACGAAGCTGCAAACACCATCAGCAGCAGCATTGCGGCGTATGCGAGTATACCGCGCAGTTTTTTGTTCAAAGAATCAGCTCCATTAAAAGTATCTGGTCGTCTTTATTTCTCGTATATCTCGGGCTTCAGCACCCCGACATACGGCAGGTTGCGGTACTTTTCGTCGTAGTCGAGGCCGTACCCCACCACGAATTTGTCCGGCACGGAGAAGCAGAAGTAGTCGGCCTTTACGTCCGCCTGGCGCCTGTCCGGCTTGTCGAGCAGCGTGGCTATCCTTATGGAGGCGGCGCCGCGGTCCTTCAGCATCTTGGAAAGGTAGGCGAGCGTCATGCCGCTGTCGAGTATGTCCTCCACTATCAGCAGGTTGCGGCCGGCAAGGTTGGCGTCCAGATCCTTGACGATCTTCACGACGCCGCTCGTTTTAGTGCCGGAACCGTAGCTCGACACCGACATGAAATCTATCGAACAGGGGATGGTTATGTGCCGCATGAGGTCCGCCATGAACACCACGGAGCCCTTGAGCACGCTGACCATGATCAGGTCCCTGCCCTCGTAGTCCTTGCTGATCTGCTTGCCGAGTTTGGCGACGGCCTTCGCTATCTCCTTTTCGGGGATGAGCACCTCCGCCATGTCGTCCTTCATCATTTCGTTACACCCTCCGAAGCATCTTTTTCCGTAAGTTCTATCAAAAGCGCGCTCCCGGTGTCCGGCCCGGCCTTGGCCCTTTTGGCCGCTCCGAAGCCCTCCACCCAGACGGGGCCGCCGTCGTCCGCAATGACCACGGCCTCACCGCGCAAATGAAGCGGGACTCCCGCCTCGCTGAACAACTTCTTCAGCGTCCTGGTCGCGCCGCCGAGGTTTATTTTGTCGCCCTCGCGCCGCGGCCGGAAAATAAGACTGCCTTTTATTCTATCACTGTCCAGCATATTTTTTAATATGCATTCATGAATTTTTTCTGAAATTTCACCGTTTTTGCGCTCCAGACGGCGTATTTCGAGCGTCTTGCCCGGAAACACCTCGTTTTTGCCCGGCAAAAGCGGCCTTTCCGCGAACTCCCGCGGCGGGGCCTCTTTTTCTTCGGCGAAAACGGCGCCGTCCTTCTGCGTGAAATACCTGTCCCGCGCAAGCTCCGTCTTGAAGTCCTCCGCCCCCAGCCGCTCGCATATCCAGGCTGTGCGCGCGTAGTCGCACTCGAAGCCGAACTTTTCCAGCAGCGCGGCGGCGGCCCGCATCTTTATGGCGGGGTGTTCCCCCGCCAGCGCGTGCCCGTCCCAGCTCCCGTCCGGCAGGGCGGCCCTCTCCAGCGCGTCCGCCGCGGCCCTGTCAAGGTAATCCCTGTCCTGCGAAAGCGACTCCGTCAGCCGGGCGAAGGCCCGCTCGAACGAGGGGTTCACCTCCAGCAGCGCGGGCACGGCGTTGTGGCGCAGGCGGTTGCGGGCGTAGTCGTCGGTGAGGTTCGTCGAGTCGGTGACGTAAGCGATCCCGCTCTCGTCGCAGAACTTCTCCAGCTCCTGCCTCGTCGTCTCTATCAGCGGGCGGATGACGTCCCCCCGCACGGGCGGTATCCCGCACAGGCCGGCGATGGTCGTCCCCCGCGCCATGTTGAAAAGGAACGTCTCCGCCGAGTCGGACAGCGTGTGCGCCGTGGCTATCCGTGTGCCGGGGCCCATCTCCGCGGCCGCGCTCTCAAAAAAGCCGTAGCGGATGTCCCTGCCCGCCTGTTCCAGCGAAACGCGCCTTTCGGCGGCGGCCCCCGCCACGTCCGCCTCCAGCACCCGCAGCGGCACGCCGTACTCGCGGCACATGGAGACGACGAAATCCCTGTCCCTGTCGCTCTCCCGCCCGCGCAGGTGGTGGTTCACGTGCGCCGCCGCGAGCTCAAAGCCGAAACGCGGCGCCAAAAAAGAAAGTATATGCAAAAGGCTCGTGGAGTCGCACCCGCCGGACACCCCGACGAGGACGGCCCTCGCGCCCTCCAGCATCCCGTATTTTTCCATGGTGGCAGCCACCCGTTCCATGCTGAACTCCGGGCGCGCGCCGCGCTCCGCGTTATCCCTCATGGTAGCTGTCCAGCGTGTAGAAGCGCGTGAACTGCCCGTCCCAACGCAGCTTTGCGGTGCCGGTCTCGCCGTGGCGGTTCTTCGCCACTATGCACTCGGCCGTGTCCTGCTCCGGTATCGGGGCGGAGGGGTCGTCCCTGTCGTAGTACGACTCCCTGTACAGGAAAAGCACGATGTCGGCGTCCTGCTCTATGGAACCGGACTCGCGCAGGTCGGACAGCATGGGGCGGCGCTGCTCCCTCGGGCGGCTCTCGCCCGCGCGTGAAAGCTGGCTGAGCACGAGCACCGGCACGTTCAGCTCCTTCGCCATCAGCTTTAAAGAGCGCGTCATCTCGCTGACCTCCTGCACACGGTTGTCTATGCGCTTGCCGGAGCTCATCAGCTGCAGATAGTCTATCACCACGAGGTCGAGGTCCCTTATCCGGCGCAGGCGGGCCTTTATCTCCGTCACCGTCACGCCGGCGCTGTCGTCCACGAGCACGGGGCTGCGCGAGAGTATCTGCGCCGCCTCGGCCAGCCGCTGCCAGTCCGCCGCCGAAAGGCTGCCGTCCCGCAGCAGGCGGCTCTCCACCTGCGCGTCGCCGGAGAGCATGCGGGAGACTATCTGTTCCTTGCTCATCTCCAGCGAGAACACGGCCACCTTTTTCTTGTGCTTCTCGGAGACGTTGGCGGCTATGTTCAGCGCGAAGCTGGTCTTGCCCATGCCGGGGCGCGCCGCCAGGATGATGAGGTCGGTCTTGTTGAAGCCGGTTATCAGGTTGTCGAGCGCGGAGAAGTCGGTCTTGAGGCCCATGTACTTCTCCCTGTCCTCGCCCGCGAGCTTCTGCAGCCTGTCGTACGTCTCCAGTATCACTTCGCTGACCGGCACGAGGCCCTTGGAGTCGCGCCCCTGCCTGATGTCGTATATCTGCTGCTCCGCGGAATCCAGCAGGAGGCGCCCCTCCTCGGAGCCGCCCCTCGCCTCGTCGATGATGCTGCCGGCCGCCTGCATCAGGCTGCGCGTGAGCTGCTTGTCCAGTATTATGTCCACATAGGCGTCGAGATTGCGCACCGTCGGCACTATCTCCATCAGGTGCGCGAAATACACCCTCGCGTCGCTTTCGCTCGGGAAGACGTTTTCCGCCTTGACCTGCTCCAGCAGCGTCACGGTGTCCACCGGCTCCCCGGCCGTGAACATCGAGGTCATTATCTCGAATATGTCGCGGTGCTGCGGCCGGTAAAAATACTCCGGCTTCAGCTTCTCCATCAGCCCGGCGAGCACGGACGGCTCCACGAGCACGGCTCCGAGCACGCTCTGTTCCGCCTCCAGGCTGTAGGGGAGCTCCATCCCGAACAGCACGTTGTCGCTGTAAGCCATACCCGCCGCCTCCCAAAATCAGTTTTCAGCCGAGCCGTCCCCCGCGATGGCGTCTCACTCCACGACCATGACGTATATCTTCGCCGCCGCGCCGTAGCCGAACTTGACCTCCGCCTCGTAGTTGCCGTAAGCCTTGATGTCCTCCGCGAGGACGATCTTCCTGCGGTCCACGTCCACGCCGAACTGCTCCTTCAGCGCGCCGGACACCTTCTCCGCGGTGACGGAGCCGAACAGCTTGCCGCCCGCTCCCGCCTTTTCCGCTATCTTTATCGTTTTTTCATTGAGGCCCGCAGCCGCGTCCTCCGCCGCTTTTTTCTCCCTGGCCAGTTTGCGCGCGGCTGCCTCGTCCCTCGCCTTCAGTTCCTCCATCGCCTGGGAATTTGCCTCGATGGCCAGCTTGCGCGGGAACAGGAAGTTGCGGGCGTACCCGTCCGCCACGTTTATCAGCTCGCCCTTCTTCCCGGAACCTTTTACATCCTGCGACAGTATGACTTTCATTTCAGCATCTCCTTTATTCTGTACCGTATGTCGGGCCGGCGTCCGCCGTGTGCCCCTCCGTATTTTCAAAATAATCGTCTATCGCCTTGAGCAGCGCCGCGTGCGCGGCAGCCGGCTCCATGCCCTTCATCTGCGCGCCGGCCATCGTCAGGTGGCCGCCTCCGCCGAGGGCCTCCATTATCACCTGCACGTTCACCGCGCCGAGGCTCCTCGCCGAACAGGAGACCCCGTCCCCCGCCTGGAACAGCACGAACGACGCCTTCACGCCCTGTATGGTCAGCAGCTCGTCCGCCGCCTGGGGCGCGACTATCGCTATGTCGTCGTACTTCTCCGAGAAGGAAACGGCGCAGCCGCGGTACACGTCCGCCCGGGAGACGACGGCCGCCCTGTGCTGGTACGTCTCCAGGCTGTCCGCGAACAGCTTCTTGACCTCCACGGTGTCGGCGCCCACCCTGCGCAGCCACGCGGCCGCCTCAAAGGTGCGCACGCCCGCCCTGACGGCGAAGCTCTTGGTGTCCAGCGTGATGCCGGCCAGCAGGGCCTCCGCCTCCGTCTTTGAAGGACGGCAGCGGTCCCCGAAATACTGTATCAGCTCCGTCACCATCTCGCTGGCGGAGGAGGCGTTCGGCTCGTGGTAGAAGATGACCGCGTTCTCTATATATCCCACCATGCGGCGGTGGTGGTCGATGACCACGATGTTTTTGCACTCGTTGAATATCTCCGGCGACTCCAGGATGTGCTTCACGTGCGTGTCCACGATGATGAGCAGCGTCTCCGGCTCCACCAGCATGGCCGCCTGCTCCGGCGAGAGGAACAGCCCCCTGTTGCCGTCGGCCTCCACGCGGTCTATCGACGGGCCGGCGAGCGTCGTTTTCCTGTCCACCACTATGGCGACCGGCTTTTCCATGTATTTGCAGGCCGCCGCCATGCCTATCGCCGCGCCCGCGCAGTCCATGTCGCCGTAACGGTGCCCCATTATGAGCACGTTGTGCGAGGAGGCTATCAGCTCCGACATGGCCGCCGCGACGAGCCGGGTCTTGACCTTCGTGCGCTTCTCTATGGCCTTGGAGAAGCCGCCGAAGAACTCGTAGCCCGCGGCGTCCTTCACCGCCGCCTGGTCGCCGCCGCGCCCGAGGCACATCTCCAGCGCCTGCGCGGACATGGAGTCCAGCACCGTCAGCGTGTAGTCCCCGCGCCCGACGCCGACCGACAGCGTGACCGGCTGTCCCTCCGCCGTCGTTATGGAACGGGCCTCGTCCAGAATCCTGAACCTCTCCGAGATGATGCCGGCGAGGTATCTCTCCTCTATCACCGCGACGAAGCGCGAGCTCGAAACCTTTTTTATAAAGCAGCGGTTGTCGGCGCCGAAGTCCTCGAATATCCGCTCCACCTCGCCCATTATGCGGCTGCGTTCGCTCTCGCGGCTGCCGGCGAGCAGGTCCTCTATGTTGTCCAGCACGATCGTCATCACGGCCGGGCGCGTCTCGTTGTAGGCCTTTTCCAGCCTGCGCTCGCCCGTCTTGTCGATGAAATAGTAGGTGACGAGCAGCTCCTCCGGGATGTTCGACTCCACGGCGTAGACGTTGTACACCCTGTCGCGGCAGGTGACTTCGGCCCCCGCGTCCGACGTGGCTTTCAGCCTGTCCACCGGGGAGGCGATGTTCCCGATGTTGTCCCCGAAGCTCTCGCCGCCGCCAATGACGCCGCTGCGGAACAGGTCGTTGTACCAGAGTATCTCGCCCTTCTCGTCCGTCACCACGACGGGCAGCGGAAACTGCGTCAGCGAGCGCTTCTGCGTCACCGAGAGCTGCTCCCCCATGTAGTTCATGAAACGGTGCAGCTCGTTGCGCGTTCCGATTATGGTCGGCACGGCCAGCACGGCCAGCGCCAGAGTCGCGACCAGCTCCGCGTAGAAAATGCCCCTCGGCGCCGTGAACCACGCCGCAGCGCAGAACGCCGCCATGAGGCAGAGCGCCATTATCACGACGGGCCTGAACATCCATATGTTTCTCTTCAAGGGCGCGTCCCCCTTTCAGCAGACGAGACTTTCCTATATTATTTTATTATTATAGCATACGCTTTACTCCAGCACAAGAGCGCCAAAACGGCATGGTCAAAAAAAGCTCCCGCGCAGACGAAACAGGAACCGCCGCAAATCCCCTTTGTGACGGTTCCCATCCTGTGTCCCCCGCTTTTCGGGGGAGCTTTTTCTGTTGTCCGCGGCCGTCAGTAACCGATGCGCTGGCCGACGCTGATGTCGCTCTCGGTGTCGCTGCTGCCGCTGCTGTCGTCCACCCTCACGGTGTCGCCGCTTTCGCTCTCGTCGTTCGTGGTGTGGCCCTCGTAATGCTCCGTGCACATGGAGGGCTCGTTGCTCTTTTTGTACCAGCCTATCGCGGTGGAGGGGCAGTACTCCGTGGCGAGGTCGCCCGTCTCCGTGCAGTAGCTCTCCGCCACCACGTTGTTGCTGACCGGGAACTCGCCGCTGTTGTTCAGGCCCTTCGCCGTGTGCACCGCGCTCATCACGTTCTTCCAGATGACCGGGGTGGGATAGCTGTAGTAGACGATCTCCTTCATCTCCTCGGCGTAGCCCAGCCACGTGACGCCTACGTAGTAAGGCGACAGGCCGACGAACCAGAGGTCCGTGTTGTCCGTGGCGGAACCCGTCTTGCCCGCGACGGTGATGCCCTGCGCCGAGAGGTTAGCGGTCGTACCTGTGCCGTGCGGGCCGGAGACGACGCGCTGCGTCAGCTTGTTCAGGATCATGGCCGTCTCCGCGGAAACGGCGCGTTCGGGCGTGGTGTTGGCCTTGAGGACGACCTCGCCGTCGGAGTCCAGCACCTCGGTGTATGCGTGCGGCGAGATGTAGAGCCCGCCGTTGCCTATCATCTGATACGCGGCGCACAGCTCCAGCGGGGAGATGCCCTTCGTCAGCGCGCCCAAAGCCATCGGCGCCCGCGCCACATCGTTGTTGTAGCCGCTCTCCACCAGCGTAGAGATGTGCAGCTTGTCGCGCAGGAAGTCGAACACCGCGCGCGGAGTCAGCAGGTCCACCAGCTTGACCGGTATGGTGTTTATCGAGCGCTGTATCGCGTACTCCACCGTCACCGGGCCGAGGTAAGAGCCGTAGTAGTTCACCGGCCAGTCGGCGTCGAAGCCCTCCTCGCCGGCGTGGTGCACCACCTCGTCCGTTATCACCGTGGAGTAGGTTATCAGGTTCGTCTCTATGGCGAGGGCGTAGGTCGAGATGGGCTTTATGGCGGAGCCCACGTGCCTCACGCCGTCGGAGGCGATGTTGAACAGGCGGGAGCCCGTCTTTTCGCCCTTGCCGCCCACTATGGCGACCACCTCGCCGTTGTAGTTCATGATGACGAAGCAGGAATCCGGCTGCACCTCGTTCACGACGGCCGGGAAGGTGGCCTCGTCCTTGTATTTGTCCTCAAGGATGGTCTGCACCGTGCGGTCCTCCGCCGAATAGATGCGGTAGCCGCCGTTGTAGAGCTCCTCGTTCGCCTTCTGGTACGTCCAGTCGTACTCGTTCATCAGGTCGGAGATGACCTGCTCTATCACGAAGTCGGTGTACCAGCTCTGATATTTGCTGGAGTCCGTCTCGGTTATCGAGCCCTTCGACGTCGTGAGCACGGTATTGTAAAGGGTGTCGTGCTCCTCCTGGGTTATCGTGCCCATCTCCAGCATGGTGTCGTAGATGTAATCCCGGCGGGAGCGGTCCTTTTCGTTTGTGAAGAGGTCCCACTTCGTCGGGTTCTGCGTCATGGAGATGAGGCCCGCGCCCTCCGCCAGCGTCAGCTCCGAAACGTCCTTGTCGAAGTAGAGGTTCGACGCCGCCTGTATGCCGTATGTGTTGTAGCCGAAAGTCACGACGTTGAGGTACGCCTCGAGTATCTGCTCTTTGGAGTACTCCTTTTCCAGGGCGATCGCGCGGAATATCTCGCGTATCTTGCGGTCTATCCTCACCGCGTCGTCGCCCGTCACGTTCTTTATGAGCTGCTGCGTGATCGTGGAGCCGCCGCCCGCGTCGTTCCCGGTCAGCCACCCCAGCGTGGCGGACAGCGTCCTCACGAAGTCCACGCCCTGATGATCCCAGAAACGCTTGTCCTCCGCGGCGACCGTCGCGTCTATCACGTACTGCGGTATCTCGTCGTAATCCACCCACTCGCGCCGGCCGTTGGAGCCGTAGAGCTTGGTGTCCTCCTCGTAAACGCCCGTCTCCGGGTCCTTCACGTAGATTATGGAGGTGTAATTCAGCTCCAGCTTGGTCAGGTCTATCTCCGACTCGCCGGAGACCATGCCCAAAATGGTGACGGTCATCACGCAGCCGATTATGCACCCGCTTATGATGAGCACCGCCAGCAGGGTCGCCAGGATCCTTACCAGGAAGCGGAAAAACCCGCCTATCACCTGCAAAGCCGCCGGAAGCTCGCGCTTTTCGCCTCCGGCCTCTCTCTGTTTGGCGTTTTTGTTCATATCGTTCCTCCTTGTGATGGAGTGACCAAATGGTATTAAAGCTATTATACCACCAAAGATGTAAAATGCGTGAATTAAGATTTAATTATTGTTCCCCGCCGCCATGCGCCCGCCGCGGCATAAATCCGGGGCTTTCCGGGAAGAATACCGCTGTATGTTCCGAAACGGAGGCGGTCTTTTGAACAACACGTTCCTTGTCACCCTGCTCGCGCTGATGCTCGTCATGCTCCTGACGGTGCTGGCCGTGACGCTGCTGGACGGGCGCGGCGCGAACAGCGCCATGCTGCCGCAGCCCTCGGAGCCGGTGACGCAGTCCTCCGCGGCCCAGAGCTCCGCCCCCGGATATGTACTCGGCTGCTACGACGGGCGCCTCGCGCTGTTTCCGGAGGGCGACGCCGTTCCGGAGCGCGTGTACGAGGTCTGGGTCGAGCGTCTCCCCGAGGCGGACAGGCAGAAGCTCCTGCTCGGCATTCCCGTGGAAAACGAGGCGGAGCTGGCGCGCCTGCTCGAGGACCTGACGAGCTGAGCTCTCAGTCCAGAAAGTCCTTCAGCTTTTTGGAGCGGCTGGGATGGCGCAGCTTGCGCAGGGCCTTCGCCTCTATCTGGCGGATGCGCTCCCTCGTCACGTTGAACTCCTTGCCCACTTCCTCCAGCGTGCGGCTCCTGCCGTCCTCCAGCCCGAAGCGCAGGCGCAGCACCTTCTCCTCGCGCGGGGTCAGCGTCTTCAGCACGTCGGCGAGCTGCTCCTTGAGCAGGGTGTGGCTCGCGGCGTCGGCGGGGGCGGGGGCGTCGTCGTCCGGGATGAAGTCGCCCAGATGGCTGTCCTCCTCCTCGCCTATAGGCGTCTCCAGCGACACGGGTTCCTGCGCCACGCGCATGATCTCGCGCACCTTCTCCACCGGCATGTCCAGCTCCGCCGCTATCTCCTCCGCCGTCGGCTCGTGGCCGTTCTGGTGCAGGAGCTGGCTGCTCACCTTTTTCACCTTGTTTATCGTCTCCACCATGTGCACCGGGATCCTGATGGTGCGGGCCTGGTCCGCGATGGCGCGGGTGATGGCCTGCCTTATCCACCACGTGGCGTAGGTGGAGAACTTGAAGCCCTTGGTGTGGTCGAACTTCTCGACGGCTTTGATAAGGCCGAGGTTGCCCTCCTGTATCAGGTCGAGGAACTGCATCCCGCGCCCGACGTACCTTTTCGCTATCGACACGACGAGCCTGAGGTTGGCCTCCGACAGGCGCTTCCTCGCGTAGGGGTCGCCCTCGCTCATGCGCTCCGCCAGCTCCACTTCCTCGTCCGGGGTCAGCAGCGGCACGCGCCCTATCTCCTTGAGGTAGACCTTGACCGGGTCGTCTATCGCCATGCCCTCGCCGGCGGACATGCCGTCGTCCGTCTCCTCGTCCTCCACGGCCGCTATCTCGTCGAGGTCAATGTCCTCCGGCGGGGTGAAGTCCTCCACGATCTCTATGCCCGCGCCCTCTATCATGTCGTAGAGCTTGTCCACCTGCTCCACGTCGAAATCGACTTCCTCCAGAAAGTCGCTGATCTCCTTGGTCGTCAGTCTGCCCTTGGCTTTGCCGTTCTCCAGAAATTCCGCTATGCTGCGTTTATCCGACATTTAAATGCTCCCCCTAAATTTTCTGTCCGTTCGTTTTTTACATATATATCAGGCCGGCTCACGCCCCGCCCTGTTTTTTCTCCCGCAGGCGGCGCATGTACTCGTCGAACTCGCCGCCGCTCATCTCGCGCAGCTCGGCGTCCGTCTTTTTCTCGCGCTGCGCCTTCATCTGCTTTATCGCGTCCCAGACCTCCTCCGGCTCGCCGGAGATCTCCCGGGCCCGCGCCATCAGCCGGCTTACTCTGCCCTGCTCGTCCATCGAGAATTCGTCCCCGAACAGCGCGGCGGACGGGTTCTCCCCCGCCTTGGCCGCGACCGCGAGCTTCTCGAACACCCGGCGGTGGAAGGCGCTGACAAAGTCCTCCGGCCCCACCTTCTCCGCCGCCGCAAGGCACATGTCCGGGTGGCGCATCAGCGCGGAGACGAGCCCCTCCTCCGCCGTGACGGCGGCGTAGTTCTGCCGCTTCTCCGGCACGATGGGGTCCGCCGCGTCCGTGCGCGAGGTCAGCCTTTCGGCGTCCCGTTTCTCCGCGGTGCGCGCCTGCCGCTTTATCTGCATGTTTATCTGCGTCACCAGCGCGTCCTTCCCGACGGAAAACTCCTCCGCCAGCTTTCCGGCCCAGACGTCCCTCTCCAGCGGGCTGTGCAGCCCGGCCAGCAGGTTCGCGCTCTCCCTCAGCGCGCCGAGACGCCCGTCCTCCGTGTCCGTCTTGTATTTTGCGCTGATTTTCGCGAGTTCATACTCCAGCGCGCCGGAGGAGCCGTCTACCAGCCTTGCGAACCGCTCCCCGCCGAACTTTTTGATGTACTCGTCCGGGTCTTTCGCGTCCGGTATCTGCAAAACGCGGGAACGCACCCCCGCGTCCTCCAGCAGGCCTATCGCGCGCTTCGTCGCCTTTTGGCCGGCCTCGTCGCTGTCGTAGGCGAGCACGGCCTCCTGCGTGTAGCCGGAGACGAGGCGGCACTGGTCCTCCGTCAGCGCCGTGCCCAGCGACGCCACCGCCGAGGTGAACCCCGCCTGATGCATCGCGATGACGTCCATGTACCCCTCGCAGAGGATGACGTAATCCAGCTTCTTCGCCTTGGCGAAATTCAGCGCGAACAGGTTCTTCGTCTTTTTGAAAACGGGCGTGTCCGGCGTGTTGTAGTATTTGGGGCCGTCGCCCGCCATCTTCCGCCCGCCGAAGCCGATGACGTTGCCCCGCAGGTCGATTATCGGGAACATGGCGCGCCCGCGGAACACGTCGTAGCACTTGCCGTTCTTTCCCCGCCGCACCATCGCGGCCGCCAGCATATCCTCGTCGCCGTAGCCCTTCGCGCGCAGGTATGTATACAGGGAATCCCACTCCGGCGGCGAGTAGCCCAGCCCGAAGTGGCGGATGGTGCTCATGGAGAGCCCCCGCTCCGTCAGGTATTTCAGCGCCCCCGCGCCGTGCTCAGACACGAGCACCGAGTGGAAAAAGCGCGCGGATTCGCGGTTTATCTCCAGTATGCGGGTCTTCAGCATCGCGGCCCTGTCGTCCACAGCGTCGTCCGGCATCTGCAGCCCGGCCCTCTGCGCCAGAAAGCGCACGGCCTCGACGTACTCCAGGTTCTCTATCCTTCGTATGAAGCTCACGACGTCCCCGCCCGCGCCGCAGCCGAAGCAATAGAACGACTGCGTGTCCGTGTAGACGGTGAAAGACGGGGTCTTTTCGGAGTGGAACGGGCACAGGCCCATCAGCGTGCGGCCGCGCCGTTTCAGCTGTACATAGGAGCCGACGACCGACTCTATGTCGTTAGAGATCTTCAGTTCTTCTATGAACGTCTGCGGTATCAGTTTCCCCGCCTCCTTTGCGTTTTTGTCCGGCGTTCCCGCCGCGTATGTCCGGCATCCTCTGCCGCAGCTCTTTCCTCTCGCCTGCTCCCGCCGCCGCTTTGAGTGCGAAGCGTGCGCCCGAAGGGGTTTCAGGGGGCAATCGGCTCGCGTCGCCGCGCCGCCAGTGGCGGAATAAGCGGCGGC
>Ga0268263_1000566_pt1 | contig 52323 bp, 43 predicted proteins | sample Biomet5_FD_190358 | JGI IMG/M metagenome (GOLD analysis project Ga0268263, IMG submission 190358) | Microbial communities from bioreactor (seeded with sewage sludge) at LBNL, California, USA - Biofuel metagenome 5 (SPAdes) (version 4) | ecosystem: Engineered > Bioreactor > Anaerobic >... | reverse complement strand
GGCGACCAGAACGGTGAAGTAGGCGAGGAGACCGAGGCTCCATGGCAGCACCTTCCGGAAGATCTCGCCTTCTCTGTTCACCATTCCGACGGCGGCCGCAGCTACGGCCAGGTTCTGGGGAGAAATCATCTTGCCCATTACACCACCGGAGGAGTTGGCGGCCGCAACCAGGACTGGATCCAGACCCGACTGCTCAGCTGCGGTGACCTGCAGCATGCCGAACAGCGCATTGGACGAGGTGTCCGACCCGGTGATCGCCACCCCGACCCAGCCGATCAGCGGCGAGACCAGGGCGAACGCGCCGGCCAATCCGACTGCGAGGGCGGTGCCGAGGCTGGCGGTCTGCCCGGACAGGTTCATCACGTAGGCCAGGCCGAGCACGCTCAGCACGGTGACGATGGTGAACCGAAGTTGCTTCAGCGTGCCGAGGTAGGCCTGGACGGCATCACTCGGTTTCACCTTGTAGACGAACGCGGTGATGATTCCCGCGAGGAGGAGCAGAGTGCCGGTGGCCCGTAGATGGTCGAGGGTGAAGACCGTCGACACCGGCTTGCCGGAGGCATTCATGATCACCGAGGCCAGTTTCCCGTCCGCTCCGGGAGCGTTCAGGCCGGGCCAGGGAAACTTCACCTGCCCGACGCCGAGTAGCCAGGCCTTCACCGCGGGGATCTGACTGATCGAGAAGACGATCACGATGATCGCGTACGGGGCGATGGCGCCCCAGACCCGCTTTGCTCCGGTCGCGGTGATCTCGGCGTAGTGGTCGAGCTTGCCCGAGGTGAGCGCGATCGCCTCTTCGGTCTCGATGGCGTGATCCAGCGGGACGGAGTTCTTCGGCTTCCACACCCGCAGCATCACCAGCACCACGGCGATGGTGAGCAGGGATGCCACCACGTCGGTGATCTCGACGGTGATGAAATTCGAGGTCACGTACTGCGCGGTGCCGAAGACCAGGCCCGCCACGACGGCGACCGGCCAGGTCTGCCGGACGCCGCGCCAACCGTCCACCAGCAGGACCAGCACCAGCGGGACCATCATCGCGACGAAGGGGGTCTGGCGTCCGGCCATCTGGGAGAGCAGGTGGGTGGTCAGGTCCGGGTGGGTGGAGCTGACTGCGCCGGACAGCGTGATGATCGGGGCGCCCATCGCACCGAAGGCGACCGGGGCGGTGTTGGCCAGCAGGGAGACGATGGCCGACTTCAGCGGCTTCATGCCGGCGGCCATCAGCATGGCAGCCGAGATCGCCACCGGCGCACCGAAGCCGGCCAGTGCCTCCATCAGCGCGCCGAAGCAGAAGGCGATCAGAATGGCCAACACTCGCTGGTCATTGGACACCGAGCGGATCAGCTGACCCAACTGCTCGAACCAGCCGGTGACAACGGAGAGTTGGTAGACCCAGATCGCGTTGAGCAGGATCCACATGATCGGGAAGGCGCCGTAGAAGACACCTTCGGAGGTGGCGCTGAGGGCCAGGATGGCGGGCATCCCCCAGCCGACAATGGCAACGAGCACCGAGACTGCCAGCGCGACCAAGGAGGCGATCCACGCCTTGACTTTGAAGACGCCGAGCAGGAGAAAGAGCAGCAGCAGGGGGAGCGCAGCGAGCAGCGCCGAGAGGGCGAGGCTCCCCGCGATCGGCGCGAGCGGTTGGGTGAACACCTGTGGAATCTCCTCACTGAGATTGACCGATGGCTAGATTGTCAGACAAGTACACCCGTCATGCAAGAGGTTTCGGCAGACTCGTCCTGATTACACTTCTGCCAACCGCGAGATGAGGTGGGAAGAGTGGTCCGAAGCATCGTCGTGACGTCAGTGATCGACGCCGTCGTGGAGGACCTGCGCAGCCAGGTGCTGGCCCGGGAACTGCCCCCCGACCACCCGCTCACCGAGGCCGAGGTGGCCGCCCGCTACGACGTGGCCCGGCCGACCGCAAAGGCTGCCATCGAGCGGCTGGTCGGCGAGAAGGTGCTGGTCCGCAAGAACCACAAGACCGCTCGCGTGGTGAAGCTCGGGCCCAGCGACGTCCGCGACATCTACCGGACCCGGGTCTACCTGGAGTCCGAAGTGCTGCGCCGACTGGCTGTGGCCCGCGCGGTTCCGGACGAGGCCCGCGCCGCCAACGCCGAAATCCAGGAACTCTGGACGCAGGGGATCTGGAACATCGTCGGGCCGGATATGCGCTTCCACACCTGCCTGATCGACTCTCTGGGCAGCGAACGAACCAGTGCCGCCTACGCATCCTTGGCCTTCGAGGTGAAGCTGTGCATGTCGCAGCTGCAGGGGAGCCAGCAACTCAGCCCGGAGATCATCGCCGCCGAGCATGCGCTGATCCTGAAGCGAATCGGCGACGGGGACGCGGACGGCGCCGCCGCTGTCCTGGACGAGCATCTGTCCCGGGCCAGGGAACTGCTGGCCGCCGCCCTGGGCGGCGAGCCTGGCCCGGAAGCCTTCAAGCCGTCCTCGGCGCTGGCGCTCTGAGCCGGCCCCCGGCACCAAGGAGCCCCGGGCTTCGACACGCTGGACCACCGACACGACCCGGGTCGGCAGCCACCCGCCCCACACGCAAAAGTCGTCGCGCCATGGCGGTGGCGCGACGACTCAATGCGGCGGATTTCCGCTGCGGGTGCAAGTCTCAGCTGTCTCAGATCGAGAGGGCGGCCAGGGAGGGCCAGCACCGTTCGAGCTGTCGGGGGGTGACATCTGAAGCTCGCAGGAAAAACAGTAGCGGACGATCACTTGTCGAACAAGTAGACGTGCTGTGCAAGTGGTAGGTTTTGCCCTAATGTGTGCCTAACAAGGCATTGGAGGAGGAGTGGTGGTTCGCAGCATCGTCGTGTTGTCAGTGATCGACGCCGTCGTCGCGGACCTCAAGACCCAGATCCTGCATCACGAGTTGGCCCCCGGCACCCCGCTGACCGAGGTCGAAGTGGCCACGCGGTACGACGTCGCCCGGGCCACCGCGAAAGCCGCCATCGAGCGCCTCGTCGCCGAGAAGGCGCTGGTTCGCCGGAACCACAAGACCGCTCGGGTGGTCGCCCTCGGCCCCGACGACGCCCGCGACATCTACCTGACAAGGTCGTATCTGGAGTCGGAGGCCATGCGCCGGCTGGCCGAGCGGCGCGAGGTCCCCGAAGTCGCACGGGCTGCGAACGCCGAGATCGAGCTGCTCTGGCAGCAGGGGCGTTGGGACACCGCCGATGCCGACCTGCGGTTCCACACCGCGATGGTCGACTCACTGGGCAGCCCTCGCTCAAGCGCCGCGTATGGATCGCTCGCCTTCGAGGTACGGCTGTGTCTGGCTCAGCTTGAGGTGACCCACCTGCTCAGCCCCGAGGTGATCGCCGCCGATCACGCCCTGATCATGGCCCACATCGAGCACGGAGACCCGTCCGCTGCCGCCGGGATGCTCCAAGAGCACCTGGCCCGCGCTCGCGAGCTGGTGGCGCAGGCACTGGGTGGCGAACCCGGCCCGGAAGCCTTCACGCCGTCTTCGGCCCTGAAGCACTGACCCCGGCGCAGCTCGCCCTGCGCTGAGAGTGAAACTGCTTGCCCGAGCGACACGGCCCGGCCAGATTGGTGACCATGAAGCTCCTGGTGCTGGGCGGGACCCGCTTCGTCGGCCGGGCGGTGATCGCCGAGGCGCTGAGCCGCGACTGGGCGGTGACCGCTATCCACCGTGGCCGCACCGGACGCCTGCCCGACGAGGTCGATGCCCGCTACGCCGATCGCCGCGATCCGTCCGCCCTTGCCGACGTGCTCGGCGACGACCACTGGGATGCGGTCGTGGACACCTGGTCCGGCGCACCGCGGGTGGCCACCTCGGCCGCGCGGTTGCTGCGCGGGCGAGCCGATCGCTACGCCTACATCTCCTCGACGTCGGTCTATCGAAGTGAGCAGCGGCAAGCCGAGGCCGCACCGGTGGTGGACGGCGACCCAGACGCCGACGACGGCGACTACGCGGCGATCAAGCGCGGCTCCGAGTTGGGGATCCTGGCATCGTTCCCGGATGCCCTGCTGGCTCGGCCCGGACTGATCCTCGGACCCGGCGAGGACATCGGTCGCCTGCCGTGGTGGCTGTCCCGAGCAGCTGCCGGGGGACGAATGGTGGCGCCGGGGACGCCGGATCGTCCGCTGCAGTACGTCGACGTCCGCGATCTGGCCTCCTGGCTGCTGAGTGCCCTCGCCAACGGGCGATCCGGCGCGGTGGATGTGATCAGCCGCTCGGGCCACGCCACCACAGCCGGCCTGCTGCAGGCGTGCCTCGACGCCACCGGTTCGACGGCTGAGCTTGTCTGGATCGGCGAGGATCGGCTGGCCGCAGCCGGGGTCGAGCCATGGACCCAGCTGCCCTGCTGGGTGCCGCCCACCGGCGAGTTCGCCGGCTTCCTCGAGGCCGACACCACGCTGGCCGCGCGGACCGGGCTGACCTGCCGTCCGGTCGAGCAGACCGTGGCCGACACCTGGGCCTGGCTGCAGGCCGAGGGATACCCTGCGCAGCGCCCCGACCGTCCGCCGCACGGTCTGCCGCCCGAGCTGGAACGCACCCTGCTCGCCGACGAGTGAGCGGCTGCCCAGCCTCGACCCCTCGCTCCGGTTCAGCCAGATTGTCCGCCGATGGTCAGACCCGAGATACCTCCCGATTCTCGGCAGTGACCCGCATGGCCCGAGCTGATACCCGAGATACCTCCCCAACGCAGCCCTCACGGATGCCTGAACCGGGAGGAAAGCCGGGTCTCAGCCCGGGACGGCGCCGCCACCGCCCGAGCTCCGGAGGAAAGCCAGGCTCAAGCGGTCCTCGGCCTCCCTGTACCGGGGCCGAGGGCCCCGCAGAAAAGGGGACTGTCCCCTTCTCTGCGGAGCTGACATCCCTCGCTAAACCGGAGCCAGTAGTCGGACGGTTCCGGCAGCGCCATCGACCAGCACCCGGTCACCGGTGGCCAGCCGCGTAGTGGCGTCCGCGCAGCCGACCACGGCCGGAATGCCGAGTTCACGAGCGACGATCGCCGCGTGGCTGAGCGGGGCACCCAGGTCGGTCACGATCGCGGCCGCGCGGGGGAACAGCGGCGTCCAGCCGATATTGGTCAGCTGGGTCACCAGGATCTCGCCGGGACGAAGCTGGTCGGCCTGGGCGAAATCGTCCAGGCGGCGGACGACACCCTCCACCCGTCCGACGGCACCGGCGAAACCGTGGATGAGAGCAGCATCTTCGGAATCCTCGGCCCGATCGGACGTCCGCGCGGCACCGCCGAAGACCCAGTAGTCGGCGCGCCGATCGGGGTCGGCTGCCCACGCAAAGGGGTCGAAGGCGCCGTAGATCACCGCCGGCAACTGCGGCAGCTCGAGCAGTCGCTGATGCCGGGCCCGCCGCTCGGCGAGCACCGTGCGATCGGCCGGGGCTCCGCCGAGGCAATCCAGCAACTCTTCGATGGCCAGGGAGAACACGGCCTCGCCGAGCCCGAGCAGCTCACCGGCCCGCAGCGCGAACCGGCGCATCACCCAGGTGGACCGGACGCTCTCAGACCGGGCCGCCTCTCGGGCAGCGGCCTGCCGTGCCGCCTTGCGCAGCTTCCGCTCGACCCCCGCCCGCTCCTTGGCGGGCAGGGCGGCGAGCGCCTGCTGATAGCCGGCGGCGCGGCGGGCGGCCAGGTCGTCGGGCTCAACGCCGGCGGCGAGCGCCAGTTGGGCCTCCAGCCAGCCCGGGTCTTCGGCCGGACGCGGCCAGGCCAGCTCGATCTCGTTCACACCGCGATGGCCGAACCGCTCCAGGTACTGCGTCGCCTCCAGCCGACCGGCCCGCACCTCAGCCAGCCCGAGGGACGGGCCGAGGCTCTCCAGCCGTCCAGCCAGGCCCGACAGGTTGCCGAACAGGGCCGAGACCAGCTGTGCGTCATAGCGGGCCCGCAACTCGGCTTCGAGCTGGGCAGGGCCGTCCGATGAGAGTGCGATGGTCATCCAGAAGGATCGGATCGACGCGGGCAGTAGCTGGCCGTGCCACAGGCTGAGGAGCTCGGCGGGCGTGCTGGCAGCCGCGACCCTCGCGCTCAGCCGTCTGCAGTCATCCGGGTTCTGCGCCAGGTAGCGGCTCAGTTGCCGCCGGTAGCCGACCAGCTTGACCAGCGAGCCGAGCAGCCACAGGCCGCTGTCCTGCCAGTCGGCCTGCGTCATGGGGACCAGAGTGACCGGCACCTGGCTAGGCAGTTCACCCCACCAGCCGGCCATCTTCTGGTACACCTCGCGGGGAGTGGCTTTCGCGCTGCGTCCGCGCCGGGCGGTGATCTGAACGCTCAGGTTGGCGTAGGGGCGGCCGCCGATGTAGCCGGCCATCTCGCGGCCACGGATCGCCATCGACGGGCCGCCGTTGGCCTGCTGATAGCGCACCAGTGAGATGGTCAGCGGCGTCTGCGGGACGGGGTTCGCCTCGCTCAGATTGGTCGCCGACCACAGACAGTTGCCGGTCAACGAGTCGTTGTACTCGACGAGCCGCGGCTGGTAGCCGCTGAGGGTGGTGATCGGTCGGGCCTGCAGCACCCGGACTCTGCCGTCGGCGAGGGCCCACTCGATGTCCTGCGGCACTCCATCGAAGATGGTCTCGATCTGATGGCCGAGGCCGTGCAGCTTCGCTGCGAAGGGACGCAGTTCGTCCGGGCCCTGGTAGGCGGCGTCGGGACGATGCAGGGTGAACTCGCTGGCCGTTGCGGATCCGCTCACCAGCGCTTCGCCGAGCCCGGCGACGGTGTTGCCGAGCATCGTGTCGAGCTCGCGGGTGAGCGGATGGACGGTGAACAGCACCCCGGCGCGCTCGGCCGGCACCATCAGCTGGACGACGACGGCCACCTCGCCGGCATCGTCCGCACCACGAGCTTCGGCATAGGCCGAGACCCGGACCGCCCGTCCGGAGGCCCGGACGGTGGCTATCGCGGACGACACCTGATCCGGGTGCACCTCGAGCACCGACTCGTAGGCGCCGGCGAAGGATGCGTCCGCCGAATCCTCACTCAGCGCGGACGAGCGGACGGCGAACCGCCGATCGCGGCCCAGCCTGGTCAGCTCACCGGCCAGCCAGTGCGCGGCCTCGGCGGTCAGTTCGTCACCGGCGAAACTGGACGGCAGGAGCACCACGCCGTCGGGCACCGGCAGCCCGGCCTGGAACATCGCGGCAAGTGAACGGGCCTTGCCGCCGGCGCCGAGCTCGCCGGGTGGCAGGTTCCCCAGCCGGTAGAACGCCCGTCCGGACGGGGCATAGCTGCGCTCGCGCAGCCGGCGGCTCAGCCCGGCAGCCAGCCAGGCGCCGAGTAGCCAGCCGATCGTCCCGCAGACCACAGCAGCCGGGATCGACCAGGGCAGTCGGAAGCCGGCCGGCCAGGCGCCACCGAAGCCGAGCAGAGCCGCGGCACCGTTGGTGACGACCGCGGCGACCGCGCGGCGACCTCGTCCGGTCACTGCTCCGACTCGGTTCCCATGATCTCGTTGAAGCCCGGCGAGCGCGCAATGACGTTCTCCGCCTTGTCGAAGGCCAGTCCGAAGCGCAGGTCGCCGAAGACCAGCAGCTTGTCGCCGACCTCGATCCCGAAGTCGCGCCGCGCTTGGGCCGGAATGACGATCTGGCCCCGGTCACTGACCGTGATCGCTCCGTAGAAGCGGCGGTTCGGATCGTTCGGTGCCTGCATGAGCCCTCCAAGATATGTCTTGTATACAAGACTATCAGCAGGTCCGTGGGCCCCCGGTCTCCGGGACGGAGTCCTACGGGTTTGGCCAGGGGTTCGCTGTGCACCCGCCGAGGTTGCCGGACTGGTCGAGCATCACCGGAGCCGGCTTGCCCTTCTTCGCACAGCGCTCGACGGATTCACCGAGGTAGAGCCCGGTGGCGTGGTTGATCAGATAGGCCTGCCATCCGGACACACCGTCGAAGGCGGACGGCGGCACCGTCCAGGCCTCTGCCACAAGCAGCACCGACGAGCCCTTCCGGCAACTGCCGGCCACCGGTTGACAGGTCTTGGCCGCCGTCGCTGCGGACGCCAAGGTGATGGAGAAATCGGCCTTCTTCGGATCGCCGACCAAGGCGAATCGGACGTCACCAGCACCGGCCCAGCTACGCGGATCGTTCAGTACTCCGGCGATCTGGCGGGCCACCTGATCGGCCTTCACCCCCAGGCTGGTCTCGACCCGGACGCTGTAGCGATGCAGGGCACCGGCGGCGCCGACCGCGGGGACGTCCACTCCGGCCGTGGCGAACTTCCCAGAAGACTTGGCCGACGCCGAGGTGCTCGCCGACGCCGAGGTGCTCGCGCCTGCTGCCCCGCTCGGTGAGGCGGCATCGCTACTCTCAGGCGCCGTCGAGGGAGCCGGCGGCGGGGTCAGCGAGACAGGACTCGGCACCGGTAGCGGTGCGACCGTCGAGGACGGATGCCCGGTTCGCATCACCGGGGTGGACAGTGAGCGGACGTAGAAGATGCCGGCCACGACCAGGATCACTAACGCGAGCAGCAACGGCAGCAGACTCAGCCGCAGTCTCGGCAGACGCCTTGGGCGGCGGATCGGCTCGGTCACCGTCCCACCCTAACCAGCGGGCTCGCACCCGGACGGACGGACACACGTCCACAGCAATGCCCAGACCGACGGATCGTCCAGATCCTCAGCGACGCTGCGGGACGTCCGGCTCCGGGCCGAGCTCCCGCAGGCCGTCCACGCCGAGCGTGGCGACCGGCCGACTGCCGGGCTCGTCCCGGAGGAGCCAGCGCACATTCGGCTGCACCAACGGACGGACCCAGCGCCGCACCGCAGGCAGCATCAGCACCACGGCCAGCAGAATGACCGCAGCCACCAGCCCGAGCAGCGCCGGCCACCCCCCGGCCGAGATCTGGGCTGGACCGCCGGTGTAGCGCCACTGCCGATAGATCAGCTGATGCAGCAGGTAGGCCGACATGCTGCCTGCCCCACAAACGGTGATCAGCGGGATCCGGGTGCGCGGCACCAGCGCCAGCGCCGACAGCTGCACCGCGACCGCCCAGGCCAGCAGCAGGGCCCGCCAGAGCAGGCCGCCCAGCGGATCGTCCCCATAGCCGGCATCCATGGCCCACACCCGATGGGCGATGATCCCTCGCAGCAGCCACCCAAGGACGACGGACGACACCAGGATCGCGGCCGCCGCCACCCGAACCACCGGGACGGTCAGCCGCTCCCGCAGCCCGATCTGGCGGGCGTACCAGCCGAGCAGGAAGAGTGGGAACTGGGCGATCGTGTGCGACAACGAGAAGGACGCCCCGACGGTGGTCAAGCCGATCAGCAGCGCAGCGGCCACCGAGACGGCACCGAACCAGCGAATCCGGACCAGGTAGGGCAGCAGCAGCCGCCACGAGCACAGGCTGACCAGGAACCATAACCCGAACATCGGCTGATCCCAGGAGACCAGGAACCGTCCGGTGAGCCAGAGGAACTGCAGCCGCAGCAGCAGATCGAACAGCACATACACCGCGACAACCGACTGGAGCAGCCGGGTCACCGAGCGTCGGGTCGGTAGCTCGGCACTGGAGAACCAGCCGGCCACGAAGGCCAGTAGCGGCACCCGCAATGCCCAGGTGGCCAAGAACATGCCCTCCAGTGGACCGTCCGGGCCGGCCAGCGGGTTGAGGAAGTGGAACAGCATCACCAAGGTGACCGCGACGAACCGCAGGCTGTCCATCGACGGGTCACGTCCGCCGGTCGCGAGCATGCCACCGGCCGGCTCCGCCTCCCCACGCACCGTCACAGGGATGAGGCTAGAGGTGCCAGGAGCGGCACGGGAAGAAGCAGTTTCACGGGGTACACCGCACCCGGCGGCCCGCCACGCCGCCGGTAACGCAGAAGCGCCGGCCGTCCACAGACGACCGGCGCTTCTGAACAGCTACTCAGGCGGCGACAACACCCACACTGATGTGGGCGACCACACCGGTGGTCAGCTTGATGCCGACGGTGTGCTTGCCAACAGCCTTGATCGGCTTGGTGATCTCGATCGCGCGCTTGTCGAGGGCCGGGCCACCGGCCTTCTTCACCGCAAGGGCGATCTCGGCAGCGGTCACCGCACCGAACAGCTTGCCGGCCTCGCCTGCGCGAGCAGGCAGGGTGACCTCGAGGGCCTCCAGCTGCTCGCGCACCTGGACGGCATGCTCGGTGCCGCGGATCTCACGGGCGTCGCGCGCCCGCTTGATGCCATCGATCTGCTTCTCCGCACCGCGGTTCCAGCTGATCGCGTGTCCTCGCGGCAGCAGGAAGTTACGGCCGTAGCCGTCCTTGACCTCGACGATGTCGCCGGGGACGCCCAGGTGCTCGACGGGGGCAGTCAGAATCAACTTCATTGCGAATCCCCCTGATCAGCGAGAGGTCGAGGCGTAGGGCAGCAGGGCGAGCTCGCGAGCATTCTTCACTGCGATCGCGACCTTGCGCTGCTCCTGCACCGAGAGGCCGGTGACACGACGGGCGCGGATCTTGCCGCGCTCGGAGATGAACCTCCGCAGCGTGGCGGTGTCCTTGTAGTCGATGTTGCCGATGCGAATGGACTTCGCCGGCGCCACCTTCTTCGACGACTTCATAGGCTTACGTTGTTGGGCCATTGTGGTGCTCTCCTAATACTGAAAGCCCGGCTCGCGCCGGAATGACGCGGCACCGCGGTGCGGTGCCGTGCGGATCAGAACGGGGGTTCCTCGCTCTGGGCGGATGCCCAGGGATCGGCTCCAGCCGTCCGTTCCTGCGACCCGCCGGCGTTGTTGCCCCAGGAGGAGCCACCACCGGCAGAGCCGCCACCGCCGAAGTTGCCCGACGAAGTCCTGGTGACCTTCGCCGTCGCGTACCTCAGCGAGGGACCGACCTCTTCGACCTCTACCTCGAACACGGTCCGCTTCTCACCCTCGCGGGTTTCGTAGCTACGCGACCGCAACCGGCCCTGGACGATCACCCGCATGCCCTTGGTCAGGGATTCGGCGACGTGCTCAGCCGGTTGGCGCCATACGGCGCAGTTGAGGAACATGGCATCGCCGTCCTTCCACTCGCCGCTGGCCCGGTCAAAGGTGCGCGGCGTCGAAGCGACGGTGAAGTTAGCTACGGGCGCCCCCGAAGGGGTGAACCGCAGTTCCGGGTCGGCGGTCAGATTGCCGACCACGGTGATGAGAGTTTCGCCAGCCATGTGTGAGTCTTTCGATCGGACTTCGCTTGTCCCTCACAGCCTCTCAGTTGCTACCGACAGGCGGGAAGGGGTTCAGCAAGCGTCAGTGCAAATCCGGGCGGATGACCTTCGTCCGCAGGATCTGCTCGTTAAGGGTGAACTGTCGATCCAGTTCCTTCACCACGTCCGGCTCTGCGGTCACATTGACCACGGCGTAGATGCCTTCGGACTTCTTCTTGATCTGGTAGGCCAGGCGACGCCGACCCCACACATCAATCTCGTCCACAGTGCCACCGGCCTTGGTGAGTCCGGCCAGCGGCTTATCCAGCAAGCCGTTCACCTGGCGGTCGTCGACGTCGGGATCAATGATCACTACGACTTCGTACTTGCGCATACGCGAACTCCACCTCCTCTGGTCTAGAGCGGCCACGGGCGCTTCCCGTGGCAGGAGGGCGTATCTATCAGCCGCCACGAATGGCGACCGACGGGTCACTCTACCGTCCGGGGACTCTGCGGAGCGAATCAGCCGCAGCGGACGTCCGGGCGCGCACCACCGCTCAGGAGACCTTCGACGTGGCCTTCGACGTCTTGCTGGTGGTCTGGTAGCCGGCCAGCGACCCGGTCACCTTCACCGTGATGGTCTTGCCCTTGTCGGTGGCTTGCAGCAGATAGCTGCCGTTCGTGGCCCCACTGATCGTCTTGCCGGAGCGGTACCACTGGTATCTGAACGACACTCCGGCGGTCCACGTCCCCGTCGACACCGTCAGGGTCTGCCCGATCTTGGCCGACCCGCTGATCTTCGGAGTGGCCGCGGACATGCTGGCCAACGGGACGGTCTTGGTGGATTTGGACCCCTTGGTGATGCCCAGATAGCCGGACCTGGAACCGGTGACCCGGACGCTCAGCTTCGCGCCGACATCGGCCAGTTGCACCTTGTACTTCGACCGAGTGGCCCCTGAAATCGGGCTGCCGCCCCGGTACCACTGGTAGCCGAAGGACGCCTTGGGCGACCAGGATCCCGGCTTGGCGGTCAGCGTCGAGCCGACTTTGACCGTGCCGGAGATCTTCGGGGTGGACGACTTGCTGAACTTGCGCAGCACCGGCTTCGCCGGTGCGGTGGCGCTGACGGTGTTCAGCCCGGCCTTCTTGGCAGTGACCGTCAGCGTGATCAGCTTGCCCTCGCTCTTGCTCGGCACCTTGTACTTGGTCGCGGTGGAGACCTGCTTGCCGGCCAGGAACCACTGGTAGCTGAGCGAGTCCGGCGTCGGCGACCACTGCCCGGGGTTCGCACTCAGCGTCGTCCCGACCAGGGGCGTGCCGACGATCGAGGGTGCGGTGGCCGGGACCAGGGCGTTGTGGATCTCGAAGTGATAGCGCCCCGGGGTGCTGCTGCCGACCGAGCCCGCGATCAGCGGGCTGGTGCCGCCGTCGAGGATGGTACCCGGCGCGCTGGCCGCGTCGGCGTTCACCCAGCGGTGGGTCTCGACCTTGTCACCGGCGGTGTAGCCGACGCGGGCTTGGCCGACCGCGTCCCACAACACCTGGTCGTAGTTGAAGGTCAGGTCGACGTCACCGACCGAACGCCCCAGCTCACCGGAGCGGGAGGTGATGATCAGCTGGAAGGTGTTCGGCGCACTGTCGTCCCCGGTGCTGTGGCCGACGTCGTTCCAGCGAATGCAGGCGGTGCTGTCGTCGGAGCCATAGCTGACCGAGTCGGCCGTCGGTCCGCTGAGGTCGCCGTCGAACCACAGCGGGGCCACGATCGGCACCCCGGTCCATTTGGCCAGATCGTCCACCTGGACCAGGTTGTCCAGCTCCGGAACGGCCGTATCGGACAGGTAGACGAAGCCCTTGTCGGTGACGTACAGCCGGCTGCCGGTCTTCCCGTGGAAGCCGACCGAGAAGCCCAGATCGAGCGCCTCGGGGCTGGCCGAGGCCAGGGTGTTCTGGGTGCAGACGTCGCCGTCGAGCTTCTGGCCGGCCACCGTGCCGAAGGCTGATGACCACAGACCCAGTGTGACGGGATCGATGTTGGTCAGCGAGCTGGCTACCCGGCTGTTGGTGTCGGTGGGCTCGGCCGGAGCCGGACCACCCAGCCAGGTGGTCCGGTAGCCGGGCTTGCTGAAGCGCAGCGTGAAGGTGCGACCCTCCTGTATCGACAAGCGGTAGCTGCCGTCATCGGTGGACTCCTCCGACGTCGTCGGAGCCCAGCTGGAGGTGTCTGAGTTCCAGACGAAGGCGTCCACCGACACTTCAGCCGGGGTGGTCTCGTCACCGAGAGCGACGGTCCCACTGACGGTGACCATGTGGTCGTTGACCTTCAGGGCGAAGTTGTGGGTGGTTGCGGCGGCCGCCAGGGTGACCACCTCGGTGGTCTGCGCGTAGGCGGCACTGGGGTCCTTCAGGCCGACCACGTAACTGCCCGATGCGGCGTAGGGGATGACGATGTCATAGGTGCCCAGGTCCTTGCCATCGCCATCACCACTAGTGGTGATGCCAGTGAGCGGCGTGCCAGCAGCGACCGCCGCCAGGTCGGCGTAGATGCCGACCTCGATCCCGCCCAAGCGGGTGCTCGTCTCGGACGTCACCAAGCCGGACAGCTGGTACCTCCGCGTCATCACGAAAGTGCCCAGGGCGATCGAACTGGATCCGGCACTGATGTATTCTCCGGCCGCCGTCGTCGTCGGCTGCACGATGCTGATCCCGTCCTGGTGCCACCACAGCGTCCAGAAGCCGCTCTTCCCCACCTTGATCGCGTACTTCTGACCCGCCTCCAGGCTGGTCATAGGCAGGCTCACCCCCGAGGTAGTCGGGTGGATGGCGTCACCGCAGGTGTAGGTGGACGCGGCATCCGACCACGGGCAGACGTAGACGTCAACGTTGCTGGCTCCGGAGACGGTGAAGGTGATCACCGGGTCGGCGGCCACCGCGGACGGAGCCACAGCCACAGTCAGCCCGAACGCCGCGATGGCGGCCACGGCCGCGCGCAGGAAACGCCTCATCGATATCCCCCGGTCAGCTCTTCGGAAACCGGCCGAGAGGATTGGTCGCTCTCGCCGGGAACTCAGCCAGCACTGTAGCCAGCAGCTCGCGACGGTGGGCCACAACGAGCGGATCGCCCGAATGTGGCCGGCTCGCCATGCCGCTCAGCCGATCGCCGTGACGCCGACCGGCGCCGAGACCACCGTGGCCGAGTGATAGCCACGCGCGGTCCCGGTGACCCGCACCGAGATCTGATGGTTCACGTCGGCAGCACTCAGCCGGTAACTGCTGTGGGTGGCCCGCCGGATCGAACGTCCATCGCGCAGCCAGCGGTAGTGAAGGTGCGCCCCGGACGGCTGCCAGCCGGCGTTGGTCACCGTGAGCACCTGGCCGACGGCGGCCGTCCCGGTGATCGTCTCAGTGCCGGCGACGATCTGGCCGCGACTCACCCGTGGGCTCAGCCGCGCAGTGACCTGGACCGAACGGGCCCCACCCAGACTGCCGCGCACCCGGACCGAGATCCGCCGATGCAGATCGCCGGCGGTGAGCACCCGCGTCGACTGGTTGGCCCCGCGGATCCGATGCCCGTTGCGGTACCACTGGTACTGCAGTTGGCTACCGAGCGGCCAGCCGGTGGCCACCACGCTGAGGGTCTGACCGACCACCGCAGTGCCGTCGATCCGGACGCCGCCGGTGCTGAGTGCCCGGACCGGGCCGGCCAGCGTGATCGTGCCCAGACCGAGCAGCCGTCCCGTCCTCGTCCGCACTCCGCCGGCACAGCCCAGGCAGTAGCTGGCGGTTCCGTCCACCGGCGTGAACCGCAACTGGTAGCGGCCCGGATCCAGATCCAGCCGGTAGCTGCCGATCAGCGCTGTCCCCTTCACGGTGGCCGCCTCGTAGACGCCCGAACGGACCAGGGAACCGGACCTGCTGTACACATCGAGCTGATAGAGCCGGCTGGGCGCCTGATCGCTGCCCGCCGCGCCAGGGAAGCGGACGGTGCCGGTGAAGCCGGTGCCGCCGGTGAGCCGCAGCGTGGGCCGGCTCAGCGCCCGTCCACCGGCTACCACCACGACGGCTTCGGTCCACTGACAAGAGTCGACCTGCTGCGGCGTGCAGGTGAGCGTCGACTCGGCCACGACCCGGTAGGTGCCGTCAGCGACCGGGCCGAAGCTGAACGGCTTGCGCCCGTCGGCAAGCATCCCCGATTGCAGATCGGCGCCCGGCTTGGGGTCCTCGGCCGGCCCGCGCAGGCTCAGGCGCAAGTGATGGCGGAACGGACGTCCGGCACTGTCGACGACCCGGCCGGTGATCATCGCGCCGGAGCGCAACTGCAGGTCCTGGGCGCTCGACTGGCCCCCGGCCAGCTCGAAGACCACCCGATCTTTCAGATACGGGCCGCCGCCGGAGTAGCTGGTGACGTACCCCTGCGCCGCGGCCGACAGTGAATAGCTGCCCGGAGCCAATTCGCCAAAACGGAAAGCGCCCGCCGAATCGGTGGAGATGCAATCGCTGGACCACCCGGCGGAGGGTTCGGTGAAAAGGCAGACCTGGGCATTCTTCGCGACTGCTCCGCCCGGAACAGTGACCACGCCGTGGATCTCGCCATATCCGGCCGCGTTCGCCGGCCCAGCCGTCCCCGAGGCCACGAAAGCCAGCCCGATCAGCGAGATCAGCGCAGCGCGCAGTGCAGCTACCGCCGTTGAAGAACGATTCTTGGACACGCCGCCACAGCCCCCGAATGTCTCGTCCTCGGCAGGCGCGATGGTATATCGCCATCCCCCGATGGACTTCCCAGTGGCTCCATTATTGCGGCCACCGGATAGCCCGTCGAGGAGAACGCCCTGATCCTGGGTGATCCGAGCGACGTCCCCGCTCGGGTGACCGGCGTCCGCGGTGGTCACCGCGGATTTCAGGGCCGAAAATCGGACGGCCAAGTCTCAACCCCACGTCGCGGTTCGCGACCACTTCGCTGCGGATACCTACACGCAGCCGTGATGCGGCGACAGCCGGTCACCTAGCGTCTGACCAGATCCCCCGATCAGGAAGAAGCGCATGTCCAGGTTCGTCCGTGCCAGTGTCGCGGTGCTCACCAGCATCGCGCTGTGGGCCAGCGTTCCCGCACCCGCTCAGGCTGCAAGCCCCGTCCCAGCCCCGCCGGCGAGCTTGTCCAGCAAGGTGATCGACGCGCATCCCGGCTACCAGCCGCAGACCACCTGCTCGCCCAGCGCCAAGCCCGGTGCGACCGCACTGCTGAGTTTGCTGATCAAGACCTGGGGCGGCTCGTCCTCGGGCATCTCACGCTCCTGCACCACCGGCGGCACCTCCGAGCACAAAGAGGGACGAGCCCTCGACTGGCACATGGACATGAAGAACGCCTCCGACGTGGCACAGGTGAGCAAGGCGCTGACCTGGATCACCGCGAACAATGGTGAGATCGCTCGCCGTCTCGGGATCATGTACATCATCTGGAACCAGCAGTTGTGGGCCACCTACGCCCCCGACCGTGGCTGGCGAAATGAAGCAGATCGCGGCTCGTACACGGCCAACCACAAGGATCACGTCCACATCTCACTGACCTGGGACGGTGCCTACCAGCAGACCTCCTGGTGGACCGGGGTCCCGGTGACCGTCCCGCTGGAAGGCGGCTGCGGCGCAACCGGCGAGCCCGGCTGCCTGCCGGTGATCTCGCGGGCCACCGACAAGGCCTGGCCGTTCCAAGAGACCTACGTGCCGGCCAAATTCGTGGCCGCACCCAAAGCCGTGCCGGTGATCACCGGCACCGCGCAGATCGGACGGACGCTGCAGGCCAGCACCGGCAACTGGGCCACCGGCAACGCCCAGCTCAGCTACCAGTGGCAGGCCAACGGCGCGTCCATCGACGGTGCCACCGAGGCGTCGCTGGACGTGCTGCCCAGCTTTGGCGGCAAGACGCTGCGGGTCCAGGTGACCGCGAAGCCGAGCAGCGGCAGCCCGACCACTCGCACCTCGGCGGCCACGGCCAAGGTGACGCTGGCCCAGTTCGCCACCGGAGTGGCCGGTATCTCCGGCGTCGTCTCGCCGGGCAACACCCTCACCGCGGGGGTGAGCACCTGGGCCCCGGAGCCGGAGACGCTCCGCTACCAGTGGCTGCGCGACGGCAAGAAGATCTCCGGAGCCACCAAGGCCACCTACAAGGTGAAGAGCTCCGACAACAAGCATCAGCTCTCGGTGAAGGTGACCGGGTCGAGCACCGGCTACCAGACCAAGACCCTCACCTCGGCCAAGACCAAGGTGCTGCGTCAGTTCAGCAAGGCACCGATCCCGCAGGTGCGCGGCTCACTGGTGGCCGGCGCCAAGGCGAGCACGATCGTGGGCACCTGGTCGCCCAAGCCGTCCAAGCTGACCTACCAGTGGTATGCCGACGGAGTCGCCATCACCAAGGCCACCAAGTCGACGCTGGTGCTACCGGCCGACCTGGTCGGGAAGACGATCACGGTGAAGGTGACCGCCTCCAAGTCCGGGTATCGGACGATCAAGGTCTACTCCGAGCCGACCGTGCCGGTGACCACATCCTGGGTGTCGGCGACACCGGCTCCGGATCCGCTGGTGACGCCGTCCGGATCAGCCAATGGCTTGCCGGCGCCGACTGCATCGGCCAACCCGTCCCCGCTGGCTGCGGCCTGACCCGGGGCGCCGCGGCCACCGACCCGTCCAGATCTCCTCGGCGGCCAGCGCCGCCATCACCGAGCCCACCGCACAGTCCGACGGTGGCCTCCGCTCCGACGCCCACGGGCGAGCAGTCGGTCTCAGCAGTCCGGCGGCAGCTCGTCGTCCAAGCCGAGCTCGGAGACCAGCTGCAGGAACTGTGGACGTGACGACGGTGACGGGTTGTGCTTCCCGGAGAGCCAGCCCTGGACGGTGGCCGCCGGCACCTCCGCCAGCCGCGCAGCGGCCCGAACCGACAGGTGCCGGGTCCTGCGGGTCTGATCCAGGAGAAGGGCGAACTCCATCCACGGCTCGGGGGTGAGCATGGCTCATTGTCCACCCGACCCGCGGCGGGTGCCCGGAATCACTCCGGCGGCCGGCTCACTCCTCGTCAAGCCAAAGTCCAGGATGCAACTGATCCGTGAGTTCGAGCAGTTCGACCAGCTTCAGGAACCGCGGCCGGAGTGCCGGCGTCGGGAAGTGGCGTGCGGACAACCAGCCCTGCATCGTCGATGGCGGGACGCCGGCGATCCTCGCCACGGTACGGATCGATAGATGCCGATCCGTCCGCGCTTGGTCCATCAACACGGCGATCTCGGTCCGGTTGGGCCGCTGCTGCACAGAAATTCCTGTCGGGGTGGTGATTGGACGCGGTCGCCCGCGGCCAACGTAAGAACTCTGAATCGGGCAGGCACTGATGCGCTCGCCGGTCGTCCGACCGCTGACGCCCGAGTGGCCATCTCTGGCCACACCCCTCGAAACGGATCAGCGTCGTGGACACGCTCGACTCACCGATCAGTGCCTGCTCCTTCTAGTGAACAACTCTGTCTAGAAATCCTCCCAGCCAAATGGCGGATTTCGTACAGAGTCGTACAGACAAAAAGCGGTCAGAATTCGTGTTCCCCGGCGCCGCAGTGGCCCCGACCGGCCGAATCAGGCTGATTCAGACTCGCGCCCAGGTGCGATAGCCGCCATCCAGGTTGCGCACGGTGCGTCCGTGCTGCGCCAAGGTCCGGGCCGCCAAGTAGCCGCGCAAGCCGACCTGGCAATGGACGATCACCTCGTCGGCCACCTCGTCCAGACGGTCGCGCAGCTCGTCCACCGGGATGTTGATCGCGCCGTCCACCGTGCCGCGGGCGTACTCGCCGGGCGTGCGCACGTCGATCAGCTGGACGCCGCGGGCCACCTCCGCCGCGACTTCGTGCCACTGGATCGTCTCGGTCAGCCCGTCCCTCAGGTTCTCGGCGATGTAGCCCAGCATGTTCACCGGGTCCTTGGCCGAGCTGAACTGCGGAGCATACGACAGCTCCAGATCGACCAGCTCGGACGCGGTGATGCCACCTCTGATCGCCGTGGCGATCACATCGATGCGCTTGTCAACGCCGGATCCGCCGATGCCCTGGGCGCCGAGGATGGCGTCGGTCTCTGCGTCGACGACGAGCTTGAGGCTCATCGACTCTGCGCCGGGATAGTAGCCGGCGTGGTTGGCCGGATGAGTGTGAATCACCCGGATCGCACGTCCAGCCGCCCGGGCCCGCTTCTCGGTCCAGCCGGTGGCTGCGGCGACCAGTCCGAAGACTCCGACCACAGCGGTGCCGAGCACCGGCTTGGCCGCTGCCGGGCGTCCGGCGATCACGTCGGCGACCAGGCGTCCATGGCGGTTGGCGGGGCCGGCCAGCGGAACGAGTGCTTGGGCTCCGGTGATCACGTCCCGCTTCACCACGGCATCGCCCACAGCGAAGATGGACGGGTCGGAGGTGCGCTGGTGCTCATCGACCAGGATGCCGCCACGCTCGCCGAGTTCCAGGCCGGCCGCCTGGGCCAGGCTCGTTTCGGGGCGGACGCCGATCGCGGCGATCACCAGGCCGGCGGCAAGGGTGCCGCCGTCGGACAGGGTGACGCTGCTCTCCTCAATCGCGGTGACGGAGGCTCCGGTGACAACCTTCACGCCGCCCGCGATCAGCTTCTTCTCGACCAAAGCGGCCATCTCGACATCCAGCGGCGCCAGCAGCTGGTCGGCCAGTTCGACGATGGTCACCTCGAAACCCCTGTGGACGAGGTTCTCGGCGAGCTCGACGCCGATGAAGCCACCGCCCATGATCACCGCGGTGCGCGGACGTCCATCGCCCACGGCGGCGGCCATCGCGTCCACATCGGCGATATTGCGCAGGGTCAGGGCCCGCTCAGCGCCGGGGATCGGCGGGACGAACGGTGCTGCGCCCGGGGCCAGGATCAGGCTGTCGTAGCTCTCGGTGTAGTGGGTGCCGTCGGCAAGGTTGGTGACGCTCACCGTCTTGGCGGCAGGATCGATCGCGATCGCCTCGGAGTTCACCCGGACGTCCAGGTCGAACCGGGCCTTGAGGCTGGCCGGGGTCTGCAGCAACAGCGATTGCCGGTCAGTGATCACCCCACCGACGTAATAGGGCAGCCCGCAGTTCGCGAAGGAGACATGCCCGGAGCGCTCGAGCACCACGATCTCGGCCGACTCGTCCAGCCGACGCAACCGGGTCGCCGCGGACATCCCGCCGGCAACCCCACCGATAATCACCGTTTTCATGCGCATCACCATACCCCCGGGGGTATCTCTCTCTCAACTTCAGACGCCATCGGACCCGACCTCCATCGTCGCAGAGATACTCAGCATCCGAGGAGTTCTCGGTCCGCAGAACAGGGGACTGTCCCCTTTCCTGCGGGGTAGCAGAGCTCAGCGCTTCAGGAGCTTCCCGGCGCGGTTGTACATCTCCTCGACCAGCGCAGAGAAACGCTGCTCGACCTCGCGACGCTTCACCTTCAGGCTCGGGGTGAGCAGGCCGTTCTCCTGGGTGAAGCCGCCCATCAGCAGCCGCAGATCCCGGATCTGCTCATGATTGGGCAGCTTCGCGGTCAGCTCACCGATCCGCCGCCAGATCTCGTCGAGCACCTGCTGATTGCTCAGCAGCTCCTCGCGCTTGGACCAGGTGACCTGCAGCTGGTGGGCGATGTCCTCCAGATGTGGCAGCGACGGTGCGACCAGCAAAGTCAGATAGGGACGGTTGTCACCCAGCACCAAGGTGTACTCGAACAGTGGATCGCTGGCCAGCAGCCCCTCGATCGGGGCCGGAGCGACGTTCTTGCCGTTGCTGGTGACGATCAGGTTCTTGATCCGGTCGGTGATCTGCAAGAAGCCGTCCTCATCGAGAGTGCCGACATCACCGGTCTGCAACCAGCCGTCCACGATCGTGGCCGCGGTGTCCTCGGGCTTGCCCCAGTAGCCCATCATCAGGTTCGGGCCGCGGTACTCCACCTGTCCGCCGTCGGCGATCCGCAACTCGCCGCCGTCCATCACCTTGCCGACGGTGCCGAAGCGGATCCCTGCCGAGTAGGGGAAGGTGACCAGCGGCGACGCCTCGGTCAGCCCGTAGCCCTGGAGCACCAGCAGGCCACAGCCGTAGAAGAACTCCTCGATCTCCTTGCGCAGCGGCGCCCCACCGCAGGCCAGGACGACCTTGGGCCCGCCCATCGCGTCCCGCACGGCACCGAGGGCGAGCTTGTCGGCGATCTTGAGCTTCAGCGTCAGCATTGGAGCAGGGTGCTTCCCGGCCCGCAGCACATCGTGATAGGCGCTTCCGGTGCGCAACGACCAGGCCAACACCTTCTGCTTCAGCGGACTGCCGGCCACCTTCTCCTGCGCGGTGATGAACACCTTCTCGAAGAGCCGCGGCACGCTGGCCATCAACGTCGGCTTGGCCGCGACCATCATCTCGGCGACCGTGCGCGGGTCGGGCACGTAGGTGTTCAGGCAACCGCCGGCAAGCACGACATAGCTCCAGGCTCGCTCCAGCGCGTGGCTGAGCGGGAGGAAGCAGAGCGAGGAGTCTTTCGGGGTGATCGTGAAGTACCGGTTCAGCACGGCCACCTGGTGGGTGAAGCCGCGGTGGGTGAGCATCACGCCCTTCGGATCGCCGGTGGTGCCGGAGGTGTAGATGATGGTGGCCAGGTCGTCGGCGTTCGCCGAAGCCAGCCGGGCGTCCACCGCAGCCTGATCCGACGGTGCCGCGGCCAACTCCGCGCTGAGGGTGTTCACCCCGTCCAGCTCGTCGAAGCTGACCGCTGCCAGCTCGTCCAGCCCCGCCTCAGCCAGTTTGTCGAGCTCGGCCTGGCCGGCGACGAAGGCCAGCTTGGCGCCGGAATCGCCGATGATGTGGCGGACCTGATCAGGGGTACTGGTCGGGTACAACGGGACGCTGACCAGGCCGGCTGTGGCGCAGGCGAGGTCGGTGAGGCTCCACTCGGGACGGTTGGTCGAGAAGATCGCCACCCGATCTCCGGGCTCAAGGCCACGATCGATCAGCCGGGCGGCGAGCTGGCGCACCTGGGCACCGAGCTCGGCGTAGGTCTGCACAACGAACTCACCATCAACCCGGACGCGCGTGGCTGGACGCTCGCTATTCCGGGCCACCGAACCGGCGAACATGACCGCCAGGTGACCTGCGTCCATCTCAGCTCCTTTGTTGTCGCACACCTAACTTACCGTTGCGTAGGTTTCTGGCCAACCGTCGCGAGCGGATGTGCGCAAGCTGTGATCCAACTGGGACTAATGCTCCTGTCCGGCGTCAGAGCACCCGCCTAGACTGCGGGGCATGCCAGTGCTGGGAGCCCATGTCGACGCCACCGATCCAGTGGCCGCAGCCGCCGAACTGACCGCCGGCGCCTGCCAGTTCTTCCTCGGCGATCCGCAGGCGTGGAAGGGCCCACAGGTCGAGTACGCGGGCGGTGCGAGCGGGTTGCGTGACGTCGCCGCAACCGCAGGCGTCGCTTTGTACATCCATGCGCCCTACGTGCTGAACCTGGCCAGTACGAACAACCGGATCCGGATCCCGAGCCGTCAGCAGCTACAAAAGCAGCTCGCCGCCGCCGCCGAGATCGGAGCGGCCGGCGTGATCGTCCATGGCGGCCACGTGCTGGCCAGCGATGATCCGCAGGTCGGCTTCGACAACTGGCGCAAGGCGATCGACGGGCTGAAGATCGAGGTTCCGCTGCTGATCGAGAACACCGCCGGCGGGGCGAATGCAATGGCCCGCGAACTCGAGCGGATCGACCAGCTGTGGAACACCATCTCCGGCTCCGCGAACGCCGATCGCGTCGGCTTCTGTCTGGACACCTGTCACGCCCACGCCGCCGGAAACGAGCTGTCCGGCCTGGTGGATCGGGTACTCGCGATCACCGGACGGATCGACTTGGTCCACGGCAACGACTCTCGCGACGCCTTCGGCTCCGGCGCCGACCGGCACGCCAACCTGGGCGCCGGCCAGTGTGATCCCGAGGGGCTGGCCGAGGTATTCGCCACCGCCGGGGCACCGATCATCCTGGAGACGCCGGGCGGACGACCTGAGCACCTGACCGACATGGCCTGGATCGGGGAGCACACCAGCAGGTGAATGCCGCTTCCGGCGCACATCCGTCCGCGGAACGCCGCCGGGACAGCACCTCGGTTCACGACCACGGGCCAGTCAGCGCTAACCTGACCAGCGTGAGCACGAGCATCTACGTGGCATCTCCCGAAGGCCTGACCGGGAAGTCGATGGTGGCCGTGGGGCTGGTCGAAGCCCTGACCCGCACGCTCGGTTCGGTCGGCGTGTTTCGTCCACTGGTCCGCGACGGCGTGAAGGATCCGATCCTGCAGACGCTGATCGAACAGCCCGGCGTCAGCCAGAGCTACGAAGAGGGCGTCGGCGTCACCTACGACGCCGTCCGCACCGATGCCGATGCCGCACAGGTGACTCTGGTCGAGCGCTTCGCCGCCTTGAAGGAGAAACACGAGAATGTGGTGATTCTCGGCTCCGACTACACCGATGTCACCTCGCCCACCGAGTTGAACTTCAACGCCAAGGTCGCCGCGAACCTGAACACCCCGGTCGTCCTGGTGGTCAGTGGACGCGCCCGTGACGCGGAAGGCATCCGTGAAGCCGCCGAGGGCGGACTGCGTGAGTTCCGGGCCAACCACGTCAAGGTGTTGGCCGTCATCGCGAACCGGGTCGAGCCGGAGCAGATGGCCGCCGTGAAGGCCGAACTCGCCAAGCTGACCGAGGTTCAGGTGGCCGTCCTGCCGTGCGAGAAGCTGCTCGCCGCCCCGACCGTGGCCGACCAATTCGCCGCAGTGGGCGCCACATTGGCCCTGGGCAACCCGCAGCTGATGAACCGTGAATCGGCCAGCGTGCTGGTGGCCGCGATGACGCTGCCGAATGTACTGGCCCGCCTGGAGCCCGAGTCGACGGTGATCATGCCGTCCGACCGCTCCGACATGCTGCCCGGCCTGCTGCTGGCTCACACGTCCGGCTCCTTCCCTCCACTGGCCGCGATTGTGCTGCTCGGCGGCTATGAGATCCCTGACACCATCAAGACCCTGGTCACCAGCATCCACAACGAGCTGCCGATCGGCACCAGCGAGCTGGGCACCTTCACCTCCGCTGAGCGGATGTTCCGGCTGGAGGGCGCCATGACGTCCAGCCCGCGCAAGGTCGAGGTCGCCCGCCGCATCTTCTCCGAAAACGTGGACGTTCCGGCGCTGCTCAGCGCCCTGCAGGTGCATCGCTCCGAGGTGATCACCCCGCTGATGTTCGAGCATCAGCTGCAGGAGATCGCCCGCTCCGACCGGCGCACGATCGTCATGCCGGAGTCGACCGATGATCGGATCCTGCAGTCGGCCGACATCCTGCTGCGCCGTGGTGTGGCCCGGCTGATCCTGCTCGGCGATGCCGGTGCGATCAAGGCCCGCGCCACCCACCTGGGCCTGGCCCTGGCCGGAGTCGAGGTCGTCGACCCGACCGATCCGACCCTCGTCGAGCAGTTCGCAGGCGAGTACGCCCGGCTGCGCGCCCACAAGGGGGTCACCCTCGAGCAGGCCAAGGACAAGCTGAAGGACCTGTCCTATTTCGGAACGATGATGGTGCACCTCGGCATGGCCGACGGCATGGTGTCCGGCGCGATCAACACCACCGCGAACACCATTCGTCCCTCGCTGGAGTTCATCAAGACCAAGCCGGGCGTCAGTGTCGTCTCCGGCTCTTTCCTGATGTGCCTGCCGGACCGGGTCGTGGTCTACGCCGACTGTGCCGTGAACCCGAACCCGACCGAGGAGCAGCTGGCCGACATCGCGATCAGCTCGGCGGCCACTGCGGCCGGCTTCGGGATCGAACCGCGGGTGGCGATGCTGAGCTACTCGACCGGGACGTCCGGCAGCGGAGTCGACGTGGACAAGGTGCGGGCCGCCACCGAGATCGTCCGGCAACGGGCACCGGAACTGGCCCTGGAAGGGCCGATCCAGTTCGACGCGGCCGTCGACCCGACCGTGGCCAAGACCAAGCTGCCCGAGTCTGCGGTAGCCGGACGGGCAACGGTGTTCATCTTCCCGGACCTGAACACCGGCAACAACACCTACAAGGCCGTCCAGCGGTCGTCCGGCGCGGTCGCAATCGGACCGGTCCTGCAGGGCCTGAACAAGCCAGTGAACGACCTGTCCCGGGGCGCACTGGTCGAAGACATCGTGAACACCGTGGCGATCACGGCGATTCAGGCCCAGGCGGCCGAGTAGAGATCCACAACACCCGAGGAGCGCTGTGAGCGAACCCGTCCTGCTGCTGAACTGCGGCTCCAGCTCGATCAAGTATCAGGTGATCGACATGGCGAGCGAGGAGGTCGTGGCCAGCGGCATCATCCAGCGGATCGGGGAGAGCGAGAGCACGCTCGACCACGAGTTCGGCGAGGTCAATCGGCACGACTCGGTCGGCTTTCCCGACCACGCACACGCACTCGCCCACCTGGTAGAGGTCTTCAACGAGGTCGGCCCGAAGCTGTCCGAGGTGGTGGCCGTCGGGCACCGGACCGTCCATGGCGGCGAGGCGTTCCGGCAGACCACGGTGATCGACGACGTGGTCTTGGCCAAGCTGCGCGAGCTCAGCCCGTTGGCTCCGCTGCACAACCCGCCGGGCATCGCCGGGATCGAAGCTGCGATGGCGGTGCTTCCGGACGTCCCTCATGTGGCGGTGTTCGATACCGCCTTCTTCGCCACCCTGCCGCCGGCCGCCTACACCTACGCGATCGACGATGAGCTGGCCCACGCCCACGGCATTCGCAAGTACGGCTTCCACGGCACCTCGCACAGCTACGTGTCGAAGAAGGTTGCCGAGGTGCTCGACCGCCCCTACGACAGCCTCAACCAGATCGTCTGCCATCTCGGCAACGGCGCCTCGATCTCGGCGATCCAGCGCGGAGTGGCCGTGGACACGTCCATGGGGCTCACCCCGTTGGCCGGTCTGGTGATGGGGACCCGGTCGGGCGATGTCGACCCTGGCCTGCACGCCTTCCTGGGTCGGACCCTCGGCATGGACCTCAACGAGGTGGACGCACTGCTGAACAAGAAGTCCGGCATGCTCGGCCTGTGCGGAGCGACCGACTTCCGCGACATCGCCACGCTGATCGCTGCGGGTGATCCACGGGCCCAGCTGGCGATTGACGTTTACGAGCACCGGCTGGTCAGCTACATCGGCTCCTACCTGGCGATCCTGGGCGGCGTGGACGCGCTGACTTTCACTGCTGGCGTGGGCGAGAACAACCCCAGCCTGCGTGCCGACGTGGTGAAGCGACTCGAGCCGCTGGGATTCAGCATGGACGAGGCGGCCAATGCCGTGCGCTCCAAGGAGCCGCGGGTGATTTCCACACCGGACTCGAAGGTGGCGGTGCTGGTTGTGCCCACCAATGAGGAACTCGCGATGGCTCGCGAGACCAAGGCCGCCATCAGCTGAGCCGGCTGCGACGAGCCGTCCCCAGCGCGACACGAGCGGCGTCGAGACGAAGTTCAACCTGCACTGCAGGGCTGGTTGACGCCCGGACGAGGGCCTACGCAATTTCACGTAGAATCCCTTAGTGAGGACCTGGTCTTTTGCCTCTCGGGACCGCGTAGACTCCCTAGTCGATCAACGGGTAGTGAGTTTCACTCCTGAGGATGCTTCTTGGCTGGTTCGGGGGTGGCGGCCCCCGGACCAGCCAAGTCAATTCCGGCTCGATCCCTGTCGAAGTTGTCCACAGGAGTTGTCCACAGTGGGGATAACTACATGGGTGTAACTCGTTCGGGGGACGTTCCGTCCGGTCCGATTCGCCTTCGCGAGGCTCCACCGACAGCGACTCACCGCCCAATCTCTGGGAGCGCGCGCAATTCCTCCCCCGGGCCAACTCACGCACCTCCACTGCGATCTCGGTGGGACTGGGTGCACTCGCAGGGGGAGCGCGCCCGGCGCGCCCGCGCTCCACACGTCACTGCGGCGGCAGATCGTCCCGCGCAGAATCTGAGCGGCTCGACGCGGCGTACCCATTCCCGCAGCCTCTCAATGGCACAAGACGCCCTTGTTGGACTTTGTTGCGGGGCCAGGCTTAATCTGCTGGGAGCGGTCACACCGGCCGTCGACGCCGCTGCGGTGCCGCCGGGAGAGGTCCGGCATGACCCGCCACAAGCCACTTCACGAGATCGCTCAATGACCAAGAACCTGACGGTCGGCCCACCGCTCCGCCTGATCGTCCTCTTCACCCTGCCGCTGCTGATCGGCAACCTGTTCCAGCAGCTCTACTCGGTGACCGATGCGATGGTCGTCGGCCAGGTGTTGGGGGTGGACGCACTGGCTGCCGTCGGAGCATCCGGCAGCATCCAGTTCCTGCTGTTCGGGTTCTCGTTCGGCGCCTCGGCCGGTGTGGCGATTCCGGTCGCGAGGGCCTTCGGCTCCGGTGATCTGGTGAAGCTGCGCCGGGGTGTCGCAGCCAGCGCGGTGATCGGGGTCGGCATCTCCGCGGCGATCATGATCGCCGGACTGTTCGGCTCCCGCGGCCTGCTGGTGTGGATGGGGACGCCGCCCGAGCTGCTGGAGAACTCGACAATCTTCCTGGTCGTCCTCGCCTCCGGAGCCCTGGCGACGGTCGCGTTCAACTTTCTCAGCGCACTGATCCGGGCCCTCGGCGACAGCCGGACGCCACTGATCTTCCTGGTCATCGCCTGCGTGCTGAACGCCGGCCTGGTGATCGTCTTCGTCGGCGGCCTGCATCTGGGCATTGCCGGCGCGGCCGGGGCGACGGTCGTCGCCCAGACGATCTCGGTGATCTTGTGCCTGATCCTGATCGCCCGCAAGATGCCCGAACTGCATCTGCGCCGTGGCGATTGGCGGGTATCGGGTGCCGACCTGCGCGAGTCGGCCGAACTCGGCCTGACCATGGGCTTCCAGATGTCGGTGATCGCCGTGGGTGCGGCGATGCTCCAGTACGGCATCAACGGGCTGGGCACCAATGCGGTGGCGGCGTTCACTGCGGCGATGCGCGTCGACCAGGTCGCGGTGACGCCGCTGTCGTCCATCGGGGTGGCGATGAGCACCTACGTCGCCCAGAACCGTGGCGCGCACCAATGGCAGCGGATCCGGGTCGGGGTGTTCCGGATCACCATGCTGGCCATGGCCTGGGCGGTAGCGACGGGCCTTGCCATCGTCGCCTTCGGGACGAATCTGGTGCTGCTGTTCGTCGGCCCGGACGAGACTGCGGTGATCGCGATGGCCCATCAGTACCTGATCATCAACGGCCTGCTGTACGCGATCCTCAGCGTGCTGTTTGTGGTGCGCAATGCGATTCAGGGGCTGGGCGCGGCTATGGTTCCGACCATCGCGGGCTTCATGGAGCTGGCTGCACGCGGCACCGTCGGCATCGTCCTGATCGAGCGGATCGGCTTCCTCGGTGCCTGCCTTGCCGCCCCGCTGGCCTGGGTCGGAGCCCTGATTCCGATACTCATCTCGTGGTTCTGGCATCGCCATCAGCTACTGCAGAAGGAGGCCGCGGCTCTGGCGGTGAGCGACGACCGGCTCAACGACATGTTGGACGGGGCCGCGCTGGGCGAGCCGATCCTCGAGCCCGCGCTGGACTGCGAGCCGGGCATCGAGCCTGTCGGCCCTGCCCGCAGGAAAGGGGACAGTCCCCTTTTCTGCGGCGACCCGGAGGCCGAGAAGCCCGACTCATCCGTCCATTCCGCCGCATCCGTCCCGATCGAGCCGTCGATCAACCTCGAGCCCGCCGGCTGAGGACGTCCGCGTTGCCGAAGTAGGCTCAGCGGAGATCGTCGAAGGAGGGCGCGTGGACGAGTTCGCCGTCGCGGTGGACGAGCTGGCCGACCGCCTGATCGGGCTGGCAGCTGATCGTCCGCGGGTGCTGGTCGGTGTCTGCGGGGCGCCTGGAGCCGGTAAATCGACGCTGGCCGGCCTGCTCGTCGCGCACCTCAACCAGGATGAGCCGGGACAAGCCGTCGCGGTCCCGATGGACGGCTTTCACCTGGCCAAGTCAGTGATCGCCACCGACGACCGGGCTCAGCGGCGCGGCGCGCCCGACACCTTCGACCCGGACGGCTACGCCGCCCTGCTCGAACGGCTGCGCGAGCCCGGCTCGGGCATCGTCTATGCGCCGGAGTACCGGCGCGAGATCGAGGATCCGGTGGCCGGGGCGATCGCTGTGCCGCCCGAATGCCGGGTCGTGATCACCGAGGGCAACTACCTGCTGAACCCGGAGCCCGAATGGCGCCGAGTCCGGGCGTGCCTGGACGAGGTCTGGTACCTGGAAGCCCCGTCCGAGCTCGCTCGGATCGATGCGCTGATTCGGCGTCACGAACACTTCGGCAAGTCACCAGAACATGCCCGCAGCCACGTGATGCGCACCGACCAGGCCAACGCAGAGCTGGTCGCCGGTTACCGGTCCTCGGCCGAGCTGCAGCTGCGCTGGCCCTCCTGGTGACTCGTGTGCGGAGGGCTCAGTCGGCCGGCAGCGGAGCGGGCCGGGGCCGTCCGGGCATCCCGGCGAGCGGACGGATGGCCAACGCCGCCGTGACCAGCAGCAGTACCCCGCCGATCACATAGGACGCCTGCAGGCCGACCGCGTGCGATAGCAGGCCGACACCCAAAGCTCCGAGCGGCATCGCGATGAAGGCCATCATCCGGTAGACCGCAGTGACCCGTCCGAGCAGTTCGGAGGGCACCACCCGCTGCCGGTAGCTGTTCACGATCACGTTCCAGGCCATCGAGAAGAAGCCGGTGAACACGAAGGCCACGAACGACACCACCAGCTGCGGAGCCGCACCCAGCAAGATCGACGACACCGCGAACGCGGTGATCGAGGCCAGCACCGTGGCCCGTTCGCCCCACCAGCGCACCAGCGACACCGAGGCCAGCGCACCGGCGATCGCGCCGACTGCGAACGCCGCCATCACCAGGCCATATGCCGACTCGGGCAACTTCAGCAGCTCCAGGACGTACAGCACCAGCACGGCGATCACGCCCGAGGTGACGAAGTTCACCACACCGACCGAGGCGGCCAACGTCCGCAGCACCCGATGGTGGATCAGGTACGAGAAGCCCTCGCGAAGCAGCTCCAGGTTGCTCTGCTCCCCGACATGCGCCGGACGTCCCGGCGCCCGCCGCGACACCCAGGCGGTGATCAGCGTGCCGGTGGCGAAGGCCAGCGCGGCGAAGCCGAATGGGGCGGCCGGAGCCAGCACGAAGACCAGGGTGCCGACCATCGGGCCGATCAGGTTCCCGGCCAGCGCCAGCGACATCTGAGTGAGCGAGTTCGCCCGTCCGAACTGGTCGGGGTCGACCAGCTCAGGCAGCACCGAGGAGGACGCATTGTCGAAGAACGGTGCTGCCAGCCCCAGGACGAAGCCGAGCACGTAGATCGTCGGCAGGCCGGCCCAACCGATCCACACCAGCGCCGCGAAAACGCCAGCCGCCATCGCCCGAAGGGCGTTGGACGCCCACATCAGCGGCAGCCGCGGCAGCCGATCGGCGGCGACACCCGACGCCAGACCCAGCAGCAGCCAGCCCGCTTGGCCCAGCGCATCGGTGATGGAGATCAACCGCGGGTCGCGAGTCAGCGTCGCGGCCAGCAGCGGTAGCGCCCCAAAGAGCAACCCTTCGGCCAGATATGACACTGAACTGCCTAGCCAGACGGCCCAAAACCGTCGTCCCAATGGCCTCGCCACGACTTTCACCTCCGCCGAGTGAGTCTAGAACCGGGCGTCGCGGGGCCCCCTGGTTTCCAGGGTTCGCTCAGGGGGCCGTCCGACGAAGCCCAGGGATCCCTCGGTGAGGTTCAGGGACGCAGCTGGGCGGACCGTCGTCATGGGCCGGGACGGGCTTCGACGACCCGTCCGGTCAGGCGGCGTCGGTGGTGACCCGGGCCACATGCAGGGCCAGGTAGGACACCTCATCCTCGGTGAGCGTCTCGCCCAGGCGTAGCTCCAGGATGGAGGCGAGCCGCTGCGCGCACTCTGCCGCCTGCGGGTAGCTGTCCCGGATCGCCTGCCCGATCGCCGAATGACCCTCGTGAAGCTGGGTGTGCTGCCGAATCCGGACGAACAGATAGCGCAAGTGGGTGATGAATCGGCCCACCGAGACGCTGCCGCTGGGCAGCACCACGCCGAAAGCCTGCTCGATCACCGTGACCAGCTGTTGAATGACCCCGGTCATCTTGTAGGTGTAGGACAGGTCTCCGGTGGTGAATCCGGCATTGACCAGGTGCAATGCGAGGCCCACAGCCTCGTCTGCTGGTAGCTGAGTGGCGCTGCGGACGTTGATCGCGGCCAGCAGGTCTTGGGCCTGCCGGTACTCCTCGGCATAGAGGTGCTGTACTTCGGCCAGTAGCGGATACTCCAGGTTCAGCCCGATCGCCGCCCGACGCAGCGCGTAGCTGACGTGGTCGGCCAGCGCTACCACCAGCGCCGGATTCTCGGCCAGCGTGCAGGCCCCGATCTGGGTCAAAGCCTCACCCACCAGCGAGATGTACTCCGGACCGATGCCGGCCATCAGCTCGGCCAGGTGATCGGGGTCACGCCCGTCGGTCGGCAGGAAGGTCCGCACCACCAGTGCGTCGTTGACCGGCTGACCCGGCCGGGCCTGGAATCCCAGACCCCGGCCGGTCAGAATGACCTCGCGTCCAGCGTCGTCCACAGCGAGGACGACGTTGTTGTTGAAGATTCTGGCGATCTCCATCTCAGTCCCGGGTCGGAGGGGTCACGGCGATCCCACTGTCCTCGGTTCAGATGACCAGGTCAATCACCGGATCACCGAGTCCGACTTCGGCCGCCGGGCGGGGCGTGACCGAGCTCAGAGTCAAGGTGTTGATCACCACGACCACAGTCGTGGGGTCGTAGCCGGCGCCCCGGATCACATCCAGATCGACATCGGCCAGGACGTCCCCGGCAACGACCCGCTGATCCTTGGCGACCTTGACGTCGAAGCCCTTGCCTTCGAGCCGAACGGTGTCGATGCCGACGTGGACGAGCACCTCGACCCCGTCATCGGTGCGGATCCCGAAGGCGTGGCCGCTGTCTGGAACGGTGACCAGGACGCCGCTCACCGGGGCGATCACTCGTCCGGCCGAGGGGACGATGCCGACCCCTTCGCCGAGTGCCTTCGAGGCGAACACCTTGTCGGCGACCTCAGTCAGGGCAATCACCTGGCCGGCGACCGGTGCGCCGAGCACGGTGGTGGGGACGGTGGTTGCCGCGGCCGCCGCCGGGGCGTGCGTGGTGGCGCGGGCCGCTTCGAGGGCGAGATCGGCGTCGGCCTGGGCGCGATCGGCCTCGTCCTGCGCCTTCTGCTCGGGGGTGCGGTAGTCGGAGATGATCACCAGGATCATCGCGGTGAAGAAGGCCAGCGTGATCGCCAGACCGTAGCGCCACATCGGCTCGAAGACCGGAATGGTCAGCAGCGAGGTGAACGCGAAGGCGTTGGTGGTGACCCCGCCGAGCAGGCCGGTGGTCAGGCCACCGACCGCACAACCGACCAGCATCCGCGGGTAGATCCGCTTGTAGCGCAGGTGAATGCCATACAGGGACGGCTCGGAGATGCCGCCGAGCAGGCCGGCAGCCAAGGCGCCGGTGGCGACCTCACGCATCTCGACATTGCGATTGCGGATGGCCAGGACGAGCACGCCGGCGGTGGCACCGAAGCAGGCGAAGTTCCATGAGCCCATCGGGCCCTGGATGAAGTCGTAGCCGAGGGTCTGGATGTTGGCCAGCATCAGCGCATTCAGTGGCCAGTGCAGGCCCAGCGGAACCAGGAACGGGTAGAGCATCGGGATGAGGATCGCGAAGACCAGCGGCGCGGAGGAGTTCAGCCAGGACAGCCCGGTGCCCAGGCCGGTACCGATCCAGATGCCGAGCGGGCCGATCAGGAATGCGGTCACCGGGATCATCACGATCATCGAGAAGAACGGGACGAAGACCATCTGAATGTTGGCCGGGAAGATCTTCTTCAGCGCCTTGTAGACCAGCGCGAGCACGGCGACCATGATCAGCGGCACGAACACTTGGCCGCCGTAGCCGTTGAGCTGCATCGGCAGCCCGAAGATCTGTGCCACGCAGGTCGGGTCGGCCCCGGCGATCGGGCTGGGCGTGCAGATCGTGTCCGGGAACCGGGTGGTGTTGGACAGGCTGATGAACTCCGGCGTCATCACCGCGCCCATCACGGTGGCCCCGACCCAGGGGTCGATGTTCAGCTTCTTGGCGGCGTTGTAGGCGACCATGATCGGCAGGAAGTAGAAGACCGCGCGCCACATCGCGTCCACGAAGACCCAGGAGGCCGACTTGTCGGCAGCCCGGAAGTCGACCACGCCCAGGGCGTCCAGGACGGCGGCGAAGGCGATGATCAGCGAAGCGCCGAGCAGCACCCCCAGCAGCGGACGGAACGAGTCCGACAGGTACTCGAAGAAGGCGTCCAGCCAGGCGAACTTGCCGCGCGCCTTGGCCCGGGCGGCCGCCTTCACGTCCGCGTCGGACAGTCCCTTGGAGACCCCGGACATGCTCGGCAGGTTCATGATCTGGTTGTAGGTGCTCTGGACGGCACCACCGATCACCACCTGGTAGCGGTCACCGGATTGCGGCACGGTGCCCATCACTCCGGGCACCTTGTCCAGCGCTGCTGCGTCGACCCGGCCGGCATCCTTCAGTTCGAAGCGAAGCCGGGTCGCGCAATGGGTGAGACTCACAATGTTGCCCGGTCCACCGACCTTGGCAACGATTTCGGCGGCTGTATCCGTCGTCGTAGACGCCATCGTCATTCCTTCGTCTATCGGGCCCGAACTGGGCCAGAAATTGAAAAAAGACCCGAGACGCACATCCTGTGCATCTCAGGTCTTGCCCCTTGCGGGTAACAATCCTGTAGAACCGAAGCTCTGCGATGAGGCTAACACTCGTCCGGCGTGTACGCACATCGCCTTGTCGCGGCCTGCTCTGCGGACGACGACCGACGTCCGGCAATCCCCGCGGGAAAGGGGACGGTCCTCTCTTCTGCGAGCTGCCGGTGGTCAGCGCAGCGCGACGCGGGTCTGCGTCTGGGCGACGCCGCAGGCCTTCTTCAGATGCGTGAGCAGCCCGTCCAGGGCGGCGGTGTCCGGCACCCGGGCGCGGACGAGGTAGTCGTAGGGCCCGGTGACGTGGACGGCATCGACGATCTGGCGAACCGCGCCGATCGCAGTCAGGAACTGCTCACCGTCGGTGGTCTCATCGAGCCGGACGTCGATGAACACCTCCAGCCCGCGGGACGGCTGGGCCATCTCGGCGTCGGTGATGATCGTGTAGCCGAGGATGACACCGTCGGCCTCCAGTCGGCGGACGCGGGCCGCGACCGCATTCGAACTCAGCCCCACCTGGCGGGCGATGTCCGACAGCGAGCGCCGCGCATTTCGCCGCAGTAGGCCGAGGATTTCCTCGTCGGTGACATCCATGATGGACAACTGTACGGCCAGGCTTCGAAACTCGCAGTGAGGTGGTGGACGGTTACGCCAGACTTCACGCATGGATCCCGTCGTCGCCTCAGCCCTGGCCGGGGTGGCAGCCGGATTTGCGATCGCCATGCCGCTGGGTGTGATCGGCGTCCTGCTGTTGCGTGAGGGCATGCTGAACGGTCGCCGTTCGGCTGTTGCCGGGGCCGCCGGGGTGGCCAGCATCGACGCCCTGTATTGCACGCTCGCCATCGCCGTCGGCGCCGTGGCCGCGCCGGTGATCCGCTCCTGGGGCGCCTGGCCGCGCTACCTGGCCGGTGCGATCCTGGTCGTCCTCGGCGTGCAGCAGCTCCTCGCCCTGCGCAAACCCCGTAGCGAGGCCGCACCGGCAGCCACCACCGGACGCTCTGCCTACCTGAAATTCTTCGCCCTGACCGCGATCAACCCGGCCACCCTGATCTACTTCCTGGCCCTGGCCAGCGCCCTGCCCGACACCGGCGGGCCCTGGGGCGGCATCGCCTTCACCCTCGGCGCCGGTCTGGCCTCACTGTCGTGGCAACTCGGGCTGGCCCTGGTCGGTAGCGGGGCAAGGACCGTTCTCCCCGAGCGGGCCTCGACCTGGCTCGGCGTGATCGGCTCAGCCGTCGTCGTCATCCTCGGCCTCGGCGTCGCCGTCGCCGGCTGAGCGGAGGACACGTCCCTCGTCGGCTCAACCGAGCTTCTCGACGCAGCGGCGGGCGGCGAACTTCGCCTGGCCGGCGAACGGCGCAGAGCGATGGTGCGAGCCCAGAACGGTGTCCGGCTTCGACGGGGCGTTGGTGATGAAGACCTCGATCGTGCCGGCCCCCGAGGAGGGATAAAACTTGACGCCCGGCTCCACCCACACCCGGACGGCCACCGCCCACCACTGGCCACCGGCCGGGACCATCTGCGCATCCCGGAAGCGCACGGCGCCACCGACATTGCCGATCGCCTCCACCGCCTCCAGAACGTTCGAGGGGACGGCCTGGCAGGAGAAGTCTGGCGTGGCCAGCGCGGTCGGGCTTTCCTCGCTCGTCGCTGGTGCAGCCGGCTCGATCGTCCGATCAAGCGCCGGATCGCGGCTGTCGAGGTACTCCGAGAAAGAGCAGCCCGACAGCAGCACGAGGATCACCGCCGTGAGGCCCACTCTCCAGCCCGTCGCCATGAGTCGACGCTAGCCACAATTGCGCCACAGTGGGCCGGGTTCGGCGGATCGGGGAGAAAGTGCGTCGGGCCGGGAGCGCCTCTCGGCGCGTGGCCGCTCGTAGCGGCGAAAGTTGGAGCCCGGGGCTACCGCGGCCCGACGCCCTATGAGGATAGGTCGTGCCGCTCACTTCACCAAACATCTCGCCGACCGGTGATCGGCGCTGATCCATCCGGACGACGCCGCCGACCCTTGCGACGTCAGGCGAGCCGGTCCTCGCGCCACAGCTTGGCGCAGGCCGTCAGGTCGGCGGCCATGTCCTGCAGCCGCAGCGCCTGGGCGACCGCGCGGGTGCCGGCAGTGACGTCCGCGCGTCCGGCCGAGACCACCAGACAGAAGGCGGCCGCTCGCTCCAGCGCCACCGCGAGATCACCGGCGAAGATCCCGCGCAAGATCTCCTCTGCGACCCGGCGCACCTCGTCCGGGCCGGGCGGTTCTGCGCCGGCGACAACGTGATTCACCTCGGTGAACCGGATTCCGGCTGCATACTCCCGGGCCACACCCATGGCGTCATTGGCCACCCACTCGCGCAGCAGGTAGAGCCGCCACAAAGCACCGGGCAGGGAGCGCGCCGGACGGGACGCCCACAGTTCGGCCAGAGTGTCCAGGCCGACCTCATCGGTGATCGCCACCAGCCGAGCGGTCGCGCCCGGGTCGGCGTTCGCCCGTCCGACCTTCACCAGCACCGCGGCCGTCTCGTGGGCGGCGTGCAGCGCGGCGATCGGGTCGGACCGCTCACCGAGCGCCTCCAGCGCGGACGGCTCCCGGTAGCTCGGCCGGTGCGGACGCTTGGCTTCACTCACGCGAGTCAGGGTAACCCGCGCCGCCGCCGGCCGAACCACACCTCGGCGCTGGTCAGGCTCGCGTGATGATCCACTTCGGCTGATCACCGAGCACCGGCAACTCCGTGGCGAAGAAGCTCGGGTAGGCCGGACGATCTCGCCCGAACTCAACCAACGGCACCCACTCCAGCCACTCCCGGACCCCGTCGAAGACCGTGCTGATTCCGTCCAGGACGATGCCTGGGCCGGGCTTCATCAGGAAGTAGAAGGTGAGTTCGTGGCAGCTGCGTCCGGCCAGAGCGGTCGTGGAATCACCGTTGAAGAAGTTCTCGTGGACGAAGGCCAGTCGCTCGATCTCGAGGGTGACCCCGGTCTCCTCGCGCACCTCGCGGCACACCGCGTCGGCGGCGGTCTCGCCGTGATGGACGCCGCCGCCGATCGAATAGAAGTAGGGCTCGACCTCATTGCGGGCCATCAGCACCCGGTCACCGTCGAGGATGATGGCCGCTGCCCGATAGCGGAACCAGCGCCCGTCCACGTCGAAACCGCAGTCGAGTGGGTCACTCATCGGCGTCCTCCTGGTTGCGCGTCCGGCCGATTCGGACGCTACCCGATCGCTGCCGTCAGGGACGCAGCAGCACCTTGATCGCCCGACGCGAATCCATGGCGGCATAGGCCTCGGCGACCTCGGCCAGCGGCAGTTCGAGGTCGAAGACCTTGCCGGGGTGGATGCGTCCGGCCAGGACGAGTTCCATCAGCTGGGGCAGGTAGGCCCGCACCGGGGCCGGCCCGCCGGCCAGGCCGACGTTGCGCCAGAACAGTTTCGCTGCCGGCAGCTCACCGTGCGGCAGCCCGACCGTGCCGATGGTGGCACCCGGACGCGCACAGGCCAGTGCCTGCAGCCGCGCACCCTCGGTGCCGACGCACTCCAGGACGGCGTCCGCGCCGATCCCTTCGGTGAGTTCGCGGACCTTGGCCGCGCCGGCTTCGTCCCGCTCGGCGATGATCGCGGTGGCGCCGAACTCGACGGCCAGCTTCTGGCGGGCCTCGTGTCGGCTCATCGCGATTACCTGCTCGGCACCCAGCTGGGCGGCAGCCAGCACCGCGCACAGCCCGACAGCGCCGTCGCCGACCACGACCACGCTCATTCCCGGACCGACGCCGGCCGAGACGGCGGCGTGCCAGCCGGTGCCCATCACGTCGGAGAGAGTGAGTAGATCCGGAATCTGCGCCTCGGACGGGAGTTCAGGGGTGGCGACCAGGGTGCCGTCGGCGTTCGGAATGCGGATCAGCTCGGCCTGGCAGCCGTCGTAGCCGCCCCCGTTGGGGCAGTTCGCCTGAGCGCCCTTGCGACAGGTGGGGCAGGTGTTGTCGCTGTGATAGAAGCCGCCGATCACGAACTGCCCGATGCGGACATTGCGGACGTCCGCGCCGACCTGCTCGACGATCCCGCAGTACTCATGTCCGATGGCGACCGGCTCCGGAACGTCGCCGATGCCGCGGTAGCGCCACAGATCCGAGCCGCACACACAGGTGGCGACCGTCCGCACGATGGCGTCGGTGGGCTCGACGATCACCGGGTCGGGCCGGGTCTCCAACCGGACGTCGCCGGCACCATGTATCACAGTTGAACGCATGGAGTCAGTCCATCACGCCTGGACGCGATGGTCACCCCGTCCGCTGTGGCATGAACTGTCTGCGGCATGTGCGAAACTCGCTTGGTGCGCGCATATCGGGAGATTCTGGCCATCCCCGGCGCTCTCAGATTCTGTGCGGCCGGTCTGGTCGCCCGCGCCGGCGGAGCGATGATGGGGATCGGGCTGGTCTTGATGGTTTCAGCCATCTACGGCAGCTACGGTCTGGCCGGTGCGGCGACCGCAGCGAACGCGGTCTGTTGGGCGCTGGGCACTGCTGTGTTGTCGAACCTGGTCGACAGGTTCGGCCAGCGACGAGTGATGTACCCGGCAGCCATCATCTCCGCAGTCGCGCTGGCGGTGACCGTCGTTCTTGCGGTGATGCAGGCTCCGGCCTGGACGCTGTTCCCGCCGGTGATGATCTCCGGCGCCACCGGCGGCGCGCCGGGCGCGCTGGTCCGGGCCCGCTGGTCGCATGTCACCGACAATCCCGACCAGCTGCATGTCGCCTTCTCCCTGGAGTCCACCTTGGACGAGGTGGCCTACATGGTCGGCCCGGTGGTGGCCACCGCGCTTTCCACCGGGGTGCACCCGGCAGCCGGCCTGATCGCTCCGGTGATCCTCGGCCTGGTCGGGGCCCAATGGTTCTACTCGCAGCGCTCCACCGAGCCTCCGCTGCAGGAGCGTCCGGCTGCCCCCGAGGGGGGCGCCTGGAGGCAACTGGTTCTGCTGGTCCCCGGCGTCGGCGCAGTGATCGTGGTGAACCTACTGATCGGTGCCGTGTTCGGCTCGATCGACGTGAGCGTGGTGGCCGCAGCAACCGAATGGAACGCACGGACAGCGTCCGGATTGATCCTGGCGGCCTTCTCGCTGGCTTCGGCGATGGCCGGCTTCTACTACGGTGCCCGGCGCTGGGTCATGCCGCTGCAACGGCGCTTCCTGATCGGAGTCGCGGCCATGTTCGCCGCGACCGCGGCGCTGTGCCTGGCGAACTCCACCTGGCTGCTCGCGGCGCTCGGTCTGCTGGTCGGGGTGACTGTCGCTCCCACGCTGATCAACGGCAACTCGCTGATCGAGCGGCTGGTGCATCCGGCGCGACTGACCGAGGGGCTGGCCTGGATGGGCACCGGGATCGGAATCGGCGCGTCCATCGGTTCCGGAGTGTCGGGCCATGTGATCGACCTTGGGGGCTACCAGCTCGGGCTGTACTCGGTGGCGGTCTTCGGGGCTCTGACTGTGATCATTGCGTTCGCCTCGGCCCGCGTGCTCGGACGAGCGGTGGCCAGCGAGGATCCGACTCCCGTCGCCGGCTGAGCTCCACCCGTCCACTGGCGGCCGCTCCCGAGGTCACCCAACGAACCCCTCGCAGACCGGGGTGCGGTCGCGGTACCTTGCGCTATCGACACCGTCGCCGCGCAACGGGAGCGCGCCAGTACGAGGAGGTCAACGGTGAGCGAACCGTTGCGGATTGGGATTCTGGGAGCAGCTCGGATCGCAGAGAGGGCCGTAGTCACGCCCGCAAAGTCCCTGGGTGCTGAGATTGTGGCTGTCGCCGCCCGCAGCCCCGAGCGCGCACAGGCCTACGCCGCCCGGTTCGGGATCGCCCAGGCCTACGGCAGTTACGCAGAATTGCTTTCCGACCCGGCGGTCGAGGTGGTCTACAACGCGCTGCCCAACAGCGAGCACGTCCGCTGGAACCTCGCAGCACTGCGCGCCGGCAAACACGTCTTGTCCGAGAAGCCGTTCGGCGCCAACGCGGACGAGGCGAGGCTGGTGGCCGCAGAACCGAAGGACGGGCTGGTCGTCTTCGAGGGCTTCCACCACCGCTACCACCCGACCTACAAGCGGCTGCTTGAGCTGGCCGGCGACGGCACGATCGGACAGGTCACCGAGCTGAAAGTGCAGATGAAGTTCACCTGCACCGATCTGGCCGACATCCGCTGGCGGTGGCCCATGGCCGGCGGTTCACTGATGGATCTGGGCTGCTACACCATTCACGTGGCCAGAGATATCGCCCGAGTGCTCGGCGGCTCCGCACGTCCGGTGAGCGTGACGGCAACGGCCCACCCCGGCGTCGACCCACGGGTGGACGCCACAGCGACGATCGTCGCTGAACTGCCCGGTGGCGCCGTCGCCACCCTGGAGTCCAGCCTGGAGGGCCCCGCGGAGACGTCGATCCTGGTCACCGGATCCGCCGGAACGCTGTTCCAGCCGAACTTCATCAACGTGGCCGGCGATGATCGGCTGATCATCGAGACCGTAGAAGGCCAGCGCGTCGAAAGGCTGGGGACGGTCAGCACCTACACCCACCAACTCGGTGCGGTGATCGCCGCGATTCGCGACGGAGCACCCTTCCCGACCGACCTGGACAATGCGATCGCGAACATGGAGTTCGTCGACCAGTGCTACCGGCTGGCCGGAATGCCGGTCCGCGAATCCACGCTCGCGCACTGAGCCCCGCTCCGGGAGCACGGTCTCGCCATCGCGCCGGTGACCGGTGCAGCCACCGAACCGGCGGCTGACTAGTGAGAGCAGATATCCTTGGTCTGCTCTGCAGGACAGCAACCAATGATGGTGAGGGCTCGACAGTGACCAAGCGCGCAACTTTGGCCGATGTGGCCAAGCTCGCGGGCCTGTCCACGACCACCGTCAGCATGGTGCTGAACAATCGTCCGAACACTCGGCTGTCCGAGCAGGCGGCTGATCGCGTCCGGGCGGCCGCTGCCGCGCTGGACTACCGGCCGAACCCGGCAGCCCGCGGCCTGCGCACCGGAACCACCCGGACGATCGGCTTCATCTCCGACGAAGTCACCGTCACCCGCTACGCCTCGGCGATCATCAGCGGCCTCCTCGAAGAGGCCGAGGCCCACGACCACTCGCTGCTGATCACCGAGTCCGGACGTCCGGGGCAGCTGGAGAAGCTGGTCAGCCTGATGCTGGATCGCCGCACCGACGGCATCGTGTTCGGCCTGATGCGAGCCCGCCAGCTGGAACTGCCTCCGCTGACCGAGGTGAACACCATCCTGGTCAACGCCACCTCGACTGCGGGACATCCGTGCGTGCTGCCCGATGAGTACCAGGCCGGCTACCAGGCCGTGAAGTATCTGACCGACCGCGGCCACCGCCGGATCGGCTTCATCGGCCGCTCCGCCGACCTGCTCGAGCCGGCATCCTCGGCGACTGTGGCCGAGCGCTACGCGGGCATGGACGCCGCCCTGGCTGAAGAAGGCATCGAGCTCGTCCACCAGGTCGACGGCAAATACTGGGAGCCGGGACTGGGCTACGTCGGCGCGGAGGAGATCTTCGCGGCCGGGCCGGTCACCGCAATGATCGCCGCCAATGACCGAGTGGCCTTCGGCGTGTACCAGTCCGCCCAGGAGCGTGGCTTGAAGGTGCCCGACGATCTGTCGGTGGTCTCCTTCGACGACGAGTACCTGGCCTCCTACCTGCGTCCGCAGCTGACCACGATGCAGATCCCCTACCGGGAGATGGGCCGGACGGCCATGCAGCTGCTGCTCAGCAGGCAGGCGCCGCCGCTGACTCTGGTGCCGATGCCGGTCCAGGAGCGCGGCTCGGTGCGTCCACTGGCCTGAGCGGGCTCGTCCGTTCGCCCCTCTCCCCGATCGACCTCGGTGCTACCGGTTGACGAGGTCGTGCTACCGGTTGGCTGCCGCGCTACCGGTATACGGGTAGCGCGGCGAGGGAAGCGGTAGCGCGGCGAGAGCAGGGGCGGAACGGGTCTCATTCGCCGTGGCCTGGGACGTGTTGACGGCGCAGCCGATGTCGTATCGTTCGAACGCAACCGGCGTCAGGCCGGCTCAGCGGAAGGAGTGGGGCGTGAAGTTCTGGTTCGTCGGAGCTGGCGCGATCGGTAGCTACATCGGCGGCTCCCTGGCCGCCGCCGGGCACGAGGTCACCTTCAGCGAGCAGCCCGAGGCTGCCGCCACCATCGCCGCCCAAGGGCTGCTGTTGACCAGGGACGGCCAGCCTCAGACCGTCCGCGACTTCCGAATCTTCGGCTCGACCGCGGAAGTGCTCGACGCCGGCCCCTACGACGTGGCTGTGGTGGCACTGAAATCCTTCGACACTCCGGCCTTCCTCGACTCGCTGGTGGCCACCGGGCGCGAGTTGCCGGCCATGCTGAGCCTGCAGAACGGCGTCGCCAATGAGCCGCTGCTGGCCTCGCGACTGGGCGCTGACAAGGTACTCAGCGGCACTGTGACGACGGCGGTCGGCAAGCCTGGCATCGGCCAGGTGGTCGAGGAGAAGCGTCGCGGCGTCGGTATCGCCACCACCCATCCGCTCGCCGAGCGGCTGCTCGCCGCGCTGAACGACGCGTCCCTGAACGGCATCGGCTACCCGGACGCCTTGGCCATGAAGTGGTCGAAGCTGCTCACCAACCTGACCGGCAATGCCACCTCGGCGATTCTGGACGAGCCGGTCGGCGCGCTGTTCGCCGATCCGCGCAGCTACCGGATCGAGCTGGCTGTGCTGCGGGAGTGCCTCGCGGTGATGGCCGCGCTCGGGCTGCGTCCGACCGATCTGCCCGGAACTCCGGTGCGGGCGCTGGCGTTGGGCACCAAGTTGCCGCGGTTCATCGCTCAGCCGGCGCTGACCAAGGCGCTGGGTGGCGGCCGCGGCGACAAGATGCCGAGCTTCCACATCGATCTACGCTCGGGACGTGGCCGCACCGAGGTCCGCTTCCTCAACGGCGCGGTCGCCGAAGCCGGAGCCGCCCACGGCGTCCCGACCCCGGTGAATCGGCTGCTCACCGATACCCTCGAGTCCCTGTCCTCCGGCGACCTGCCGCTGGACACCTACCGTCACGACCCGGACGCTCTGCTGGCCCTGCTCTAGCCTCGGGACGGCTCCATCCCCGCAGAAAAGGGGACCGTCCCCTTTTCTGCGGGAGACTTTCCTTCGGGCGGCCAGCTAACCCATGCTCGTCTCAGGCTTCTGGCATGGCTGATCGGCTAGCGTCCAGGGTGTGCACCCGCGAAGGGAGGCCCGATGGCCGGCACTCTTGTCTGGTTCCGCCGCGACCTGCGCAGCTACGACCACGCCGCCCTGCACCATGCACTCGCCGGTGCCGGACGGGTACAGGCCGCGTTCGTCTTCGACCCGGCGCTGCTCGGCCCGCTGCCGAGGGCCGATCGACGAGTCGAGTTCATCCGGCACAGCCTGGTCGAGCTGGACGCCGAGTTGCGTGCCGCCGGCGGCGCTCTGATCGTCCGACACGGGAACCCGGTCGAGGAGCTCCCGCGGCTGGCCCGGGAGCTGGGCGTGACCGAGGTGCACACCAACACCGACTACGAGCCGTCCGCCATCGTCCGGGATCAGGAGGTGGCGCGGCGCCTCGACGCCGACGGCATCGGCTGGCATTCCTGGACCGACCAGGTGATCTTCGCCCCCGAAGAGGTGCTCACCACCAGCGGCACCAGCTTTTCGATGTTCACCCCCTACCGGTCGGCCTGGCTGCGCCGGCTGGCCGAGCGGCCCGCCACCGCATTCCCCGTCGAACTCGTCGGACGTCTGGCTGCACCCCCGGCCGACGCCAGGGTGCCCGATCTGGCCGAACTCGGCTTCGAGCCGGTGGACGGGCCGGGGCCGGCCGGCACTCACGCCGGCCACGCCCTGCTGGAGGACTTCCTCGGCCGGATCGACAGCTACGACCAGGCCCGCGACTTCCCCTCCGCCAACGGCACCAGCCGACTGAGCGTCCACCTGCGCTTCGGGACGCTCTCGATCCGAGAGCTGGTCGGGCTCGCCGCCGCGCGGGCCGACGCCGGCTCGGCCGGGGCGCAGAGTTGGCTGAGCGAACTGATCTGGCGCGAGTTCTATGCCCAGCTGCTGGCCCATCACCCGCGGGTGGCGACCGAGGCTTTCCAGCCCGGCTACAGCAAAATCGCCTGGGACTACGGCGAACAGGCAGACCTCCACTTCCAGGCCTGGTGCGCCGGACGCACCGGCTACCCCCTGGTCGACGCCGGCATGCGCCAGCTGAACCAGACCGGCTACCAGCACAACCGGGTTCGGATGGTGACCGCCAGCTTCCTGGTGAAGGATCTGGGCATCGACTGGCGGCGCGGCGAGGCCTACTTCGCCCGGCAACTCCTCGACTTCGACCTGGCCTCGAACAATGGCGGCTGGCAGTGGTCGGCCTCCACCGGCTGTGACGCCCAGCCCTACTTCCGGATCTTCAGCCCGGTCCGGCAGAGCCAGCGCTTCGACCCGGACGGGGCTTTCATCAGGCAGTTCGTCCCCGAGTTGGCCGGCCTGGACGATCGCAGCATCCACGCCCCATGGCTGGCTCGTCGGTCGGTGTTGAAGGCGGCCGGGGTTCACCTCGGACGGGACTATCCGCTACCGATCGTCGATCACGCCACCGCCCGGCAGCTCACTTTGGAGCGATTCGCCTCCACTCGGACGCTGCGCGCCTGACCGACGACCGGCTCAGACCAACCGTCCGCCCACTCGCGCTACCCGTCCACCGCGCGAAGCTACCCGTCCTGTGAACGCGCTACCGATCTACGGGTAGCACCGCGGACGAGCGGTAGCACGGCACACCGAGCGGTAGCACGGCGAGCGGCGACCGCGACGCGGTGAGGCGTCAGGGATGGGAACGCGGACAGCAGCACAGGACGAGCTCAGGCTCGCCGGACCAGCCCCGTCTCGTAGGCGAACAGCACCAACCCGACCCGGTCGCGGACTTGGAGCTTGGCCAGCAGCCGTCCGATGTGGGTCTTCACGGTGCCCTCGGCCATGTACAGCCGAGTGGCGATCTCGGCATTCGTGGCACCGGCGGCGATCTCGGTGAGCACCTCGCGCTCACGGTCGGTGAGCACGTCGAGGCGGTGATCGACACCCTCAGGACTGGCCGGCAGCGTCGGCAGCACATGGTCGAGCAGCCGCCGAGTAGCGGACGGAGCGATCACCGCCTCGCCGGCAGCAACCGTCCGAATCGCACTCAGCAACTCCTCGGGCCGCGCATCCTTCAGCATGAAGCCGCTCGCCCCGGCCTTGAGCGCACTGAACACGTACTCGTCCAAGTCGAAAGTGGTCAGCACCAGCACCCGGGTCGGCAGCCCCTCGGCGACGATCCGGCGGGTGGCTTCGACGCCGTCCATCACCGGCATCCGGATGTCCATCAGCACCACATCGGTCGGCGTCCGCCGCACCTCGCGGACGGTCTCCGCCCCGTCGGCACCCTCGCCGACCACCTCAAGATCATCCTCGGCGCCGATCAGCATCCGGAAGCCGCTGCGCACCAAGGCCTGATCGTCGGCCAGAAACACCCGAATCGGGCTCATCGCCATCCTCCATCTTGGCTGACCGGCCCGGACACCGGCAGCACCGCAGTCACTTGGAAGCCGCCGCCCGGCCGCGGCCGGGCGTGCAACCGTCCGCCCATCGAGGCGACCCGCTCGCTCATCCCACGCAGCCCGTGTCCCGGAGTCTCCGGGACCCCTGCGGTGGCTCCGGCACCATTGTCCAGCACGTCCACCACGATCTCGGTCGAGCCGTAAGTGACTGTGACCATCGCGGTCGCCTCCGGCCCGGCATGCTTGAGGAAGTTGGTCAGCGCCTCCTGCACCACCCGGTACACGGTCAGCTCCAGCGCGGGCGAGGGACGCATCGGTGGGCGTCCCTGAATGCTCAGCTGGGCCCGATCGGACGTCCGGGCGACCAGATCGGGAATGTCCTCCAGTCGCGGCGCCGGGGCGAAGTCGGCGGCACCGGAGTTCGGGTCGCGCAGGACACCGAGGATCCGGCGCATCTCCATCAGCGCCTCGCGTCCGGTCTCGGCGATCGTGGTCAGCGCCTCGGTGGCCGCTTCGGGCTTCTTGGCAGCCAACGCCCGTCCGCCTTCGGCCTGGACGATCATCACCGACAGCGAGTGGGCGACGATGTCGTGCAGCTCCGAGGCGATCTGGTTGCGGGTGCGCGACTCAGCCAGCCGAGTCAGCTGCTCACGCTCGGCGACCATTGTCCGGTAGCGTTCCTCCGCGGCGGCCACTCGCCCCAGATGTGCCTCGCTGGACTCTCGGACGCGCCGGCCCACAGCGTAGGGAGTGACCACCAGCGCCATGCAGACAAAGCTGTACAAGGCCAGTCCGACCAGGTCCTTCACACTGACATATGCCGGATCGGTGACCAGCCAGCGCAGCGGTCCCAGCACGGCACCGACCGCTCCGACGGCCAACGTCACCCGGGCCTCGTGGCCGGGGATCCAGCGGGCCACCGAGTAGGCGACGATCGGGACGGCGACCAGCGTCGCCATCGGAGTGTCGGAAACCACCACCTGGCCGAGCCCGGCCACGGTGACCCCGGCCAGGGCTAGCAGCGGGGAGTGGCGACGCAAGACCAGCGAGCCGATCATCAACGACGCCGTGAGCAGCTGCGCCCCTGCGGTGATGTGGTCGACGCCGCGAATTCCGTACGGGAAGATCGTCAACAGCCCCAGCCCGAAGGCCATCATGGCGTCAAGCACCCAGTCGTGGCGGGTGGCGCCGGGCGGGAACAGCAGGTCTGCGCGTTGCATCGTGCTCCAGCCTAGATGAGCACCCCAGCGCGGGCGCCGTGGAATTCCACCGGCACACTGGTCGGCTCGGACCGACAGCCATGGACGGCTCCACCCGGCACGTCCGGGTCGCCCGGCTAGCATGGCTCCAAACTCGAAGGGATGAGATGCGACGCCGACTGCTCAGGGTGCTGGCCACCGCCGCGGTGCTCAGCGTGCTCGGCGGATGTACGGCGGCGCCGATGCCCACCCCCACACCAAGCGCGCCGCCCAGCACGTCTGCGCTGGCCAAACTCGGGCCCGGCGACTGCCTGGGCGCCCTCGATGGCGACAGCTTCGACCTCACCGATGTGCAGTCCACCTCATGCGCCGGCGCCCACCGCTGGGAAGTCAGCGAGGTCGTCCCGCTCAACGGCGCCGACTACCCCGGCGAGATCGACCTCAAACAGGAGGCCGGCCAGGCCTGTGCCTCCGCCTTCAGCAGCTATCTGGGCGCCCAGCCCGGCTTCAGCCGCTACTCCTCCCGGTTCCTGGTGCCGGACGAGGCCGCATGGACCAACCCGACCAGCCGCCGGGCGGTCTGCCTGGTCGGCTCTGCCGAAGAAGACCTGCGCGCCTCGATCAAGGGCGACAACACCCTCTTCCCACGAGTCGGCGAGTGCACGAAGTCACCGAAGGCCCAAGCGGCACCCGCCATTGTGGCCTGCTCGGCCGGCCACGAGTACGAGGCCTACGCCGAGAAGCGGTGGACGGGCACAGCGGCCCCGACCCAGAAGGAGCGGGACGCGCTGTACACCGACGTCTGCGTCGCGGCGTTCACAAAGTTCGTGGGCGTCGATGTCGGCCGCTCCACCTACGAGATCGCAGCCTTTCTGGCACCCGACGACTCCTGGGCGAAGATCGCCGACCACCGGATCGTCTGCACCGCGGGCAGCCCGGACAGCGAACTCACGGGAACGCTGAAGGGTGCCAAGAAGTAGCCCTCCGCGACTCCAGAGCGACTAGCCGCCCAGCAGCGTGCTGAAGTCGGTGACGTCGAAGCTCGCATCAGCCTTCTCCGGATGCGAGCTGGCCATCAGGTTGACGAAGGCACGAGCCGCATCGTCGATCCGAGCGTCCAGGCCGACCGAGGCGCCCCAATCGGACGTCGCGGCGAACACCGGCACGGAGGAGACCAGCGCCCGCAGGTAGTAGAACAGCGGCACCATGGCGTACTCGATCACCAGCGAATGCCGGGACGTCCCGCCGGTTGCGGCCGGCAGCACCGGACGTCCGCGCAGCAGGTCACGGCCGAGCGCGTCGAAGAACAGCTTGAACAGCCCGGTGTAGGAGCCGTTGTAGACCGCGGTCACCGCGATCACTCCGTCGGCAGCCCGGATTTGCGCGAAGGCGTCCTCGAGCCGGGCGCTGGCCACACCGGTGACAAGGTAGTTCGCCAAATCGGACGCGATCACCCGCAGCTCGATGTGGTTCACGATCACCGGCTGATTGCGCTCGGTCAGGACGGCCGTGGCCGCCTCTGCCAGGCGGGTCCCCAGCAAGCGGCTGCTGGAGTTCGCGCCGGTGCCGGAACTGACCACCACGATCTCGGTCATCGGCCGGCCTCTCCGGCGCCGACCAACTCCGAAGCGGCCGCGGCGGCAGCGTCCCGGGCAGCGACCAAGGAGGCGTGGCTCGGGGCGTCCGGAACATGTGCCGGACGGCCCTCTGCGAAGCCCTTGCGCAACTCGGGCAGCAGTTCGCCGAGGATGTCGAGCTGCTCCAGGACGGTCTTCAGCGGCAGCCCGGCATGGTCGAGCAGGAACAGCTGGCGCTGGTAATGCCCGACATGCTGGCGGAAGCTGAGCGTCCGCTCCAGCACCTGCTGGGGCGAACCGACGGTCAGCGGGGTCTCGGCCATGAACTCCTCCAGGCTCGGACCGTGGCCGTAGACCGGCGCCACATCGAAGTACGGACGGAACTCGTTGATCGCGTCCTGGGAGTTCTTGCGGGCGAAGAACTGCCCGCCGAGCCCGACGATGGCGGTGTCGGCCGGGCCGTGCCCGTGGAACTCGAAGCGGCGCCGGTACAGGCTGACCATCTGTTTGGTGTGGCCCATGTTCCAGAAGATGTTGTTGTGGAAGAAGCCGTCGCCGTAATAGGCGGCCTGTTCGGCGATCTGCGGAGAGCGGATCGAGCCGTGCCACACGAACGGCGCGACGCCGTCCAGCGGCTGCGGGGCCAGGGTGAAGCCGTGCAGCGGGGTCCGGAACTTGCCCTCCCAGTCGACGACCTCTTCGCGCCACAGCCGGCGCAGCAGCGCGTAGTTCTCGATGGCCAGGTCGATGCCGTCGCGAATGTCCTTGCCGAACCAGGGGTAGACCGGGCCGGTGTTGCCACGGCCGAGCATCAGGTCGACGCGTCCATCGGCCAGGTGCTGCAGCACCGAGTAGTCCTCGGCGAGCTTCACCGGGTCGTTGGTGGTGATCAGTGTGGTCGCGGTCGACAGGGTGATCGTTGAGGTCTGCGCAGCGATGTAGGCCAGCAGCGTGGTCGGCGAGGACGGGTGGAACGGCGGGTTGTGGTGCTCGCCGATCGCGAAGACGTCCAGCCCGATCTCCTCGGCCTTGCGTGCGATCGCGACGGCCGCCTTGATCCGCTCGTGCTCACTCGGGGTGCGCCCGGTGGTCGGATCGGTGGTGACATCACCGACGCTGAACAGCCCGATCTGCATAGCTACTCCATTTGATTGCAGTTTCAACTACTTGGTTGAACCGGAAGCGATGCCTCGATATTCCCAGCCGCTGATCGCCGACGACAGCCGGATCTGCGCTGCGGCGGTACCGGTGAGCGTGGCGGGTAGCACCCGACTACGCGACATTCACACCACCCGGACGCGCCGAACCGACGCGACGCGCGACAATGGCCGACATGAACGCGCTCGCCCTGGCCTGGACCTGGCCGGACAGTCTGATCGCCGTCGGGATCATCGTGGTGGTTGCGGTGATGACCCGCTGGCTGATCGTCCGGGCCATCAGTCTGGCTGCCCGATCGGCGATCAAGCGCGCCCGGACCCAGCGGGATCGCACCTTGAGCCGGGCCGAGCGACTGCTCACCCAGGCCACCGGGCTCAACACCGAGCGCGCCGAGCAGCGGATCCGCACGGTCGCCTCACTGTCGCGCAACCTGGTCTCGATCACGGTCGTGGTGATCGGCCTGCTCACCATCATGTCGGTCTTCGACATTCCGACCGCACCGCTGCTGGCCTCAGCCGGAGTCGGCGGCTTGGTGCTGGCCTTCGGTGCGCAGAGCCTGATCAAGGACTTCATGTCCGGCATCTTCATGATCATGGAAGACCAGTACGGCGTCGGCGATCTGGTTGACGTCGGTGAGGTGCGCGGCATCGTGGAGGAGGTCGGGCTGCGCATCACCCAGATTCGCGATCTGACCGGCACCCTGTGGTACGTCCGCAACGGTGAGATCCTGCGGGTCGGCAATCAGAGCCAGGGCTGGTCGACCGCGATCATCGACGTCCCGGTTGCCCATGACGAGGACTCCGACAGGGTCATCGAGATTCTCGACGAGGTTGCGGCAGAGGCCGAAGACGACGAGGAACTGTCGAAGGTCCTGCTCGAACGCCCGACAGTGGCCGGAGTGAACTCGGTCTCGGCCACCACGATGATCATCCGGATGACCGCCAAGACCACCTCGAATCAGCACTACGGCATGCAGCGGACGCTGCTGGCCCGCAGCATGGCCGCACTGGCCAAAGCCGGCGTCCGTGGCCCGGCACCCGCTTTCGGGGTTGTCGGTCAGCAGTAAGGCCGACGACTCAGCGATCTGGCAGGTCGAGGCCGAGGCCACCGAGGTGTCCGTCCACCCTGAACGTCGTCTCGCCGGCTCAGACCGCCAACTTCGTCGTTATCGGCGGGGTTGCCCGGCCCGCACTCGGTCCGGCCGCCAACTTCGTCGTTATCACCGCTGTGACAGCCTTCATAACGACGATCTTGGCGGTCGCGCTGAGAGCCTCCGCGCGCTCGGGCTCCATAACGACGATGTTGGCGGTCAGGTTCAGCAACCCAGGGCTCTGCCGACCCGATCAACCACCACTGCCGGGTTCGTCATGATCTCCTTCGCCTGCCAGCGGACGAAGCGGTAGCCAAGGTCGCGCAGAATCTGCTCGCGCTCCTTCTCCCGCACGTAGGCGCTGGCATCGGTGTACTTCACCGCGCCATCGCATTCGCCGATCAGCTTGTCGTCCCACAAGGCGTCGGCGAAGAAGGTGCCCCGGGGAGTGCGCAACTCCGCCTGGTACCGCGGACGCGGCAGTCCAGCCAGCTCGAGATGGCCGGCCGACAGCGACTCCGCCGCTGACTCCCGACCCGGATCCACCATGCTCAACGTCGGCCGCAGCCGAGCACAGCGAATGGTGTCGGAAGCCTCCTCCAGGAGCGCGATCGCGGCTTCGACGAACCGCCGGTTCGCGTACTCGCGGCGACGAATCGTCGGGGCCAGGCTCTGGCAGATCAGTCGCGCTGCGGCGTCGAGCAGCACCAGCGCTTCCGGCAGCGCCAGCGAGGCGGCAAGGTCGACGGCGGTGCGCGCCGGGCTGGTCACGAAGTAGCCTTCGGGGTCGCGCTGCACATGGGCCGCCGGGAGGGATGCAAGCCGATGGACGGCCCGTCCTGACCGCGAAGTGTGACCGGCTCGCGGGAGAGTCACCGAGACCGGGAGGTCATGCCAGTTCCCGAACCCGGGGAAGGGCAGGGACCAGGCGAGGGCCGCGGTCTGGTGGCTGATCACCGCCTCGGGGTTCGCCACCTGTTCGGCGTGCCCACTGACGAGGTGTTGGGCGGCGGGGTCGGCCGGCCAACTCGCCGCGCTCAGATACACCGCGGTGCGCACGGCGAGCAGTTCACCGGAGCGGACGCGGCTACGGATCATCGACTCGGTGATGCCCATCGCACCCAGCATCGCCCGGCTGACCGGCTGGGTCGGCAGGATCCACGGCTTCGGCGTTCGCACGCTGATCAGCGTGAGCTAGCCGTGCACCGCTGCGGAAGCAGTCGGCGCAGATCTGTGGACGACGGCCGTGGCGACTCGGCCGCTTGCGCAGACCCAGCAGAGACCCGCGAGCCAGCCCGCGTCCACCCGGGCACACCATTCTTGAGCATGGTGGCGAGGTGAGTGCCTCGACTGTCGGTGGAGCGGGGCGTGGGGGAGGACGGGATAGGTTCTGTGAACGGTGTGTCCACCCGGGCGCCAGAAGGCGGATGAAGCTGGACCGCTCCGTCTGTGGCCGGGAGCGGAGCGAACTGTCCGCGGCGTGATCGGGTCAGTTCGGGGCGGGAGCGGACGCCAGGCTACGGGTCGAGCCGATCGAGGCGACCACCACACAGACCATTGCGACCAACTCGACCCAGCTGAGCTGCTCACCGAGCACCAGCAGCGCGAACGCGGCCGCGGCCGCGGGCTCGATACTCATCAGGATCCCGAACACCCCGGACGGAATCGAACGCAGCGCCACCATCTCCAGCCCGTACGGGATCACCGAACTGAGCAGGCCGACCAGTGCCCCGAGCAGCAGCACCTTGGGCTGCAGGAGA
>Ga0268263_1000564_pt1 | contig 52473 bp, 47 predicted proteins | sample Biomet5_FD_190358 | JGI IMG/M metagenome (GOLD analysis project Ga0268263, IMG submission 190358) | Microbial communities from bioreactor (seeded with sewage sludge) at LBNL, California, USA - Biofuel metagenome 5 (SPAdes) (version 4) | ecosystem: Engineered > Bioreactor > Anaerobic >... | reverse complement strand
ACGCTGACCGGGTGAAGCCCGCTGAGCCTGTTGCACTCGCACCTGTGGTCGAGGCGCTGTTGGGCGACTTCGCGGAGCATCTGTCCAAGGAGCGGGGTTGCTCGGCCCACACGGTTCGCGCCTACCGGGGCGACCTCACCGGCCTGTTCACCCATCTGGCCAGGGTGGACGGCCCGAGCCCGGCCGAGGTGACCTTGCGCGACTTGCGCACCTGGCTGGCCAATCAGCATGCCGCCGGAGCTGATCGTTCCACTGTGCAGCGTCACGCAGCCGCAGTGCGCACCTTCTTCGCGTGGGCTGCGCGCACCGGCCGGGTGCCGTCCGACCCGGCCCGGGGGTTGCGCTCACCGAAGGTGGATCGCCGGCTTCCCCCGACTCTGGAGATCGATCACGCGCGGCGGATGCTGGACGGCCTCGCTGCTCAGGCCGAGGCCGCCGAGGACCCGCAGCAGCGTGCTGTGGCGCTGCGGGATTCGGCGATCCTGGAGGTGCTCTACTCGACAGGGATCCGGGTGTCGGAGCTGTGTGGCCTCGACCTGCGCGATCAGGACATCGAGCGTGAGTTGCTGCGCGTTCTGGGCAAGGGCGGCAAACAACGGGTGGTGCCGCTGGGCGGCCCGGCTCGGCGCAGTCTGGACGCCTGGCTGGCCGCACGCAGCCTGCTGGCAGCGCCGGTTGCCGAGGGGGCGATCTTCGTCGGGGATCGCGGTGGACGGATCGATCCGCGGGTGGTCCGCCGGATCGTTCATCGCAGCCTGGCCGGCATTCCGGAAGCTCCGGATCTGGGCCCGCACGGTCTGCGGCATGCCATGGCCACCCACCTGCTCGAAGGTGGCGCGGATTTGCGCTCGGTACAGGAGCTGCTCGGCCACTCCTCGTTGGCCACCACCCAGCTGTACACCCACGTGACCACCGAGCGGCTGCGGAAGGCCTACCAGCAAGCCCATCCCAGGGCCTGAACGCAGCCGATTTCGCTCCAGGGGTAACTGTCCGGCTCGTCGAGAGTCGGGCGGGGCAGCAGCCGCAGTGGGCCTGGATCGAGCAGCGAGAGCGGGTCCAGGTAGGTCTCGCCGCGACGCAGCCCCCAATGCAGGCAGGTCCCGCCGGGGCACAGGTGGCCCGACTGCAGCGTCCCGATCACCTGGCCGGTGGTGACCAGCTCGCCGACCGAGACTCTCCCGGTCACCGGCTCGTAGGTGGTGCGCAGCGATCCATGGGAGACGACCACCACTCCGCGCCCGGCAAGCTCGGCAGCGTAGGTGACACGTCCGGCCAAGGCGGCCCGGACCGGCTCACCGGTACCGCTGCGCAGGTCGACGCCTCGATGCCCGGCCAGCCAGGGCTGATCGGGGGGATCGAAACTACGTGCCACCGGCCCGGGTACTGGCCGGACGGCGCCGGCTGCGGCCTCGGCGGACCCCCCCGCCGGAGATCAGCACCATCCCGCACAACCCGGCAAGAACCGTCATTCGAAGGATTCTCATGCCCCTACTGTGGGGTGGATTGCGTCGTCCGGTTCAGCAGTGCGGGAGCCTGTGGATGAGCGGGGTCCGGTGTCAACAGCCCCGATTGGTGAAGCGGCGGGTGGCCCGCGTAGAATCTTGCTCAGCAATCTGGCAGATCCAGGTTGACTTCGCACACAGTCTTTCCGCTTTCGGGCGGGTCGGCACCCACGGTCCCTTCGGGGAGGGCGCGCCGGCGACTGGGTCAGGCGGGCCGAATCGCTCGGTCCGGACAACCTAATGCGGGCAGGGCCGTGCCCAGCCCCGCGCAGAAAGGAACGGCTATGGCCGTCGTTACTACGCGCCAGCTGCTCGACAGCGGCGTCCACTTCGGGCATCAGACCCGTCGCTGGAACCCGAAGATGAAGAAGTTCATCTTCACCGAGCGCAACGGCATCTACATCATCGATCTTCAGCAGTCGCTGACCTACATCGATACTGCGTACGGCTTCATCAAGGAGACTGTCGCCAAGGGCGGCCAGGTGTTGTTCATCGGCACCAAGAAGCAGGCCCAGGAGACCGTCGCCGAGCAGGCCACCCGAGTCGGGATGCCGTACGTCAACCAGCGTTGGCTGGGCGGCATGTTGACCAACTTCGGCACCATCAGCAAGCGGATCGCGAAGATGAAGGAGCTGGAAGGCCTCAACTTCGACGATGTCGCTTCCTCGGGCCTGACCAAGAAGGAACTGCTGCAGCAGAAGCGCAAGAAGGAGAAGCTGGCCAAGACCCTGGGCGGCATCCGCGACATGCACCGGCTCCCGCAGGCGATCTGGGTTGTCGACACCAATAAGGAGCACCTCGCCATCGACGAGGCGCGCAAGCTGCACATTCCGATCGTCGGCATCCTGGACACCAACTGCGACCCTGACCACGTCGATTTCCCGATCCCGGGCAACGATGACGCGATCCGCTCGGTCGCGCTGCTCACCCGAGTGATCGCCGACGCGGTCGCCGAGGGTCTGCTGTCTCGTTCCTCTGCCGCCAGCACCGGCGAAGAGGCCGAGCCGATGCCCGACTGGGAGCGTGACCTGCTCGCCGGTGCCGAGGCCAAGGCCGACGAGGCTGCTCCGGTTGCTGAGGCTCCCGCTGTTGAGGCTGAGGCTCCCGCTGTTGAGGCTGAGGCTCGCGCTGTTGAGGCTGAGGCCCCGGCTGTTGAGGCTGAGGCCCCGGCTGTCGAGGCTGAGGCTCCCGCTGTCGAGGTCGAGGCCCCGGTCGTCGAAGAGGCCGCTGCTGAGGAGCCGGTCGCTGAGGCTGCCCCCAAGGCCAAGAAGACCAAGTAAGGAACGAGAGACTGATGAGTGCGATCACTGCCGCGGATGTGAAGAAGCTCCGCGACGCGACCGGTGCCGGCATGATGGACGCCAAGAAGGCGCTCACCGAGGCCGACGGCGACTTCGATGCGGCCGTTGAGATCCTGCGGGTAACCGGTCAGGCCAAGATGGCCAAGCGGTCCGACCGTGAGGCCGGCAACGGCCTGGTGGCCTCGGCCGGCAAGTCGGTCATCCAGCTGGGTGCTGAGACCGACTTCGTGGCCAAGAACGCCGAGTTCATGACCCTTGCCGACGACATCGCCAAGGCTGTGGACGCTGCCGGCGCCCATGGCATCGAGGCGGCCAGTGCCGTCGTTCTGCCCTCGGGCAAGACGGCGGCCGAGGCGATCAGCGAGCTGAGCGCCAAGATCGGGGAGAAGCTGGAACTGGCCGCGGCCGCCAGCTACGACGGCGAGGTCAGCGTCTACCTGCACAAGCGGTCTGCGGACCTGCCGCCGCAGGTCGGCGTCATGGTCGAGTACGTCGGTGGCGATGAGGCTTTCGTGCGTGGCATCGCCATGCAGATCGCCGCGATGTCCCCGTCGTATGTGACCCGTGAAGAAGTTCCCGAGGACGTGCTGGCCAACGAGCGCCGGATCGCCGAGCTGACTGCGCGCGAAGAGGGCAAGCCCGAGCAGATCATCCCGCGGATCGTCGAAGGCCGTCTGGGCGGCTTCTTCAAAGAGGTCTGTCTGGTCGAGCAGGCGTCGGTCTCCGACGACAAGCTGACTGTGGGCCAGTTGCTGAAGAATGCCGGGGTCGAGGTGACGCGGTTCGTCCGCTTCTCCGCCGGCGCCTGAGCTACGCACCTCACCTGCGGCCGCCCAGGCAATCTGGGCGGCCGCAGGTGCATCCGGGCACCCCATTTCGGTTAGGGTGTGAGATGCCACCGGCCAGTGCCGCCCCAGCTGTGAAGGAGACCCCATGGTCAGTCCGTATCGCCGAGTTCTGCTGAAGCTTTCCGGGGAGGCCTTCGGAGGGGGCAAGCTCGGAGTTGATCCGGACGTGATCGGTGGCATCGCCGCTCAGATCGCCACGGTGGTGGCGTCGGGGGTTCAGGTCGCGATCGTCACCGGCGGCGGCAACTTCTTCCGGGGCGTCGAGTTGCAGACCCGGGGCATGGATCGGGCTCGCGCCGACTACATGGGCATGCTGGGTACGGTGATGAATGCCCTCGCCCTGCAGGACTTCCTGGAGAAAGCTGGGCAGCCGAGCCGGGTCCAGACGGCGATCACCATGGGCCAGGTGGCCGAGCCGTACATTCCGCTGCGGGCGATCCGACACCTGGAGAAGGGGCGGGTCGTCGTGTTCGGCGCCGGTTCGGGAATGCCGTTCTTCTCCACTGACACCGTCTCGGCGCAGCGGGCACTGGAGATCCACGCCGACGTGCTGCTGATGGCCAAGCAGGGCACCGACGGGGTCTACGACGCCGACCCGCGCACCACCCCGAGCGCTCGCCGCTTCGACGAGCTCACCTACGACGATTTCCTGGCTCGCGACCTGAAGGTCGCCGACGCCACCGCCGTCAGCCTGGCCCGTGAGCACCAGCTTCCGATGGTGTTCTTCGACCTTGGGGTCGACGGCAACATCTCCCGCGTGGTCGCGGGTGAGAAGATCGGAACCATCCTGCACGCCGCGCGCGTGTGACCCAGAAGGGAACCCAACAGTGATCCCTGAGATCCTGACCGATGCCGAGCACAAGATGACCATCGCGGTCGATCACGCTCGCGAGGAGTTTGCCGCGATCCGCACCGGCCGAGCGCACCCGGCGATGTTCAGCAAGCTGCTGGTGGACTACTACGGCTCGCCGACGCCGCTGCAGCAGCTGGCCACTTTCCAGGTGCCGGAGGCTCGTACCGTCCTGATCACTCCATTCGACCGGGGTGCGATGAACAACATCGAGAAGACGATCCGTGACTCCGACCTGGGCGTGAACCCGGCCAATGACGGCAACGTGATCCGACTGGTGCTGCCGCAGCTCACCGAGGACCGCCGCAAGGAGTACATCAAGCTGGCTCGGCACAAGGCCGAGGAAGGCCGCGTGGCCGTCCGCAACGTCCGCCGACACGCTATCGACGCGGTGAACAAGCTGGTCAAGGACAAGGACGCCAGCGAGGACGAGGCCCGTGGGGCCGAGAAGCAGCTGGACGCGGCCACCAAGAAGCACATCGACACCGTCGATGAGCTGTTGAAGGCCAAGGAAGCCGAACTGCTGGAAGTCTGAGTGACCACCACCGTCCAGGGCCCACAGGCCTCGCCGAAGCGAGGCCCAGGGCGAGATCTCCCGGCAGCGATTGCCGTCGGGCTCTCGTTGTTCGCCCTGGTGGTGGTGACGCTTGTCTGGTTCCATCCCGGTTTCGTCGCCCTGCTGGTTGTGCTGACCAGCCTGGGTGCGATCGAACTGCATCAGGCGCTGCGTCGGGTCGGCATGACCTCGACGATCATCCCGGTGGTGATTGGCAATGTGCTGATCATCGCGGGTACCTACGCTGCCGCCGAGTTCCAGAAGCAGACGAATGTGCCCTGGCATGTGGTGCTGCTGGGGACGATCGGCGGCACCGTACTGATGGCACTGATCGCGCGCATGTTCGGTGGGGCCGACGGCTACGTCCGCGACAGTGCGGCCAGTGTGTTCATCATTGGCTACATCTCGTTTCTTGCCTCCTTCATCGGCCTGATCCTGGCTCAGGAGCACGGGGTGGCCAAGGTGGTTGCGGTGTTCCTCTGTGTGGTCGGCAGCGACACCGGCGGCTATGTCGTGGGGGCCACTCTCGGCAAGCACCAGATGGTGCCCACCATTAGCCCGAAGAAGACCTGGGAGGGGTTGGCCGGTTCCTTCGCGCTGGCCATCCTGGTCGGCAGTCTGGCCACCGCCCTTTTCATGGGCCGGCCGTGGTGGCATGGCGCGATCCTTGCGGTGATCGTGGTGATCTTCGGCACTGCCGGTGATCTGATCGAGTCGCTGATCAAGCGGGACGTCGGGATCAAGGACATGAGCTCGTTCCTTCCCGGTCACGGCGGAGTGATGGACCGGCTCGATTCGATGCTGCTGGCCGGTCCTGCAGCCTGGGTCTTGTTCACCATGGTTGGGTTGTTCGGGTGAGTGGACTTACCCCGGCCGAAGAGGCTGAGTTTCAGAAGACCGTGGCCCAGGCGGCCGCAGGACGTCAGGTGCCGCTGGAGTTGGGCGCGCCGCGCCGCGGCAAGCCGGCCACGCATTGGGCCGACCTGGATGCCGACGAGCGGGTGGCTGCGGTGACCTCCATCGGGTTGCCGGCTTTCCGTGCCGGCCAGATCAACCGGCACCTGTTCGAGCACCTGTCCACTGATCCGTCCGGCTGGACGGACGTGCCCACGGCCGTCCGCGAGCAGCTCACCGACGCCTGGCTACCGACCTTGATCACCGCCGTCCGTGATCAGCAGGCCGATGCCGGCACCACGATCAAGTCCCTGTGGCGGCTGTACGACAACTCCCTGGTCGAGAGCGTGCTGATGCGCTACGGCGTCCCCGGCATCCGGGCCAGCGGACGCGGCCGGGAGCGGGCCACCGTGTGCATCTCCTCCCAGGCCGGCTGCGGGATGGCCTGCCCGTTCTGCGCCACCGGCCAAGGCGGTCTGCGTCGCAATCTGAGCAGCGGTGAGATCATCGCCCAGGTGATCGACGCCGCCCGCCGACTCAAGGACGGCGAGGTGCCCGGCGGGCCGGGCCGGATCAGCAATGTGGTCTTCATGGGCATGGGGGAGCCGCTGGCCAACTACAAGGCGGTGCTGCACGCGGTGCGCACTCTGGTGACTCCGTCCCCGAACGGACTGGGCATCTCGGCGCGCGGAGTGACGATCTCGACGGTCGGCTTGGTGCCGGCGATCCGCAAGCTGTGTGCCGAGGGGCTGCCTGTCACGCTGGCTGTGAGCCTGCATGCCCCCGACGACGAACTGCGTGACGAGTTGTGCCCGATCAACACCCGGTGGCCGGTGGCCGAGGTGATCGGGGCGGCGAAGCAGTACTTCCTGACCACCGGTCGTCGGGTCTCGATCGAGTACGCGCTGATTCGCGACATCAATGACCAAGCTGAGCGGGCCGAACACCTGGCCGACATCCTGCGCGGGCCCAACGGCTATGGCTGGGTGCACGTCAACCCGATCCCGCTCAACCCGACTCCCGGCTCGAAGTGGACGGCCTCGCGTCCGGCTGATGCCGCCGAGTTCGTCCGCCGGCTGGAGGCCAGGGGGGTGCCGGTCACCGTCCGGGATACCCGCGGTCGGGAGATCGACGGCGCCTGCGGCCAGCTGGCCGCAATCGAGATCGCCGGCTGAGGCCGGTCTGCGGGTCGATCTGCCTCCGCGGAGGCTGTGCGAGCTGCGACTCGCCGTTGGGGGCCGCATCGGGAGGGCGCATCGGCCCACGCCCACCTGCAACCCAGCTGATGCAGCGCAGGCTGGGCCGATCTGCACTGGCTCTGGATGACATGCCGGCTTTCTGGGTGGAACTGCATCTCGGCGAGGCGAATCCGCCCGCTGAGCCACGAACCCGATTTGCTCGGTGTCGGGCGCTGAGGCATCCTGACTGGGACATTCCCGATCGAATGAGGCATTCGATGTACACAGACTCCGCTTCAGCTGCCACCCAGCGCTGACCTGTCGAGTCCTCTCGGGCTCCGGGCGCGGCGCGCTGATCACGGAGTCCACCAATGCCTCATTCCACTGTCGTTCTTGAGAACGTCTCTTTTTCCTGGCCCGACGGCCGCGTCGTGCTGGAGTCGGTGTCGGCGACCTTCACCGGTCGTACCGGCCTGATCGGTGCCAATGGCGCCGGGAAGTCCACCCTGCTGCGGCTGATCAGTGGCGAGCTGCGCCCGAACTCGGGGCGGATCGCCGTCGACGGGCGGATCAGCGTCCTGCCACAGCACCTGGTTCTCGACACCGCGCGTCGGGTGGCCGATCTGCTCGGAGTCGGGCCGCAGCTGGACGCCCTGCGTGCGATCGAAGCTGGAGCTGTCGATCAGCACCTCTATGACCTGATCGGCGACGACTGGGACGTCGAAGCCCGAGCCACCGCCGCACTGGCTGCGGCCGGCCTGGGCACACTCGGTCTCGACCGGCCGGTCGGGCAACTCTCCGGCGGTGAGGCGATGCTGGTGGCGATCGCCGGACTGCGCGCTTCGCGTCCGGCGTTGGCCCTGCTGGACGAGCCAACCAACAATCTCGACGGTGCCGCCAAAGTCGCCTTGCGCGAACTGTTGGCCGACTGGCCCGGCGCGCTCCTCGTGGTCAGCCACGATCTGGCGCTGCTGCGCACGATGGGGCAGACCGCCGAGCTGGTCGACGGTCGGCTCAGCGTCTACGGCGGTGACTACGACGAGTACCGCGCGCAGGTGGAACGCGATCAGGCGGCAGCCAGCCAGGCGGTGGCTACCGCTCGCCAGGTGCTGCGCACCGAACAGCGCCAGCGGATCGAAGCCGAGACCAGGCTGGCTCATAGCGCGCGCAAAGGGCGCAGGGATCAGGCCAACTCGACCTTCATCGGTGCGGTGGCTGACGAGCGCCGCCGACGCGCACAGCAGACAGCCGGCAAGGTCCGCGGCACGCTGGACGGCAAGGTCGCCCAAGCCGAGCAGCGGCTCGCCGAGGCACAGCTGCGGCTTCGCCCGGTGTTCGAGTTCAGCGTTGATCTTCCCGATCCCCGGTTGAGCGCGGACCGTCGGTTGGCCGAGCTGCGCGACTCCGAGCGCAGCTGGATCATCGCCGGGCCGCAGCGGGTGGCCCTCACCGGCCCCAACGGGATCGGCAAGACCCGCTTCCTGGAAACGATGTTCGAGCCGGACCCCGATGCGGCGCTGCAGGCGCGGCCACTCAGTGAACGGATCGGCTACCTTCCCCAGCGGCTGGACGACCTGGATGACCTGGCGTCGGTGCTGGTCAATGTGGCAACGGTGGCGCCATCGCGCACGTCAGCTGAGATCCGTGCACAGCTGGCCGGGTTCGGGCTGCGTGGAACCGCCGTTGAGCGACGGGTGGGCACGCTGTCGGGAGGTGAGCGGTTCACCGTCGTGCTGGCTCGGCTGCTGTTGGCCGACCCGGCACCTCAGCTGGTCGTGCTGGATGAGCCCACCAACAACTTGGATCTGCATCGGGTGGACGGTCTTGTCGCGGCACTGAACCGGTACCGAGGCGGGCTGCTGGTGGTCAGTCATGACCCCGAGTTCTTGGAGCGGATCGGCATCGATACCTGGCTCGAGCTGGTTGCCGAGCAGGACGGACCTCGGCTGACCGAGCTGTGGCGTTGAGCTCAGCTGTGGATCAGATCAGGGATGTCGGCGACGTCATCGACGAGATGGATGGCGGCCTCCAGTCGACGTCCGGCTGCCAGCGCTTCCAGCAGCGGCCAGGCCGGGACGGTCTTGGTCCAGTACTCGACCCCGACCAGGATCAGCGGCGGGATCGGGCCACTGCTGGCGTAGTAGCGCGGGGTGACGGCTTGGAAGACCTCCTGGACGGTCCCGGCGGCACCGGCCAGACAGACCAGTCCGGCCGAGGCGTGCCGCAGCAGGGCGTCCTCGCGGATCGCGTTGGAGAAGAGCTTGGCCGAACCCCGGCAGAACACATTGGGTGGCTCGTGTCCGTAGAGCCAGGTCGGCACGCCGTAGCTGGGGCCGGTCAAGGACTGTCCTTCGGCAACGGCGAACGCTGACTGCGCCCACGGCTCGATGGCGTCACCGAAGCTGGGCACGGTCGCGAGCGCGGCGACCGCACCTTCGAGATCGGCCTCGGTGGGCAGCGCCGCGCCAAGGTTCACGGCCTCCATCGCCCCCGGTCCGCCGCCGGTGAGGACCGGATGGCCGTCGGCCACCAGTGCACGTCCCAGCTGCGCGGCCGCAGCGTAGCCGGCACTGCCACGCTCCAGAGCGTGCCCGCCCATCACGCCGACGGCGCTGGTAAGCGCGAGGTCGTCGAGGGCGTCAGTGATCGCGTGATCATGCAGCGTCATCGCCAACTCGCTGGTCAAGCTGCGCTGGGCGCCGACATGACGCCACCAGCGGTAGGTCCGGGCATCCAGGGTGTAGCGGTAGCCGCGCTCCAGACCTGCGTACAGCTCCTGCGGCCGGTAGAGGCCGGTCCGATACGGCTGGAAGGGCAGATCGGGCAGCGTCGGGAAGACCAGGGCACCCTTGGCCTCGATCGCCGCCTCCACACCGGGCGCGAAAGTGCAGCCGAGGAACACCGCCCGGTCGAGATCGGTCGCCAGCAGGACGTCGCTGCGGCCGGTCAGATCCAGTGACTGCAGGTAGCAGCCGGCCATGGAGCCGGTGCCGGCTCGAACGTCGAACTCGGCGAGGGTCTCCACCTCGACACCGTCGGTCGGCTGCGAGTCGTGCTGCACCCCGCCTCCGATCACCTGCGCCGATTGCCACTGCCTGCACCCTATCCGGGGCATGGACGGACGCTAGGCTGCGATGGTGCCTGTTCAGCAAGGAGTCAGTGGCGGATGCGTCAGGTAGTCATTCTAGGGAGCACGGGTTCGATCGGTACCCAGGCGATCGAGGTGATCGCCGAGCGTCCAGGGCAGTTCGAGGTCGTCGGGCTGGCCGCGGGTGGTGGCTCGGTGGAGCTGCTGGTCGCCCAGGCCCGGCAGCTGCATCCGGCCTGGATCGCGGTCAGTGATCCTGAGGCGGCCAACCGAGTCGCCGATCAGCTCTCCGGCGTCGAGGTGTTGGCCGGACCGCAGGCTGCGACCACGCTTGCTGCCCGTCCTTGCGATGTGGTGCTGAATGGGATCACCGGTGCCGCCGGCCTCGAGCCGACCTTGGCGACTCTGGCTGCCGGCACCACTTTGGCCCTTGCCAACAAGGAGTCCCTGGTGATCGGTGGACGGCTGGTCACCGAGGCGGCGGCTCCCGGCCAGATCGTCGCCGTCGACTCCGAACACTCCGCCTTCGCCCAAGCGCTGCGGGCCGGGCGGGCCGACGAGGTTCGCCGACTGATCCTGACCGCGTCCGGTGGCCCGTTCCGCGGACGCTCCAAAGGCCAGCTGCGCGGGGTGACTCCGGCCCAAGCGATGGCCCATCCCACTTGGGCGATGGGACGGGTGATCACGATCAACTCGGCCACCCTGGTCAACAAGGGGTTGGAGCTGCTGGAGGCCGGCCTGCTCTACGACGTGGATCTCGACGCCATCCAGGTGGTCGTGCACCCGCAGTCGATCGTCCACTCGATGGTCGAGTTCCATGACGGCTCCACGATCGCCCAATGCTCGCCGCCGGACATGAAGCTGCCGATCGCGCTCGGCCTGACCTGGCCGCTGCGATTGGCCGATGCGGCCAAGGCCTGTGACTGGACCAGCGCAATGAGCTGGACCTTCGAGCCCTTGGACAACGATGCGTTCCCCGCCGTCGAATTGGCGCGGCGCGCGGGCAAGATCGGCGGGACCGTTCCGGCGGTGTACAACGCCGCGAATGAAGTGTGTGTGGATGCGTTCTGCGCAGGGGATTTGGACTTCAGCGGCATAGTCGAGGTCGTGGCCGACGTGGTGGAACAACGATTGGCGATGCCAGTTGATGCCGAGTTGAGCGTTGAGTCGGTGCTGGCCGCGGACTCCTGGGCCAGAACGGCAGCGGCGCAGCGGATCAAGGAGCGGTGATGGAACTACTGGCGACGGTCGGTTTCGCGATCGCCTTCTTCGCGCTGATCATGGCCTCTGTCGCCTTGCACGAGATCGGTCACATGGTTCCGGCGAAGCTCTTCGGAGTCCGGGTGCCGCAGTATTTCGTCGGCTTCGGGCCGCGGATCTGGTCGACGGTCCGCGGCGATACCGAGTACGGGCTGAAATGGTTCCCGCTGGGCGGCTACGTCCAGCTGCTCGGCATGTACCCGCCGCGTCCGGACGGTCGCATCCGTCGTACTCGGCTGTCGGAGTTCGCCGATGATGCCCGGGCCTATGAGTGGACCCAGATATCCGAAGACGACGTGGCGAACCGGCGGTTGTTCTACCAGAAGAAGACCTGGCAGAAGCTGATTGTGATGGCCGGTGGCCCGACGATGAACCTGTTGATCGCCTTCGTGCTGATGTTCGCCGTCACTGCCGGTTACGGGGCGTACCGCCCGCAGACGACGATCGCCGTCGTCCAGCCGTGTGTGATCGCTGACGCCACCCGGACCACCTGTCTGCCCAGCGATCCGCCCTCGCCGGCCGCCGCCGCCGGGTTGCAGGTCGGCGACCGGATCGTCGAGTTCAACGGGGTGGCAATCGGCTCCTACGCTCAACTCAGCTCGCTGATTCGGGTCAACCTGGACGGACCCGCCCAGCTCGTCGTCGAGCGCAGCGGCCAGCGGGTGTCGCTCACCCCGGTGCACACCGTGGTCAACAGCGTGACCGATCAGCTGGATCCCAGTCGCAAGCTGCAGGCCGGCTGGCTGGGTATCGGTCCTACTCAGGCACTGGTCAAGGGCGGCCCGGCCGACGTCGTCTCGGACATGTGGACGCTGACTCAGCAGAGCGTGGTCGCTCTGGTCCAGTTCCCGGTGAAGGTCTGGCATGTGGTGGCGGGGATGGTCACCGGTCAGCCGCGGGACATCAGCGACCCGATCAGCATCCTCGGTGCCAGCCAGGTGGCCGGCCAGGTGGTCGCCTCGGGCGAGATCGACACCGGGGCCAAGGTGGCCAGCTTCGCCTCGCTACTGGCGTCGGTGAATCTGTTCTTGGCCCTGTTCAACTTCGTCCCGCTGCCGCCGCTGGACGGCGGTCACATCGCCGGGGCGCTGTACGAGGGCTTGCGCCGCGGGCTCGCCAAGCTGTTCCGGCGCCGCGACCCGGGCTACTTCGATACCGCCAAGCTGCTGCCGGTGGCCTACGGTGTCGGCGGTCTGCTGTTGATCAGCGGGATTGCCCTGATCCTGGCCGACATCGTCAGCCCTGTCCGGCTCTTCTGACCTGCGGCCCGCGCCGGTCGGCGACAGGCTGGTTGCGTACTTTGGGGGCGTCGGAACGCCATCCGCTGGGGTCGCCGAAATCGTTGAGTAGGCTTACTGGCGGCCGGTCGATGCCGGCTCATGCTGAATGAACGAGGAGTCGATGACCGTCAGTCTTGGGATGCCCGCAGTTCCGCCTCCAGTGTTGGCGCCGCGTCGTCCGACTCGCCAGATCCGGGTGGGCAAGGTCTTGGTGGGCGGCGGTGCGCCGGTCTCGGTGCAATCGATGACCACCACAAAGACCACCGACATCAATGCCACCTTGCAGCAGATCGCCGAGTTGACTGCGGCCGGTTGTGACATCGTCCGGGTGGCGGTGCCCAGCCAGGATGACGCCGATGTGCTGCCGATCATCGCCAAGAAGAGCCAGATCCCGGTGATCGCGGATATCCACTTCCAACCGCGCTACGTCTTTGCCGCGATTGATGCCGGCTGCGCTGCCGTCCGAGTGAATCCGGGCAACATCCGCGCCTTCGACGACCAGGTCAAGCAGATCGCCCAGGCCGCAACCGACGCCGGGGTGTCGATCCGGATCGGCGTCAACGCCGGCTCCCTGGACAAGCGTCTGCTCGCCAAGTACGGCGCACCGACTCCCGAGGCGTTGGTCGAGTCGGCGCTGTGGGAGGCGTCGCTGTTCGAGGAGCATGGCTTCAGAGACTTCAAGATCTCGGTGAAGCACCACGACCCGGTGGTGATGGTGCGCGCCTACGAGCAGCTCAGCGAGGCGTGCGACTACCCGCTGCACTTGGGCGTGACCGAGGCCGGTCCGGCCTTCCAGGGGACGATCAAGTCCTCGGTCGCCTTCGGTGCGCTGCTGGCCAAGGGGATCGGCGACACGATCCGGGTCTCGCTGTCGGCTCCGCCGGTCGAAGAAGTGAAGGTCGGGATCAAGATCCTGGAGTCGCTGAATCTGCGTCCACGCAAGCTTGAGATCGTCTCCTGCCCGTCGTGCGGACGGGCCCAGGTGGACGTCTACACCCTGGCCGACGAGGTGACCAAGGGGCTGGAAGGCATGACGGTTCCGCTGCGGGTCGCCGTGATGGGCTGTGTGGTGAACGGTCCGGGTGAGGCTCGCGAGGCCGACCTGGGAGTCGCCTCCGGCAACGGCAAGGGGCAGATCTTCGTTCGTGGCGAGGTCGTGAAGACCGTCCCCGAGTCCGAGATCGTGGCAACGCTCATTGAGGAGGCCAATCGATTGGCGGCCGAACTGCCGGCCAACGAGTCTGGCCCGGTGCAAGTGTCGGTCGGGTAGTCGGTGGAAGCCCGCATCCTCACTCCCGCCGACGAACAGGGCGCTCGGGCCGTGGTCAGCCAAGACCCGGTCCAGAACGTCTTCGTCGGCTCGCGAATCGATGCAGGTGTGCTCAGCCCGTCCACGCCCGGTCTGCTGTGGGGATGGCCTGGATCGCAGCCGGTCGCGCTGCTGCACTGCGGGGCGAATCTGGCCCCCGTGGCTCACAACCTGGACCCGGTGCCCGCCTTCGTGGAAGCCGCCGGCCGGCGCCGGACCAGCCAATCGATCGTCGGCCCGTCCTGGCTGGTAATGCCGTTCTGGCGGGCCTTGGCCGCCCGCTGGGGACGCAGCTATGACTCGGTCCGGGAGGTGCGCTCCCGACAGCCGGTGATGGCGATCAGTGAGCCGCCGAAGGTGGCTCCTGAGCCGCGGGTACGTCCGATTCGCCCGGCGGAGTTCGGCTCCTACTTCGAGGCCTCGGTGGCCATGTACACCGAGGAAGTCGGCAGTGATCCCGGCACTGGCGCCGACTCCGGCTACCGCAGCTACTGCTGGTGGCTTGTCGAGCAGGGGCGCGCTTTCGGCATCGTCGATGACGGACGGGTGCTGTTCAAGGCCGACATCGGAGCGACCAATGCCGAAGTGGCACAGATCCAGGGTGTCTGGCTGCATCCGTCGCTGCGGGGACGGGGCTTGTCCAGTGCGGCGATGGCTGCGGTTGTCGAGTACGTTCTGGCCGATTTCCGGGTGGCCAGCCTGTACGTGAACGACTTCAACGTGCGGGCCGTGCGCAGCTACCTGCGTACCGGCTTCGAGCAGGTCGGGGAGTTCGCGACGGTCCTGTACTAGCCGGGGTCAGGAGACGTCGGCGACCGGGGCGCCAGTGAGGGCCACCAGCTGTGCGAAGGACAACGCGAACACCGCGTGCGGGTGCCCGGCCGCGGCCCAGATCTGAGCGAAGCGGGACAGCTGCTCGTCGATCACGACGACGACCGCGCCGGTGTGTGCGACCGGGCAGACTCCGCCGATCGAGAAGCCGGTATGCGACTTGACGAATTCCGCATCCGCTCGTCCGATCGGCCCGACCAGCGCGGAGACCTTCTTCTCATCGACCCGCCGATCGCCGGAAGCCACCACAAGGACCGCCCTGTCATCGGCGAGTCGGCGAAAGACGATGCTCTTGGCGATCTGGCCCAGTTCGACATTCAGGGCTGCCGCGGCGTCGGCTGCGGTGCGGCCGGTGACGGGCAGCATCACGACCTGCTCTGTGTGCCCGGCCGAGGCCAGCCAGGAGGCTACTCGGCGCGTGCTTTCAGGTAGTGCGGAGGAGGTCACCGGCTCATTTTGCCAGGCTGCCTCAGGCAGCCAGTCCTGCGGCCACACACAAGATGGCGAACAGCGCAGGCGCGGCCTGGAAGAGGGCGACCCGGGCCAGCCGGGGCGCCGAGAGCAAGAGGACCAGCGCTGCGGCAACCATCGCTGCGGCGGAGGACAGGATCAAGGTGGCTCCGACCGTGGTCTGCCCGAAGCTGAGCAGAATCACCCCGAGGGTGGCTCCGATGGCGAGGAACAGATTGTGGAAGCCCTGGGTGAATGCGAGCAGTTGGGTGCTCTGCGCCTCCGTCACACTCAGACCGAATGCCGACCGAGTGCGATCCTTGGTCCAGTTCAGAGACTGAACCGTGAACACGTAGACCTGGATACCCGCCGCCAACAACGTCAGGATGACGCCAACGACGAGCATCAGTACCTCCGCATTGAGACCGCTAACCGAACCAATGTGGCCTAATCGGAGTGGAATTACAACCCGTGCGAGCCGGTCCGGGGCGAACCCGGACCGAGGCTTGCGGCGAACCGCGGCGAGGTTCGGTCGCCGGGCTGGATAGGATCGTGCGGTGATCACGCGACTGTCCAAGCTCTTCGTGCGCACTCTGCGCGACGACCCCGCCGACGCCGAGGTTCCCAGCCATCGCTGGCTGGTCCGGGCCGGCTATATCCGGCGGACCGCGCCGGGCATCTACACCTGGCTGCCGCTGGGGCTGCGGGTGCTGCAGAAGGTGGAGCAGGTGGTCCGCGACGAGATGGACGCAATGGGCGCCCAAGAGGTCCGGTTCCCGGCGCTGTTGCCTCGGGAGCCCTACGAGTCCACCAACCGCTGGACCGAGTACGGGCCGAACCTGTTCCGGTTGAAGGACCGCAAGGGTGCCGACTACTTGCTGGGGCCAACCCATGAGGAGATGTTCACCCTGCTGGTGAAGGACCTGTACTCCTCATACAAGGACCTGCCGCTGTCGCTGTACCAGATTCAGACCAAGTACCGCGATGAGGCCCGCCCGCGCGCCGGACTGCTGCGCGGGCGCGAGTTCGTGATGAAGGACTCCTACTCCTTCGATGTGGACGATGCCGGGTTGGACGCCTCGTACCAGGCGCACCGGGATGCCTACATTCGGATCTTCAATCGGCTGGGCTTGGACTATGTGATTGTCAAGGCCACCTCCGGAGCCATGGGCGGCTCGGCGTCGGAGGAGTTCTTGGCGGTGGCCGAGACCGGAGAGGACACTTTCGTCCGCTCCCCGGGCGGCTATGCGGCCAACGTGGAGGCTGTGCAGATCACCCCGCCACCGGAGCAGGACGCCTCGGCGATCGGCCCGGTGCAGGAGATCGACACGCCCGGCACCGGCACCATCGTCGAGCTTGTCGACGCGGTCAACGCCCGCTTCCCGCGTCCGGATCGTCCCTGGGATGCAGCCGACACTCTGAAGAACGTCGTGTTCAAGCTCGCCTTCCCCGACGGGAAGTCCGAACTGCTGGTTGTCGGCCTGCCGGGCGACCGTGAGGTCGATCTCAAGCGCTTGGAAGCCGCGGTCACCCCGGCCGAGGCGGTGGCCGTCGGCGAGGAGGACTTCGCGGCAAATCCGGGTCTGGTCAAGGGCTACATCGGCCCGGTTCGGCTCCAGGACGGTGTCGCGATGCTGCAGCTGGGCCTCAAGGGCGCGCTCAAGGTGCGCTACTTGACCGACCCGCGGATCGTGGCCGGTACCAGCTGGATCACCGGCGCGAACCGGGCCGACACCCACCAACTGAATCTGGTGGCCGGGCGCGACTTCACCTCCGACGGTGTCATCGATGTGGCCGAAGTGCGCGAGGGTGATCCGTCGCCTGACGGTTCGGGTCCGCTCAGGCTGGCTCGCGGCATCGAGATGGGTCACATCTTCCAGCTCGGACGCAAGTACGCCGAGGCACTCGGCCTGAAGGTGCTCGACGAAAACGGCAAGCTGGTCACCGTCACCATGGGCTCCTATGGCGTCGGCGTCTCCCGTGCGGTGGCCGCGGTCGCAGAGAACTCCTGTGACGAGCGGGGGTTGGCCTGGCCCAAGGAGCTGGCGCCCTACGACGTCCAGGTTGTGGCCACGGGCAAGGGTGAGGAGCTGTTCGCGGCCGCCGAGCAGTTGGCTACCGAACTGTCCTTGGCCGGGCTGGACGTCCTGTACGACGATCGCAAGGCCAGCCCGGGGGTGAAGTTCACCGACGCAGAGATCCTGGGCATGCCACTGGCGGTGGTGGTCGGACGTGGTCTGGCCGATGGTCTGGTCGAGCTCAGGGTTCGGTCCACTGGGGAGCGGATCGAGCTCGCCATCACCGACGCTGTGGCCGCAGTGGTCGCGCGCGTCCGCGACTGATCCTGCGGTAGACGGCACCGCAGCGCCTTACACTGGGCGCTGAGGTGATTCACGCGCGCCGCCAGGCCGTGCACAACAGCATCGAACAATCGGATCGGGGAAGAATGGACAACGCTCAGGTGACCACTGTGGTGGAACCGGTGGTGGAGAGTCACGGCCTCGAGATCGATCGGATTGAGGTGGTGGCTGCCGGCAAACGGCAGCTGGTGCGGATCTTCCTGGACGGTGACGGCCCCGAGGGTCGCGGCCCGTCGCTGGATCAGATCGCGGAGGCCACCCGGAGCATCTCCCAGGCACTGGATGAGGCCGACCCGACCAAGGGGCGTGCCTACGTGCTTGAGGTGTCCTCGCGCGGGGTCGGGCGGCCGCTCACTGAGCCGAAGCATTTCCGGCGCAACCTGGGACGCCTGGTCGCGCTGACCACCACCGACGGCGAGGTGCTCGGCCGGATCTCGGCCGCCACTGCCGATGCGGTGGAACTGGACATCGATGGGAGCAGCCGGACGGTGCTGCTCGCTGCCATCAGTAAGGCACTGGTCCAGGTGGAGTTGAATCGCCCGGGAAGCCAGCTGGACGAGGAGGAAGACTGAGATGGACGTCGATCTGAGTGCATTGAAGGCGCTGGAGCGCGACAAGGAAATCAGCATGGAGGTACTGCTCGGCGCCCTCAGCGAGGCCCTGGTGAATGCTTATGCGCATACCCCGGGCGCGATCGAGGGGGCCCGGGTCGACATCGATCGCAAGACCGGCACGGTACGGGTTCTGGCGCCCGAACTCGACGATGAGGGCAACCAGATCGGCGAGTACGACCACACCCCCGAGGGCTTCGGACGGGTGGCTGCCGCCACCGCCCGACAGGTCATCTTCCAGCGGCTGCGTGAGGCCGAGGACGAACAGAAGTACGGCCACTTCGCCGGGGTTGAGGGCGACATCGTGCTCGGTGTCGTCCAGCAGGATCGTGACTCGCGAACGGTCCGGGTCGACCTGGGGTCGATCGAGGCGATCATGCCGCCGGCCGAGCAGGTGCCTGGGGAGGACTACTCCCACGGCAAGCGGCTGAGGGTATATGTGGTGAGCGTGCGTCGCGAGTTGCGTGGTCCGCAGGTCGTGGTCTCGCGCACCCACCCGAACCTGGTGGCCAAGTTGTTCCGGCTGGAGGTTCCCGAGATCGAGTCGGGCATCGTCGAGATCAAGGCGATCGCTCGTGAGGCCGGTCATCGTTCCAAGATCGCGGTGGTCAGCCATAACCGCGACGTCTCGGCCAAGGGTGCCTGCATCGGGCCGATGGGCCAGCGGGTCCGGGCAGTCATGCACGAGTTGAGCGAGGAGAAGATCGACATCGTCGACTTCTCCGAGGACCCCAGCGTGTTCGTGGCCCAAGCGCTCAGCCCGGCCAAGGTGAGTTCGGTGACCGTGACCGACGCGGCGGCCAAGTCGGCGCGGGTGGTCGTCCCGGACTATCAGCTGTCGCTGGCGATCGGACGCGAAGGCCAGAACGCACGGCTGGCGGCTCGCCTCACCGGCTGGCGGATCGATATCCGTCCCGATACCGCGCCGGCCGAGTAGCCGCCGCCCTCGGCGTCGTAATCGGGCCGGAGGAGTTACCGGCTGGTCGGACTGGCTGACGGCTGGCCGGGCATGCGGTCGGCCATGACCTCCTCGAGTGCTGCCAGCACCTTCGCCTCGTCGAGATTGAGTGTCGCGGCCAGACCCTTGGCGAGCGTCTCCAGTCGGGCGCCTCGGAAGCCGCCAGCCTGGCCGGGCTGGCCTGATGGCAGCGATGAGGGGATCCCGCTCGGCGGTGCCGAGGGACCGCTCGAGGGTCGATTTGCTGCGAGTACGTCGGTGAGTGCTTGCTCCACCCTGGCCTGGTCAACGCCCAGTTTGGAGGCCAGCGATGCCGCCAGCCGGGTGCTGTCGATGCTGCCCCGGCCCTGGCCGAGACGCGACCCTCCCGGTGCGCCGCCGCCACTGACCGGGTCGCCGGCCTGCGGCGCCGGCGCGGCCAGTCCGGCGGCATAGGCTCCGACGCCCACCGCGGCGCCGATGGCGACAACGGCGCCGGCGATGCCGAGTGCGACCTTGGCTGTGCTGTCCATCTGACTCCCTGTTTCGGCTTTGGTGCAACCACACTGGTCGGGGCTGTGGCCGAGCCCGCGGCTGACTGAGTGTCGGCTGTGGATCGCAGGACTGCCTAGACTCGCCCCGTGAACCAGCCACTGCGGACCTGCCTCGGCTGCCGACGACCCGTCTCTCGGACTGAGCTGCTCCGGCTGACGTGGTCACCGGCCGCCGGCCGTGTCATCGTCGATCCCGCCTTCGATCAGGGTGGACGCGGCTGCTACCTGCACCCGGGCTGCGCGGCCGAGGTGATCCGCCGTCGCACTGTCGGACGGGCCTTGCGCCGCTCGGTGGATCCGGCTCAGGTCGCCGAGCTGCTGGCCGAACTGGCCTGATCGCCGCTGAGTGCGTCCGGCACCGCCGGCGGGCGCTGTGTGCGTGGCGCCGATTCCGTGGTCTGAGCGGACAAGGGATAGACTGCTGGCTGCGCGTTCGCCAGTTCGTGGCGAGCACAACCAGAAAGTGGGCTAACGCTCATGACCACTCGATGAAAATCTCGAAATGAGCACTGAACAGAACTAGCTGGTCCACGCGCCTGCGCGGACCTGAAGGAGAGTAGTGGCCAAGGTCCGCGTCTACGAGCTCGCAAAGGAGCTCGGACTCGAAAGCAAGGAACTCTTGCAAACCCTCAATGACATGGGGGAGTTCGTCCGCTCGGCGTCATCGACGATCGAAGCACCGGTAGTGCGTCGGCTTCGGGAGAAGTCGGCTCCCGCCCAGCCCGCCGCCCCGACCGCAGCCAAGCCGGCTCCGGCAGCAGCCAAGCCGGCTCCGGCAGCACCCAAGCAGACTTCGGTGCCGACCCCGGCACCAGCCCCGGCCAAGCCCGCACCGGCCGCGCCGGTGGAGGCGACGACCCCGGCACCCGCGCCGAGTCCGGCTCCCGCTCCGGCGGCACCGAGTCCGGCCGCGGCTCCCACCCAGAGTGCGGCCCCAGCCCCGCGTCCGGCCCCCGCTCCGGGAGCAGCTCGCCCGATCCCGGCTGCGCCCGGTACCGATGCGGCCCGGCCGCGTCCGGTGCCGCGTCCGGGTGGTACCGGCGGCCTGCCGGCAGGAGCCCGCAAGCCCGGCGCTCCGCGTCCGGGCAACAACCCCTTCGCTTCCCGGCAGGGCATGGGCGTGCAGCGTCCTCGCCCCGAGGGTGGCGCGCCTGCCCGCAGCGGCGATCGTCCAGGCTTCGGTGACCGCTCCGGCGCACCGCGTCCCGGCGGCGACCGGATGCCGCGCCCCGGTGGCGGTGTGGCGGGAGTGCCGCGGCCGAACCCGGCCATGATGCCCAAGACCGGTGGCTTCGGCCTGGGTGGCAATGGCCGTCCGGCTGGTGCCGGTGCCGGTCGTCCTGGTGGTGCCGGTGGTGGTCGGGGACGTCCTGGTGGCGGCCCCGGTCGCGGTGGCATGCCTGGCGGCGCTCCGGCCGGTGGCCCTCCGGCCGGTGGTGGTCGTGGCGGTCGTGGTGGCCGTGGCGGCTCTGGCACGCAGGGCGCATTCGGACGCCCGGGCGGACCGGCGAAGCGCGGTCGCAAGTCCAAGAAGCAGCGCAGGCAGGAATTCGACCAGATGGAGGCGCCGTCGATTGGCGGCGTGCGCGTCCGCCAAGGCGACGGGCAGACCGTCCGGCTGCGTCGTGGCGCTTCGCTGACCGACCTCGCCGAGAAGATCGGCGTCGAGCCGGCGTCCTTGGTGCAGGTGCTGTTCCACCTGGGCGAGATGGTCAACGCCACCCAGTCGGTCGCTGATGACACCTTGCAGGTGCTCGGCGCGGAGCTCAACTACAACATCGAGGTCGTCTCGCCCGAGGACGAGGACCGCGAGCTGCTGGAGAGCTTCGACATCGAGTTCGGTGAGAACGAGGGCGGCGAAGAGGATCTCGCTCCGCGTCCGCCGGCAGTCACCGTGATGGGTCACGTCGACCATGGCAAGACCAAGCTGCTCGACGCGCTGCGCAACACCAATGTGGTGGGCGGCGAGGCGGGTGGCATCACCCAGGCGATCGGTGCTTACCAGGTGGCCACCGAGGTGGATGGCCGGGAGCGAAAGATCACCTTCATCGACACCCCGGGTCACGAGGCGTTCACCGCCATGCGTGCCCGCGGTGCCAAGTCGACCGACATCGCCGTGCTGGTGGTGGCGGCGGATGACGGTGTGATGCCGCAGACGATCGAGGCGCTCAACCACGCCAAGGCGGCCGAGGTGCCGATCGTGGTGGCAGTGAACAAGATCGACAAGGAAGCCGCCGACCCGGTCAAGGTCCGTGGGCAGCTCACCGAGTACGGCCTGGTGCCCGAGGAGTACGGCGGCGACACCATGTTCGTCGACGTGTCCGCGACGACCAAGCAGGGCCTGGACCAGTTGCTGGAGGCGATCATCCTGACCGCCGACGCGTCGCTGGATCTGCGGGCGAACCCGGACATGCCGGCCCAGGGTGTGGCCATCGAGGCGCACCTGGACAAGGGCCGCGGCCCGGTGGCCACCGTCCTGGTGCACCGCGGCACGCTGCACACCGGCGACTCGATCGTGGCCGGTTCGGCCTATGGTCGCGTCCGTGCGCTGATCAACGATCAGGGCACCACCGTCGATGAGGCTCCGCCTTCGATGCCGGTTCAGGTGCTCGGCCTGACCTCGGTGCCCGGTGCTGGTGACAACTTCCTGGTCGTCGAGGATGACCGGATGGCTCGCCAGATCGCCGAGAAGCGGGAAGCCCGTCAGCGGGCGGCCATGCTGGCAAAGACCACCCGCCGCAAGACTTTGGATCAGCTGTTCGAGCAGCTGGCCAAGGGCGAGACGCAGGAACTGCGCCTGATCTTGAAGGGCGATTCCGCCGGTGCCGTCGAGGCCCTGGAGGACGCGCTGCTGCAGATCGACGTCGGCGACGAGGTCTCGCTGCGGGTCATCGACCGCGGTGTCGGCGCGATCACCGAGACCAATGTCTCGCTGGCCGCTGCGTCCGATGCAGTGATCATCGGGTTCAATGTCCGAGCGCAGGGCAAGGCCACTCAGTTGGCCGACGCCGAAGGCGTGGACGTCCGCTACTACTCGGTGATCTACTCCGCCATTGACGAGGTCGAGGCTGCCTTGAAGGGCATGCTGAAGCCGATCTTCGAAGAGAAGGTCCGTGGCCAGGCGGAGATCCGCGAGATCTTCCGCTCCTCGAAGTTCGGTGTGATCGCCGGCTGCATGATCATCGACGGTTCGATCAAGCGCAATGCGAAGGCTCGCCTGCTTCGCGACGGCATCGTGGTCGCCGAGACCTCGATCGCCTCGTTGCGCCGCGAGAAGGACGATGTCACCGAGGTGCGGGAGGGCTACGAGTGTGGCCTGACGCTCGCGCACTTCTCCGACATCAAGATCGGCGACATCATCGAGACCTTCGAGATGGTCGAAAAGCCGCGCGACTGAGTGTTGTCATCCCGCCCGGTCTCTCGCTGAGGGGCCGGGCGGGCTTTTCGAAAGGGGAGAGCCGATGTCGAAGCCTCGTTTCGCCAAGGTGACCGAACAGATCAAGTTCGTCATCGCCGAGATGCTGCAGCGTCGGATCAAGGATCCACGGCTCGGTTTCGTCACCGTCACCGACGTCCGGATGACCGGCGACGGCCACGAGGCGACGATCTTCTACACCGTTCTCGGCGACGAGACGGCGCGGGCGGAGTCGGCGATCGCTTTGGCCTCGGCGACCGGAGTTCTGCGTTCGGCCGTCGGCAAGCAGTTGGGCATGAAGTTCACCCCGAGCCTCACCTTCATCCTCGACGCTGTCGAGGAGGATGCGGCCTACCTGGAGGACGTGTTGGCCAAGGCGCGGGCGCAGGATGCGGCTGTGGCGGCGCAGGCGGCCAATGCCAGCTATGCCGGCGATCCGGATCCGTACCGCAAGCCTGAGGCTGCAGAAGACGACGTTGACTGAGCAGTCTGGTCTGGTCGTCGTCGACAAGCCGACCGGCTGGACCTCCCATCAAGTGGTGGCCCGCTGCCGTCGGTTGTACGGCACCAAGAAGGTCGGCCACGCCGGGACGCTCGATCCGCTGGCCACTGGCGTGCTGTTGGTCGGAGTGAACCGGGCCACCCGGTTGCTCGGCCATCTGGCCGCTCACGACAAGAGCTACTCCGCCACCATCCGGCTGGGCCAGTCGACGATCACCGACGACTCCGAAGGCGACGTCGTCGCGGCGGCCGGCGCGGACGGGGTGAACCTCGAGCAGGTCCGGAAGGTGATGGCCACGTTGACCGGTCGGATCAGCCAGATCCCTTCCGCGGTCTCGGCGATCAAGGTCGATGGCAAGCGTTCCTATGCGCGGGTTCGGGCTGGGGAGGCGGTCGAACTGGCCGCCCGCGAGGTCACCGTGAGTCGCTTCGACCTGCTCGGCGCCGCCGCCGGCGACGTGGACGACCTGGCCGTCCTCGACCTCGACGTGGTCGTCGACTGCTCGTCGGGCACCTACATCCGGGCGCTGGCCAGGGACCTGGGCGCCGCCCTGGGCTGCGGCGGGCATCTGACCCGGCTCCGCCGCACCCGCGTCGGCAGCTTCGACCTATCCCTGGTCGGGCTGGATGCGGACGGCCTGGCCGGCTCCGAGCCCGGCCCGCTGCTGAGCATGGCCGAGGTGGCCGGTCGCGCATTTCCGATCGTCGAGCTGGACGCGGGCCAGGCGAATGACGTCCGGTACGGCCGCAGCCTGGAGTTGGCGCTGGCCGACAGCCCGACGGCGGTCCTGTTCGAGGGGGAGCTCCTGGCGCTGTATCGCGCCGACGGCCCGATCGCCCGGCCGGTGGCCGTACTCGGATGAGCATGCGCCACTGTGACGGTCCGACAGGCTCGGGTTCGGACCACTTGGGTAAGGTAGCCACCGGAATTGCATGGCTTCGGCCGGGGAAGGTTGGGCAGTGGGCTCGTCGATCGTCGTCATAGGCAACTTCGACGGTGTGCACCCCGGGCATCGGGCAGTGCTGGCCGAGGCGCGCCGCCGGGATCCGTTGCTGCCGCTGGTCGTGGTGACCTTCTGGCCTCACCCGGTGTCCGTGCTGCGCCCCGAGGCGGCCCCGCTGCTGCTGACCTCACTGGAAGCCCGAATCGAGCACCTCACTGCCGCCGGCGCCGACCGAGTGGAAGTGATCGACTTCACTGCCGAGTTCGCGTCCTGGTCGCCGGCGCAGTTCGTCGAGCGGGTACTGCTGCCGTTGGCACCGAAGGTGGTCGTGGTGGGGGAGAACTTCCGGTTCGGCCACCGTGCTGCCGGCACCGTCGACACCTTGCGGGAGTTGGCTGCCGGCCGCTTCGAAGTGGACGGGCTTCCGCTGGTGAAGTTCGGCGACGAAGACACCTGCTCGACGCGGATCCGGGAGGCTCTGGCCGCCGGAGATGTCGAGCATGCCGCCCAGCACCTGGGTCGCCCGTTCTGCTTCCGTGGGGTTGTCAGTCACGGTGACCGGCGCGGCCGCGAGCTTGGTTTCCCGACAGCGAACCTGCCGGTCCCAGCCAACCTGGCCTGCCCGGCAGATGGTGTCTATGCGGGATTCCTGACCCGCCGCGATGGTCTGGACGGACGTGGTGAGCGACTCGGCGATGGGGCCCCAGTGCCGCGCTGGCCGGCCGCGATCTCCGTGGGCACCAACCCGACTTTCGGCGGACTGTCCCGCAGGGTGGAGTCCTACGTGCTGGATCGGACCGATCTCGAACTCTACGATGCCCCGGTCACTGTCGAGTTCGTGGCCAGGATCCGTGGCCAGGTGAAGTTCGACGGTGTCTCGGGGCTGATCGCGCAGATGCACACCGATGTGGCCGACTGTCGTCGGCTGCTGGGACTGAGCTAGCTAGCGCACCGTGAGCGACTTGCGGTAGACGGCGTCGACCTGAGTATGGGCGGTCACCTGGCCGTCCGCAGCGACGTGGTCGTAGCTGGTCTCGATGTGGTCGCCGGTCGGGGTGTACTCCAGACCGATGTACATCGGGATGGCGGCCTCGTTGTCCGGGTCGACTCGCAGGAACACCTCGACAAAGCCGTGGGCGGCAGCCTGCGCCTCCAGAAATGTGGTGATGGCCCGTGCTGCGCCCTGGCGCCGCATCGCCGGGTAGACCCACAGGTTTTTCAGCTCCGGGCACAAGCGGCTCTCGCGGCAGTCCAGCGCACCGGTCCCCAGTGGCTCGTCCTCGCGCACGGCCATCGCGTAGTAATAGCCACCGGCCGCCATCAGATCGAACTGGGACTGGGAGAAGTGGGCGCTCGGATTGCTCTCCCGTGCGATCAGGGCGGGCAAATCAGCTGCGGTACAGAGTCGGACCTCGATCGGCGCCTCGGGCATGCAATCCTCCGTCGTTCAGTTGGGTTCGCCTGCCCAGTGTCGCCCCGGCTGCCGGGTCTCTGGCGATGTCTTGGCCAGTGGCCTAGCGGAAGTGCCTAGTTGGCGACACGGAGATGGTGGGTTCTGCGGCTGACTCCGGTGGTCAGCCCGCCGGGTATGCAGAAGGGCCCCGCCGATCGGCGGGGCCCTTCTGCATGGTCAGGCCTAGCTGAGGGCCTTGAGGATGTCGTCCACGCGCTGCTTGGCGTCGCCGAACAGCATCTGAGTGTTCTCCTTGAAGAACAGTGGATTCTGGACGCCGGCATAGCCGGTGGCCATCGACCGCTTGAACACGATCACGTTCTCGGCCTTCCAGACCTCGAGCACCGGCATTCCGGCGATCGGGCTGTGCGGATCGTCGAGGGCAGCCGGGTTGACGGTGTCGTTGGCACCGATCACCAACACCACGTCGGTATCGGCGAAGTCCTCGTTGATCTCGTCCATCTCCAAGACGATGTCGTAGGGGACGTGTGCCTCGGCCAGCAGGACGTTCATGTGCCCGGGCAGGCGTCCGGCCACCGGATGGACGCCGAAGCGGACGTTGACGCCGTGCGCACGCAGCTTGGCGGTCAGATCGGCCACCGGGTACTGGGCCTTGGCTACGGCCATGCCGTAACCCGGGGTGATGATGACGCTCTTGGCGTTCCAGAGCAGCTCTGCTGCACTGGCCACATCGATCTCGCGATGCTCGCCCTCTTCGGTGGCGCTGGCCACCACGGCGCCGCCCTCGGAGCCAAACCCACCTAGGATCACCGAAGTGAACGAGCGGTTCATGGCCCGGCACATGATGTAGGACAAGATCGCACCCGAGGAGCCCACCAGCGAGCCGGTGATGATCAGCAGGTTGTTGCCCAGCATGAAGCCGGCCGCAGCGGCCGCCCAGCCGGAGTACGAGTTCAGCATCGAGACCACGACCGGCATGTCGCCACCGCCGATGGCTGCCACCATGTGCAGGCCCAGCAGGAAGCCGATCACCGCAATGGCGATGATCAGGACCCAGCCGAGAGTCGGGTTGGCCTCGGCGCCGATCACGAACCAGATCATCAGCGCGAAGAACGCGATGAACCCGACCAGGTTGATCAGGTTGCGTCCGGGCAAGGTCAGCGGCTTGGAGCCCATCTTCGCCGACAGCTTCAGGTAGGCGATGACCGAGCCGGTGAAGGTGTAGGCGCCGATCAGGACGCCCAGGGCCACCTCGACCAGATGGACGGCACCGCCAGCGCCTTCGGCCGCAGCGAAGGAGTTGAAACCGACCAGAACCGCGGCCATGCCGACGAAGGAGTGGAAGGCCGCGATCAGCTCGGGCATCTGGGTCATTTCGACCTTGCGAGCGATCGGAGTGCCGATCAGGGCTCCGATCAGCAGAACGGCCACGATCAACGCCAAGGTGACCGGCACCGACTGACGATCGGGCTGGGTCGCCGACAAGAACAGCGAGTCGGCGATGGTGGCGATCAGCGCCAAGGCCATGCCGACCATACCGGCGATGTTGCCCATCCGCGCAGTGGTCTGTTTGGACAGCCCAGCCAGGGAGAGGATGAATAGAACCCCGGCGACGATGTAGAGCCCTTGGATGAGGTACTCAAGCATGCTCAGGCCTCCTTCTTGAACATGCCGAGCATCCGGTACGACACCAGGAACCCGCCGAAGATGTTGATCGATGCGATGGTCGCTGCGATGAAGCTCATCACCAAGACCGCGATATTGGTCGAGCCCAGCTGCAGCAGTGCGCCGACCAGGATGATGCCGGAGATGGCGTTGGTCTGGGCCATCAGCGGAGTGTGCAGGGAGTGTGCCACGCCGCTGACCACGTAGAAGCCGACCACCACAGCCAGAGCGAAGACGGTGAAGGCGCCGACGAAGCTGGCCGGCGAGAAGGTCACCGCCAGCACCACCAGTGCCGCGGCGACTGCGGACCAGATCAGCTGGCGGGTGGTCTTGGCCTTGGCTTGTGCCGCCTCACGGGCCGCCTTGACCGCCGGATCCTCGACCGGCTTCGCCTCGACGGCAGCAGCCGGAGCCGCTGACACTTGTACCGGTGGTGGCGGCCAGAGCACTTCGCCGTCCTTGGCGACGGTCATGCCGCGGACCACCACGTCGGTGAAGTCGAAGACGACCTCGCCGTCCTTGGCCGGGGTGAGCAGCTTCATCAGGTTCACCACATTGGTGCCGAACAGCTGCGAAGCCTGGGTTGGTAGCCGGCCGGCCAGGTCGGTGTAACCGATGATCTTCACACCGTTCGCGGTCACCACCAGCTTGTCGGCGACAGAGCCCTCGACGTTGCCACCGTTGGAGGCCGCCATGTCGACGATGACCGAGCCGGGCTTCATGGTGGCCACCATCTCCGCGGTGATCAGCCGGGGAGCCGGACGTCCCGGAATCAGTGCGGTGGTGATGATGATGTCGACGTCCTTGCACTGCTCGGCGTACATCGCAGCGGCCGCCTGGTTGTACGCGTCGGAGGCCTCCTTGGCGTAGCCGTCGCTGGACTTCTGCTGCTCGGCCTTGACCGCGACGAACTCGCCGCCCATCGACTGCACCTGCTCGGCCACCTCGGCTCGCAGGTCGGTGGCTCGGACGATCGCGCCCAGCGACTTCGCCGTGCCGATCGCGGCCAGGCCGGCCACGCCGGCACCGGAGACGAAGACCTTTGCCGGGGGGACCTTGCCGGCCGCGGTGACCTGGCCGGTGAAGAATGAGCCGAACTCGTTGGCCGCTTCGATCACCGCGCGGTAGCCGGCGATGTTGGCCATCGAGCTGAGTACATCCAGGGCCTGGGCGCGGGAGATCCGAGGCACAGCGTCCATAGCCAGTGCGGTGATCTTGCGCTCGTTCAGCGCGGCGACCAGTTCGGGGCTGCGCGCCGGCGCCAACAGCGACACCAGCACCGCGCCTTCGCGGAGCTTGGCGATCTCAGCGTCACTGGGCGGGTTGATCTTGGCCACCATCTCGGCAGCCCAGACGTGAGCGTCATCGGTCACGGTGGCGCCGGATGCTGCATAGTCGGCGTCGGGGTACGAGGCCAGGGTTCCGGCCCCCTTCTCGACGAGCACTGAGTGGCCGAGCTGGATGAGCTGAGCAACAGTCTTCGGGGTGGCCGCTACGCGGGTCTCCCCGGCCTGGGACTCCAGGGGGATGCCGATCTGCATAAGTTGTAAGTCCTTCCGACGAAGTCGGCCCGGCAAAGCCAACGGTCGGTAGCGTAGTGGGCTCGGGCTGAACATTCTTCCTCGAGCCGTGCCGCGGGCTGGCCGATCGTGCAGTGCGGCTGGGTTCGTCCGGATCTGCAGCCGGTGTTGACGCACGTCGATTGGCTCAGCGGTAGTGCGGCCCGGTAGCATTGGTTCGCCGTCATAACGGCCGCGGACGCCCAAGAGCTCCCACGATCCGTAAATCGATCGAATCGGGCCTTTGGCCACGGGAGCGCCGCGCAACGGGAAACCGAGAGGAGCAGCCGAAGATGGACGCTGACACCAAGAAGAAGATCATCGAAGAATACGCGACAGCGCCGGGCGATACCGGTTCGCCGGACGTGCAGATTGCGCTGCTCACCAAGCGGATCGCGCACCTGACCGAGCACCTGAAGGAGCACAAGGGCGACCACCACAGTCGCCGTGGCCTGATGCTGATGGTGGGCCAGCGCCGCCGCCTGCTCAACTACGTGATGAAGAACGACGTTGAGCACTACCGTTCGCTGATCGCTCGCCTCGGCCTGCGTCGGTGACACTCGCTTTCTGATCAGCCGGTGACGGACTCCGTCACCGGCTGATCGTGCATACAACACAAGATGAGCCCCGGCCAACACCTGGTTTGGTCCTCGGTAGTGACTTTCGGGAAGCCTTCGGGTTCCCGCGAGCCTCGATCGAAGACCGGGCGAGGAACGGCGGGGCAGAGGAAAGGAATCTGAATGGAAGGTCCTGAGATTCGCTTCACCGAGGCCGTGATTGACAACGGTTCTTTCGGTAAGCACGTGGTCCGGTTCGAGACCGGGCTGCTCGCCAGGCAGGCCAATGGCGCTGCCGCTGTCTACCTGGATGGCGACACCATGTTGCTGTCCGCCACCACCGCGGCCAAGAACCCGCGAGATGCTGTCGACTTCTTCCCGCTGACCGTCGATGTCGAGGAGCGGATGTACGCCGCGGGCCGGATCCCCGGCTCCTTCTTCCGTCGCGAAGGCCGTCCCTCCGAGGGTGCCATCCTGGCTGCCCGGCTGACCGACCGTCCGCTGCGTCCCTGCTTCGTCAAGGGCTTGCGCAACGAGGTCCAGGTCGTCATCACCGTGATGGCGCTGAACCCGAACGTCCGCTTCGACGTGCTGGCGATCAACGCCGGCTCGGCGTCCACCACGCTGGCCGGCCTGCCGTTCTCCGGCCCGGTCGGTGGTCTGCGGATCGCCCTGATCGGTGACCAGTGGGTCGGCTTCCCGACCGTCGAGCAGATGGAGCAGTCCACCTTCGAGATGGCCATCGCCGGTCGCGTTCTGCCCGACGGCGACGTCGCCATCATGATGGTCGAGGCCGAGTCCACCGCTGCTACCTGGGATCTGGTCCGCTCCGGCCGCACCTCGCCGACCGAAGAGGTTGTCGCTGCCGGTCTGGAGGCTGCCAAGCCGTTCATCAAGGCGCTGTGCGATGCGCAGGCCGAGCTGGCTGCGATGGCTCCCAAGCCGGTCAGCCAGTTCCCGGTGTTCCTGGACTACCAGCCCGACGCGTTCGCGGCGGTCGAGGCAGCGGGCACCGAGCGGCTCAAGGCCGTGATGAGCATCGCCGGCAAGGCCGAGCGTGAGACCGCGACCGACGAGCTCAAGGCTGCCCTGCATGCCGAGCTCGATGCGCAGTTCCCGGAGCGGGAGAAGGAGATCAGCGGGGCTTTCAACGCGCTGACCAAGAAGGTCGTCCGGCATCGCACGCTCACCGAGAAGGTGCGTATCGACGGCCGTGGCGTCCGCGACATCCGGACGCTCTCGGCTGAGGTCGGCGTGCTGCCCCGGGTGCACGGCTCGGCGCTGTTCCAGCGTGGCGAGACCCAGATCCTGGGCGTCTCCACCCTGAACATGCTCGACATGGAGCAGAAGCTGGACACGCTCTCCCCGGAGACCACCAAGCGCTACATGCACAACTACAACTTCCCGCCGTACTCCACCGGTGAAACCGGTCGGGTGGGCTCGCCGAAGCGTCGGGAGATCGGCCATGGTGCGCTCGCTGAGCGGGCTCTGCTTCCGGTGCTGCCCAAGCGCGACGAGTTCCCCTACGCGATCCGTGAGGTCTCCGAGGCGCTGGGCTCCAACGGCTCGACCTCGATGGGCTCGGTCTGTGCGTCCACTCTGGCCCTGCTGAACGCCGGCGTGCCGCTGAAGGCGCCGGTGGCCGGCATCGCCATGGGCCTGATGAGCGAAGAGATCGACGGCGAGACCAAGTACGTCGCGCTGACCGACATCCTTGGCGCTGAGGATGCGCTGGGCGACATGGACTTCAAGGTCGCCGGCACTCGCGATTTCGTCACTGCTCTGCAGCTGGACACCAAGCTGAGCGGCATCCCGTCCGAGGTGCTGGCCGGTGCTCTGCAGCAGGCGCGCGAGGCTCGTCACACGATCCTGGATGTCATGGCCGAGGCCATCGATGCTCCGGATGAGATGAGCCCCTACGCACCGCGAATCATCACCGTCCGGATCCCGGTCGACAAGATCGGCGAGGTGATCGGGCCCAAGGGCAAGATGATCAACCAGATCCAGGACGACACCGGCGCCAACATCTCGATCGAGGATGACGGCACCATCTACATCGGTGCCGACAACGGTGAAGCCGCCGAGGCTGCTCGCGCCATCATCAACGGGATCGCCAACCCGACGATGCCGGAGAAGGGCGAGCGCTACCTGGGCACGGTGGTGAAGATCATGCCGTTCGGCGCCTTCATCTCGCTGCTCCCGGGCAAGGACGGCCTGCTGCACATCTCGAAGCTGCGTTCGCTGGCCGGCGGCGGCCGGGTGGAGAACGTGGAGGACGTGGTGAGCGTCGGCCAGAAGATCCAGGTGGAGATCTCCGAGATCGACGAGAAGGGCAAGCTGTCCCTGATCCCGGTCGTCGAGGAGAAGCCTGCCGAGGCTCCGGCCGAGGCCTGATCTGAGTCATCGGCGATGCCGGCATCCCCTCGGGGGTGCCGGCATCGCTGTGTGTGCCGGTCGTCGGAGCCGATGGCAGGCGCTGTTCGGGCCCTCCGCCGTCCCCCCGCCGCGCTACCGGTTCGTCCGCCGCGCTACCGGTTCATGTGTGGTGCTACCGGTTCAAGAGTGCGTGCTACCGGTCGTCCGTCGTGCTACCCGTATACCGGTAGCACGGTCGAGGGACGGGTAGCACGGCTGCTGGCAGGTGGCCCCCGGTCAGATCCGATGCACGGGAAGTTGTCCACAGATGCATGCCGAGGTGGCGTCCTCCGCCCGCGCGGCCCAGGCGGGTTGTGCTCTGCTCTGTACATGGAACCTGGGAGGACGACCTCGCGCCTGCTGGATGTCAGCGGCATGACCGCAGCGGAGCTCTATCGAGCACGGCGTGATGGAGAGCTTGAGCGCGTTCGGCGCGGAAGCTACGCCGCTCCCGAGCGGATAGACGATGCAAGTCGACATCGACGCCTGGCGGCGGCGACGTTCCCGCTGCTCGCAGGTGGCAGTGTGCTGAGCCACGCGACGGCGGCGGTGGTACATGGCCTCCCGATCAGCGAGGAGCGAGTGGGGCGAGTCTGGGTGACCCGACCCGGAAGCGGTCATGGGCGCCGCGGCCCGGTCGTCCACTTGCGGAGGTCTCCACTGGCTGCATCGGATGTGGTCGTCGTCGACGGGCTCGCGGTGACCAGTCTGGCCAGAACGGCTATCGATGTGGCGCGCGAACTGCCCTTCGAATGGGGCGTGGTCATTTGTGATGCTGTGCTGGCTCGAGGGGCCTCGCGCGAAGAACTTGCTGAGGTGGTCGAGCGGACGCGTCGCTGGCCGGGCGGGAGGCGGGCGTGGGCTGCCCTGCGGTTTGCCGACCCGTCCTCGGGATCGCCGGCGGAGTCACTGAGTCGGGTCCAGATTGAACGGTTGGGGTTTCCGCCGCCCTCGACACAGTTTCGCGTGGTGCGGGATGGGGTGCTGGTCGCCACTACGGACTTCGGCTGGGAGGACTACAGACTGGTCGGCGAATGCGACGGACGGATCAAGTACGGCGAGCTGCTTCGCCCGGGTGAGACCCCGGCCGACGCGGTGATGCGTGAGAAGCGCCGTGAAGAGAGGATTCGTCAGGCTGGCTTCTGGATAGTCCGATGGGGTTGGCGAGAGGCCAACGACCCCGCCGAGCTGGGGCGGATCCTGCGGCGCGCGTTCGAGCTGGCTCCGGGCGAGTCTGAGCAGTTTCCGTCGCGGTCGGCATAGCTGTCGGCCGGCGCGGTGCCGTGAGCGGCCAGATACCTGGCCGACTCGTGCCACCCCGGGGGAGTTGCGCGAACCCATCCCACCGGCGCCGTTTGCGGCGATGGCCCCGTCCGCCGACCCCGCGCTACCGGTTCGTTGCGGCGCTACCCGTGGAACGGTAGCTCGGCAGTGCGAGCGGTAGTGCGGCGTGGGGACGGGTAGTGCGGCGTGGGGACGGGTAGCGCGGCGTGAGTGGTGCGAACAGTGCGGGCGGTGCCGGGCCGGCTGGTCGGGTCAGCCTAGGATGGCTCGGACGAGAGGAGAGCCATGCGAGTAGCGGTATTCGGGGCCAGGGGACGGATGGGTGCCGAGGTGTGCCGTGCGGTGGAGGCCGCCGACGACCTGGAGCTGGTGGCAGCCATCGATGCCGGTGATGATCGCAGCCCGGCAGCGGAGGCGGAGGTGGTCGTCGACTTCACCGTCCCGGCTGTTGTCATGGACAACCTGGCCTGGTGTGTTGCCCGTGGCATCAACATGGTGGTCGGCACCACGGGGTTCAGCCCGGAGCGGCTGGATCAGGTGCGCGAACTCCTCGGACCCGATGCCAGCTCCGGCGTGCTGATCGCGCCGAACTTCTCGATCGGGGCGGTGCTGATGATGCGCTTCGCCGAGCAGGCCGCCCGCTTCTACGAGTCGGCTGAGATCGTCGAGCTGCATCACCCGAACAAGGTGGATGCGCCGTCGGGAACCGCCCAGGCCACCGCGCTGCGTATCGCCGCCGCCCGCACAGATGCCGGGCTCGGCCCCGTCCCCGATGCCACCACCACCGATCCCGACGGCGCCCGTGGCGCGGTCGTCGGCGGCATTCACGTGCACGGTGTGCGGCTGCGCGGCTTGGTGGCTCACCAGGAGGTGCTGCTTGGCGCCGAGGGGGAGACCCTCACCATCCGGCATGACTCGTTCGACCGCGTCTCGTTCATGCCCGGCGTGTTGCTGGCCGTCCGGGCCGTCGGCCAGCGGCCCGGTTTGACCGTGGGGATCGACGACCTGCTCGGCATCTCGCAGCCCTGAGGGTGGCTGCAGGTCTGGGGTGGTTCTCGCAGGCCTGGAAAGACGGCTCCCGCAGGCCAGAGGCTGCCTCCAGCAGGTCCCAGCAGGTCCGGGGCCGACCCGGGGGCCATCGTGCCTAGACGAGCCCGGTGTGCAGCCGGACGAGCTTGATCCGCGGCCCGTCGGGGCTCATCGCGACTTCGGTGTGAGCCCCGTCGGCAGCCCATCCGGCTGAGGTGAGGAACTCACGCAAGACGTCATCGGTGGAGTGCAGCCACCAGGTGGCCCGCTCGAAGCCGTCGGCGCGCAGCGTGTCGGCGACCGCGTTCAGGAGTCGCGAGCCGTGGCCCGAACGCCGGGCCTGCGGGTCGAGGATGAACTCGGCCACCAACGCATCGGTGCCGGCATTGGCGTCCGGGTCATCGGACGGGCCGACGACCGCGAATCCGACAACCCGTTCGGTCCCGATCGCCACCAGCACCCGGAACTGGGCCAGCGGCGGACGCATGATCGCTGCCTCCCAGCGGGAGGTCATCGCGGCGAGATCGGCCGAGGCGAGCAACTCGTCGGCAAGCTCTGTGGGGTAGTCGGCGACCCAGGCCCGCCGCTGCAGAGCGGCGATGGCAGCCGCTTCCGCGGGCAGGGCCAGGCGTACGGAGTCAGCGATCACTGGGTCACTGTACCCACCGGGCCGAGCCACAAGCTGCGTCGGTTTCGGTCCGCGGGGGCGTGGCGGGCTAGTTTTGGCTTGTGCGTGAGACCCTGAAGAACCCTCCGAAGCTGGCCGCCAACACTTTGCGGGTCATTCCGCTGGGTGGTCACGGCGACATCGGCCGCAATATGAGCTGTTTCGAGATCAACTCCGAGTTGCTCTTGATCGACTGCGGGGTGTTGTTCCCATCCGACGACCAGCCCGGCGTGGATCTGATCCTGCCGGGGCTGCACCTGATCGAAGACCGGCTCCACGTAGTCCAGGGCCTGGTGCTCACTCACGGTCACGAGGATCACATCGGGGCGGTTCCCTATCTGCTGCGCCGGCGCCCCGACCTGCCGGTGTACGGATCGCGACTGACCTTGGCGCTGGTCCAGGCGAAGCTGCGTGAGCACCGGGTCGGTCAGACCGACCTGCGCGAGGTTCGTGAGGGTGACCGAGTCCAGGCCGGTGAGTTCAATCTGGAGTTCTTCGCGGTGAACCACTCGATCCCGGATGCACTCGCTGTGGCGATCCGAACCAAGGCCGGCTCGGTGCTGCATACCGGCGACTTCAAGATGGATCAGCTACCGCTGGATCACCGGCTGACCGATCTGCGTGGCTTCGCCCGGCTGGGGGAGGAGGGGCTCGACCTGTTCATGCCCGACTCCACCAATGCCGACACCCCCGGCTTCACCACGGGCGAGCGGGAGATCGAGCCGGCCATGGAGCGCGTCTTCGCCCAGGCGCAGAAGAAGCTGATCGTGGCGTGCTTCGCCTCGCACGTCCACCGCGTCCAGCAGGTGATGGACGCGGCTGTTCGGCATCGCCGCAAGGTCGTCTACGTGGGTCGCTCGATGTTGCGGAACATGACCGTGGCCAGGGAACTCGGCTTCCTGCGGGTGCCGGAGAACACCCTGATCGAGCTGAAGCAGATCGAGGACTACCGCGAGGACGAGGTGGTGATCATCTCCACCGGCTCTCAGGGAGAGCCGCTGAGTGCGCTGTCGCGGATCTCCAACCATGAGCATCCGGTGATCACCGCCGGGCCTGGTGATGTGGTGCTGTTGGCCTCGTCCCTGATCCCCGGCAACGAGAACTCGGTGTACCGGGTGATCAACGCGCTGACCCGTAACGGTGTCAATGTCGTGCACAAGGGCAACGCGCTGGTCCACGTTTCCGGGCATGCCAGCGCCGGCGAGTTGCTCTACTGCTATAACCTGCTGACGCCGAAGAATGTGCTTCCGGTACACGGCGAGGCGCGGCATCTGATCGCCAACGCCAAGCTGGCAGTCTCTACTGGCGTCCCCGCCGAGCGCGCTTTCGCGGTCGAGGACGGTGCCGTGATCGACTTGGCCAAGGGCGTGGCCCGGGTCGTCGGTCAGCTCGAGTGTGGCTACATCTTCGTGGACGGCTTGACCGAGGGCGAGATCGGTGACGCTGAGCTGACCGACCGTAAGATTCTCGGCGAGGAAGGCTTCATCACTGTGATCGCCGTGGTGAACCTGCACAGTGCCGAACTGGTCAGCGGACCGGACATTCACGCCCGCGGCTTCGCCGAGGACGACTCGGTGTTCGACGAGATTCGTCCCGAGCTCGCTGCGGCCCTCACCCGCGCCCTCGTCGACGGAGCCGATGACACCTACGCCCTCCAACAGCTTCTGCGCCGTTTGATCGGACGCTGGGTGAACAACAACTTCCGGCGACGTCCGATGATCCTGCCGATCGTGGTGGCGTCCTGACCGATTGGCCAGGTGGCTGAACCGTCAGGTATCGTAGGCAGGTCCCCGCAGTGGGGGCCGTTCTTCCGGCTGCGATGTGCGCCGGAACAGTTTGGACAACGAGGAGTACTGCCGTGGCTGCCGTCTGTGACATCTGCGCCAAGGGGCCTGGCTTCGGGCACAACGTGCCGTGGTCGAAGAAGAAGACCAACCGGCGCTGGAACCCGAACATTCAGCGGGTTCACGCTGTGGTGGACGGCACCCCGAAGCGCCTCAATGTGTGCACCTCCTGCCTGAAGGCCGGTCGCGTCACCCGCTGAATGCATTCTGAGAGGAGACCCGCCTGTGTGCGGGTCTCTTGTCATGTCCGGACGCGGCTGATCCCGACCGCCGAGTGTCGCCGTGCGCCGGTCGTCGGTGGCTGCGCCTAGGCTGAACGCTCGTGGGAATGAACCTGGACGGCTGGCGGACGCAGGCCTACTCGAGGCTCTATGCGCCGCTGTCCAGCGTGCTGGGTGAGCGCACGGCCAAGGAGTTCGCGGCGCTACGGATTCAGACCGTGGGGGACCTGCTACGCCATATCCCGCGCCGCTACCTCTCGGGCACCGAGCTGACCGACCTGGCCACCTTGGTCGAGGGGGACCATGTGGCGGTCGTGGCCAAGGTCGCGAACATCGAACGCCACGCCGCTCGCCCGTCCCCAGGCCGCAAGCCGGCACCGGGACGCCTCGAAGTCACCCTGACCGATGGCGATGGACGCCTCAATGCGACCTTCTTCGGCCGCGATCACCTGCTCGACTGGTGGAGCCGGCAGTTGCAGGCGGGGGTGGCCGGGCTCTTCGTCGGCAAGGTGGGCAGCTTCCGCAACCAGCTCCAGATGAGCCACCCCGAGTTCGTCATGCTGGACGCCGGCGGACGGGTGGTGGCCACCAGCGAGGAGAAGGCACTGATGGCCGAGCTGGCCAGCACCGGCCTGGTCGGCATGTATCCGGCCACCGCCAAGCTGCACACCTGGAAGGTGGCCGAGTGCGCCCGGCTGGCTCTGGCCAGCGTGAACGGGGTCGAGGACCCTTGGCCGTCGTGGGTGCTCCGGCGGGCCGGTGTGCTGGGGCTCAGCGACGCCCTGGCCGCCGTTCACCAGCCGGCCACCCTGGCCCAGGCCGAGCGGGGAGCGGAGCGGCTCCGCTTCGACGAGGCGTTGTCCACCCAGCTGACTATGGCCTATCGCCGTGCCGACGCAGCCAATCGGCGAGCGATACCACGCCGCCCGGTGCCTCATGGACTGCTGGAGGCTTTTGACGCTCAGTTGCCGTTCTCGCTGACTGCGGGCCAGCAGCAGGTCTGTGCCGACATTCTGGACGACCTGGCCAAGGACCGTCCGATGCAGCGACTGCTCCAAGGCGAGGTCGGTTCCGGCAAGACAGTGGTCGCCCTGCGCGCCATGTTGGCGGTAGTGGATGCCGGGGGACAAGCCGCGCTGCTGGCGCCCACCGAAGTGCTGGCCGCTCAGCACTACCAGACGATCACTGCGCTCTTGGGCGAGTTGGGCGGTGGTCGGATGCTCGGCACCCCGGAGGTGGCCACCGAAGTGGTGCTGCTGTCCGGCTCGCTGTCGGCGGCTGCCAAGAAATCGACGCTGTTGCGCGCGGCCAGCGGCGAGGCCGGGATCGTGATCGGGACCCACGCGCTGCTGGCCGATCGGGTCCAGTTCGCCGAACTCGGCCTGATCGTGATCGATGAGCAGCATCGTTTCGGCGTTGAGCAGCGTGCCCAGCTGGCTGAGAAGGCGACCAGTCGTCCGCATGTGCTGGTACTGACCGCCACCCCGATCCCGCGTTCGGTGGCGATGACCATCTTCGGCGACCTGGACGTCTCCACGCTGGCCGAGCTGCCGGCCGGCCGCGCCCAGGTCTCCACGGTTGTGGTGGATGCCGCGCTGCGCCCTGCCTGGCTGGACCGGGCCTGGGAGCGGGTCCGCGAGGAGGTGTCCACCGGGCGGCAGGTGTTCATCGTCTGCCCGCGGATCGGCGGCCAGGGCGATTCCAGCGCCGGCCTCGGGGTCGTTGAGCTGGCCGAGCAGCTGCGCACCGGCCCGTTGGCGGACCTACGCCTGGGCGTCCTGCACGGACAGCTTTCTGGCGATGTCAAGGATCAGGTGATGGGGGACTTCGTCGCCCAGCGGCTGGACGTCCTGGTCGCCACCACGGTGATCGAAGTGGGCGTGGACGTCCCGAACGCCACCATGATGGTGATCTGGGATGCCGACCGCTTCGGGATCTCGCAGCTGCATCAGCTGCGTGGACGGATCGGCCGTGGTTCGCACCCGGGAGTATGCCTCCTGGTCACCCAAACCAGCGCGGCCGAGCCTGCCCGGGCCCGGCTGGACGCGGTTGCGGCCACCACCGACGGCTTCGAACTGGCCGAACTCGACCTCGAGCAGCGTCGCGAGGGTGACGTGCTCGGTGCCGAACAGGCCGGCACCCGATCCAGCCTGCGGCTGCTGCGGGTCCTGGAGCATGCCGAGCTGATCGGCCAGGCCCGGGAGCTCGCGATCGAATGCGTCGCCGCAGACCCCGAGCGCGCCGTCCCAGGCTTCGCGGACGCGGTGCGGGCGACTGAGCTGCTGTCCGGTGGCGATTGGCTGGAGCACAACTGAGGGCCTAGCCTGAGCCGGTGACCAGGATCATCGCGGGAGCGCGACGTGGCCAGCGGCTGCGCACCCCCGACCATCCCGGCACCCGTCCGACCAGCGACCGGGTTCGTGAGGCTGCCTTCTCACTGATCACCGACTGGGCCGGTACCGCCGGCGAGCCGTCGGAAACCAGCCTGCACGGCTTCAGTTTCCTGGATCTGTATGCCGGCACCGCCGCCGTGGCCCTGGAGGCGGCCAGTCGCGGGGCAGCACCGACCTGGGCCGTCGAGTCCGACCAGCGGGCGGTCGCTGTGGCTCGACGCAATGTCGCCGACACCCGGCTGGACGTCCGGGTGGTCGCTGGGCGAGTGGAGCGGATCCTGACCGGCGACGCCCCGGCGGCGTTCGACGTGATCTGGGCCGACCCGCCGTACGCGGTCGACCTGACGCAGCTGTCCCCGGTGCTCGCGGCCGCCTTCGAAGGCGGCTGGCTGGCCGCGGACGGCCTGTTCGTCCTCGAGCGGGCATCGAGAGATGAACCCCCCAGTTGGCCCGATCAGATAGCCGAGAGCTGGCTTCGACGTTACGGTGAGACGACGCTCTACTTCGCTGCCAGCGCCGGAAGGTGAAACTTGCTAGCCATCTGCCCCGGATCCTTCGATCCGATCACCTATGGGCATCTTGACATCATCACCCGAGCCGCCCGGCTATTTGACGAGGTGGTGGTCGCGGTCGGTCAGAACTCGACCAAGCGCTACCTGTTCGACGCTCAGCAGCGCCTGGAACTGGCTGCGCAGGCCACTTCCGGCATCCCCGGGGTACGAGTCGAGCCGCTCACCGGTTTGCTCACGGATTTCGTCACCGCACACGGTGCGAGGGTCGTGGTGAAGGGCGTCCGATTCTCTTCAGATTTCGACTTCGAACTGCAGATGGCCCACCTGAATTCGGTGGTTGGCGGCGTGGAAACTATCATTCTCCCGGCGTCGTCCGCATGGGGGACGCTGTCATCGACGATGATTCGTGAGATTGCGGCCTATGGTGGCGACGTCTCCCAGTTCGTCCCAGAAGTGGTCTCCCGGCGGATCCGCCAAATCGCCGGCAGGAAGGAGCAAGCAGATGGTTGAGCGGACCCACCAGGTCCTTCAGCAGCTGCGTGAGTTGGTCAGCACGGCCAAGAGTGTGCCGATGTCGGCATCCTGCATGGTGAATCGCACGGAGGCGATCTCGCTGATCGACCAGGCCGCCCAGGCCCTGATCGACGACACCCAGGAGGCGCAGCGCGTTGCTGCGACCTCGCTGGAAACCCTCGAACGCGCGCAAGCAGAAGCACGACAGATCATTGAGGCCGCCGAGGAGAAGGCCCGGTTCCTGGCCGGCCAGTCCGAGGTGGTCGAAGAGGCCAAGCGCAAGGCGGCCCAGCTGGAGGCCAAGGCCCTGGGCGACGCCGAAGCCTTGCGTCGGGAAGCGGACGCCTATGTCGATGCGCGGATCGCCAGCTTCGAAGCCGGCCTACACAAGACGATGTCTCAGGTGCGCACGATGCGTGAGCGGCTCTCCCAGCGCTCGGCTCTGGACGACACCAATACCCAAGCGCTGCCGAGGCTGCGCGACTGATTCGGACTCGCTTTTGTGCCTCGGACCTTCGGCACGGTAGAGTCCTCCTTTGGTTACGACGCTGTCGAACCGCGTGTTGAAGGGATACCTCGTGCCTCCCCGTCTGCCTGACTCTCGCTCTGGTCTCGTGATCGATACTCATGAGCTGAGCCGCCGGGCCGGCGTGCTGAAGGAGATCACTCAGGTGGCCCCGGCGCCCGCGGACCTCGGCATCGAAGTGATCGGGGTGCCACTCGGCTCACCTATCGATCTCAGCCTCCGGCTGGAGTCGGTGGTGGAGGGGGTGCTGGTCACTGGAACGGCCGTAGTTCGGCTCCAGGGCAGCTGTGCACGGTGCCTGGATGAGATCTCCGAGACTGAGGAGATCGACCTCCAGGAGCTGTACTGCTACCCGGGTAAGGAACTCGACGATCCGGAGGCCAGCCGCATCGAGGGAGACTTGATCGATCTCGAACCCGTCCTACGGGACGCAGTGGTACTCGATTTGCCGTTCACGCCGTTGTGCCGCCCGGATTGTGCCGGGTTGTGTCCCGAATGCGGGGCCAACCTGAATCAGGATCCGGATCACGGCCACGCTGAGCCCGTCGATCCTCGGTGGGCTGAGTTGACGGAGTGGGCGCGACCCAGCAACGACACGAAGAACAAGGAGTAACGCCGTGGCCGTTCCCAAGCGGAGAATGTCCCGTGCCAACACCAGGGCTCGCCGCTCGCAGTGGAAGACCACTGCCCCGACGCTGGTGACGTGCGCGAATGCCGCCTGCGGCGCCAAGCACCTGCCGCACACTGCGTGCCCCGAATGCGGTCAGTACGGCCCGCGGGCCGCACGCCGTCAGGTTCTGGACGCCTGAAGCTCCGGCCACGTCCGGAACATCAGCGGCGTCCAGCCGCGCCCTGCAGCTGATTGATCAGCTGGGGATCGATCTCGACCCCCAGCTGTTCCGGCTTGCCATGACCCACCGCTCGTACGCCTACGAGAACGGTGGGCTGCCGCATAACGAGCGCTTGGAGTTCCTCGGTGATGCGGTGCTGGGCATCGTGGTCACCGAGTACCTGTACCTGACCTACCCGGAGTTGCCCGAAGGCCGGCTGGCCAAGCTGCGCGCTGCCGTGGTCAACTCCCACAGCCTGGCCGATGTGGCCCGCGACCTGGACCTCGGCGAGGAGATCCTGCTCGGCAAGGGCGAGCAGACCACCGGTGGGGCTGACAAGTCCTCCATTCTGGCCGACTCGCTGGAAGCCTTCCTCGGCTCGGTGCTCATCTCGGCCGGACGCGACGCCGCCGACCTGCTGATTCATCACCTGTTCGATCCGCTGGTCTCCAAGGCCGCCTCGCTCGGTGCCGGCCTGGACTGGAAGACCAGCCTCCAGGAGTTCTGCGCCGACCACAGCCTGGGTGGGCCGTCGTATCGGATCACCGAGTCCGGGCCCGATCACGACAAGCGCTTCGAAGCCGTCGCCGTGGTCAGCGATGAGACCTTCGAATCGGGCTCCGGCACCTCGAAGAAGCTCGCTGAGCAGGGTGCCGCCGAGAACGCCTTCACGACCCTGACCCGTCGGCTGGATGCCGTCGACCAGATACCGGTCTGATGCCCGAGCTGCCGGAGGTCGAAGTCGTCCGCCGGGGGCTGGCAGCGGCGGTCGACGGCCGCTGCATCGCCGAGGTGAGGGTGTTGCATCCTCGTCCGGTCCGTCGGCATCTGGGCGGCCCCGACGACTTCGCGCTGAGCCTGGTCGGACGCACCTTCGCCGAGCCTCGGCGGCGCGGCAAGTATTTGTGGTTGCCGTTCACCGACGGGGACGCACTGCTGGCCCACCTCGGGATGAGCGGTCAGTTTCGAGTCGATGAGGCCGACCGGCCCCTGCCGCAGCATTGTCGGGTGGTGTTCGGCTTCAGCGATGACGGGCCGCAGTTGAGGTTCGCCGATCAGCGGATGTTCGGCGGCCTGGCGATCAGCGTGGGCGGCGCTGAGCTCCCGGACGAGGTGGCCCACATCGCCATCGATCTGCTCGATCCACAGCTCGACCTGGCTGCGCTCGTCTCCCGGATCCGCACTCGTACCTCGGGGATCAAGCGGGTGCTGCTGAACCAGCAGATCGTGTCCGGGATCGGAAACATCTACGCCGATGAGGCGCTGTGGCTGGCTCGGTTGCACTACGACACCCCGGCGAACGCTATCCCTGCGGCCACGCTCACCGAGCTGCTGGGCGCGGCTCGGCGGGTGATGACCGAGGCCCTGGCCGTCGGCGGCACCTCGTTCGACTCGCTGTATGTGAACGTCAACGGATCCTCCGGCTACTTCGAACGATCCCTGAACGCCTATGGCCGCGAGGGGCTGCCCTGCCTGCGCTGCGGGCGTCCGATGCTGCGGGAGCCGTTCATGAACCGCTCCTCGTTTCGGTGCCCGTCCTGCCAGCGTCCACCGCGTCGCGCAGCCGAGCGCGGCTGAGCCAGATATTGTTCCCAGTTGTGAGCCCAGCCGACCTGTACCGCCGCTACGGCCATGTGGCGCGGCAATTCGTGAAGTTTGGGATGGTCGGCGGTGCTGGCGTCCTGGTCAACATGGTGGTCGCCATCGTGATGAACAAGCTGCACGGCGGCACCCCGCACGCCCAGGACATCTTGTGGTCGCTGCCCGGGACGGTCTACAACCTGCGGTTCACCTCGCTGGTCTGGATTGTCGGCTTCCTGGTCGCGAACCTGTTCAACTTCCAGCTCAACCGCTCCTGGACCTTCCGGGACACCACCGCGGCACCGTGGCTGGCCGAGTTCTGGCCGTTCCTGGCTGTGGGCAGTGTGGCCGCGCTGATCGGGCTCTTCATCAAGATCGGCTTCACCAACCCGACCTCGCCGATCTACCTGCCCGAGCCGTGGTTCCACGAGGATGCCGGACTGGCCTCACGGGAGTACTGGTCCCAGCTGTTCACCATCGTGATCACCACCCCGATCAACTTCGTCGTGAACAAGTTGTGGACGTTCCGTCATATCCGCAGTCGCCATGCGGCGGCGTCCGAGACGAGCGCGGGCTGAGATGTACCTGAAGTCCCTCACCCTGCGCGGCTTCAAGTCCTTCGCCTCGACCACCACCTTGGCCTTCGAGCCAGGGATCACCTGTGTGGTCGGGCCGAATGGCTCGGGCAAGTCCAATGTGGTGGACGCCCTGGCGTGGGTGATGGGCGAGCAGGGGGCCAAGAGCCTGCGCGGCGGCAAGATGGAGGACGTCATCTTCGCCGGGACCTCCGGCCGGGCTCCGTTGGGCCGGGCCGAGGTGGTGCTCACCATCGACAACTCCGATGGCGCGCTGCCGATCGAGTACACCGAAGTCACCATCAGTCGGACCATGTTCCGCAGCGGCGGCTCCGAGTACGCCATCAATGGCAGTTCGGCCCGGCTGCTGGACGTCCAGGATCTGCTCAGCGACTCCGGCATCGGCCGGGAGATGCACGTCATCGTCGGCCAGGGGCAGCTCGACTCGATCCTGCAGGCAACCCCGGAGATCCGGCGCGGCTTCATCGAAGAAGCCGCCGGTGTGCTCAAGCACCGCAAGCGCAAGGAGAAGGCCGAGCGGAAACTCGAGGCAACGGCGGCCAACCTCAACCGGCTTTCGGACCTGCTCGGTGAGATTCGACGCCAACTCAAGCCACTGGGCCGCCAGGCCGAGGTCGCACGCAAGGCTGCGGTGATCCAGGCCGACCTGCGCGATGCGAAGGCGCGGCTGCTGGCAGACGACCTGGTCAGTTTGCAGCGGAGCCTGGCCGGTGAGCTGGCTGCCGAAGCCGAGCTGAAGACCCGTCGGCTGCGCCTGGAACGAGAACTCACCCAGGCGCGCGAGGCGGAGCAGCAGGCCGAGCAGGTCTCCCGTCAGGCGGCGCCGCTCCTGGCAAGTGCCCAGGAGACGTGGTACTCGTTGGCCGCATTGGCCGAGCGACTGGCTTCGACCTCGTCGATCGCGGCCGAGCGACTGCGCAATGCGTCCCAGGTGGGAACCGAGGAGCGTCCCGGACGCGACCCTGAAGCCATCGAGCGGGAGGCGGCCGAGGTGCGCGCGGCTGAAGCTGAGCTCGGCGTCGAGTTGATGGACAAGACGGCCGCCTTGGCCGAGGCGTCCCGGCTACGGGGGGTCGCCGAAACCGCACACGAGGAGGCCGAGCGGCATTACGCCGCCCAGCAGCGCGCGATCGCCGACCGGCGCGAAGGCCTGGCCCGGCTGTCGGGCGAGGTGAACAGTCAGCGAACCCGGGCGGAGGCCAGTGCCGCTGAGATCGATAGATTGCAGGCCGCCCAGGCCGAAGCCCAGCAGCGAGCCGCTGAGGCTGCCCGGAAGTTCCAGGAGCTGGAGACCCGGCTGGTCGGGCTCAGTGCCGGCGAAGCCGGGCTGGATGACGCCTATGAGCACGCGGCTCAGGCTCAGGCCGAGGCTGAGGCTCAGGTTGAGCAGCTGACCGCCGCCGAGCAGGCTGCGACCGCAGGGCGCGGCGCCCTGGCCGCCCGGGTCGAGGCGTTGGCCCTCGGCCTGGAGCGACGAGACGGGAGCGCGGCTCTGCTGGCCGCCGGTGAGCGACTGGACGGTCTGCTTGGCTCGGTGGCCGCGCTGGTCAAGGTATCGCCGGCCGATCAGTTGGCGGTTGCGGCCGCACTCGGCTCGGCCGCCGATGCGGTCGCGGTCACGGGAGTGAGCGCGGCAGTGGCAGCCTTCGATCATCTGAAGGCCGAGGACTTGGGGCGGGCCGGGCTGCTGCTGGGCGGTCCGGGAGTCAGCCGGCGAGCAGACTGGCCACAGCTGCCGTCCGGTGCTCGCTATGCGATCGAGCTCGTCGAGTGCGCCGAGCAGTTGCGTCCGGCGCTGGAGCGGCTGCTGTTCAAAGTGGCCGTTGTCGACGACATCGACGCCGCAGCGGCGCTGGTGGAAAGGCTGCCGGAGGTGACGGCGGCGACTCGCGAGGGCGACCTGCTCAGCTCCTGGTTCGCCGCCGGCGGATCGGCGGCCAAGCCGTCCCTGCTGGAGGTGCAGGCCGCACTGGACGAGACCAACGCGCGGCTGGCCGCCGCACAGGCCGAGACCGAGCGGCTCCGGTTTGAGCTGAGCGCCGCACGCAGCACCCTGACTGAGGCCGAGCAGCGCACCGAGGCAGCCCTGGCCAGACTGAACGAGTCCGATGCCGAACACGCCGCGATGGCGGAGGAGGCCGGCGAGCTGAACCAGGCCGTCCGGGCGGCCCAGGCCGAGGCGGGCCGGCTCGCGGCCCAGGCCGAGACGGCGCAGACCGGCCGTCAGCAGGCGCTGACCAGCCTCGCCGAGCTGGAGACTCGTCTGGAGTTGGCCTCGGCCAAGACCGAAGCCAGCGAGGCCGACCCGACGCAGCGGGATCACACAGCCGACGTGGCTCGCGCCGCTCGGGCGGCGGAGATGGACGCTCGGCTGGCCTTGCGCACCCTGGAAGAGCGGGCTCGTGCGCTGGCCGGACGCGCGGAGAGCCTGACCCGGGCTGCGCAGGCCGAGCGGGACGCTCGCGCCCGGGCGGAAGCTCGCCGTGAGCAACTGCGCCGTGAGGCCGAGATCGCCGAGGCGGTTCGGGTTGCGGCCGGCTGGCTGTCGGAGCAGCTTGCCACCTCCCGGGCCCAGGCCGAGGAGGCGCGGCAGGAGGCCCAGCGCGTCCGGGCCGGTGCCGAGGCCGAACTGGTCGCCGCCCGGCAGCGTGGTCGCGAGCTGGCTAAGGAGTTCGAGAGCCTTGTCGGCATCGTCCACGCCGACGAGCTGGCCCGCGCGCAGCGCCAGCTGAAGGTGGAGTCCTTGGCCGAGAAGGCGTTGGCCGAGCTCGGTCTGGAAGCCGAGGCGCTGATCACCGACTACGGGCCGGAGGCCTTGGTGCCGGTGCTCACCGGTTCCGACGGCCAACCCTTGGCCGACGGCGAGACCGCAGAGCCGATTCCCTACGTCCGTGCCGAGCAGGAGAAGCGACTCCGGGCCGCCGAGCGTGATCTGGCCGTGCTGGGCAAGGTGAACCCCTTGGCTTTGGAAGAGTTCGATGCGCTCAGCGAGCGGCACGCCTTCTTGGCCGAGCAGCTCAACGATCTGCGCAAGACTCGCGCCGACCTGATCGACATCATCAGCGACGTCGATACTCGGGTCCAGGAGGTGTTCGCCGCAGCCTATGCCGATGTCGAGAAGGCCTTCGAGGACGCGTTCTCTCGGCTCTTCCCCGGTGGCGAGGGACGTTTGGTCCTGACCGAACCCGGACAGTGGCTGACCACCGGAGTGGAGGTCGAGGCGCGTCCGGCCGGCAAGAAGGTGAAGCGGCTCTCGCTGCTCTCCGGCGGCGAGCGCTCCTTGGTGGCCGTCGCCTTCTTGGTGGCGCTGTTCAAGGCGCGGCCGAGCCCCTTCTACATCCTGGATGAGGTCGAAGCCGCTCTCGACGACGTGAATCTGGGCCGATTGCTGGACATCTACGGCGAGCTGCGCGAGAACAGCCAGCTGCTGGTGATCACCCATCAGAAGCGAACCATGGAGATCGCCGACGCTCTCTATGGCGTCACCATGCGGGCCGACGGCGTTTCGGCCGTGATCAGCCAACGACTGCGTGAGGATTAGGTGGTCCGTGCCCGTCAACGGGTGTCACTGGTCGGGGGACTTGGTCGTAGCGGCGATAATTGGTCTGCAGGCAATCAGAGGAGTCGTGCGAAAGTGACGTTGGCAGTGATCTTCAGCGCGATAGCGCTGGTCCTAGCCTTGGTGATCATGGCGATCGTTGCGGTGGGGATGAACGGTCCGGTGGCCGATGACGCCCCCGAGATCGCCAGCGTGCTGGCCAGTACCGCCAAGCACCTCAACGGGGACGCTGAGCCTCCGCAGGGGTTGGTCAACTTCTTCGAGGAGATCCCCGACTTGCGCCCGCGGAGCGCGACTTCGGCGTCCGAGGCGACCAAGCGCTGAGCGTCCGGCTGGCGCGAGCCGGCCTCAACGTTCACTAACCTGAGCTCGTGGAGAACTACTTCTGGTACGTCCTGGCCGGGGTCACCCTGGTCATCCTGGTGGCGGCGGTCACCATCATCGTGGGCAACCGTAGGGCGCTGCCGCCGAGCCAGAGTCCGGCCGAACTGGCGGCGCCTGTCGACGAGCCGACCATCGCTGAGCCGTCCGATCAGGAGGCTGTACTCGCTCCACTGGAACGGGCCGCCGTCGAGCCGGAGCGTCCTGAGGCTCCCGAGTCGCGACTGGCGCGCCTGCGCCGGCGGCTATCGGCCAGCAGTAACCCATTCGCCAAGGGACTGCTGTCGATTCTCAGCGCGGACACCCTGGACGCGGCCACCTGGGACGACCTGGAAGCGTCACTGATCACCGCCGATCTCGGCGTCGGTCCAACCACTGAGCTGATTGACGCCCTGCGCTCCGAGCTCTCGATCGGCGGCAATGCCGATGCCTCTCGGGCAAAAGCTCTGCTGCGCTCCGAGCTGCTCCGCCTGGTCGGCCCGGACGACAACCGCGGCCTGAACCTGACCGGCTCCGACGGACTGCCCGGAGTGATCCTGGTCGTCGGTGTCAACGGGACCGGGAAGACCACCACGATCGGCAAGCTGGCCCGGGTGCTGGTCGCCGAGGATCATTCGCTGGTGCTGGCTGCGGCCGACACCTTCCGCGCGGCCGCTGCCGAGCAACTCAAGACCTGGGGCGACCGAGTGGGCGTCGAGGTCGTCCGCGGGCCCGAGGGTGGCGATCCGGCCTCGGTCGCCTTCGATGCTGTCGCCAAGGGCATCGCCGACGGCGTGGATGTGGTGGTGGTCGACACCGCCGGGCGGTTGCATACCAAGACCGGGCTGATGGACGAGCTGGGCAAGATCAAGCGGGTGATCGAGCGCAAGGTGCCGGTCACCGAAGTACTGCTGGTGATCGACGCGACCACCGGACAGAACGGGCTGGCTCAGGCGAGGGTGTTTGCAGAGGTGGTGGACGTCACCGGCATCGTGCTGACCAAGCTGGACGGCTCGGCCAAGGGCGGAATCATCGTCCCGGTGCAGCGCGAGTTGGGAGTCCCGGTGAAACTGATCGGCCTGGGCGAGGGGCCCGATGACCTGGCCCCATTCCAGGCAGAGACCTTCGTGGACGCGCTGCTGGACGAGTCATGACCCTGATCCGCGAGGCGACCGCCGGCGACCTGGAGGCGATCCGCGCGATCTACAACCAGGCGGTGCTCGAGACGACCTCCACCTGGGACCATGCCACGCGCAGCGTCGCCGGGCAGGAGGCCTGGTACGCCGTCAAGCACGAGTCGGGTTTTCCTCTGCTCGTGGCCGAGGAGTCTGGAGAGGTCATCGGCTATGCGTCATACGGGCTGTTCCGGTCTCATACCGGCTACGCCCACACCATGGAGCACAGCGTCTATGTGCACCCCGGCCATCAGCGCAAGGGGCTGGGCCGGGCGCTGCTGACTGAGCTGGTCGAGCTGGCTCGCGAGCGAGGGGTCCATGTCTTGGTCGGTGGACTGAGCGCAGACAATGACGCCTCGCTGGCCTTGCACGCGTCGCTCGGTTTCACCGAGGTGGCGCGGATGCCCGAGGTGGGACGCAAGTTCGATCGCTGGCTGGATCTGGTGCTCGTCGAACTCATCCTCTGATCGGCATCGGCCCGGCTGTGCGCGTCGGCGGCAGCGCACCGACGGGTAGGATGGCCGACGCCCATCGCTCGCACCAAGAGGTCAGCCTTGTTCGATACCCTCACCGACCGCCTGTCGTCCGTCTTCCGCAATCTGCGCGGCAAGACTCGCCTGACTGACGCCGATATCGAGGCGACCACCCGAGAGATCCGGCTGGCGCTGCTTGAAGCCGACGTCAACCTGGCGGTCGTCAAGGAGTTCATCCAGGCGGTGCGTGAGCGGGCCAAGGGTGCCCAGATCCATGCTGCGCTGAACCCAGCGCAGCAGGTGCTGCAGATCGTCAACGAAGAGCTGGTCGAGATCCTCGGTGGCTCTGCCCGGCCGCTGCGCTACGCGAAGAAGCCGCCGACGGTGATCCTGCTGGCCGGCCTCCAGGGCTCCGGCAAGACGACGCTGGCCGGCAAGCTCGGCAAGTGGCTGAAGGCGCAAGGACACTCGCCACTGTTGGTGGCGGCCGACCTGCAGCGTCCGAATGCCGTGACCCAACTCCAGGTGGTGGGGGAGCGGGCCGGAGTCCAGGTGTTCGCGCCGGAGCCCGGCAATGGTGTCGGAGATCCGGTCGCCGTGGCCAAGGCCGGCGTCGGCTTCGCCGAGACCAAGCTCTACGACGTGGTGGTGGTCGATACTGCCGGCCGGCTGGGCATCGACGACGAGTTGATGCGTCAGGCCGCCAACATTCGCGCTGCGGTGAACCCCGACGAGGTGCTGTTCGTCGTCGACGCCATGATCGGCCAGGATGCGGTCAACACCGCCAAGGCCTTCGCTGACGGCGTCGGCTTCGACGCGGTGGTGCTGTCCAAGCTGGACGGTGACGCCCGCGGTGGTGCGGCGCTGTCGATCGCGAAGGTGACCGGCAAGCCGATCATGTTCGCCTCCAACGGTGAGGGCCTGGACGACTTCGACGCCTTCTACCCCGACCGGATGGCGGGTCGGATCCTCGACATGGGCGATCTGCTGACCCTGATCGAGCAGGCGCAGAAGACCTTCGACGCCGAGGAGTCGGCCAAGGCGGCCCAGAAGCTGCTGCAGGGCAAGGGCGAGTTCGGACTGGACGACTTCCTGCAGCAGATGCAGGCTGTGCGAAAGATGGGTCCGCTGTCGAAGATCCTGGGCATGATGCCCGGGATGGGGCAGATGAAGGACCAGATCGCCGGCATCGACGAGCGGGAGATCGACCGGATCGAGGCGATCATCTACTCGATGACGCCAGCCGAGCGCGGCAACCCGAAGATGCTGGACGGTTCGCGCCGAGCTCGGATCGCCGCCGGCTCCGGCACCAAAGTCTCCGACGTGAACTCCCTGGTCAACCGCTTCTTCGATGCGCGCAAGCTGATGCAGTCGATGGCCGGCTCGATTCCGGGCATGGCCCGCAAGCAGGCGCCGCAGGCGCCGAAGAAGCGCAAGAGCGGCAACAAGGTCTCCGGGAACCCGGCCCGTCGCGCGGGCAAAACCGCCGCTCCTGCCGCCGCGCCCGCCCAGGGCTCGGCTTTCGGCCAGCCTGCCGCGATCAGCGAGGTAGACATGACCAAGCAGCTCAGCGAGTTCCAGCTGCCGCCGGAGTTGCAGCAGCTGTTCAACCCGAAGAACACCGGCCCGCGCTGAGAGGTGCCGCAATGAGCCAGACTCCGTCCGCCACACCGGCCCTTCATCTGGATGGGGTGATGCTGCCCTCCGGTGAGCGCACCGGGGTCTGGATCGTCGACGGTGCGATGACCTTCACCCCGGTTGCCGACGCGACCACGATCGCCTCCGAGGTCTGGATCATGCCCGGATTGGTGGATGCACACTGCCATGTCGGGCTGGGCGCTGAGGGGGCGGTGGCGGCAGACGTGGCCGAGCAGCAGGCGATCACCGACCGCAACGCCGGCACGCTGCTGATCCGTGATGCCGGTTCACCGATCGACACCCACTGGCTGGACGCTCAGGCCGACAAACCGCGGATCGTCCGCGCCGGACGCCACATCGCCCGTCCCAAGCGCTACATCCGCAACTTCGCCGCTGAGGTCGAGCCCGAGCAGTTGGTGGCCGAGGTGGCTCACCAGGCCGTCCGGGGAGACGGCTGGGTGAAACTGGTCGGTGACTGGATCGATCGCGAGGTCGGCGATCTGGCACCGCTGTGGCCCTACGAGACCGCCAAGGCTGCCATCGACGAAGCCCATCGGCTGGGTGCCCGGGTCACCGCGCACTGCTTCGAGGAGGAGTCGGTGCAGCAGCTCGTCCGGGCCGGTATCGACGGCGTCGAGCACGGCACCGGCCTGGACGCCGACACGATCGAGCTGATGGCTGCGGGTCAGGTGGCGCTGGTGCCAACCCTGATCAACCTGGAGAACTTCCCGATCTTCGCCGACGCCGGACGAGCCAAATTCCCCCGCTACGCCGACCACATGCTGGCCCTGCACCGGCGGCGCCGGGAGACGATCGGCGCCGCGATTGAGGCCGGTGTCCCGGTCTATGCCGGCACCGATGCCGGCGGAACGCTGCCGCACGGCCTGATCAGTTCCGAGGTCGGCCTGCTGGCCGAACTGGGTGGGGTCGAGTTCGCGCTGGGGGCCGCGTCCTGGCGGGCGCGGCAATGGCTGGGGGCCGAGACCGCCGGGG
>Ga0268263_1000560_pt1 | contig 52874 bp, 50 predicted proteins | sample Biomet5_FD_190358 | JGI IMG/M metagenome (GOLD analysis project Ga0268263, IMG submission 190358) | Microbial communities from bioreactor (seeded with sewage sludge) at LBNL, California, USA - Biofuel metagenome 5 (SPAdes) (version 4) | ecosystem: Engineered > Bioreactor > Anaerobic >... | reverse complement strand
TGCGACTGCCAGGTCGCTCCCATTCTACCATAGGAGGACGTTCTTCTTCATAGCTTAAGCCTTTTACCCACCGGCTTAGCCGGTGGTTGTCTGGACAACGACAAGCGCGCCGCCCCTCGCCGGGGCGGCGCGCTTGTGAATCTCATTCTCCGACGGAGCCCCCCAGCGGGTCGGAGGGCGCCCCATCCTGGGCCGAAAGCGTGCGGCCAAAGCAAGCGGCCACGCCCTGCACCATGCCGTCCACCAGCTTCTTCTGGTAGTCCGGATCGTTCAGCCGCTTGTCCTCATTCTTATTGGTCAGGTAGCCCATCTCCACCAGGATGCTGGGCACCGTGGACCAGTTGAGGCCGGAATATTCATCCCGGCAGAACACGCCGTCCTCGCCCGCGCCGGTGGCTTCCACCATCGATTTAAGGATGGTCTTGGCGTAGCCGAGCGACTGCTCCGCGCCGTCGCCCTTCGTCTTGACGTAGAGGCCGATGCCGTTGGCGCCGGAGTCCGAAACGCCGTTGCAGTGCAGCCTGAGCACCACGTCCGCGCCCCATTCGTTCATCATCTTGGCGCGCTCGACGTTGGAGACGTCCACGTCGGCGGTCTCCCGGGTCATCTTGACCTCGGCGCCCTGGGCGATCAGCGCGTCCCGGAGCTGAAGCGATATGGCCAGGTTGACCTCGTGCTCGGGCGTGCCGGTGAAGCGGCCGGAGGTGCCCGCCGCGACCTTTGGCTTTTTCTCCTTGCCGCCCGGCGAGACCAGCTCAAGCCCGGTGTCCGCGTGCAGCTGATGGCCCGGATCGATGCCGATCTTGAGGCCCCCCAGCGGCAATGGCGTCGGCGTCGGAGTGGGCGTCGGAGTGGGCGTCGGAGTGGGCGTCGGCAGCGGCGTGGGCGCCGGAGAAGGCGTCGGGGCCGGTGTGGGCTCCGGGGTTGGCGTCGCCTCGGCGGTCTGATCGACTCCGTTCACGGGCGTCACCAAACTGTCCATCGGGGTTTCCGTTTCGCTAGGGTTTGTCTCATTTTCTTCGGAGTAGGCCTGCGGGGCGATCGGGGTCGCCGTCATGCTCCGGTACACCGCGAAGATCCCCCCCGCCGCGGCCAGAATCAGCGCGATCGACGCCGCCAGCATCCAGCGCTTCCTCAAATCCTGTCACTCTCCCTTTCTGGCTTAGACAGGACGCATCCCAGGATGGTTCCATTCCCGTCAAACCGCGCCGCCCGCCCGCTTGCGCTCTTCCCGCTCCAGCGCCTCAAGCACCTGGGCCACCCGCTCCAGCCCCGCCAGGCGGATCGAACCGTAGGGCGCGTCGAGCAGGCGCTCCACGCCGCTCCGGTAAGCGCCCAGGAGATCCACGAACCCGGCGAAGCGCTCCGGGTTATCCTGAACCTGGGTCAGCGCGCCCGCCAGCTCGTCGGTCAGCGCGTTGTCCATCATCAGGATCAGCCGGCCTATTTCGTCCGGGTAGCCGGTGTAAAACAGCTTTGCCTCCGAGCCCTCGTGGACGATGCGGGTGAGCAGCGGCTCGTACTTGTCCACCCGAAGCCTTTTGATCATGTCCCGGAGCTGCACGCAGCCGTCCTGGTAGATTACGCGAATCATCAGCCGGATGAAGTCCAAATCGCCCGCCTCGAAGAAGCCGCCCACGTCGAACAGCAGGTTGAGCTTGTCCACGGCATTGCCCGAACACTCGGCAACCGCCCGCTCCGCCTTCTCGTAGCCCTCCTCGGTGCGCATGAGCGCGATCTCCTCCAGCAGCTTCACCTTGGACTCGAAATGGTGGTAGAACCCGCCCTTGGAGATGCCCGCCTCCATCAATACGTCCTGTATGGAGGTGTTTTCATAGCCCTTCATATAGAACAGCTTTTCGGCCGCCTGGAGGATCTCCTGACGGCGCGCATCGCCCTTCCGCACATCCGGCCCCCCTTTCGCGATTACAATACTCCGGTCTGTTTTTATATAGGATAACAGCCCGGGCCGCGGTTGTCAAGCGCGCCCGCGTTCCTTTGAAAAGCGGGGTTTTGCGGACAAAAAACGCCGCCCTCATCGGGCGGCATTGGAGCGGTAGACGAGACTCGGACTCGCGACCTCCACCTTGGCAAGGTGGCGCTCTACCAACTGAGCTACTACCGCATGCGTTCGCCTCACGGCGTCAGCGGGAAAAATTATACCATGAATTCCCTCTCCCGGTCAAGTCCCTTTCGAAAAAAATTGGAGCGGGTGATGGGAATCGAACCCACGTATCCAGCTTGGAAGGCTGGCGCTCTGCCATTGAGTTACACCCGCATGCCTCGGCCGGCCTTTGGGGATTCTCTGCCGGCCACCGCTGGCCGGGTTCTGGTGCGGGCGAAGAGACTCGAACTCATACGTCCCTGGGACACCAGATCCTAAATCTGGCGCGTCTGCCATTCCGCCACGCCCGCGCAAAACTGATGACCCAGCGGAGACTCGAACTCCGGACCCTCTGATTAAAAGTCAGATGCTCTGCCAACTGAGCTACTGGGTCGCATGGACTGGGGCGGCAGGATTCGAACCTGCGCATACGGGAGTCAAAGCCCCGGGCCTTAACCGCTTGGCTACGCCCCATCGCCCTCGTCAGAGATCCCGCCGGAGGATGGAAAAAGTGGGGTGAGCGATGGGATTCGAACCCATGACTTCCAGGGCCACAACCTGGTGCTCTAACCAGCTGAACTACGCCCACCACATGTGCTCCGGCCGGGAAATGGCGCGCCCGAAGGGATTCGAACCCCTGACCCACGGCTTAGAAGGCCGTTGCTCTATCCAACTGAGCTACGGGCGCATGCTATCGCTCGGAGGCCCAGGCTTTCATTCCCGCTGACGATTCATGATTATATCATGCAGCCCGCCCTTTGTCCATAGCTTAACCAAAATTTCCAGAGCATTTGCAGCCGCCACCGGCGCATGTAGACGCAGCGGGGAAAATGATGGGAAACGCCCTCCGCGCACAGGCTTTATATTCTCAATAGGAACGGGCAGGGGCCGTTCTCCCGGAACTCGATGATCGCGTAGCGGCCGTTCATCAGCGCGCCGGGGTTCACCAATAATACGCCCCGGTTCCATTCGGCCATCGCCTCGTGGGTGTGCCCGAACAGCGCGAGGCCCGCGCCGACCTCCTCCGCCCGGAGCGTCAGCCGCAGCAGCGAGTGCTTGACCTTGAGCAGGTTTCCGTGGGTCATGAGCACCTTGACGCCCGAAAACACTTGCGTGATCTCCTCCGGGTACTCCGGCAGCAGGTCGCAGTTGCCGGAGATCGCGTAGACCGGAAGATTCGTCAATTCGCCGATGCGCCGGGCGTCGCCCATGCCGTCCCCCAGGTGCGCCACGGCGTCCAGGCCTTTAAGGCGCGGGCAGACCAGTTCCACCATCGCCCGGGCGCCGTGGCTGTCCGATACGACGCCCAGCCTAAACATCGCCATCCAACCCCTGGATCAGCTTTTGAATCGCGCGGGCGCGGTGGGAGACCGCGTTTTTCTCCTCCAGCGGCGCCTCGGCGAATGTCTTATTGAGCTCGCTGGAGAAAAACAGCGGGTCGTAGCCGAAGCCGCCGCTCCCCCGGTATTCGGAAAGGATCTCGCCCTCGCAGGTTCCGCGGGCGACGATCGGCTTCCTTCCCGGGCGGCATAGCGCCATCGCACATACATAACGGGCGACGCGGGGCGACGGGACATGCTCCAATTCCTTCAAAAGAAGCTGGTTGTTGGCCTCGTCGTCGCCGTGCACCCCTGCGTAGCGGGCGGAGTACACGCCCGGGCGGCCGTTCAGCGCGTCCACCTCGAGCCCGGAGTCGTCCGCGACCGCCGCGCAGCCGGAGCGCTTCATCAGCGCCTCCGCCTTGATCAGCGCGTTCTGCTCGAACGTCTCGCCGGTCTCCTCAACCTCCGCGTCAAGGCCCGCCTCCTTCATCGAGGCCACGTCGAACCGGCCGCCCAGCAGCAGCTTCATCTCCTTGAGCTTTCCGAAGTTGCCGGTGGCGATCAGCAGTTTCGGCCTTTTGCCGATGACCTCCGAAGCCTCCCCCAGCGCCTCAATCTGCGCCTTCGCCAAAAGTCGGATGCCCGCCTCGCCCAAGCGGAGCAGCGCGTCCAACTGCGCGCGGTCAAAGGTTGCGCCCTCCGCACCGCCCTGCACCTCCACGAAGCGGCCGGCGCCGTCTGGGTAAAGCGCCATCGCCAGGTTCATGTCCACCCCGGCGCGGCTGTCCTCCACATATTCCAGGTCCAGCATCGGGGCGCCGTCCACGATCCCGCAGCTGACCGCCGCGATCTGCGCCAGGATCGGGGAATCGATCAGCTTTCCCTCGTCCATGAGCTTCCTGACCGCCAGGCACAGCGCCACAAAGCCGCCGGTGATGGCCGCGGTGCGGGTGCCGCCGTCCGCCTGGATCACGTCGCAATCGATGGTGACGGTGCGCTCGCCCAATTTCGTCAGGTCGCAGCCCGCCCGGAGCGTCCGGCCGATCAGCCGGGAGATCTCCACCGAGCGGCCGTCCTTCTTGACGCCGTCGCGCGGCTTTCGGACGGGCGTCGCGCCGGGCAGCATCGCGTATTCGGCGGTCAGCCAGCCCCGCCCCCTGCCCTTCAGGAACGGCGGCACGCCGTCCTCCACCGAGGCGGTGCAAATCAGGCGGGTCCGGCCGCAGCTAATCAGCGCCGAACCCGCCGCCATTTGCGTGAAACCCGGGATGATCTCAACCTCTCTCAGTGCGTCTTCCTTGCGGTCATTGGTGCGCATTTGTGCTAGTCCTCCGGTTCCAGAATGGCCTCCGATTGGGTGCGGAGCGTCTCCTCCGCGACGGTGTTCTCGTCGTTGACAAAGGTGGGGATCGCGAGCGTCGCGCGGCCGGGGTCGTAGGGCTGGCCTTCCACCTGCAGCTTGACTTCCTTGACGCCCTCGAACTGCCGCGCGGTCAGAACCAGCGCCCTGAGCGCCGCGCGCCCGCCGTCCGAATCCTCCGCGATCTTGATGAATTCGCTGGTGAAGTTGATCGTGGCCACGCCGTCCTTCACCGTGACGCCGATCAGGCCGCAGCCGGGCGGCAGCGCGCCCTCCAGCGGGCTCTGGGCGCTGGGCCCCTTGGCCAGTTCCAGCATGGCGGTCTCGATGTCGTTGTTGCCGAAGACCATCCGGGTCACCGGCACCAGCAGCGCGCTGCTCTCGCCGGGGAAGTAGAGCTGCACGGTCTTGGCCTGGTCCACCGGCATGCCTTCCGCAGTGCTCTCCAGGTTCAATACGCCCCGCTCAAAGGGCTTGCCGATCTCGGTGCCGTTGGTCAATTTTTCGACCTGCGTCCCGCCGATGGTGAAGGAGACCTGCTTGACCGTCGGGAACTCGGTCAGCGTCTCGACCACCGCGGCCACCATGTTGGCCTCCTGGGCGGCGTCGGCCATCTTCATGACCTGCTTGCCCAGGTCGATGTGGGCGGTGCCGTCCTTCTGGATGTCCAGGTCGATCGTCGTGCCCTCCGGGATCACGGTTCGAAGGCCGAGCCTTGCGGCCTCCATGTCATTGTAGGCGCTCTTGACCATCATGCTGAGCGTCGCCTTGGCGATGCCCGGCTCCTCCGCCATCGAGCGCGTGACGGGCACCAGGTACCCGTAGTTGTCCTGATAGTAGACCGTGGTCCGCACCGTGCCGGCGGGCGCGGGCGACGCCGTGGCGCTCAGGTCCACCTGCGAAGCGGTCGATTCCGGTCCGGGCGTGAAAGTCGCGGCAGGCGCCCCTCCCGTCGACTGCGAGCTTCGCCAGATCCCCCATGCGCCGCACAGCACGACCGTCAGCGCCAGCACCACCACGCCCAGCACATAGGCCCTGCGCTGGTTTCCGCTGAAATTCATACCGAACCCTCCTCACGCTTGATCTCGGTCAAGCATATTCCGGGGGGTGGACAGGTAGAACGGCGGGCCGTCGAGGCTATTTTACCACAAAACGCAGCCCTCGCATTGCGCCGCAGCGCAGTTTTCGATATAATTACACAAGGCGCTCAAAATCCGCTCCGCGTCTTTTGAGCGCGGAAGGAAAACTGCGCGGGCCTGGAACCCTGCGGGATTTCCGGGCGGCCCGCTGACCAGGCGGTGTTGTTTCCTCCATCAGCGTGCGCACTGATTCCGGAAACGCGTTTCCGCCGACAAGTCGGTGGAAACGATTAGAATAGAGAACGAAGGATACCGTGGTATACGTTTTTGTTTGGAGGGTAAACAATGCCTTTTGACGGCGTGGCGCTGGGCTTTGTGGCGCGGGAACTTCAAGATCAACTGGTCGGCGGCCGCGTGGACAAGGCGACCCAGCCGGAGCGCGATGAAATCAACCTATCGATCCGCTGCAAGGGGGCGAACCGGCTGCTGCTGATCTCCGCCAGCGCCGCCTGCCCCCGCGCGCACCTGACCGGCGCCAAAAAGCCCAGCCCGCTGGAGCCGCCGATGCTGTGCATGCTGCTCCGGAAGCACCTGATTGGCAGCCGCGTCTCGGCCGTGCGGCAGGTGGGCGGCGACCGCATCCTGGAATTCGAGTTCGAGGGCAGCGACGAAATGGGCGACCGGTCGGTCAAGACGCTGGTGTGCGAATTCATGGGCAAGCACTCAAACGTGATGCTCTTGGGCGCGGGCGGCAAGATCCTGGAATGCGTGCACCGGGTGACCGAGGAGATCAGCCGCGTGCGGGAGGTGCTGCCGGGGCTGATGTACGAGCGCCCGCCCGCCCAGGACAAGCTGCCCTACGACAGCCTGACCGCGGCGCAGCTTGCGGCGCGGCTTTCCGAGTTGTCCGGCCCGCTGCACAAGGCGCTGGCGGCGGTCGTCTCCGGCGTAGTGGCCGCCACCGCGCGGGAGATCGCGCTGCGCTGTACAGGCGACGAGGACGCGCGCCTGGAAGCCCTGGACATCCCGAAAGTTTCCGAAAAGATCGCGGGGTTCTTTGAGAATCTGCCGCGCCTGGCCGCGCCCGCGGTGCTCGTGGCGGAGGACGGCGTGCCGCTGGAATTGACCGCGTTCCCGTTCGAGAGCCTGGCCAAACTCGAGCGGCGGCCCTTCCCCACGATCTCGGAGGCGATGGACGCCTTCTACGAGGCCCGCGACCAGAGCGACCGCATCAAGCAGAAGTCGGCGTCGCTGCACCGGGTGCTCAAAAACAACGTGGAGCGCTGCGAGAAGAAGCTGGCGCTGCAGCTGGAGGCGCTCGAGGGCAGCCAGCGGATGGAGGAGTACCGGGTGATGGGCGAAATGATCACCGCCAGCGCCCACCTGATCCAAAAGGGCGCCAAGGCGGCGTCGCTGCCCAACTACTACGACCCGGAACTCGCCATGATGGACGTGCCGCTCGAGGAGAAGCTCTCCCCCGCCCAGAACGCCCAGCGCTACTTCAAACTGTATCAGAAGGCGCGCTCGGCGAGAACCCTGGCGGCGGAGCAGATCGAAAAAACGCGGGACGAACTGAACTACCTGGAGGGCCAGGTGGAGAACCTGCGCCTGTGCGAGACCGAGGCGGAATTGAACGAGATCCGCGAGGAGCTGGAAAAGCTGAACTACGTCCGCGCGACCAGAAACCGCAGGCAGCTCAAGAAGCTGCCGCCGTCGCAGCCGCTGCACTTTATCTCCAGCTCCGGCGTCGACATCCTGGTGGGCAAGAACAACGTGCAAAACGACGAATTGACCGGGAGCGCCCGGCCGAACGAGACCTGGATGCACACGAAGGACATCCCCGGCTCCCACGTGATCGTGGTCAGCGAAAAGCCGGACGACGCCACGCTGAAGGAAGCCGCGCTGCTCGCCGCCTTCTACTCCAAGGCGTCCGCCTCCTCCGGCGTGCCGGTGGACTACACCTTGAAGCGCTATGTGAAGAAGCCCGGCGGCGCGAAGCCCGGCTTTGTGATCTACACCCATCAGCGCACATTGTACATGACGCCCACCCAGCAGGCGGTCGCCGCGATCCGGCGGGCGTGACCCTTCCCGCGCACCCTATGCCCGGCCTTTCAGCCGGGTTTTCCGTTGCCGCCGGGGCCGCCTTCGTGGTATAATGCGCCGGGAACCCAAATTAAGGAGGAGAGCCTGATGAAAACTGCGCGCACCGGACAGACCCCATTTTACGGGCAAACGCCCATATGGAGGAGCGCATGGTATGAACGCTCGATTCCGGAAATTCCTGTGCTACTACCGGCCCTACCGGGGGCTATTGACGTGTGACATCCTGACCGCGGCGCTGTCCGCAGTGCTGGCGCTTTTATTGCCGCTCGTGATCCGCCACGTGACGGGCGACGTGCTGACCGGCGAGGCGGCCGCGCTGCCCGCGCGCCTCATTCAGATGGGCGCGCTGATGCTTGGGATGATCGCGCTGCAGGCCGGGTTCGCCTTCGTCTACGATTACTACGGCCACGCGATGGGCGCGATGATGGAGCGCGACATGCGCCAGCAGCTCTTTGGCCACTATCAGGCGCTGCCCTTTTCGTTCCACGACGACCGGCGGCCCGGAGAACTGCTGTCCCGGCTCACCGTCGACCTTCAGAACCTGGCGGAATTCTACCACCACGGCCCGGAGGATCTTTTGATCTACCTAGTCAAGGGGTTTGGCGCGGTTTCGATCCTGATGGCGATCCACTGGCAGCTGGCGCTGGTCGCTCTTTTGTTCCTGCCGCCGATGGCGCTGTTCGCGGCAATGTTCGGGCGGCGGCTGAACGCGATCTACCAGAAGAACTTCGAGGCGATCGCGGACGTCAACGCGCTGGCGGAGGAGAACCTTTCGGGCATCCGCGCGGTCAAGGCCTACGCAAACGAGGATTTGGAGCGGGCGAAGTTCCGCGAGGCCAACGACCGCTTTCTCTCCGGGCGCAAGGCCATCTACCGCTCCGAGGCGGTTTTTTACGGAACGCTGGACGCCGCGGCAAGGCTTCTGACCGCGGCGGTGGTGGTGGCGGGCGGCCTGATGATCGCGGGCGCGCAGCTGGCGCTGTCCGACCTGATCGCGTTCCTCTTGTATGTCAACTACCTGGTGGAGCCCATCCCGCGGCTGGCGTTCATCATGCAGCAGTACCAGGAGGGCATCGCCGGGTTCAACCGCTTCTGCGACATGCTGGAGGTGCCCCCGGAGCCCGATCCCCAGGAACTAGAAGAACCCGAGCGGCTCAAGGGAGCGGTGGAGATGCGCTGCGTCGGCTTCCGCTACCGGGGCGACGCGCCGGAGGTGCTTCGCGGCGTCTCGCTCACCGTCCGGCCCGGCGAGTGTGTCGCCGTGGTGGGCGACTCCGGCGCGGGCAAGACCACGCTGTGCCAGCTGCTGCCCCGGTTTTACGAGGCGTGCGAGGGCGAGGTGCTGCTGGACGGCCGGGACGTGAAGGCGCTCCCGCTTTCGTTCCTCCGGCGCTCAATCGCGGTGGTGCAGCAGGACGCGACGCTTTTTTCTGGCACGGTGATTCAGAACATCCTCTACGGAAAGCCGGGCGCGACGCTCGAGGAGGCCGTCGAGGCGGCGAAAAAGGCGGACGCCCACGCCTTCATCTCGGCGCTGCCCGAAGGCTACGATACGCCGATCGGCCACCGGGGCGTGAAGCTGTCCGGCGGGCAGCGGCAGAGGCTTTCGATCGCGCGGGCGTTTCTCAAGGATGCGCCGATCCTGATCCTGGACGAGGCCACCAGCGCGCTGGATACCGGCAGCGAGCGCCGCGTGCAGGCGTCGCTTCGGGAATTCATGCGGGACCGCACGACCTTCGTCATCGCCCACCGGCTGTCCACCGTGCGGGCGGCGGACAGGATTTTGGTGCTGTCCGATCACGGCATTTTGGAATCCGGCAGCCACCGGGAGCTGATGGCCCTTGGCGGGGCCTACGCGAAGATGGTCGAAGAACAATAGCCAAAGCCCCGGCTGCTCGTGCAGCCGGGGCTTTCCATCTGTCGATTGTGAATTAAGCTCAGTTCGCGGTCTCGGCCTTGGGGTAGATGCTGACCTGCTTCTTTTCCTTGCCCAGCCGCTCGAACTTCACGACGCCGTCGATCTTGGCGAACAGCGTGTCGTCATCGCCGATGCCCACGTTCTGGCCCGGATGAATGGCGGTGCCGCGCTGGCGCACCAGGATGTTGCCGCCCAGCACAAACTGCCCGTCGGCGCGCTTCACGCCCAGGCGCTGCGCATGGCTGTCGCGGCCGTTGCGGGACGAGCCCATGCCCTTTTTGTGGGCGAACAGTTGAAGATTGATCTTCATGGTTTTTCCCTCCGCTGCATGTAGTCGATCCCGACCAGATCGGGATATTGTCCGGCAATGTTCTTGAGACCCGCCTCCAGGGTTCTGAGCAGCAGTTCCGTGCCCTCGGTGGACGCCCGGAGCCGGACGGTCAGTTCGCCCTTCTCCTCGTCCGCCTTCCAGGTGATCGGAACCTTTAAAACCTCCTGAAGCCCCAAGAGCGCGGTCTGCGTCAGTGCGGAAACCGCCGCGCACACGATATCCTCTCCGCTGGGCGCGTAACCTGTATGTCCCCGGGCCTCAAAGCCCACGAGACTTTCACCCGCGAGGAGAAACCGGACGGTGGTCATCAGCCGACGGAGACGATCTCGACCTTGGTGTAGGGCTGGCGATGGCCCTGCTTGCGGCGGCTGTTCTTCTTGGACCGGAACTTGTAAACCATGACCTTCGCGCTCTTGACTTCGCTCAGGACCTTGCCGGTCACCTTGGCGTTCTCGACCAGCGGCGCCCCCACGACGAGCCCGTCGTCCTTGTTCAGAAGCAAAACGTCGAAGTCAACCAGCGAATCCTGCATGACAGCGAGCTTCTCCACGTAAATGACGTCGCCCTGCTGGACGCGGTACTGCTTGCCACCAGTTTGAATGACTGCGTACACGCGTTGCACCTCCCAATATAGTGCTCGCCAGGCGCGAGGCACCGCGAAAACGCGGATTTCCCAAGCCCCCCCTGAGCGGCCTAAGGGTGATTATACCGCGCCGGAGACGCGCTTGTCAAGCCGCTCCAGCATCCCCAGCGTAAAGAGATTGTAATCGTGCACGTAAATGTCGCTGATTTCGAGGATTTCTTTGAGATCCGGCGCGTTCGCCGCGTCCTCGACGGCCACCACCTTGCAGCCCGCCGCCTTCGCGCCCCGCATCGCGTACACCGCGTCCTCGAACACGACGCAGTCCGGCGCTGTGAGGCCCATCCTGCCCGAAACCAGGTGGAAGAATTCCGGGTTGCTCTTGCTGATGCCGGTATCCGTAGCGTTCACGACGAACTCGAACAGATCCAGCAGGCCGTGCCGCTTCAGCGCGCGCTCGGCCACATGCCGCGGCGTCACCGTCGCCACGCACAATTTAAGGCCCGCCTTTTTCAGCGCCTTCAGGCAGTCCGCCGCGCCCGCCTTGGGCAGGATCACCGTCTGGTACAGCGGCCCCATGTCGTCCTCGAACTCCCGGATGATCTCCTGAAAGGTCATGCCCAGGTCGAACTTCTGGAGGTACAGCTTGGCCGCCGCGCTGCTGCGGGTAATCAGCTCCTGCCCCTGGATCTCCTCCGGCACCGGCAGGCCCCGCTTCTTTAAAAACTCCACGTTGAGCGAGCGCCAGCTGCCCATCGAGTCCAGCAGGGTTCCGTCCATGTCGAAGATCGCGCCTTTAAACTTCGTTGCCATATCGTTTCCCCCCGCCGAGCGCCGGCACGCGGATTTTGGACGCCTTAGACTTTGATATCGCACCATTTTCCCCCGCTGAAGCGCCGGTAGACCAGCGTCACCCGGGTCGCCATGTCGATGATCGCCGCGGCCCACGCGCCCATCAGCGCGATCTCCGGGTGCCCGAACACGTTGCTGAGCAGCAGCACCGCGACCAGCGCCAAGAGAGGCCGCATGACCCCCACGCACAGCATCATCACCCGGGCCACGAACTTCGTGTCGCCCGCGCCGCGCAGCGCGCCCGACACCACCACGGAGGAGGTCTGGAACGGCTGGAATACGGCCAGCAGCAGCATGACGCCGGCGGCCAGGTTTAAAATATACGGATCGTCGGTGAAGATGCCCACCAGCGGGTAGCGGAATACCACGATGCTGGCGGCCAGCGCCAGCGCCACCGTCATCGCCATCCGCTGGCTGGCAATGCCGTAGAGCTTGGCCATGTCCGGCCGCTTCCGGCCCAGCGACTGGCCCACGAGCGACGTGCCCGCCACGCCGATGCCATCGCCGAACGTGAACGACAGGTTCTGGAACTGGGCGCAGATCTGGTGCGCCGCGAACACCGCCGTGCCCAGGTTGGCCACGATCGCGGCGTAGGTGAAGAAGCCGAACCGGAGCGCCACCTGCTCCAGCACCGCGCCGCTGCCCACGTCGGTGATCTCCTTCAAAATCTTGAAGTTGGGCCGCCAGTCGTCCTCGAGGCTCAGGTGGAAGAAACCCTCGCCGTGGCGCCTGCCGAACACGGTTGAGAGCGCCATCAAGAAGCCCACCGCGAAGCCCACGCCGGTGCCCCAGGCCGCGCCCGCGACCTCCAGCCGCGGCAGCCCCCAATAGCCGTTGATCAGAAGCCAGCTGAAGAGTAGGTCCACCAGGTTCGACGCGATGTTCACGTACAGTGTGATTCGCGTGTTGCCCACGCCCCGCTGCGCCGCGCAGATGCAGATGGTCAGCGTGTTGACCGGCAGAAACCAGGTGGTGATCTCAAAATAGGCGCGGGAATCCACCAGCGTGTCCGGCTGCGCGCCCGCCAGGCGCATCAGAAACGGAGAGAACGTCAGCCCCAGCGCCATCACGCCGAAGGAGAACAGCGCGATCATCATCATGGCATTCCTGAGCGTCTTGTTGGCGTCCGCCTGCCGCCCCTCGCCCTTCCGGCGGGCCACGATGGCGATGACGCCCACGTTCAGCGCGTAGAACAGCGCCATCAGCAACATCCTCGGCTGGCTGCACAGGCCCACCGCCGAGATGGCCTCCTCGCTCAGGCCGCTGACCAGGAACGTGTCCATGAAGCCGATCATGCTCATGGTGACCATTTCGATCACCGACGGCCAAGCGATTTGGATCACGTCCTGATAGATGCGGCGGCTCTCCGGAATCTCCCCCAGCGCTTCCCCGCACGGGATCAGCCGCCGGACGTCGTAGAGCGCGCGGATTGGTCTATCCAATTTGCCCTCCGGTTTTCCCTCAAAGGGTTATTGTGCTTTTGTAAGGAGCCTCACAGCCCGCGCCGCGGCGCCGCCAGCGGGCGCGCCGCCCTGCGCGAACTCCGGCCTGCCGCCGCCCTTGCCGCCCGCTTCGGAGAGCAGCCTGCCCATGTGGGGGCCTTCCCCCTCCGGCCGCGCAAAGACGATCAGGCGGCTGCCGTCCATCTGCGCGCTCTCCAATAGAGCGATCGTCTTTTCGTGGGCCGTGAGCCTCGCGGCCATCCCGCGCAGCGCCTCCGCGCTAAGGCCCTCCGACTCGTCCGCCACGACGCGGAACCCGTTCACGCTCGCGGCGGCCTCGTACAGCGCGTCCGCCCGCCGGATCGCCTGGGCCAGGCGCTCATTCTCCAGCGCCGCCCTCGCCTCCCGCTCTCTGGCCAGCACGCCCTCCACCGCCTCGGGCAGCTTTTCCACCGGCGTGGATAGGAGCGCCGCCGCCCGGTCGGACATCTTCGAGCGCAGCCGGACGTCCTTAAACGCCCGCATGCCGCACACGAACGTCACCCGCATCTTGCCGCGGCTGGGCCGGGCGTCGAGCACCCGCACCAGGCCGATCTGCCCGGCGCTTCCCGGGTGGGTGCCGCCGCAGGCGCAGCATTCGCCGTCCGCCTCGTTCCCAATCAGCACCACCCGGATGTGATCCTTCACGGCCGGCGGCTTCCGCAGCGGCAGGGTTTTCAGTTCGTCCTCCGACGGAAACCAGCAGCGAATCGGCAGGTCCGCCTGAATGTCCCGGTTGACCTGTTCCTCGATTTCGTCGATCACGCCTTCGGACACGCGGGTCTCGCCGCCGGGCAGTTCCACGTCGATCGTGGAGACCTCCGCGCCCAAGTGCAGGCCGATCGTGTGGCCGCCCAGCGCTTTGAAGATCCGCCCCGCCAGCATGTGTTCGCCCGCGTGCTGCTGCATATGGTCGAAGCGGCGCTCCCAGTCGATCTCGCCGGTCACCCGCGCGCCGACTGCAAGCGGGCCGTCCACCGCGTGCCAGACCTCGCCTGCGCCATCTATGTACACGTCGGTCACGCGCCGCCCGCCCAGTGTGCCGGTGTCGAACGGCTGGCCGCCGGAGGTCGGGTAAAAAGCCGACCGGTCCAGCCGGACAGCCCCGTCTTTGACTTCCTGCACCACGGCTTCGAATGATTTCAGATAGGCATTGGCATAATATAAGCGGTCGGTCACAGGCAGCACCCCCATGATACCTCAGGATACCGCCAACCGCCGGTCAAAACAAGCACATTTGCTTTAACAAAATTTTTACCATCTTTGATATTGACTTTCTTAGACCTTTGACTTATAATGAGTTCGTGACCGGGAGAGAGACCCGGACGGAACATAAAATAAGAGATTTTGAATGGAGGCATTCACATGGCGAACATGATTCCTTACCGCTATCGCAGGAACGTGGCACTGCGCCCGGACAGCTTCTTTGGCGACGACTTCTTCCGCAGCTTCTTCGCCCCCTTCGCGTCGGATTCGTTCTCCGGCGGGTTCAAGGTGGACGTGCGCGACATGGGCGACAAGTACCTGCTGGAGGCGGACCTGCCCGGCCTCAAGCGCGACCAGGTCAAGATTGACGTGGACGACGGCATCCTGACCATCCGCGCCGAGATGGACGAGAACAAGAGCGAGGAGAAGGACACCTACGTGATGTGCGAGCGCCGGTACGGCCGCATGCAGCGCTCCTTCAATGTGAGTGGCGTCAACGAGTCGGGCATCACCGCCGAGTTTAACGACGGCGTGCTGAAGCTGAACCTGCCCAAGGCTTCCGAACAGCCCAAGAGCGGCCACAGCATTGAGATTCAGTAAACGCGCCTGCAAATCTTGACATTTCGAACGGCCATCGCCTATAATAAGCTAATGCCGTAGGCGATGACAGCCGGGCCCCCGTCCGCTGCGACGAGGGCCCGGCGTTTTTATATTGGGGGTTGGGGGGATTCGATGCTGATCACGCAGGCGCCCAAGGGCACGCAGGATGTGCTGCCGCAGGACAGCGCGCGCTGGCAGGATGTGGAAGCCAAGATGCGGAAGATCTGCGCGCTGGCGGGCTTCCGCGAGGTGCGCACGCCGGTGTTCGAGCACACGGAGCTGTTTTTGCGCTCCGTCGGCGACACCACCGACGTGGTGCAGAAGGAGATGTACACGTTCCTGGACAAGGGCGGCCGCTCCGTCACGCTGAAGCCGGAGGGCACCGCGGGCGTGGCCCGCGCGTTCCTCGAGGCGCACCTGGAGGCGGGCGCGCTGCCGGCGAAGATGTACTACGTCTCCTGCCCGGTGTTCCGCTACGAGAAGCCCCAGTCGGGCCGCCTCCGGGAGCACCACCAGCTGGGCATCGAGGTGTTCGGCGCGAAGGACGCCAGCTGCGACGCCGAGGGCATCCGCCTGGCGCTGGACGTGCTGGAGGCCTCGGGCATCAAAGGGCTGAAGGTCGCGGTCAACTCCATCGGCTGCCCGGACTGCCGGGCGGCGTATCAGGAAAAACTGAAGGAGTTCCTGAGGCCGAAGCTCCCGAAGCTCTGCGACACCTGCCGGGACCGCTTCGAGCGGAACCCGCTCAGGATTCTCGACTGCAAGGTGCCCTCCTGCCAGGCCGAATTGAAAGACGCGCCGGAGATGCTGGATCACCTGGACGACGACTGCCGGGCGCACTTTGAGGCGCTGCAAAATAGCCTTTCCGCGCTGGGTGTGGAGTTCTCGATCGATCCTAGGATCGTCCGGGGCCTGGACTACTACACCCGCACGGTGTTTGAGATCATCACCGAGACCGAGAACGGCCCGCTGACCGTGTGCGGCGGCGGAAGGTACGACGGGCTGGTCAAGCAACTGGGCGGGCCGGAGCTCCCGGGTTTCGGCTTCGGCATGGGCGTGGAACGCGTGCTGATGGTACAGGATAAGATGGGCGCGGCGATCCCGGAGCAGCCGGTGGTGGACGTATTTCTGGCCACGCTGGGCGACGCTCGGGCGGAAGCCATGAGGCTGACCCGCGCGCTAAGGCTCTCCGGCGTCCGGGCGGACATGGACCACGCGGCCCGGTCCCTCAAGGCGCAGTTCAAGTACGCGGACAAGCTGGGCGCGCCCTGCCTTATCATCGTGGGCGGCGACGAATTGGCCCGGGGCGCCGTGAAGCTTCGGGACATGGCGTTGAGCCAGGAGGCGGAAATTCCGCTTTCCGGCATCGTGGAAGCGGTCAAAGAGAAACTTGCGAAAGAGGGAGCGGGAAGATGTTGAGGCTGAGGCGAACCACCTATTGCGGCAAGGTGTCCCGGGCGGACGCGGGGCAGACTGTCGTCTTGAGCGGCTGGGTGCAGCGCACGCGGGATCTGGGCGGCGTGGTGTTCGTATGGCTCAGGGACCGCGAGGGGCTTGTGCAGTTGGTGTTCGACGAGGCCGAGTGCGGGCCGGAGAATTTCAAGCTCGGCGGCGCGCTGCGCGGCGAGTACGTGGTCTCGGTGCAGGGCGCGGTTCGCATGCGCGCGCCCGAGGCCGTGAACGATAAAATGAAGAATGGCGACGTAGAGGTCGTGGTCAAGGACTGCGAATTGGTCAATAAGAGCGAGACCCCGCCGATCTACATCGATGACAACGCCAAGGAAAACGAGCTGGTGCGGCTGAAGTACCGGTATCTCGACCTCCGCCGCCCGTCGATGCAGGCCACGATCCGCCTCCGCGGCAAGATCCAGTCCGCGATCCGGCGGTATTTGGACGATAGCGGCTTCTCCAACGTGGAGACGCCCATCCTGACGAAGTCCACGCCCGAGGGCGCACGGGACTTTCTGGTGCCCTCGCGGCTGCACCACGGCACGTTCTACGCGCTGCCCCAATCGCCGCAGATCTACAAGCAGCTATTGATGCTGGCGGGGTTTGACAAGTATTACCAGTTCGCGCGGTGCTTCCGCGACGAGGACAGCCGCGCCGACCGGCAGCCGGAATTCACCCAGTGCGACATTGAGATGAGCTTTGTGGAGCCCATCGACATTCAGACGGTGGTGGAGGGCGCGTTCAATTCCGTGTTCGAGGCGGTTCGCGGCCACGCGCTTTCCCTCCCCCTCCCCCGCATCACCTGGAGGGAGGCGATGGAGCGCTACGGCTCGGACAAGCCCGACCGCCGCTTCGGCATGGAGCTTGTGAACGTGTCCAGCGCGGTCGAAGGCTGCGGCTTCTCGGTGTTCGAGGGCGCGGTGGCCGCGGGCGGCAGCGTGCGCGGCATCAACTGCAAGGGCCTGGCCCACGCGATGAGCCGCAAGGAGATCGACAGCCTCGCCGAGTTCGTCAAGACCTTCCGGGCCAAGGGCCTGGCATGGGTCGTGGTGGGCGACGACGGCCTGCGCTCCTCGTTTACCAAATTCCTGGTGGAGCCGTTCGCAGGGAAGCTGCTCCAGGCGATGGGCGCGGAGAAGGGCGACGCGCTGTTCTTCATCGCCGACAAGGACACCGTGGTGTTCCAGGCGCTGGGCGAACTGCGCAAGGAGATCGCCCGCCGCCACAATTTGATCGACAAGGCGAAAGACGACCTGTTCTGGGTCACCGAATTCCCGCTGCTCGAGTACGACGAGGAGGAGGGCCGCTTCGTCGCGATGCACCACCCGTTCACCAGCGCGATGGACGAGGACGAGCCGCTGATGGCCACCGATCCGGGCCGCGTGCGCGCCAAGGCCTATGACCTCGTTTTCAACGGCATTGAGATGGGCTCCGGCTCCATCCGCATCCATGAGGCCGCGGCGCAGAAGCGCATGTTCCGGCTGATCGGCATCTCGGAGGAGGAGTCGCAGCATCGGTTCGGCTTCCTGCTGGAGGCGTTTAGGTACGGCACGCCGCCCCACGGCGGGTTTGCCTTCGGCATCGACCGGCTCACGATGATTCTGACCGGCAGCGAAAGCCTCCGGGACGTGATCGCCTTCCCCAAGGCGCAGGGCGCCAACTGCCTGATGATGGAAACCCCCTGCGATGTCAAGCAGGAGCAGTTGGACGCGCTGGGAATCGCGATCGCAGAGGACGAAAAGAAGTAACCCGCCCCACGCCGGCTGCCGCGCGCAATGCGGCGGCCGGTTTTTTTGACCGGAACGTCTCCATTGATTCAATTCCGGCGCAATCGGGTAATATAGTTCTACCAACCAACGGATTTCCGCCCGTCCGCGGGCATCACACGTAAGGAGGAGTTACAATGTCCAGTCCGCTGATCCAGACGCTTACATCCGGCGACCTTCGCCCCGAGAGCATGAAGGGCGTGTTGCTGGTGGATTTCTGGGCGTCCTGGTGCGGCCCTTGCCGCATGATCGCGCCGATCGTCGAGGAACTCGCCCAGGACAACCAGGGTAAGCTCACCGTGGGCAAGCTCAACATCGACGAACAGCCCGAAGCGGCCATGACCTACCGCGTGATGAGCATCCCGACGCTGATCCTGTTCAAGGACGGCGTGGAACTGGAGCGCATCGTCGGTTCCCGCAGCAAGGCGTCCTTCCAGCAGATGCTGGACAAGCACCTGGTCTGACGGGCCGGGTGAATCCCCCTCCCCGCGCGGGCCTTGCTTTCAACCGTTCTCGGCGACCCGTGCGCCGGGAACGTGTTTCATTCCCCAGTGCGCACACCGGGAAATGAAACAATACCGCCGGTCAGGGAGCCGCCCGGAAATCCCGCAGGATTTCAGGCTCACGCAGCGCTTCTTGCTTCCGCGTTGAAAAATCCCTCAGGATTTTTTAACGCTCAAAAGTTAAACATTCGCCAAGCAGTGTCAAACCGCGCGGGATTGTGGTATACTGAACTCGTAGATTGCAGGAGTCAATGGTGAAAGGGCGTCTGCGGACGCCCTTTCGCTTTTGGAAGCGTTGTGATCAAGGTGTCCGAAACATAGAACCCACGGTCCGCGCGTCGCACGTTGCCGCCCCTTGCGGGGTGGGGTCGCGCGTGCCGGGTTCGATGCTTCCAGGATTCCCTTCAAGGAGTCCTTGTTTTTGCGTACAAAAAGCGGATTGAAAAAGGAGGTTTATTATGGCGTCAAAGCCAGGAAAGAACAAGAATGTCGGGCCGAAGCTGCGCGTCATTCCCCTTGGGGGATTGGGCGAGATCGGCAAGAACCTGACCGTATTCGAATACGACGAGGACATCATCGTCGTGGACATGGGGTCGTCGTTCCCCAGAGAGGACATGCCGGGCATCGATCTCGTGATCCCGGACGTGACCTACCTCACCAAAAACGCGTCGCGCATCCGCGCGTACTTCATCACCCACGGGCACGAGGACCACATCGGCGCCGCGCCCTACATCCTGAAGCAGCTGCCCGCGCCGGTCTACGGCACCCGGCTCACGCTGGCGCTGATTGAGCACAAGCTGAAGGAGCATCACGTCAACGACATCCAACTGAACGTGGTCAAGCCCGGCTACGTGGTGGAGGCCGGGCAGTTCGAGGTGGAGTTCATCCACGTCAACCACTCGATCACCGACGCCTGCGCGCTGGCGATCCACACCCCCATCGGCACCATCGTGCACACCGGCGACTTCAAGGTGGACTACACCCCCATCGACGGCCAGGTGACCGACCTGGGCCGGTTGGCGGAGCTGGGCAACGAGGGCGTGTTGGCGCTTTTGGCCGATTCCACCAACGTGGAGCGCCCCGGCTATACGATGAGCGAGCGCACCGTGGGCGAGACGTTCAACAACCTGTTCGCGAAGGCGGAGGGGCGCATCATCGTCGCGATGTTCGCCAGCAACGTGCACCGCATCCAGCAGGTGGTGGACGCCGCCGTCCGGTACAACCGGAAGGTGTGCCTGATCGGCCGCAGCATGGTCAACGTGTCCAAGGTCGCGATGCAGCTGGACGAATTGCGCATCCCGGAGGGCCGCCTATTGCAGGCGGACGACCTGGACCGCTACGAGGACAACGAACTGGTGGTCATCACCACCGGCAGCCAGGGCGAGCCGATGAGCGGCCTGGCCCGCATGGCGTTCTCCGAGCACAAAAAGCTGGAGATCAAGGGCAGCGACATGGTGATCGTCTCCGCGACGGCCATCCCCGGCAACGAAAAGAGCGTATCCCGCGTCATCAACCAGCTGGTCCGCACCGGCGCCAACGTGATCTACGAGGCGCTGGCGGACGTGCACGTGTCGGGCCACGCCTGCCAGCAGGAACTGAGGCTGATGCACGCGCTGACAAAGCCCCGCTTCTTCCTGCCAGTGCACGGCGAGTACCGCCATCTGCACCACCACGCGATGCTGGCGGAGTCGATGGGCATGAGCGCCGACAACGTGCGCATCTGCAATGTGGGCGACATCGTCGAGCTCAGCCAGAACCGCATCAACGTGGTGGGCACCGTGCCCTCCGGCGAGGTGCTGGTGGACGGCCTGGGCATCGGCGACGTGGGCGCGGTGGTGCTGCGCGACCGCAAGCACCTGTCCCAGGACGGCATGCTGATCGTGGTCATGGCGGTGGACCGCAACAGCGGCAGCGTGATCTCCGGCCCAGACGTGATCAGCCGCGGTTTCGTGTACGTGCGCGAGTCGGACGAACTGATGCAGGGCGCCCGCGACGCCGCCAAGTCCGTCCTCGCGGATTTCGGCCGCATCGACCCCAGCGACTGGAACCGGGTCAAGAACGACCTGCGCGACGCGGTGTCCCGGTATGTGTACCAGAGCATCAAGCGCAGCCCCATGATCCTGCCGATCATCGTGGATACCTAATAGAGCGCTGAAAATCCGCTTCGCGTCTTTTCAGCGCAAAGGAGTAACTGCGCGCGCCTGAAATCCTGCGGGATTTCCGGGCGGCGCGCTGACATGCGGAATTGTTTCCTTCACCAGTGTACGCACTGGTTCCGGAAACCATTTCCGGCGACAAGTCGCCGGAAATGATTGAAAATGGCGATGGGGTTCGCGGGCATCTTGCCATCCGGTGCGCGGGCCGTCGGGAACGATTGGAAAGCGCGGCGTGGCATATCGGTACGCGCGAAACTGTGAACCAAATTCCGGTTTCCTGCGTCTACATATCCAGGATAGGGGTGGAAACATGAACGTCTACGATCAGGCGCACGCGCTGGCCCGGGCCATGAGCGAAAGCGAAGAGTTCAAGGAATACGAGCGGCTGCGGGAGCCCGCTTACGCCGACGGCACCAACAAGGCGCTGCTGGACGAATACAAGCGGCTGCAGTACCGCCTGCAGGCCACGATGGCCGCCGGGCAGACGATGAACGAAACGGACTTTCAGCGCATGCAGCAGATCGGCGCGCTCCTTCAGTACAATCAGGACGCGCGCGATTACCTGATGGCCGAGTTCCGCTTCCAGAAGATGCTGGCGGACATCTACAAGATCCTGGCGGACGTGGCCGGGATCGACCTGGATATGCTTATACAGGGCTGACGCCCTGGCGATGAAAATCCGCTGCGCGTCTTTTCATCGAGGAGCGCTCAAAATCCACTTCGTGTCTTTTGAGCGCGGAGGAGAGAAACTGCGCGGGCCTGAAACGCTGCGGCGTTTCCGGACGGCCCGCTGACCTATGGAATTGTTTCCTCCACCAGTGTTCGCACTGGTTACGGAAACCGTTCCCGCCGACAAGTCGCCGGGGACGAAAGAATTCCCCGGGGCCGGAAGTGTGGGGTAATCCGAATCCCCAGCGCACTCCGGCATCATCATTTGGAGGAACACACATGGCAAGAGACCGCCTGTACTCGTCCCGCCGCCCGAGGAGCGGCGTTTCGGCGTCGGTCTACAATCAAAGGACGCTGCACCGCGACCGCGAGTACGGCTTCTACTGGTATTCGTGGCTGTGGCACATACTGCGCCCGGTGCTGGTCTTTTTGTGCAGCCTGATCATCGTGCTGGGCATCGTGGCCAGCGGCTGGCGGTACGTGTACAGCCAGTTCTTCATGCCCGTGAATCCGGGCGATACGGTGGTCCGGGAGTTCACGATCGACCAGGGTTCCTCCATTTCCACCATCGGATCAAACCTCTACAACCAGAAGCTGATCCGCAACAAGGGCATCTTCAAGTACATCATCCAGTTCCAGGGGCTGACCGCCAAGATCCAGTACGGCACCTACCCGCTGTCCTCCAGCATGGACGTCAACCAGATCGTGTCAATCCTGACCTCCGGCAACACCGGGACCACCGAGCGCACGATCACCATCATCCCCGGCTGGACGGTGGAGGACATCGCCAGCTACCTGCTCAAGCAGGGCGCGCTGAAGGACACCAAGGACTTCCTGTCGCTCGCGGGCAACGCGAACCTGTTCAAAGACGACTTCCGCGAGGTGCAGGACGCCATGAATTCCGGCACGATGTCCCAGCGCAAGTACGCGCTGGAGGGATATCTGGCGGCTGACACCTACCGCATCTACTCCGACAGTTCCGCGGAATCGATCATCCGGACGCTGCTCAAGCAGACCGAGGCCGTGACCGACGGCGTGTTCAACACCACGCCGGCCTCCGAACCGGTCTATGACGACCAGGGCAACTTGATCGACCAGGTGCTCTACGATAGCAAGCTCACCCACGACCAGACGATCATACTGGCCTCGCTGATCGAGAAGGAGGCCAGCAACAAGGTGGACTACGCCCGGGTCTCCGCGGTGTTCCACAACCGCCTGGATCACGGCATGCGGCTGGACAGCGACGTGACGGTCGCCTACCCGCTGGGCATCAAGCGGATGCTGCTCTCCAGCAGTGAGATCAACACCGTGAACGGCTACAACACCTACAATATGGACGGCCTGCCGGTGGGGCCGATCTGCAGCCCCTCCAAGGCGGCGATCGAGGCCGCGCTGTATCCGGACATGGAGTACATCGCCGAAGGCTACCTGTACTTCTGCGCGGGCGACCCGTCCAAGGGCGAGATCGTGTACGCCAAGTCCAAAGAGGAGCACCAGCAGAACGTGCTCAAGTACAAGTCGCTGTGGGCGGCCTACGACGAAAAGAACGCCGCCGCCCCCTCTGCCTCCCCCGCGGCCTGACGGTACCAGACCCGATAGACTTCCATCATTCCCGCCGACCTGCACGGCGGGAATGATTTTCGGAACCAGCGCGCACGTTGGTGAAGAAAATATTACCTTAAGCCAGCGGGCCGCCCGGAAATTCGTGAGAATTTCAGGCCCGCGCAGTTCTTCCTTAACGCATTGAAAAGACGCGAAGCGGATTTTCAATGCCCTGTGGCGCGGAGCGCCTCACTGGCATAGCATGGTAGGGCAGTCTTTCTGATGGAGGGACGCCCTATGCTTTTCATGCTGGAGGCGCTGGCGGCACTGTACGACAGCGCGCTGGTCCTGATTCTGCACGTGTCCGACCGCCCCTCCTTCCCGAGGCCGCTTTCCGCCCAGGAGGAGGCGAAGGCCGTTTCGGACATGCTATCCGGGGACGAGGCGGCCGCCCAGAAGCTCATCAAGCACAATTTGCGGCTGGTGGCCCACATCGCCAAGAAATACGCCCGGGCGGGCCTCGAGCAGGAGGACCTGGTTTCCATCGGCTCCATCGGGCTGATCAAGGCGGTGTCGTCCTTCCGCCCTGAGGCGGGCAGGCTCACCGCCTACGCGTCCCGCTGCGTCGAGAACGAAATCCTGATGGCGCTTCGGAGCAACAAGAAGAACCGGCTCACGCTGTCGCTGTCCGAACCCATCGGCGCGGACCGGGAAGGCAACGAGATCATGCTGGTGGACATCCTGGGCTGCGACCCGGACGACGTGCCGCGAAAGGCGGAGCTCTCCATCGAGTCGGCGCGGGCGGTGAAGCTGCTCGCGACCGCCCTGGACGAGCGGGAGCGCCGGGTGATCCTATTGCGCTACGGCCTGCTCGACGGCGTCGCCCGCCCGCAGCACGAGGTGGCGGACGCGCTCAAGATCTCCAGAAGCTATGTCTCGCGCATCGAAAAGCGCGCGATCGAAAAACTCCGGGACGCGCTGAACGCGCCGAAGGACAAAGAGAGGAAGATCTGATGCGATTCGGCCCCGCCGGGAACTCCCGGAGGTTCTACGATGAGGGATTCAAGCGGACGGAGCAGGCGTTTTGCTGGCTCCACGATCTGGGCCTCACCGCCTACGAGTATTCGATGGGCCGCGGCGTGCACCTTTCCGAGGAGACCGCGCGCGCGGCCGGCCGGGAAGCGCAAAAGTACGGCATTTTGACCTCGGTGCACGCGCCCTACTTCATCAACTGCTGCAGCCCCGACGCCGGACGCCGCGAAAAGAGCGTCGACTACTTGATGCAGGCGGCGCGCGCGGCCGCTTGGCTCGGAGCGGAGCGGGTGGTGTTCCACGTGGGCGCGCCGGTCCATCAGGAGCGCGAGGCGGCCATGAATCTGGCGCGCGCGACCATCGGCCAGGCCCACGCTTCTCTCGATGCGGCGGGCCTTGGGGCGATCACCCTCTGCCCGGAGACGATGGGGCGCATGAGCCAGACCGGCACGCTGGACGAAGTGCTCTCGCTGTGCGCGCGGGATTCCCGGCTGATCCCGGCGCTCGATTTTGGCCACCTGCACGCAATCGGCCAAGGCGCGCTGAACTCGGAGGCGGACTTTGGCGCCGCGCTTCAAAAAATGGTCGACGCGCTGGGCTTTGCGCGGGCGAAGCACTTCCATGTCCACTTCAGCCACATCGATTTCGGCCCCAAGGGCGAGAAGCGGCACATGAATTTCTCGGACGCGGGCTACGGGCCGGATTTCAGGCGCCTGGCGCCGGTGCTGGTTGAGATGGGGCTCGAGCCGGTGGTCATCTGCGAGTCGGCGGGCGATCAGGCGGACGACGCCGTGGAAATGCAGCGCATGGTGCGTGAATTTAAACAGGATCCGGCGGCCTTCCGGGATTGTGAACGGATGCCGGATATGATATGATGTGCCCGGGTGAGGATGCATGAGCGAAGTACAAAAGCCCTTGGAAGCGGCAGATCTGAACCCGGAGCATTACATCAACCGGGAGCTCAGTTGGCTGGAATTCAACCAGCGCGTGCTGGAGGAGTCGTTTTCCCCGGAAAATCCCCTGTTTGAAAAAATCAAATTTTTGTCCATCGTCGCCAGCAACCTGGACGAATTTTTCATGATTCGGGTCGCCTCCATTTGGGATCAGATCGACGCGGGTTACGACCGGCCCGACGCCGCGGGCATGACGCCGCGCCAGCAGATCGCCGCCATCACCGCCCGGGTGCGGGTGATGGTTCGGCGCATGTACGAGGTGCTGCACAAGGAAATCCTGCCGGGATTGCAGGCGGCGGGCGTGCGCCTTGCGGACGAGAAGTCGCTCACAAAGGAGCAGGAAGCGTTCCTGGACGAATACTTCAAGGCCGACATCTACCCGGTCTTGACGCCGATGGCGGTGGACGCCGCGCGGCCCTTTCCGCTGATTTTAAACCGCAGCCTGAATTTGGGCGTGCTGATTGACGAGGGCGAGGGCGAGGAGCCGTCGTTTGGCACCGTGCAGGTGCCCAGCGGCCTCTCCCGCGTGGTTCGCCTGCCGGACAAGGACGGTGTCAGCCTGATCCTGTTGGAACAGGTGATCTCAAAGTACATCGGGCGGCTCTTTTCCGGGCGCAAAATCCTCAGCTGCAGCGCCTATCGCATCACGCGGAACGCGGACCTCACCATCGACGAGGAGGACGCGGAGGACCTGCTGCAGGAGATCGAAAAGCAGCTCAAGCAGCGGCGCTGGGGCGCGGCGGTGCGGCTCGAGATCGACCACCGGGCGGACGCCAGGCTGGTCAAGGTTCTGGAGGACGCGCTGGAATTGGAGGGCGGCGACGCCTACTCCATCCACGGGCCGATCAACCTGGACTTCTTGATGCAGCACATCTACCAGCTGCCGGGCTTTGAGGCGCTGAAGTACAAGCCCTACTTCCCCCGGGCGCTGGTATTGGAGGACTGCGAGAACCTGTTCGAACGCATCAAGCGGAGCGATTTGATGCTCTACCACCCCTACGACAGCTTCGAGCCGGTGGTGCGCTTCGTGCGGCAGGCGGCCAGGGATCGGAACGTGCTCGCCATCAAGCAGACGCTCTACCGGGTCAGCGGCCAGTCCCCCATCATCCAGGCGCTGGCGGAGGCCGCCGACGCCGGCAAGCAGGTGACGGTGCTGCTGGAACTCAAGGCGCGGTTCGACGAGGAGAACAACATCCACTGGGGCAAGCGGCTGGAGCGCGCGGGCGCCCACGTGATCTACGGCATGGCGGGCCTCAAGACCCATTCGAAGATCACATTGGTGGTGCGCGCCGAGGACCGGGGCATCCGCCGCTACGTGCACCTGGCCACCGGCAACTACAACGACGTGACCGCCAACATCTATACCGACCACGGCCTGTTCACCGCGAACGAGGCGTTCGGCAGCGACGCCTCCGACTTCTTCAATATGCTGACCGGCTTTTCGGAGCTGCCAAAGCTCAGCAAGCTGGTCTCCGCGCCCCGGGACCTGCGCGCGCGCTTTATGGAATTGATCGAGCGGGAGACGGAAAACGCGCTCGCCGGCAAGCGCGCCGATATCTTCGCCAAGATGAACGCGCTGGTGGACGAGGGCATCATCTCCCAGCTGTACCGGGCGTCCAGCGCGGGGGTCCGGATCCGGCTGATCGTGCGCGGCATCTGCTGCCTGAGGCCGGGGCTCCCCGGCGTCAGCGAAAACATCACCGTCCGGTCCATCGTCGGCCGGTTCCTGGAGCACAGCCGGGTGTTCCTGTTCGCCAACGACGGCCAGCCGGAGGTCTACCTGTCCAGCGCCGACTGGATGCCCCGGAACCTGGACCGGCGGGTGGAGCTGTTGTTCCCGGTGGAGCAGCCGGCCCTCGCCAAACAGCTGAAGGAGCTTTTGAAGCTGCAGTGGCGCGACAACGTGAAGGCGTCCGAATTGCACTCCGACGGCCACTATACCCGGGTCACCCGCCCAGGGGAATCCAGGCTCGACGCCCAGGAAGTGCTGATGCAAATGTTCCGCCAAGGAGCGAGCGAATGATCCACAACGACGACGCGTTCACCACGATGCTGCTCACCGTGCCCATCACGCCCGACAAGGAAGAACTGGCGCGCCCGCTGTCGCCGGTTGAATTCGCGCGGCTGGACGAGCTGGCGGTCAAGACGAGGCCGGGTTCTTTGGGCGCGCTGATCGACATCGACATGAGCGGCCTGATGCTGCGCTACGGCATGCGCGAGGCGGACGCCTACCGCGTGTGCCTGCTGCTCGCCCGGAATCTGCCGCTGTCGTTCCTGCTGGAGCGGCTCGCGGTCTCCGAAATCGATCTGGTCACGCTGTACGACGCCGCCTACCCCGCCCGCATCCGGAGCGCCCTGGGCGAAAAAGCGCCGCCCACGCTGTTTTTGCGCGGGCGGCCGGAGTTGTTTCGCCAGAGCGCCATCGCCATCCTGGGCGCGGTGCCGCCCCGGGGCGACGCGGAGGCCCACGTGCGCTCGCTGGTGCGCCAGGCCACGGAGCAGGACTACGTGATCCTGACCGACGGCATGACCGGCCTCGGGCGCATCGCGGAGGACGAGGCCTACCTCTCCGGCGGGCGGGTGATCTCGCTTTTGTCCGGGGCGCTGCTCGACCGGGTTCAGAAGCCGATGCTCTCCAAACTCATCGAGGAAAGGCGCGGCGCGGCGGTCTCCCCGCTGCACCCGGAGGCGCTGCCCACCCGGCCTCACGGGTTAGCGCGCGGCCGCTGCCTGTACGCCCAGGCCACCGCAGCGTTCGTTTTTGGCTGCGAACTGAAAAAGGGCGACACCTGGCAGTGCGCCGCGGACGCGCTCCGGGATCGCACCTGCCGCTACGTGTACGCCTGGGAGCCTTCCCCGTTCCCCGGCAACCGCGCGCTGATCGAGCGGGGCGCGATTCCCTTCGCCGGGCCGGTCAACTTTTCCCAGATGGCCTCCCTTTGGCAGGGCGCGGAGGCGGAGCAGCTTTCGTTTTTCGATTTTGAAGCGCCAAGGCCAAGGTGAGGAGCGCCAGCACCGCGGTCATGCCCAGCCCCGCCCAGGGGCCCAGTTCGCCGCCGGTCAGCCAGGGTTTCGACACCTGATAGGTTTCGTAGAGCGCGCCCTGCTGCCAGGGTGGCATGCCAAAGACCGCCACCGTTAAAACCGAAAACATGGCCAGGAACCCGAAGGCGGGGGCGACTCCGCCTTTCTTCTCGTACATCCCCCAGAGCAGCAGCCCGAACAGCGCGCCGTTGACCGCGCCGAGGGCCGTCCACCTTCCGAACAGCGCCCAGTAGGCGATGGCGCACCCGGCGAAGCCCAGCGCCCGGCGCCAGCCCGCGAGGATCTTCCCGATCAGCCCCGCCGCCAGCGCCGCGCCCAGCGCCTGAGCGACCGCGTAGAATAGCAGCATCGGCGTCAGCACGCTGAACTCCGGCCTTGAAAGCGCGTGGCCGAAGCGCGCCACGTCCAGAAGGCGGAAGCAGCCGATCAGCGCCGCCGCCGCCAGCGCGCCCGCCGCGAGTCCAAGGGCCATCCCCTTCCCCATCCGCACCCGCTCGTTCAGCGCGCGGCCGCATAGCCACGCCGCCAGCGCAATCGCCGCGCCCTGCACAAACCCGTTCACGTACAGCCAGCCGCCATACAGCGCCTGCGCCCAGCCGGGCGCGCGGGAGACGGTCCCGGCCGTCACACCCCACAGCGAGAACAGCCGCTGGAACAGCGCCGTCAGCCCCAGCGGCACCGCCCACGCCGCGAGCAGCAGCGCGGCCAGCGCCAAAATGAGCTTTACCCAGCGGCGAAGCGCGCCGCCCTTGTCCAGAAGGATTTTTTTCGAGGTTCCCAAAAACGCCTGCCAGGCGCGGGCCCTCCTCAAAGGACAGCCGTTTGGAAACAACTTTTTCATGGATTCTCCTTTGGGGGAATGTGCGCGGCCCACGCGGCGCGCTTTGCCTCGTATCGCATGGTGTTGGCGGGGCTGGTAGACGGCAGCTGCACGCATTCGACGCTTTGCGGGGGCACGAGCCGCCTGTACAGTGAGAGCGCGGTGGTGCCGTTTAGCAGCACCTTATGGATTCCCGGGCACTTTGCGAGCAGCCACGGGATGTCGTTGGGCACCGCCTCCCGGATGTCGCTGTCGAGCGACCCCGGCCTTATGGCGGACAGTGCCACGTCCCACAGCGCGATGCGGTTTCGGAGCAGCAGCCGCTTCTTATCCTCGATTTTTTCGGAATACGCCTCGCCCAACAGTTCAAACATCATCGGCCAGAAGGCGTTGCGCGGGTGGGCGTAATAAAAGCCCTGCAAGAGCGACTGGACGGACGGCATGGTGCCCAGGATCAAAAGCCGCGCGTCTTCCGCCCACACCGGCTCGAATGAGAACTTCCGCTCGGACACTTTCGCACCTCCCAAAAAGTATTATACCAGATTTGGCTCCACCTTGACGGTGTTTCCCTTTCCAAACCCGGAAAAATCCGCTATAATATAAAAGAATAGGATATTACAGATTCGGGCAACTCCGCAAAAAACATAACGGGGTGTTGAGCGTATGGACAGCCTCCGCTTGAAGCAGGGCTTCATCTGCGACATGGACGGCGTCATCTACCACGGCAACATGCTGCTGCCGGGCGTCAAGAAATTTCTTGACTGGCTGGAGGAGAACCACAAAAACTATCTGTTCCTGACCAACTCCTCGGAGCGCTCGCCCCGGGAGCTGCAGCAGAAGCTGGGGCGGCTGGGCCTGCACGTGGAGGTGGATCACTTCTATACCAGCGCGCTGGCGACGGCCAGCTTTCTCGCCTCCCAGTGCCCGGAGGGCAGCGCCTACGTGATCGGCGAACCCGGCCTGATCACCGCGCTGTACGACGTGGGCTTCACGATGAACGACGTGAACCCCGACTACGTGGTGGTGGGCGAGACCTCCAACTACAACTACGACAAGATCATCAAGGCGGTTCAGCTGGTTTTAAGGGGGGCCAAACTCATCGGCACCAACCCGGATGTAACCGGGCCGGTGGAGTCGGGCATCGCGCCGGCCACCCGCGCGCTGGTGTCGCCGATCGAGATGGCCACCGGCAAACAGGCGTACTTCATCGGCAAGCCGAACCCGCTGATGATGCGCACCGCTCAGAAGCGGCTGGGCATCCACTCGGCGGACACGGTGATCGTCGGCGATCGGATGGACACCGACGTCGTGGCGGGCATCGAGGCGCAGATGGAGACGGTGCTGGTGCTGTCCGGCGTCACCACCCGCGAGGCGATTTCGCTCTACCCCTATCGCCCCAGCTACGTGCTCTCCGGCGTGGGCGACATCCCCGGCTGATTCATAAAACAAATGGAGGCCGGCTTTTAATGAAAAAAATCATGATCCTCAGCTCCAACTATACCGGGCACGGCCACAAGAGCCTGTGCGACGCAGTCACCGAGCAGCTCTCAAAGCGCCCGGACGTGGAATACCAGGTGATCGACGGGTTCGAACTGATCGGCAAGGCGGGCGTCAGCGCGTCCAAAATGTACGGGCCGATCACCCAGAACGCGAAGACCCTGTACGACTGGTTCTTCCAGCTCTCCAACCGCTCCACCTCCAACCCGATGGAGGAGCTGTTCGCCGCGATGATCTATCAGCGCTTCATGCGGCGGCTCCGGGCCTTTCAGCCCGACCTGATCCTGACGGTGCACCCGTTCTTCAATGGCAGCGTGTTGACCCTCCTGAACCGGTACCGGCTGGACGTGCCCTTCGTGGCGCTGCAGGCGGACATCATCAACATCCACCGCTCCTGGTGCGATCCGCGCGCCATACTGACCATCTGCCCCACGCCCGAGGCCTACGAGACCTCGGTCAAGCTGCACGGCATGCCGCCGGAGAAGTTGGAAATCATCGGCTTCCCGACCCGCGCCCGCTTCTGCGACTACGCCCGGACTCACGAGCACCCGGAGTACCAGCCGGGGAGACCCCTCAAGTGCCTTTTGATGTCGGGCGGCGAGGGCACCGGCAACCTCAAGAGCTTCGCGCTGCAGCTTTTACAGAACGTGGACTGCACGCTGGACATTGTCACCGGCCGGAACGCGAAGGTCAAGAAATCGCTGGAGGAGTGCCTGACGCCCAAGTTCCAGGGCCGCGTGAAAGTCCACGGCTTTGTGGAGGCCATGCAGGAATTGATGGCCAGCAGCGATCTGGTGATCGCCCGCGGCAGCCCCAACACGCTGATGGAGGCCGTGGTGCTGAACGTGCCGATCCTGATCACGGGGAGCCTGCCCGGCCAGGAGGCGGACAACCCGGCGGTCATGACCACCCACAACCTGGCCGCGCTGTGCGAAAACCCGGCCTCCGCGCCGGCGATCATCCAGGCGCTCCTGGCCGACGGCGGCAGGCGGCTGCGCGACATCTCCCGCTCCCAGCGGGAATACCGCAACCTCGACAACGCCAAGATCATCGCCGACCGCCTGTACGAGATGAGCGCGCCCGGAAAGGTGTCCTATTCCCGCATCGCCCGCCGCATGCCGCCCCCGTCGGTTCAGGAGGCGATGGAGAAGTTCAGAACCTGGGCGAAGTCGTAAGATATCCTTCTGGATTCCTCACAAAGGATCGATCAAAAGCGCGGCGTGCATCATAGCATGCCGCGCTTTGATCTGCGCTCATGTTTATTGCAATGCGATGTCCGGCAGCAGTGAAATGTCTTTGATTTCGTAGAGCGGCTGCAGGTCCTCCGGCAGCGACTTTCCGCGCGGGTTGACCCAGCAGCCGTCCACCGCCGCGTTCACCGCGCAGCGCATGTCGGCGGCGCCGTCGCCCGCCATCAGCGCGTCCCGCGGCGCGACGCCGAGGTTCCTGAGCGCGATTTCGAGCACCTTCGGGTCGGGCTTGGCAAACCCGATCTCCTCCGAGACCACGAAGTCCCGGATCAGGTGCCGAAGCGGCGAGCGGCCCATCCGCCCGCGCTGGATTTTCGAGATGCCGTTGGTCACGATGGACACCGGCAGTTTCTCCGCGATTTTCTGCACCGCCTCCAGCGCGCCGGGTACCAGCATGGACTGCTCCGACAGCGCCTCCGCGTAGTATTCCGCCGCCGCCTCCGCCCCGCCCTGGACGCCGTAGCGCTCCATCAGGATTTCGAACCTGCGCACCTTGAGCTTGGCCTGGGTGGTCAGCCCATTCTCCAGATCCCGCCACAGCGCGGCGTTGATCTCGCTGTAGGCCTCGAGCGCGCCCGGCTCCCGGATCTTCAGAAATTCCAGCACGCGCCCCGCGGCCACCTTTTCGCCGGCGTGGAAGTCGAACAGCGTGTCGTCCGCGTCGATGAAGATGCCTTTGTACCTCATGATTTCCTCCCCACAATCGCCTTTAGAAAACTCAGCTGCCGGGCGTTCAGCAGTTTCAACACGGCCAGGTACGCGAGCAGCCCCGCGCCGCCGGAGGCGACGAGCCTCAGCAGCACCTGGAGCAGGTCGTTCCGCCCGGCCATCAGGTTCCGGAGCAGCAGCGACAGCACCAGCGCGGCCCCCCCGGCCAGCATGATCTTGCCGATCTCAATAGCCACCGATTTAAGGCCCAGTTTCCCCAGGTGCTTTCTCAGCGACACCAAGAGGATCGCCGTGCCCATGAAGCTGGAGATCACGGTGCCCAACGCCAAGCCGTTGACGCCGATGAAGTGGGCGATCAGGATGCTGAGGCCAGCGTTGGTAATCATCACGAACAGCGAAACCCACATGGTGAGCCGGGTCTTCTGCATCGAGTGGAACGCGCGGTTCAGAAGGTCGGACACGCAGAAGCTGACCACGCCGATCAGGTAGCAGAAGAACACGCCGCTGGTCAGGTACATCGACTGCTCGTTAAACGCGCCGCGGGTGTAGACGACGCGGATGATGTCGTCCGACAATACGCAGCACAATACCACGATCGGCAGCAGCACCATCGTCAGCACCTCGACGGCCTGCATCGCGATCACCTTGATGCCCTCCCGGTCCTGGGCCGATTCCCGCTCGCTCATCCGGGAGAACATGATCGTCACCACCGGCACCCCGATCACGCCGGTGATGAACGCGATCAGCCGGTAGCCGTAGTCCAGCGCCGAGATGGCGCCCTTGCCGAGGGTGGAGGAAATCGCCTGGTCCACGGTGTGGCTCATCTCGGTGACCGCCATCGACATAAAGGCCGGAAGGCCCAGCGTCATCACCTTGATGAAGCGCGGGTCCTTCGGCTGAAAGACCATCGTATACCGGAAATCCCTGCGGAGGGCGGGCAGCAGGATCAGCGCCTGCAGGATGCCCGCAATGAAAATGCCCCACGCCAGCGCATCGGAGCCGATGACCGGCGATAGAAAAATCGTGGCGCCGATCATGCCCAGGCTCAGGCCGAAGCCCGCCATCTGCGCCGCCACGAAGTGCTTGGTGGCGTTCAGAACCGACGACAGCATCGTCGAGATCAATACGAACACCAGCGACGGCAGCATGATGTTGGTCATGTGCACGGTCATGTCCAGCCGCTGCTGGTCGTACCCCTGGAAGATCAGTTGGCACAGCGGCCGCGCAAAGACCATCATCAGCAAACTCAGCGCGATCGCCATCAGCGAGAACAGGTTGATCGTGTTGGACGCGAAGCGGTTGGCCAGCTTGTCCCCGCCCTCGGCGCGGGCGTCGATGTAGAGCGGGATCATCGTGGAGGTAATCATGGAGGTCAAAAGCAGTATCGGGATGTAGAACAGCGTATAGGCCCCGACATAGGCGTCGTTGGCGACGCTCGTGCCGAAGTAGGCGGCGCGGATCATGTCGCGCACGAAGCCGACGCCCTTGCTCGCAAATATGACCAGCGTGACGTAGAGGGTGGTCCGGGCGGTATTGACGCGTCTTTCGGGCACTTTGGCACCTTCGTTTCAGCGTATGATCTGTACTAGTATACCACGGCTGTCAACCGCCTGAGAATGCGTAGCCGCCCGCGCGCCGCTCAAAGTAGAACGCGCCCGGCGCCAGCAGTTTTTCGCCCCTGAGCAGCTTTTCGGCCAGCTCGATGGAGCGCCGGGAGGCGACTGGGGCGCGCCGGAACTGGCGGAAGTCGTCCAGCACCGACCGGAGGTCCTCCGGAAAGCGCCCGCTGGACGCGCGGTTCAGCGCCACCTCGCCCACCATCCGGGCCACCTCAACCGGCTCGGTCTCGGCCATGCCGGAGATCGTGCGGGCCAGCAGCATCACGTCCTCCCGCTGAAACAGCGAAAGGTGGGGCAGCCAGCAGAGGACGAGCGCCAGGGCCAGAAAGAACGGATACTTCTTCATAAAAAACCCCCATGCGAAGCGCACGGGAGTTTATGACCACTGCGCGGGTTTTAGTACGCCTTTGCGATTTACAGGTTGCCCAAAACCCCTCTCAAGGCTTTCATCGTTTCCGGCGACCCGCGGCTTCTTGGGGCTTCGTTCATTCCCACCGAACTTGACGATATTGTCATCGGCTACCTCAGCGGCCGAGCGCCTCCCCAGGCCTCATTCATTCCCACCGGCTGGTGCGCCCCTCCGGGCTTTATTCATTCCCACCGACCTGTGTGCCCCTCCGGGCTTTATTCATTCCCACCGACTTGTCGGCGGGAATGCCGTTTCCGGAACCAGTGCGCACACTGGTGGAGGAAACATTTCATCCAGTCAGCGGGCCGCCCGGAAATCCCGCAGGATTTCAGGCCCGCGCAGAGCCTTTCCTTCGCGATGAAAAGACGCGAAGCGGATTTTCATCGCCTTGGTCAGCGGGCCGCCCGGAAACGCCGCAGCGTTTCAGGCCCGCGCAGGTCCTCCTTCGCGTTGAAAGACGCGAAGCGGATTTCAACGCACTAGTATGCTTTGGCGAAGTACATCAGGTGCTTGGCGGGCTTTCCGCAGCAGACGCAGGTTTCCGACGGCATGCCGCTCTGGTCGAAGGGCATGTTACGGGAGGAGGCGCTGGTCAGCTCCTTGATTTTGTCCTCGCACGCCTGCTCGCCGCACCAGGCGGCCCTGACAAAGCCGTCCTGAACGCCGTTGGTCAGTTCGTCCATGTTGGTGGCGGTGTAGGTGTGCGCCAGGCGGAACGCGTCGGCCTCGCGGTAGAGCGTCAGGTGGATGTCGTCCAGCAAGGCCTTGAGCGCGTCCGCGATGCCGGAAAGCGGCAGCGTGGACTTCTCCAGCGTGTCCCGCCGCATGACGGTGGCGACGCCGTTTTCGATGTCCCTCGGCCCCAGCTCCAGGCGCACCGGCACGCCCTTCATTTCCCACTCGTTGAACTTCCAGCCCGCGGAGCAGGTGTCCCGGTCGTCCAGCTCAACGCGAAGGCCCGCGTTTCGAAGCTCGTCCGCCAGCGCCTTGGCCTTCTCCAATACGCCTTCCTTATGCTGTGCGATGGGCAGGATAACCACCTGGATCGGCGCCACGCGGGGCGGCAGCCTGAGGCCGCGCTCGTCGCCGTGGGTCATGATGATCGCGCCAATCATGCGGGTGGAGGTGCCCCAGCTGGTCTCGTGGGCGTACTCCAGCTGGCCGTCCTTGCTCAGGTACTGGATCTGGAACGGCACCGAGAAGTTGGTGCCGAAGTTGTGGCTCGTGCCCGCCTGCAGCGCCTTGCCGTCGTGCATCATGGCCTCCATCGAGTAGGTGGCCCGGGCGCCCGCGAACTTCTCCTTGTCGGACTTGCGGCCGGTGAATGTGGGCAGCGCCAGCACGTTCTCGGCGAACTCGCGGTAGACTTCCAGCATTTGCAGGGTCTCCTGCTGCGCTTCCTCGGCGGTGGCGTGGACGGTATGGCCCTCCTGCCACAAAAACTCGCTGGTGCGCAGGAACGGGCGGGTGCTCTTCTCCCAGCGGAGCACCGAGCACCACTGGTTGTATTTCTTCGGCAGATCGCGCCAGGACTGCACCCACTTAGAGTACATGGCGCAGAACAGCGTCTCCGACGTGGGCCGGATGACCAGCTTTTCCTGCAGCACCTCCGAGCCGCCCTGGGTGACCCACGCCACTTCCGGCGCGAAGCCCTCCACGTGGTCGGCCTCCTTGCGGAGCAAGCTCTCCGGGATCAGCATCGGCATATAGACGTTCTGGTGGCCGGTCTCCTTGAAGCGGCGGTCCATCTGCTGCTGGATCAACTCCCAGATGCCGTAGCCGTAAGGCTTGAGCACCATGCAGCCGCGCACCGGCGCGTAATCGACCAGATCGGTCTTCAGGATGACGTCGGTGTACCACTGCGAAAAATCCTCATCGCGCGGCGTGATGTGCGCGACGAACTCCTGCTGTTTGTCCTTCTTGCCCATCAAAAATCCCCCTTAGCATATGAAGAAATTATAGGCACTGGCCCAAAAAAATGCAAGTGAAGTTTTCGAATCCGCCTATGAGGGGATGCCAAAAGATTATATGGGGGTCACTCCGCGAGATCGGCAAAACTTCCGCCGGTAAACGCAACCAGCGCCGAAGGCGCAAGGAGGACTTGAACCCCCCTTAGCCCGGCGCTGACCGAGAGGATCTTCTGACTTTGCGCGCGGCTATCGATGAATATGGGAAAGCGCTTCTTCATGCCGACGGGCGAGCAGCCGCCGCGCAGATACCCGGTGACGTTCGTCAGCTCCTTCAGCGGCAGCATCTCCACCCGCTTGTTGCCGCTCACGGCCGCGGCGCGCTTCAAATCCAGCGCCAGCGCGACCGGGATCACGAACACGGCCGGGCCGGTCTTGTCGCCCACCGCCACCAGTGTCTTGAACACCATGTCCGCGTCCAGCCCCAGCGCCTCGGCGGCGTGGGTGCCGCTCAGGTCGCCCAGGTCGAACTCGTATTCCTTCACCTCATAGGGAACTTTCGCGGCGTCCAGCAGCCGCATCGCATTGGTTTTCTTCACCGTTCATCCGTTCCTTCCGGCAAACTCCTGGGAGATCGCGTCGGCCAGGTATGGCATCGACGCGATGGCCTCCATCAGCGTGTTCTGGTTGTGCCCGGCCTCCACCAATATCGAAAGCCCCAGGTGCTGGTTGTAGCGGCCGCTCTTGATCATCACGTCCTGGCACAGGCCAGGCGACAGGCGGTTGATGCGGCTGGTCAGCTTCCGGGCGAAGGTCAGGTTTTTCGGAAAATAGGCGGGGTTGTCGTCGAAGCCCTTGCCGTTGCCCACCAGAAACATGAGCTGCGCCGCGCTCGTCCCGCCCGCCCTGACCGACAGCGCCTTGTAGGCCGCGGGGCTGTACGCGTCCCGGTGCAGGTCGATGTACAGGTCGAATGTCTCCGGGTAGCCCTCGAGGGTCTTGAGCGACCGCTCGTAGGCGGTGCCCAGTTCCGGCGGCTCGTGGTCGGTGGTGTCGTGGGTCACGTCAAAGCCCCGGGCGGTCAGAAGATCGGCCAACACCTCGCCCACCCGGACCACCGAATGGTTCTGATCGGCGGTGCGCCAGGCGTCGCTCTCCTTGTAAGTGTCGCCGGACACCTTCCGGTAGGATTCCTCGGTGTGGGTGTGGTAGATCAGCACGTTTCCCCGAGGGGCGGACCGGGCGGCAGGCAAGGGGGTGGCTCTTGAGACCTCCACGATCAGCCGGTCGCCGAACACCACGTCCACTTGCGACGGGGCGGCGGCGGCAAACGCCGCCACCGCCCCGGACGAATGGACACTTGCTTCCTCGGTGGGCGCGACGGTTGCCGTGGGCGCCGGCTGCGCCACGCTCGGCGCGAGCACCGAGCTCACCAGGATCACCGCCAGCACTACCGCGAGCAGCGTCAGCGCGAAGCCGAGCAGCAGGCTGGACGCCCGGACGACCTTCAGGCGTATCAAGCGCATCACCCCTTCCCCTTCGGGTGATACATCCTATTCCGCCTTCCGGCACGCTATGCCCTGGGGATTGTTTCAGCCGAACGGTGGCTCCCGGCGCTCCTTCAAATCGTTCCCGGCGGCCTGCACGCTTCTCCGGCTTCATTCATTCCCACCGACCGGTGCGGTGGGGATGCGTTTTACGCAACCAGTGCGAACACTGGTGGAGGAAACAATACCGGCCGTCAGCGGGCCGCCGGCAGATTTTCAGGTCCGCGCAGTCCTTCTGCTATGCGTTGAAAGACGCCGCGGCGGATTTCAACGCCCTGGCTACGCCAGCGCCTCTCTTATCGCCTTCGCGACCCGCTCGGTCTCCTGATCCCGGGGCGCGCTGCCGTCGAACACGATGGCTTTTCCCGCGGTGATTTTGCGCTTCTCCGTCCGAAGGGGGATGAACTTCAGGTTCAGCCCGGTGGCGTGGTGGTAGAGCGAGCCCAGCACCAGATACCCCTCGTACAGCGCGCCCATCTGGTCGGAGGCGTCCGCGTAGTTGACGTCCGGGTAGACGATGACCCGCATGCCCGCCTTCAGCACCTCCAGCGTCTTTCGGAAGGTAGTGACCACCCGGGCGGTGGAGCGGTAGACCGGGATCGCGCCCATCGAGCCGCAAAGCCCCGGCACCACCCAGGAAAGCACCCGCGCGGCGGGCCGCGCGAAGATCCTCGGCCAGCCGGCGCGCTTGGTCAGCGTGTAGTCCAGGTACTGGTGGAAGGCCGTCTTGTGCTGGCAGAATACGCTGAAAACCCAGGGGCGGACCGGCGCGCTCAGCCAGAGCAGCGTGTCAATCGGGCCGCGCATGTTCCGGTGGCGGCAGACGTAGACGGCGGGGGCGGGCAATTCCTCGGGCGGCGGAGACTGGTAATCCCGGAAGAAAATCCGGCTCCAGGATCTGAGTCTGGTGAAAAACCTGCCGTACTCCATGCCTTGCCGGTTCCTCCTGCCATCGAGAATCAATATTGACCGTCGCCTGCCCAGGCGTTCTTACCGACCGCTCCCGCGACCACGCGCGCAGGCTTCATTCATGCTATAGACAGTCGCCTTTTCTCGGCAACCTATGCGTCTCTCCAGGTTTCATTCATTTCCACCGACCCGCGCGGCTCTCCCGGCTTCATTCATTTCCACCGACCCACGCGGCTCCCCCGGCTTCATTCATTCCCGCCGACTTGTCGGTGGGAATGCGTTTCCGTAACCAGTGCGCACACTGGTGGAGGAAACAATACCGCCCGTCAGCGGGCCGCCCGGAAACGCCGCAGCGTTTCAGGCCCGCGCAGGTCCTCTTTCGCGGTGAAAAGACGCCGCAGCGGATTTTCATCGCCCGTTTTCAGGCCCGCGCAGTTTTTCTCCTTTGCGTTGAAAGACGCCGCAGCGGATTTCAACGCCTCAATAACGCCTGTGCGGCGTCCAGCATGTTGGCCGCATGGCGCCGGGAGCTCTCCGGGTCTCCCGCGCCGCCGATGAGCCTGGCAAGCTCCTCGACGCGGCCCTCCCGGTCGAGTTTCACGACGGTGGAGCCGGTGCGCTCGCCCGCCACGGTCTTTTCCACCAGGAAGTGCGCGCCCGCCAGCGCCGCGATTTGCGGCAGGTGCGTCACGCAGATCACCTGGCGCTTTTGGGCGATGGCGGCCATCTTCTCGCCCACCGCCTGGGCCATGCGGCCGGAGACGCCCGTGTCCACCTCGTCGAAGATCATCGAGTTCACGCCGCCCTCGTCGGCCGAGATGGCCTTGAACGCCATCATGATGCGGCTCAGCTCGCCGCCCGACGCGATGGCGGAGAGCGGCTTCACCGGCTCGCCCGGGTTGGGAGAGATCAGAAACTGCACCTCGTCGGCGCCGCGGGCGGTGGGGGCCAAGGGCAGCATCTCCACTTCGAAGCGGGTGCGGCCCATGCCCAGGTCCTTCAGCTGTTCAACCAGCCGGACGGACAGCCTCTCCGCGAGCGCGCGCCGGCTTTCGGTCAGCGCGGCGCAGGCGGCCGTGAGCAGCGCCTTCGCCGCGTCCCGCCTCGCCTCCGCCTCCCGGCGAAGCGTTTCGTTTTCAGCCAGCGCGTCCAGCCGCGCCTTGGCCTGCTCGTAAAAATTCAGCACGTCCTGAAGCTCCGGCCCGTACAGCCGTTTCAGCCGCTTGAGATCGTTCAGTCGGTCGGCGGCGCGCTCGGCGGCCCCGGGATCGTAGTCCAGCGAGTCCAGGATATTCTGAAGCTCGCTGCCCGCGTCCTGCGCGGCGTAGAACAATTCCTCCAGCCGCGCGCGCAGCGCCTCGAAGCGCGGGTCGAGGTCGGCGATCCCGGCCATCTCCTCGGCCGCCCGGTTCAGCGCGTCCTGGGCCGCTAGCTGCCGGCCCTCGCCCCGGTAGACATAGGCGTAAGCCGCACCCACCGCGCCGGCGATCTTTTCGCCGTGCTCGTAGAGCGCCAGCTTCTTTTCCAGCTTCTCGTCCTCGCCCGGTTTGGGCTTTACGGACTTGATCTCGTCGATCTGGCGTGTCAGCTGCTCCACGGTGCGCACGCGCTCCCGCTCGTCCAGGCGGAGCTTTTCGGCCTCCCGCTCCAGCGCCCGGAAGCCGGCATACTTGCCCGCCACGTCCTCCATCAGCGCCCGGTGGCCCGCGCTCCCGCCCTCATCCAGAAAATTCAGGTGCAGCGCGGGGTTCAAAAGCGCCTGGTGCTCGTGCTGGCCGTGCACGTCCATGAGCAGCGCCGTCACCTGCCGCAGCTGCTGGGTGGGCACTACCTGGCCGTTGATCCGGGATACCGACCGCCCCGCGGCGGACACCTCCCGCGTCAGCGCGACGAGGCCGTCCCCGGTATCCACGCCCAGTTCGTCCAAGAGCGGCCGCGCGGCCTCCGGCATGTCGAACACCGCCTGAACGACCGCCTTGTCCTCGCCGGTGCGCACTAAGTCCCGCGCCGCCCGCGCGCCCAGCGCCAGGTTGACCGAGTCGACCACGATCGACTTGCCCGCGCCGGTCTCGCCGGTGAGCACGTTCAGCCCCGGTTCAAATTCGATGCGCAGCCGCTCAATCAGCGCGACGTTGCGGACCGAAAGCTCGAGTAACAAGGAAGCCCCTCCTAGATGGCGCGTTCATCCATCACTTATCGTGCCTTCCAATCGTTCGCGCCGACTTGTCGGCGTGAACGATGTTTCCATAGTCAGTGCGAACACTGACGTAAGGAAACACTTCCATCGGTCAGCGGGCCGCCCGGAAATGCCGCAGCATTTTAGGCCCGCGCAGGCCCTTCATTCGCGCTGAAAAGACGCGAAGCGGATTTTCAGCGCTTCAGTAGCGTATCAGGGTCTTGAAGCGGTTCAGCACCGCCTCCATCATGTCCTCCGACTGCACGACCACCAGGATCGTGTTGTCGCCCGCCAGCGTGCCCACAATTTCCGGCCACTTCATTGAATCGATGGCCTCGGCGGCGGCGTTGGCGGAGGCGGAGAGCGTCTTGATCACGATCAAGTTGCCGGCGGCGTTCATCGAAAGCACCGACTCGGAGAAGATCCGGATGAAGCGGTCGCTCATGCCCTGCTCGGCGCGCTCGCTGGTGGCGTAGCGGTAGCCGCCGCCCTCCCCCAGCACCTTGACCAGCCGCAGCTCCTTGATGTCGCGGGAGACGGTGGCCTGGGTGACGCGCACGCCGTGGCGCTTGAGTTGTTCCGCCAGCTCCTCCTGGGTTTCGATGTTCTGCGATTCGATGATCTCCAGAATCATGGAGTGGCGCACCGATTTCATGGCATGTCCTCCTATCATTCGCTCATCGCGTGAAGATTCATTCGGCCCAGTCGGACAATTTGCCCCTGAGCAGTTCGAAAAAACTGTGCGGCCTCAGCCGCACAAAGCGGATGTCCCGGCCGGCCCGGTAGACGGTGATGGGGCCGTCGTCCGGCGCCATCACGTACCGCCCGTCCACGATCACCCGCGCCTGGCGATTGTCGCCCAGTATGGACACCGAGACGATCTGGCCATCGCCCAGCACGATGGGCCGGGCGGCCAGCGTGTGGGGGCAGATGGGCGTCAGCAGGATGCAGTTGAGGCCCGGCGCCACGATCGGCCCGCCCGCCGCCATCGAGTAGGCGGTGGAGCCGGTGGGCGTGGCCACGATCAGCCCGTCGCCCGAGAACCGGTCCATCACCGCGCCGCCCGCCGACACCGACAGCGAGAGCACGCCCACCGACGAGTCCGACCGGTTGAAGGCCACCTCGTTCAGTGCGAAAGCCTTCTGTCCGGCGGCCGTCTTGACCTCCAGCAGCATGCGGGATTCGACGCTGTAGCGCCCGGAGGCCAAGAGGTTCACGTCTTCCTCCAGGTGCTCGGGCTGGATCTCGCTCAGAAACCCCACCCGGCCCAGGTTGACGCCCAGCATCGGGATATCCCGGGGAAGCGCGGCCTCGAAGGCGTGCAAAAACGTGCCGTCCCCGCCCAACACCATCATCAGGTCGCAGTCGTCCAGGTGTTCGCAGTCCGGCAGCACGCGCATGCCCTTGGCGGTAAGCGCAGCGCGAAGCCGCCATGCAACTGCCTGCACGCCCGGCTTCGCGTCGTTTTGCCAAATTCCTACCGTCCGGAAGGCCATACTCTCAGCCCCTATGCGAATATTGTATACCATGAATGCATAAGCATACAAGGCTATTCAGCCGATTTCATAAATTTGTCATATGCCGCCTGAACCACGCGCCCGATGCGCTCCGGATCGACGGAGTGCGGCGCGCCATTACGCCGCTCGATGAGCAAGAGAAATTCCACGTTACCTTCCGGCCCGGTGACCGGCGAGAATTCCAGCCCCGCCGCCCGCCAGCCCAGCGCTTCCACGCTGGAGGCGATGTCCCCGATCACCGCGCGGTGAACCGCCGGATCCCTCACCACGCCGCGGGGGCCTACTTTCTCGCGCGGAGCCTCGAACTGGGGCTTGATCAGCGCGACAAAGCGCGCGTCCCCGGTCAACAGATGGAGCGCGGCGGGCAGCACCGCCTTGAGGGAGATGAACGATACGTCCGTCGCGCCGAATTCCGGCGGTTCGGGAAACTGCTCGGGCTTCAGAAAGCGGGCGTTGGTGCGCTCCATCACGGTCACTCTGGGATCGCCCCGGAGCCGCCAGTCGAGGAGGCCATACCCCACGTCCACCGCGTAGACCCTTCGCGCGCCGCGCGTCAGCATCACATCGGTGAACCCGCCGGTGGACGCGCCCACGTCCAGGCAGACCTTGCCGGACACGTCCAGATGAAAGGCCTCGAACGCGCCCAAGAGCTTGAACGCGCCGCGGCTGACGAACGGCCGCCCCTCCCTGACCGTGAGCGTCAGGTTCGGCTTCACCGGATCCGAGGGCTTGTCCAGCCGTTCCTCGCCCTGGTAGGCGCGCCCCTCCATGATGAGCGCCCGCGCCGCCTCAAGCGTCGGCGCAAGCCCTTCCTCCACCAGCGCCTGGTCGGCGCGCCTAGACGGCACGGCCGGAGGACGCCCGAAGCGCCCTGACGCGGGTCAGCACCTTTTCCACCACCTGGGGCACGGAGAGCCCGCAGTCGGCCATCTGGCCGGTGGGGGTGTCCTGCTCGATGAAGCGATCCGGGATGCCCAGGGTGATCACGTCCGTCTGGATGCCCCAATCGGCCAGCTTCTCCAGCACCGCCGAGCCGAAGCCGCCCAGCACCGAGCCGTCCTCCAGCGTGATGAGAAGCGGGTGCCGCTCCGCGGTCTCCCTCAGCATCGCCTCGTCCATCGGCTTGATGAACCGGGCGTCGATCACGCCGCAGCGCACGCCCCGGCCCACCAGCTTGATGGCGGCGTTCAGCGCGGTCTCCACCATGCGCCCCACCGCCAGGATCATCGCGTCCTCGCCCGCGCTCAAAAGCTCCCACTGGCCCACCGCCAGCGGCGCGTTCTCCTGCATGTGGGGGCCCATGTCGTCGGCCTCCTGCTGGTAGCGGATGGCCATCGGGCCGTCGTGCTCCAGGCTCAGCCGGATCAGCCGCCTGAGATCCCGCACGTCCCGGGGCGAGCACACCACCATGCCGGGCATGGACCGGAGGAACGCCATGTCGAACGCGCCCTGATGGGTGACGCCGTCCGCCCCCACGAGGCCCGCCCGGTCGATCAAAAGCGTCACCGGCAGCTTCTGCAGGCACACGTCCATCAGCACCTGATCGTAGGCGCGCTGCAGGAACGTGGAGTAGATGCCCACGTAGGGCCGCATGCCGCTGACCGCCAGGCCCGCCGCCATCGTGATGGCGTGCTCCTCGGCGATGCCCACGTCGAAGAAGCGATCCGGGTGGCGCTCCTTGAAGATCGAAAGCCCGGTGCCGCCCGGCATCGCGGCGGTGATGGCGACGATGCGGATGTCGCTGTCGGCTAGCGCGGAGAGTTCCGCCGCCATCGCCTGGCCGTTTTTCAGGCCCGCCTTCCGGACGATCTGGCCGTTCTGCACGTCAAACGGCGGCACGCCGTGGAACACGTCCGGCGAGTCCTCCGCCGGTTCGTAGCCGCTGCCCTTCTTGGTGACCACGTGCACCAGCACCGGCCGCCCCGCCTGCTTCGCCCTGCGCAGCACCCGGATCAGCCGCTTCAAGTCGTGTCCGTCGATCGGCCCCTGGTATTCAAAGCCCAAGGCGCTAAAGAACTTGTCGTCGATGACCAGCGACTTCAGCGAGTCCCGCACCCGCTCCATGCTGTGGAGCAGCGGCTTGCCCACGTGAGGCAATTTATCGAGGCCGACGCTGATCCCATGCTTCAACGACCGGTAGGGGCTGGACTGGCGCAGCGCCGTCAAATGGCCCGACAGCGCGCCCACGTTCTTCGAAATGGACATCTCGTTGTCGTTCAAGACCACCACCATAGCGGTCTTGGACTCGCCCGCGTCGTTCAGCGCCTCGTAGCACATGCCGCCGGTCAGCGCGCCGTCGCCCACCACCGCCACCACCTGGTGCTTCGCGCCCATCAGGTCCCGGGCGCGGGCCATGCCCAGCGCGGCGGAGAGGGATGTGGACGCATGGCCGGTGGTGAAGGCGTCGTAGGGGCTCTCCTCGATGCGGGGAAAGCCCGTGATGCCGCCGGCCTTCCTCAACGTGTCGAAGCGCGGGCCGCGCCCGGTCAGCAGCTTGTGGGCGTAGGCCTGATGCCCCACGTCGAACACGATCTTGTCCGCCGGGCAGTCATAGACCACGTGCAGCGCGATGGTGAGTTCCACCACGCCCAGGTTGCTGGACAGGTGCCCGCCGTTTACCGACACGGTTGTGAGCAGCTTTTCCCGGATCTCCGCCGCCAGCTGCTCGAGCTCCGGCAGCTTCATCTTTTTCAGCTGATCCGGCGATTGAATGGACTCTAACATTCCTCTTCTCCTGAATCTGTCACATGATGATGACCGCGATCAGTACGCCCAAGAGCGCCCCGATCAACACCTCAAACGGCGAATGGCCGAGCAGCTCCTTCAGCGTCTCATGGGTCAGACCCATGCCGCCCTCGGTCAGTTCCTTGACGATCTTGTTGATCAGCGCGGCCTGCTTGCCCGCCGCCCGCCTCACGCCCGCGGCGTCGGTCATGACGACGGAAGCCAGCACGAACGCGATCGCGAACTCCGGGCTGTAAAACCCCCTGGACATGCCCACCGCCGTCGCCAGCGCGCATACCACCGCCGCGTGAGAACTGGGCATGCCGCCCAGGCCGAAGAAACGGCCCAAGTCCCAGCGCTTTTCCAAAAAGTAGAAGAACAGCACCTTCAGCGCCTGCGCGACGAACCACGCAGCCAGACAGGTCATCAGCGCGCGGTTGGCGACCAGTTCGTAAAAGAGCATCTTCACCCGGCCTTTCGGGATAGACTGTCGGCGGACCCGCGCGTTCCTTCAAAGCGTTTCCGGCGACCCGTGCGCTTCTCCGGGCTTCATTCATTCCCACCGACCGGTGCGCCCTTTCGGGCTTCATTCATTCCCACCGATCGGTGCGCCCTTTCGGGCTTCATTCATTCCATCGGCCCGCGCGCCCTTTCGGGCTTCATTCATTCCCACCGACTTGTCGGTGGGAATGCGTTTCCATAACCAGTGCGCACACTGGTGGAGGAAACATCTCCTTCAGTCAGCGGGCCGCCCGGAAACGCCGCAGCGTTTCAGGCCCGCGCAGGCCTTCCCCCTCGATGAAAAGACGCCGCAGCGGATTTTCATCGACTTTCGTCAGCGGGCCGCCCGGAAAATCCGCAGATTTTCAGGCCCGCGCAGTTCTCCCCTCCGCGCTCAAAAGACGCGAAGCGGATTTTGAGCGCTCCGTCAGGATTTTCTATGCGTCATCTCGCAGAGCAGGTCCTGAAAGAACGCCGCCCGGTCGCCAAACGGCGTGAGCGCGTCCATGCCGCCCTGCTGCAGTTCGATGATCAGCGCGCGGGTGCCGCCGGTGCCGTAGACGCTGACGCAGGTGAGCTTGCCCGCATCCCGGTCCTTGCCGGTGGACTTGCCCAGCGAGCGCTCCTCGCCCTCCTCGTCGAGCAGGTCGTCCACCGCCTGGAACATCATGCCGAAGTTCGACGCGTAGTGGGAGAGCGCACGGGTCTCCTCCTCCGTCGCCCCGCTGAGCGCGCAGGCAGCCCGGAGCGCGCCCCGAAACATCGAGCCGGTCTTGTGCAGGTGGATGTACTTGAGCATCGCCGGTTCCGGGTCCACCGCGCCGTGCTCGCAGGAAAGGTCCATGCTCTGCCCGGCGATCATGCCCTGGACGCCCGCGCCCCTGGCGATCTCCCAGGCCGCCTTCGCCCGCTGCTGGGTGCGGGAAGGCTCCTTCAGCGCGTGGGCCATCATCGTCTCGTAGGCCTGGTTCAGCAACGCGTCGCCCGCCAGAATCGCCTGGCCAACGCCGAACACCATGTGGTTGGTGGGCCGGCCTCTTCGCAGGCAGTCGTCGTCCATGCCGGGCAGGTCGTCGTGGATCAGCGAATAGGCGTGGATCATCTCGATCGCCGCGGCGTAGGGCATCGCCTCGTCCCGATCCCCGCCCAGCATATCCACCGCCGCCAGCAGCATCGCGGGCCTCAAACGCTTCCCGCCCGCCAGCACGCTGTAGCGCATCGCCTGCCTGAGCAGCGGCGGCGCCTCGTGCCCGTCCACCGACCAGGGCTTTTCCTCCAGCGCGCGCTCCAGCGCTGCCTCCGCCAGGCGCGCGTATTCCTCCAGCGTCATTGGGCACCCTCCGCCTCAAACGGCACTTCGCCCTCGTCCGTCAGCGCGCGGATGCGCGCCTCGCCGTCGTTCAGCAGCGCCTCCAGCGCCTTGACCAATTGTAAACCCTGTTCGTAAGCTTTGAAGCACTCGTCCAGCGGCAGCGCGCCCCCTTCCAGAGATTTTACGATCTCCTCCAGGCGCGCCATGCCCTCCTCGAAATTGACTTCACGTTCCATGACACATCTCCCCCCGGCGCACGCGGGACACCACCGCGTCCAGCGCGCCGCCCGAAAGCGTTATCGCGACCTCTTGCCCGGGCTCGACGCCCTGAACGGAGGTCAAAATTTTTCCGCTGGATTCCACCAGCGCGTAGCCGCGGGACAATACTCCCTCCGGATTGAGCCCGGAGAGCGCCCGCGAGAGCACCTGCAGACGGTTGCCCGCGGCGCCTGTCCTGCGCTCCAGCACCACGGCCATGCGGGCTTCGAATCCCTTCAGCGCCTCGCGCCGGGGCCGTATCAGGATCGCCTCCGGCCACCGGAAGGCCAATTCCAGCCGCCTCAGCCGCTCCCGCTGAATCGCCAGCCGCCCGGAGAGCGCCCGGCTCATCCGATGCTTTTGACGGGAAAGAGCTTCCAAAAGTTCTTGCCGCACCGGAGCAGCCATCTCCGCCGCCATCGACGGCGTGGCCGCCCGGGCGTCGGCGACGAAATCGGCGATGGTGAAGTCGGTCTCGTGCCCCACGCAGGAGATGACCGGGATTTTGGATTTTGCGATCGCCCGCGCGACGGCCTCCTCGTTGAAGGCCCACAAATCCTCGATGGAGCCGCCGCCCCGGCCGCACAGGATCACGTCCACCCCGCCGCGGCGGTTCAGCGCGGCGAGCGAGCGCGCGATGTCCTCCGCCGCGCCTTCGCCCTGCACTTGGCAGGGGGCGATCAGGATGTCCACCGCCGGGTTCCGGCGGTGCAGGATCCGGATCATGTCCCGGATGGCCGCGCCGGTGGGCGAAGTGACGATCCCCACCCGCCGGGGTAAAAGCGGCAGCGGCTTTTTGAGCGACGCGTCGAACAGCCCCTCGTCCGAGAGCTTTTTCTTCAGCGCCTCGAACTTCAGGTACAGCGCGCCCGCGCCCTCCCGCCGGATCGACTGGCAGTAGATCTGGTAGGCGCCGGTGGCCGCGTACAGCGACGCCGAGCCCTCGATCACCACCATCTGCCCGTCGGATGGCTCAAAGTCCAGCGAAAGCGCGTTCTGCCGGAACATCACGCACTGCACGCGCGCCGCCTCATCCTTGATCGCAAAGTACAGGTGACCGCTGTAGTGGCGCTTGAAGCCGGTGATCTCGCCGCGGACGCGGAGCGACCGGAGGAGCGGGTCGCCCGCCAGCAGCCGCCGGGCGTACTCGTTCAGCTGGCTGACCGACAGCGTCCAATCAGTCTGCATGACGGGACGCCGCCTCGATGGTATTTTCCAGCAGCATCGCGATGGTCATCGGCCCGACGCCGCCCGGCACCGGGGTGATCCAGCCCGCGACCTCCTTCGCCGAATCGAAGTCCACGTCGCCGGCCAGCTTGCCGTCCGGCATGCGGTTGATACCCACGTCGATGACCGCCGCGCCGGGCTTAATCATGTCGGCCGTGATGAAGCGCGGCTTGCCGATGGCCGCCACCAGCACGTCGGCCCGGCGGGTGACTTCCGCGAGGTTCTTCGTCCTCGAATGGCATACGGTGACGGTCGCGTTCTCCCGGAGCAATAATAGCGCCATCGGCTTTCCGACCATCACGCTGCGGCCCACCACCACCGCCTCCGCGCCCGAAAGCTTCACGCCCGCGCGGTGCAAAAGCTCGATGCAGCCCCGGGGCGTGCAGGGCAGCGCCGCCGGAGCGCCGCTCATCAAAAATCCCTGCGTCATCGGGTGCAGCCCGTCCACATCCTTCTCCGGGGCGATGGCGCGGATGATCTCCGCCTCGTTCAGGTGCTTGGGAAGCGGCAGCTGCACCAAGAGGCCGTGGACGCTGTCGTCCTCATTGACCTTCCGGATTTCAGAAAGCAGCGCTTCCCGCGTGGTTTCGGCGCTCATCCGGATCACGCGCCCCGCCATCCCGGCCTCCTGGCAGGCGCGCTCCTTGTTGCGCACGTACACCTGGGAGCCCGGGTCGTCGCCCACCAGGATCACCGTCAGCGACGGGACGACGCCCTGTTCCTTGAGCCGGGCCACCCGCTCCTTCAATTCCTGCCGGATCGCGATGGAGATGCCCTTTCCGTCGATGATCTTCGCGCTCACGCACACCCCTCCTTCAGCCTGTCGCAGCCGATCAGCGCGACGCCCGCGGCGTTGTCGCCGGAGAGCTCAGGCCTTGCCCAGTATATTTGGATTTTTTCGTTGAGCCTGCGAACCCGCTTTGGCAGCAGCGCGCGCAAAGCCGCCGACGACGCGACGCCCCCGGCCAGCAGCACATCCATAAGGCCCGTCTCGCTGGCTGCCTGGGAGATCAGCCGGGCCAGCGTCCGTGCGATCAGCGAATAGACCTCGGCCGCCAGGTTTCCCCCGGACGAACCGGCTTCAATCCAGCGCATCAATTGCGCTTCCGCGCCGGAAAAACTGCACTGCAGCCGGCTGACGCTGACCGGCAGCGCGGAGCGGGCCTCGCCCTGAGCCGCCAGCTTTTCCAGGTGCGGCCCCGCGGGAAACGGGAGCCCCAGCGCGACGCCCACCCGGTCCACCAACTGCCCGGCGCTGATATCCGCCGTGCCGCCCAAGAGCTCGACGGCCAGCCCCTCGCCCACCCGCAGGATCTCGGTGGTGCCGCCCGACAGGTGGACGGCGATAAAATTGGATTTCAGCGGAACGCCCACCAGCGCCGCGCGCAGGTGGCCCTGCTGGTGGGTGGTCTGAACCAGCGGGACGCGCAGCGCCGCCGCAACCGAACCCGCCAGCGACGCGCCCGCCGTGAACACCGGCATGTAGGAATCCTCGTTTGGCCTGGGCTTCACGCTGACCGCCACCGCGCCGATGGGTTCCATCGCGCCCGCCATCAGGTGCTCCATCAGCGCCGGCAGCTGTTTTACGTGCTGGAACAGCGCCTCCGACTGCCGGAGGCCCCTTTCCCCCGCCGGAACGTCGAGCAGCCTTCCCGCCTCGGCCACGATCTCCCCGCCGTCCGCCAGCGCCAGGCTGGTGCGGTAGCAGCTGGTGTCGACGCCCAGAACCATCAGGCGTCCTCCGCGCGGGCCATCGCGCCCAGGAGGCCGTTGACGAAGGAGGAGGCCTTGTCGGTGGAGTACCTCTCGGAGAGCTGCACCGCCTCCTGGATCACCGCGCCGCCCGGTTCCTTGCCCTCGCCCAGTTCGTACGCCGCGATGCGCAGGATCGCCAAATCCACCCGGGACAGCCTGTCCAGCTTCCAGCCGCGGGAAAAGCGCTCGATCTTCTCGTCCAGCGCGTTCACGTGGTCCCGGACGCCCTCGAAAAGCTCAAGCATGTATCCGGTCTCGTCCTCGCCGGGCTGGATTTCGAGCAGTTCCCGGCAGGTGTCCTCGCCGCCGTCCCCGCCCATCTCCCACTCGTAGATCAGCTTCATCGCGGCGGCGCGGGCTTGGGTTCTGTTCATCTTTCGCGCTCCTTCAGTTGATAAAAAACCGGAAAAAACCGGAAAAAACGCCACGATTCATTCCGTCGCGGCGTTCGGGCTGCTTTCAATCGCTCCCGGCGACCCGCGCGCCGGGAGCGCAGTTTCCGACACCAGTGCGAACATTGGTGCCGGAAACATTTCCTTCAGTCAGCGAGCCGCTTAGGATCCCGCAGGTGTTGGCTCGCGCAGCTTTCTTTCCCGCGTCCAAAAGACGCGGAGCGGATTTTGGACGCCACCGTCAGTCCCACGGGAATTTGATGCGCCCCAGGAAGTCGTAAAAACTCTGGGGCAGATGCCGAGCGCCCGACAGCCACCAGCCCAGCGCGGCCAGCCCCACGATGAGCACCGCTTTCCAAAAGCCGATGGTCAGGATGAGGATGGCGGCAATCAAACCCATGAAGCCGCCCAGCAGGCCCTTGATCGTCTCCTTGTTCATCCTTCGCCCTCCCGTAACGCTACCAGACGTCCTTCTCGTTCACTTCGCCGCTCTCCGGCTGTTCCGGCTGCTGTGCCTGTTCGGGCTGTTCCGGTTGTTCCGTCTGTTCAGGCTGCTCCGGCTGCCCCGCGGCGTCCTCCGGGATGTCTACCGGCGCTTCCGGCTGAGGTTCCGGCTCGGGCTCGGCTTCCGGTTCCGGCGAGAGCTGCTGCTCCAATACCGGCAGCGGCGACTCCTTCAGCGCCTTCGCGGGCTCGGGCTTGTTCAGGTGCAGCGGCGGCTGCGGCGTGACCTCGATGATCTTGGAGACCATGATGGTCACTTCGCGGACGGCGATGCCGGAGAACTCCTCGATGAAGTTCTTGATGGAGCGCTGCATCATCATCGTGACGTTGGGAATGTGCACATCGGACGCCAGCGTCATGTCGATGGAAACCGAAATTGAATCCTCGTGGTTGATGATGGAGGTCTTGACGTCCACGACGCCCTCGTCATGGGCGATGGCCTGCTTGACCAGCGTATCCATCGCCGCCACCGAGATGCGCACCGAACCGTCCTCCGTGTGCTGCACGGAGACGCTGGAGCGGTCGATCCTCGGCTCCCGCTTAAAGGCCAGCGCGAGCAGCTTCAGCCCCCAGAGCAGCACGATCAGCGCGATGACGCCCACCAGCAGCACCGCCAGCACGCCGTGGTTGTACATCGTCAGCGTGTAGTCGCCCAGCCGGATCTGCAGCTGATTGCCGGCGTAGGCGACCACGCCCAGCGCCGCGGCAACAAGCACGCCCAATAGACCGGTCAGGGCCAATAGCAGGCGTTCAAAGAAATTCATCTTCATGGCCATTCTCCCTTCGCTCTACAGTTCAGGTCGACGCGCCCTCGTCCTGCGCTGGCTGGTCCGCCTCCGGCTCCGGCTCAGTCTCCGCCTCTTCGCTCTCCGAGCGCTCCTGGTCCTCCAGCAGCTGCCGCTGCTGCATCTCGATCTCCGCGGCCGCGCGGTGCTCGCGCTCGAAGCTCATGCCCTGCACGTGCACGTCGACGGAGCGGACGGTCAGCCCGCTCATGGTTTCGATGGCTTTTTTGACGTTCTCCTGGATGCCGGAGGCCACCTCCGGAATGGGGGAGCCGAATTCGACCACGATGGTGATGGCGACGGTGACGCCGCCGTCCGCCACCTCCACCTTGACGCCCTTGGTGAGGTTCTTGGTGGACTGGCCCCTGCGGGTCAGTATGTCGGCCAGCCCGGTGGAACCGCCGCCCATCGAGGCCACGCCTTCGACCTCGGTGGCCGCGAGCCCCGCGATGGTGGCGATGACGTCGGTGGCAAAGCTGACCGAGCCATGCTCGCCGGATTCCAACTGCACATTGGTCGGCAGATTTTCGCTCATGACAAAGAGGCACCTCCTTTGGGTGTGCCCTTATTATAACAGATTTCCGCGATCTTAGCAAACGCTGCTCAAGATTTAATGGCTTGGACAAAATGGCTCCTCAACCGGTATTGTCTTCGCCCGCGACTGGGAGAATCCTGACGTTTTCCGAAGGCTGACCGGTCTCGCGGACGGCGAGGGACAGGATCTTCGCGGCGTCGGATGGGGTCAGCGCTTTTGTGCGCACCAGCACATTGACGCTGCCTTGGTGCACCGTGACCAGCGGGTCATAAAACCCTTGCGCCCGGAGCACGCCCTCCACGGTCGTCTCCTGCTCCATCCAAGCGGTCAAGCGCGTCAATTGCCCGCGGGCGGCGTCCCGGAGCTTCTGCCCGGCGGAGGCGTCCGCGATCAGCGCGTTCAATTGCTGAATTTCGACTTCCCGGACGCGCCCCCGCTCGCCGCGGAAACGGGTGATGGCGTCCATAGGCTCGTACACCCGGGATGAGACGGGCGATGCGCCGCCCGCCC
>Ga0268263_1000558_pt1 | contig 53017 bp, 43 predicted proteins | sample Biomet5_FD_190358 | JGI IMG/M metagenome (GOLD analysis project Ga0268263, IMG submission 190358) | Microbial communities from bioreactor (seeded with sewage sludge) at LBNL, California, USA - Biofuel metagenome 5 (SPAdes) (version 4) | ecosystem: Engineered > Bioreactor > Anaerobic >... | reverse complement strand
CGCGAGCGCCCAAGCCAGGGAAAGGTTGTCCGTCACTCGGCAATCCTCACAGACCGCGACGGAACGCGGGGGTGAGTACCGGAGCGTCCCACAGAGCGGTCAGCTCGTCGTCCAGAGCCAGTACGGTCACCGAGCAGCCCTGCATCTCCAAGCTGGTGATGTAGTTGCCGACCAGGGAACGGGTGACCTTCAGGCCGGCGGCCTCGAGGCGGGCGCGAGCGTGGTTGTACACGATGTACAGCTCGGCCTCGGGGGTGCCACCCATGCCGTTGACGAACAGCAGCACCTCGGTGCCGGCAGCCGGCTTCAGGTCGGCCAGGATCGGATCGACCAGTTGGTCGGTGATCGAGTCGGCCGGGGCCATCGGGATGCGGTGACGTCCGGGCTCGCCGTGGATGCCGATGCCGATCTCGATCTCGTCATCGCTGAGGTCGAAGGACGGCTTGCCGGCGTGCGGGACGGTGCAGGCGGAGAGCGCGACACCCATCGAACGCACGTGGGCGTTCACCTTCTCGGCCACGGCCAGGACGGCGTCCAGGTCGTCGCCGCGCTCGGCGGCCGCACCGGCGATCTTCTCGACCAGGACGGTTCCGGCGACGCCGCGGCGTCCGGCGGTCCAAGTGGAGTCCTCGACGGCCACATCGTCATTGACGACGATGGCCTTGACGGTGATGCCCTCCATATCGGCCATTTCAGCTGCGGTCTCGAAGTTGAGGACGTCGCCGGTGTAGTTCTTCACGATGTGCAGGACGCCCGCGCCGCCGTCGACGGCCTTGGTGGCCTCGAAGATCGGATCGGGGGTCGGGGAGGTGAACACGGCGCCGGGAACGGCGGCGTCCAGCATTCCCTTGCCCACATAGCCAGCGTGCAGCGGCTCGTGGCCAGAGCCACCACCCGACACCAGGCCGACCTTGCCCTTGATCGGGGCATCGGCGCGAACGACGTAGTCAGGATCGAAATGCACGGTGACCAGATCGGCATGTGCTGCCTGGAAACCGGACAGGGTTTCGGCGACCACATTCGCGGGGTCGTTGATCAATTTCTTCACAGGTGCTCTCCTTTGAGACGTTGCGGGTGGGCTGGTTCCACTCTGCCCGGTTCGAGGGGTGCCCGAAAGGAGTGTCGCTCGCACCTTCGTTCACCGACGTCCGAATTGGCTGAACGACTGTTCGCTGAGCCTCAGCATTGCTACCAACTGCGTCGTCAGCCTCGTGCCCCGCAGAAAAGGGGACTGTCCCCTTTTCTGCGGCGTCGTCCGGGGCGGAGGTGCCCGGGCGGGTCAGCGGGCGAAGGCCTCCAGGCGACGTACGACCAGCTCGGGCTGGATCAGCAGCTGCTGAGCCGACTCTCCGGCGACGGCGGCCAGGGCCAGGTCTACCGCGAGCCGGGCCGCCTTTTCCACAGGCTGGGCCACGCTGGACAGCCCCATCGCCCGAGCCACCGGAGTGTCGTCGAAGCCGACGATCGGGGCGTGCCCATCGCGGTGCCCGAAGACCGACAGAGCACCCATCGCCATCGCATCGCTGCCACAGACCACGGCGGTGACCCCGCGCTCCTGGAGGACGGACGCGGCCGCCGCCCCCGCCTTCGGACTGTCGGTCGAGGTGAGCTCCTCTTCGGCCGGAACGGTCGGGAGGCATGCGGCGATCGCCTCTCGGCAGCCGAGCCGCCGGTCTTCGCTGGCTCCGCCCACGCGGGGACCGAGGTAGCCGATCCGGTGATGCCCGGCGCGCACGAGGTGTTCCACGGCGGCGCGGACGCCCGCGCGTCCGTCCACATCGACCCAGGAGTGCGCCGCATCGGGCCGTTCCCACTGCCGGCCGAATGCGGAGAACGGCAGCCCGGCGTCGGACAAGGCACTCGGCCGCGGGTCGAGGGGGTAGGTGTCGGAGATGATCGCCGCGTCGATCTGCGCTTCCTCATGCAGCTCGACCAGGGTGTTGGCCTCGCCGCGCATGTCGTCAGCGCAAAACAGGGCGATCCGATAGCCATGGGCTTGCGCAGCCTCGGTGACCGCGTGGGTGAACCTGTCCATCAACGCACCTTCGATGCCGTCGCCGGCCGGGTAGAGCCGCAGCGCCAGCATCATCGACCGCTTCGTCCGCAGTGCGCGGGCGGCGGCGGACGGGCGGTAGCCGCTGGCCTCGATCGCGGCCAGTACCCGGGTGCGGGTTTCCTCGCTGACGACCGACGGATTGTTCAGGACGTTCGAGATCGTCTGCCGGGACAATCCGAGTTGTTCACCCAGCGATGCCAGCGTCGCCCGCTTGCCAGATTTGGTCTTGCCCATCAGTGACCTCCGATGGATGATTGTGCTTTAATTTGATCGATCAAACCAGCTGAACCCTCCCACATCTCACATTGGCGTCGATGCGGGTGCGCTGCGGTTTGATCGATCAAATCGATCATCCGGGCGGACCGGCTGACCAGCAGGGGGTTTGGTGGCGACAGGCGCGCGGAGTGGCGCGAGGGCCGAGGATCGGCTCGATCGTGCTCGTTTTCCTGTGCTCGAGTGGGGCTTGGGCGAACTCCGCTACGAGACCACAGCTCTCGGCCAGCGCGAGACGATCTTCGCGGTCGGCAACGGCTATCTGGGGCTGCGTGGCGAAGACGAAGAGGCGACGGCGATCGAGGCACCCGGCTGCTTCGTCAACGGCTTCCACGAAACCTGGCCGATCAAGCACGCCGAAGAGGCCTACGGCTTCGCCCATACCGGTCAGACGATCATCAACGTCCCTGACGCCACGCTCGTCCGGCTCAGCGTGGACGGGGAGCTGCTCGACCCGGCCGCAGCCCTCAGCTATCGGCGGCTGCTCGACTTCCGCACCGGGGTGCTCCGCCGTGAGTTGAGCTGGCGGACCTCCACCGGCAAGAGCATTCAGCTGAGCTCGTCCCGGATGGCCAGCTTCACTCGGCGTCATCTGGCCCAGGTGGTCTATGAGGTCGAGGTCGATGCGGACGCAGAGATCCTGCTCACCTCGGAGCTCAGCGACTGGGCCGACAGCATGTCGGCAGTCTCCGAAGGCGCCGGCTTCGATCCACGACGGGCGGCCGGCTTCGGCCATCGCGTGCTCGTCACCGAACTCGTCGAGGAGGCCGGCGAACGCTGGCTGCTCGGCTGGCGAGCCGCCAACTCCGGCCTCGGGCTAGCAGTTGGCGTCGCCCACCAGTTCAGCTCGTCCACTCCGGCAGAGGTGCGCGGTGCGGTGAGCGCCTACCACGCGATCCGGAGTTGGCGGGTCTCGGCCGCCCAGGGTGAGCGGATCCGGCTGGTGAAGTGGCTGAGCTACCACGACGGCCAGGCCGGTGCCCCGGTCACCGGCCTGGCCGCACTGGCCTCGCTCGACCTCGACCAGGCCCAGCAGGCGGGCCCGGACGTCCTGATCGCCGAGCAAGCCGACTGGCTGGCCGGCTACTGGGCCGACGCCGACGTCGAACTGCCCGGCCAACCCGCCTTGCAGCAGGCCGTCCGCTGGTGTCTGTTCCAGCTCGCCCAGGCGGCCGGACGAGCGGACGGACGCGGCATCGCCGCCAAGGGCGTCACCGGCTCCGGCTACGAGGGTCACTATTTCTGGGATACCGAGATCTACCTGGTCCCCTTTCTTGCGCATACCAACCCAGAGCTGGCTCGCCACGCGCTGCGGTTCCGGATCGGGCTGCTGGAGTCAGCGCGCCGCCGGGCTCGGGAGGTTGCGCAGCGGGGTGCCTTGTTCCCGTGGCGGACGATCAATGGCGAAGAGGCCAGTGCCTACTACGCCGCCGGCACGGCGCAGTACCACATCAACGCCGACATCGCCGATGCCTTCGGCCGCTACGCGGCGATCAACGACGACCCCGACTTCTTGATCACCGAGGCTTTCGAGGTCCTCGTCGAGACCGCCCGGCTGTGGACCGACCTCGGCTTCTTCCGTGAAGGCGGCTTCCACCTGCATGCGGTGACCGGGCCGGACGAATACAGCGCCGTCGTCGACAACAACCTCTACACCAACGTGATGGCGCGGCGGCACCTGCGGCTGGCCGCCACGACCGCCGAGCGGTTCCGGACGTCCGAACCGCAGGAGTGGGCGCGGGTATCGGCCGAACTCGACCTGGAGGACGCCGAGGTGTCGAGCTGGCTGGCGGCCGCGGACGCGATGGTGCTGCCGTATCACGAGGGCTTCGCCGTCTATGCCCAGGATGAGGACTTCCTGACTCATGCGGTGTGGGATCTGGCGAACACCCCGGACGACCAGCATCCGCTGCTGCTGAACTACCACCCGCTGGTGATCTACCGGCATCAGGTGGTCAAGCAGGCCGATGCCGTGTTGGCCGCCTTCCTCGCCGCCGACGATTTCTCCCTGGATGAGCGTCGGGCCATCTTCGAGTACTACGACCCGATCACGACCGGCGACTCGACGCTGTCCGCGGTCATCCAGTCGATCGTGGCTGCCGAGATCGGCTACCAGGATTGGGCGCTGGAGCTGTTCGCCGAAGGCAGCTTCGTCGACCTGGCCGATCTGCATCACAACACTCGCGACGGCGTCCATATCGCCTCGGCCGGCGGCGTCTGGAACGCGCTGGTCTACGGCTTCGGCGGCCTGCGTGACCACGGCGGACGGATCAGCATCGATCCGCGGTTGCCGAAGAGCTGGCCGGCTCTGCGGTTCGGGTTCCGGCTGGCCGGCTCGCGAGTGCGGGCCGAGCTGACCGCGTCCGAGCTCGTGCTGCGGCTCGTTCAGGGTCCTGGCGGGGAGCTGAGCGTCTGCGGACGTCCGTACACCCTGACCGACGAGTTGCGGATCCACCTCGACGACCAGGGTCCCGAACTGCCGACCATCACCGGCCGCCTTCCACTGATTTACGGCCGTCCGGCCACCCCCGAACAGATCAGCCTGCACCTGCCACTGCCCTCATTCACCCAGGGAGACCTCAGATGAATCCGACGACGACTGTCCGCGCTGCCCTGAGCTGGTTGGCGATCGCCGGACCATTGCCGTGGCACCGGTTCCAGCTGGGGACGGCGCTCGGGCTGCGTTCGGTCTTCCTGCTGACCGGACCCGGTGATCGCGGCGGACGGGCACCGCTGCTGCGCACCGACGATCAGCAGCGCACCTGGGCCTACGCCTTCAGCCAATCCGGACGCCCCGAGCGTGCCGGCTGGCTGGCTGAGTTGCGGGCCACCCGGCTGCGCTCCCAGCTCGGCGTCGACCTGCTCGCCTGGGCCGAACGCTGTGGGGTCGGCGTGGTCCTGGACGAGGGGACCCCGCTGCGCTTCGCGATTCCGGCCGAGCAGATCCAGGCCTACCGAGTGGCCGCGGAGTACACCGGCATCGCCGCAGCACGCGGCCTGGCCGGGGCCGACGCGCTGCCGCGTTCGGCCTAGCAAGGACGATTCCGACCGGCCAGAAGGCGGCTCTGTTCGACCGAGAGCCGCTCGGGTAGCCTCAGCGCTACCGACGGACACTCCACGAGATCTCGCGGGAGGCAGGATGGGCGCAATGGAGCGGCCCTGGGTGGTGCGCGAGACCTGTTTCGACGTGTCCGGGCAGCATCACAGCGAGACGGTCTTCACCATCGGCAACGGCCAGCACTGCCTGCGCGGCGGCTTCGAGGAGGGCTTCCCCGGTGAACGGACGGCCGCCTTCGGCCACCGGATCTGGGATCAGGTGCCGACCTTCGGTGAGGAACTGGCCGCGCTGCCGCGCTGGTGGGGCGTCCAGCTGTGGGCAGGGGACAGCCCCGTCCGGCTCGACACCGGAGACTGCGACGACTATCAGCGCAGCCTCGATCTGCGCACGGGGGTGCTGTCCCGCAGCTATCGCTGGCACGGGCCGGAGCGCGCCGATCTGGCCCTGAGCTGGCAGCGGTTCATCGTGGCCGGCCAGCCGGGTCTGGCTCTGGTCCGGTTGGACGTGCAGGCGCTGGCTCCGTCGCAGTTGCGGCTGCGAGCCGGGCTGTCGGCCGCGATCGACAATGCCGGCCTGATCCACTGGGACGTCACCGGTCAGCAGGTCGCCGCCGAGCGGGCCGAGCTGTCCACCCGCACCTGCGGCAGCGGGATCGACCTGGCCGTGGTGACCGAGGTGCGATGTCTTGGTCCGTCCGGGCCATTGGCCGCGGCGGGTGTGGACGATCCAGGCGAGCCGAGCCTGGAGTACCGGGTGACGCTGGCGGCCGGCGAGCGGCTGCAGTTGGTCAAGTATGTGGCGTTGGTGTCGGACTTCGAGGCGTCCGTGCCGCTGTCGGCGGCCCGGGAACTGGCCGGCGAGGCCGTCCGCCGCGGCTGGGACCGGCTGCGCGCCGCCAACGATGCGGCCTGGGAAGCGATCTGGGCGGCCTGCGACATCGAGATCGACGGCGATCCGGAGGCTCAGCTCGCGATCCGGTTCGCGCTGTTCCAGCTGAACATCGCCGCACCCCGGTTCACCGACCGGGCCAGCATCGGCGCCAAGACGCTGAGCGGGCTGGGCTATCGGCATCACGTTTTCTGGGACACCGAGATCTTCATGCTGCCGATGTTCAGCTTCACCCAGCCCGAGCTGGCCGCGAGCATGCTGCGTTACCGCTGGCACGGGCTGGACGGAGCCCGTCGCAAGGCCGCCGAGGCCGGACGTCGAGGCGCCCAGTTCCCCTGGGAGGCCGCTTCCACCGGCGACGAGGTCACCCCTCGCTGGGTGTCAGACCCCGATCGCCCCGGGCATCAGGTTCCGGTGCTCAGCGGCGATCGCGAACTGCACGTCACCGCCGATGTCGGCTATGCCGTCTGGCAGTACTGGCAGGCCACCAACGACCAGCAGTTCCTGCTCGACTATGGGGCCGAGCTGATTCTCTGTGGCGCTCAGTTCTGGGCATCGGCTGCTGTCGCCGAGCCGGACGGGCATTACCACCTGCGGGGCGTGATCGGACCGGACGAGTACCACGAAGTCGTCGATGACAACGCCTTCACCAACCAGCTCGCCGCCTGGCACCTGCACGCCGCCGGGGCTCTGGCCGCCTGGTTGGCCGAGCATCAGCCGCAGCACTGGGCGCGGCTCTCGGCCGAGCTGGGGCTGAATGCGTCCGAGTTGGCCTCTTGGCTGGAGGTGGCCTCGGGCCTGTACCTCCCCTGCGAGCCGGAGAGCGGCCTGATCGAGCAGTTCGCCGGCTACTTCGATCTGGACGAGTTGCCCGAGGAACTGCGTGCTCCGGGCCGGACGGTCTCCTGGCAGCGATTGCTCGGCTTCGAGGAGATCCAGCGGACCCGAGCCGTCAAGCAGCCGGACGTGGTGATGCTGGCCCACCTGCTACCGGAGCAGTTCAGCGCCGAGCAACTGCGAGCCAACCAGGACTTCTACGATTTGCGCACCGACCACGAGTACGGCTCCAGCCTCGGCCCGGCGATCAGCGCGGCGGTGGCCGCCCGGGCCGGTGAGATCGAGCTTGCCTACGTCCACTTCCTCCGGGCGGCGCGGACGGACCTGGCCGACGTCCGGGGTAATGCCGATGACGGCATCCACGGCGCGGCGGCCGGTGGCCTGTGGCAGGCCGTGGTGTTCGGCTTCGCGGGCTTCGAGCTGACCGCCGACGGCTGGCGGACGCGTCCCCGGCTTCCCCGGAAGTGGCGGCGGCTGGTGATCAACCTGACCGTGCGCGGACGGCAGGTGCGGATCGAGATCCCCCGACCGTGACTGCCGAACTCGGGTCGCCGGCGGAAATGCAGAAGCCGACGAACCAGGAGGTTCGCCGGCTTCGGTGGTCCCGAGGACCATTGGCGGTGGCGGAGGGATTTGAACCCTCGGAGGGTTGCCCCTCACGCGCTTTCGAGGCGCGCTCTTTCGGCCGCTCAGACACGCCACCGCGGGAGAGTCTAGCCAGCCAGGTGCCGCGTGATCCAATCGCTGCCACGGGTGCGCGCGAGCATCGTTCCTGGTCGGGTGGGCAGACCGGTCAGCGATGAAGATCGAAGAAGTCGCGCAGCAGTTGTGCGCTGGCATCGGCCTCGATCCCGCTGACCACCTCGACGCGATGGTTCAGGCGCGGGTCGCGAATCACGTCCCACAGCGACGACACCGCACCGGCCTTCTCGTCGAAGGCACCGAAGACCAGGCGTTCCACCCGAGCCGCGACGATGGCGCCGGCACACATCGTGCATGGTTCCAGGGTGACCACCAGGGTGCAGCCGTCGAGTCGCCAGCTGCCCAGAGCGTCCGCTGCCCGGCGCAGGGCGACCACCTCGGCATGAGCGGTCGGATCGCCGGTCAGTTCGCGCTCGTTGACGCCGGAGGCGATCACCTCACCGGAGGCGTCCACGATCACCGCGCCGACCGGGACGTCGCCATGCGTGGGTGCGTCCGCGGCGAGCTCGAGGGCCCGCACCATGGCGGGCTGCCAGCGGTTCACTCGAAGGTGGCCAGCGCCTTGGTGAACTCCGGACCGAACTTGATCCGGGTCGCGATCTGCTCGACCAGCGTGGCCGAATCCTCCTCGTAGTCCTCGGCGAGGGCTTCGAGCTCGAAGTCGTGCAGACCGACGTCGGCCAAGATGTCCAGGTCGCCGACCGGGAAGCCGTCGTCCTCGGAATCCTCATCGGGCAGCTCAACACTCAGGAAGTCGACGACATCCCTTGCCAGCGGCCAGTCGTTGGCCGCGACGATGTCGGAGCAGAGCACCTGGACGTGCTTGCCGCGCACCCGGACGATCACGAACACCTCAGAGGCGATCGAGACCAGACCCAGCGCACCGCCGTCACCGGGCATCCGGCGCAGCTGGGTGATCAGGGCCTCCAGGTCATTGGCCAGATCGAACTCCAGCGGCAGCGCGACCGCCTGGCCGTCTTCGCGGTACAGCGCGATCACCAGGTCGATGTCGTCCTCGGTGGCGTCATCGGGATAGTCGTCGTCATCCGCGTCTTCGGCGTCGTCCTCCCCGTCCTCGTCGAGGTCGTCCACGACCACCTCATCGAGTTCATCCAGCCCGGGACGGTCATCGCCACGGTTGGGCAGTTCGAACTCCAACTCGTCCGACATGCTCACCCCAGCCTCCTTCACCTTGGCCCTACGAGGACTTCCATGGTCGCAGATAACCGCAGCACTGGCACAGTCCGGGCATCGCAAATCCGTCCGGCCGGGTGTGGGAAGGTTGTCCCCGTGGAACTTCGTGTCATCGAACATCCGTTGGTTACGGCCAAGATCACCCTGCTGCGGGACGAGAACACCTCCAGCGCCACCTTCCGTCAGCTCGTCGAGGAGCTGGTCACCCTGCTCGCCTACGAGGCGACCCGCGAGGTCCGTGTCGAGCCCGTTCAGGTGAAGACCCCGATCACTGTCACCACCGGCGTCGAGCTCACCCGTCCGCGACCGCTGGTGGTGCCGATCCTGCGCGCCGGTCTGGGCATGCTGGAAGGCATGATGCGGCTGATGCCGACCGCGGAGGTCGGCTTCGTCGGCATGGTCCGCGACGAGGAGACGCTGCAGCCGTTCACCTACGCCGAGCGACTGCCGAAGGATCTGTCCGGACGGCAGTGCTACGTGCTCGACCCGATGCTGGCCACCGGCGGATCGCTGGGCGGCACCGTCCAGTTCCTGGTGGATCGCGGCGCTGACCACATCACCTGCATCTGCCTGATCGCCGCCCCGGAGGGTGTCGAGCGGATGCGCGAGCTGGTCGATCCGATCGGAGTGCCGTGCACCCTGGTCTGTGCGGCCCTGGACGAGCGGCTGAACGAGGTCGGCTACATCGTGCCGGGTCTGGGCGACGCCGGCGACCGGCTCTACGGATTGGCCCAGTAGGCCAATCTGTGAGGCTGCTACCGGCTCGGTAGAGAGTGAGCTCTCGGCAGCGGAGGTTCGGGACGATTCGCCCTGGCGAGGGCGATTCGCGCCACGACGCGCCAGCGAAAGCGCGCAGCGGGTGCAGATCGGACAGGACGGTGCTGAGCCGCCCGCGACCGGTGCCGGGCTGGGACGAAATGCACCACCTCGGTGGGGATGCCCGGTGTGTCCGGGCGGTTTGACGCATCGCGAGGGCAGATCGATCTCGTCATAGGGTTGGTGCATGGAGCTCTCCCAGATCTGGCCACCGTTCGGGCTGTGGATTGAGGCCGGTCCGCTGGTGCTGCGTCCGATCACCGACGAGGTGCTGCCGGCGCTGGTCGACCTGGCGCTGTCTGGAGTCCATGAGCCGGATCGGATGCCGTTCTACGTGCCGTGGACCGATGCGCCGCCCGACCGGCTGCCGGGCAACTATGTGCAGTTCCAGTGGGGGCGCCGGTCGTCCTGGTCACAGGAGGCATGGGGCCTGGAGTTCGCCGTCGAGTACGAGGGACGAATCGTCGGCACTCAAGGCATCTCCACCGAGAACTACCTGATCACCCGCACCGGTGAAACCGGTTCCTGGCTCGGCCGAGCGCACCACGGCCAGGGGATCGGCACCAAGATGCGGCAGGCGATCTGCGCCTTCGTCTTCGACTACCTGGACGCAGAGGAGATCACCTCGGCGGCCTTCGCCGACAACCCGGCGTCGAACGCGGTCAGCCGCAAGGTCGGCTACCAGCCCAACGGGCTGATGCGGAAGACCCGCAGGCCGGAGGAGTGGCATGGCTCTCAGCAGTGGCTGCTCACTCCGTCCAGGTTCGTCCGGGGCGAGCCGATTCGGGTGGCCGGTGCGCAGGCGTTCCGGGAGTTCATCGGCCTGGAGAGCCGAGTCGGCTGAGGCTCAGACCTCGCGGGCCAGACCGTCCACGCGTTCGGCTCCGGGCAGGTTCAGCAGCGACGATCCGGGCACGATCAGCTTGGCGGCCCGGATGCCAGCGCCGATGCACACCGACGGTGAGTCGGTCACCGCGGCGTCCAGCCAGATCGGCCAGCTTTCGGGCAGCCCGACCGGAGTGATCCCGCCGTATTCCATGCCCGACTCGGCGACCGCGACCTCCATTGGGGCGAAGGACGCCTTGCGGACGTCCAGGCGCTTGCGGACCAGGCCGTTCACGTCGACTCGGCGATGCGCCAGGGTCAGACAGCAGGCCCGGCGTTCGGTGCCGTCCCGTCGGCCGGAGACCAACACGGCGTTACCCATGACGTCCATCGGAAGGTCGTAGACCGCGCACAGCGTCTCGGTGTCGGAATGAGCCGGGTCGATCTCGAAGACCAAGGCATCAGGGACGTAGTCACGAACCGCGGCGATCACCGCCGGCGGCAGCAGGTCGGCACGGTCGAGGGCGGGCTGGGGCTTCAGGCGGGCGAACACGTCGGCCAGCCTAGGCCGGGCGGCCTGCACGGTGCCGACTCGTCCGAGGATCCCGGTGGCGCCTTCGGCATCGGCTCCGGTGTCGGCGCAGTGAGTCGGACCGCAAATGTGCCCAGCGAGGCTGCCGGCCGCTCCGGCCGCGCGCCCACAGGTGGGCGCACCTCGTCGCGCTGACGTGGTGCACCGGGGCCGCGTCCGACCGGTGGCGGCCCTAGAGCTCAGTAGTAGTAGGGGAAGCTCGACCAGTCCGGCGGACGCTTCTGAAGGAACGAGTCGCGGCCTTCGACGGCCTCGTCGGTCATGTAGGCCAACCGGGTGGTCTCGCCGGCGAACACCTGCTGGCCGATCAGGCCGTCGTCGATGGCGTTGAAGGCGAACTTCAGCATCCGCTGCGCCGTCGGGCTCTTCGCGCAGATCTTGGCCGCCCACTCCAGGCCTTCGGCCTCCAGTTGGGCGTGTGGGACGACCTTGTTCACCGCGCCCATCTCGTAGGCCCGCTGCGCGTCGTAGGTCTCGCCCAGGAAGAAGATCTCCCGGGCCACCTTCTGGCCGACCTGGCGGGCCAGATAGGCCGAGCCGAAGCCGGCGTCGAAGGAGCCGACATCGGCGTCTGTCTGCTTGAACTTCGCATGTTCCGCGGACGCCAGGGTGAGGTCACAGACCACGTGCAGGGAGTGTCCTCCGCCGGCCGCCCACCCGTTGACCAGGGCGATCACCACTTTCGGCATGAACCGGATCAGCCGCTGCACCTCGAGGATGTGCAGCCGTCCGCCTTCGGCCGCTGCCCGCCGGGCGTCCACGGTGTCGGCAGTCTCGCCGTCGGCGTACTGGTAGCCGGAGCGTCCGCGGATCCGCTGATCGCCGCCGGAGCAGAAGGCCCAGCCGCCGTCCTTGGGGCTGGGTCCATTTCCGGTGAGCAGCACGCAGCCGACGTCCGCGCTGCGACGGGCGTGATCCAAAGCGGTGTACAGCTCGTCCACGGTCTGCGGACGAAACGCGTTGCGCACCTCCGGACGGTTGAACGCGATCCGGACCGCGGGCACGTCGACGCTGCGGTGGTAGGTGATGTCGGTGAACGCGAAGCCGTCCACCGGTTGCCAGCGCTCAGGCTGCCAGGGGCTGTCCATGCCGATCAGGGTAGCCAGCCGCGACCGGGGCCGGGTAGCGCGACCGGGCTGGGCCGCTCACTTCACCCGACGGCCGGACGAGGTCGCGGACGCATTCTGATAGCCAGGTCTGGCCAGCCGGATCCGGACCGAGATCTTCTTGCCCTTGTCCGCCTTGGTCAGTCGGTAGCTGCTGCCGGTCGCACCGGCGATCGGCGTGCCGTTGCGCAGCCACTGGTAGCTGGTCACCGCGGCGGTCGGCGACCAGGTGCCGGGCCGGGCCGTCACGGTTTTGCCGACTTTCATCGTGCCGGCCACCGACGGGCTCTTCTTCTTGGTCACCGTCGGCAGCAGCGACTGCTCCAGTGCGGTGATCGAGACGGCTGCGAAGGCGATCTTGTGCCAGTAGGTCTTGCCGCTGCCGTAGCCGCTCTCGTAGACCAGGCCGACGCGCGAATCGTCCATTTGGACCAAATCCGAGTAATAGGCAGGAGCTGTGGATCCGCCGATGGCCAGGCCCTTCTTCCAGGATCGGCCCTGATCGGAGCTGATGAAGATCCGCATCCCCTTGCGCTGGGTGAGCTTCCCGGAGGTGTTCGACGGGCTGGAGAGCAAGAGCAGATTGCTGGTTCCGCTGAGCTGCAGCAGGCTGCCGCCGGTGGGGACGGTCTTCACTCCACTCATGGGCGCGAAGGCCGTCGACAGCGACGCCCCGGCGTCGGTGGACCGTGCGCTCACCCGGTTCGCGCCCGGCTGGGGCGAACCGTCGCCCCTGTCGCGGTAGCTGGCCAGCAGCGAGCCGTCGCCCAGTTCGGCCGCAGTCCCTTCGATCAGCTTCAGCGTGCCCGGTGAGGCCTGCTCCCAGCCCACCTTCCAGGTCTGAGCGTTGTCGTCGCTGATCAGCGATCGCGGCACTCGCTTACCGTCGGGACGGGTGCTGCCCAGGGCCAGGACGATCCGTCCGGCGTGATCGCCGTGGGTCAGCACCAAGCCATGCCCGACTCCGGTCATTCCGGGCCACTGGTTGGTGGCGGTGAAGCGGCCCTCGGCCAACGGGCTGACGTCCTGGCCGTCCGCGCTGATCCACTGTCTGTACAGGTAAAACCGGTAGCCACTGGGCAGACTCGAGTCGTAGGCCTTCACCGTGGTGACCAGCAGCACTTTGTTCACGGCCGGCACGTAGACCGGCACCGGGTTGGATACCCGGGACGAGCCATAGTCGGCAACCACCCGGGGTGTGCTCCAGGTACAGCCGCCATTGGTGGAGGTGGCCATGGCGATGTCGAAGTTGCCCTCGTCGTCGTTGTCGGCATTGTCGTTACGGCGCTCGGCAAAGACGAACAGCCGTCCGTCGGCACCGCGGACCACCGATGGCACCCGGTAGCGGGCCTTGTCGCTGCTGGTCAGCGGGGTCCAGGTGCATCCGGAGGCCGCGGACGCCACGGTCGGGCTGAGTGCGGCCGGCAGGCCGAGGGTCGCCGTGGCCACGGCGAGTGCAACCGAAAGCTGGAGTCGGCGGACGACTCCGGTGGACCGGGTCATGATCGCTCTGCTTCTGTGGGGGTGTCAGCGGGGACTGGCCGGGGTGCGTCGTGTCGCCGGAATGCCGTGATCGCCGGCTCGCCTGGCGGCCAGGTCCACAGTGGCGATCGGGTCAACCCGACGCGGCCTCCAGTACAGCAGTTGGCCGTGCGGCGGCGGTGCCCGGCGAGGGGTTTTCGGCTCCGAGATGGGGCGGCTCATCGGCTCCGGTGTGCCGCCGAGGCCCCGGAATTCGGCGGACGAGGGGCGTTCTTGCTCCTGATATGGTCCCCCCATGCTGCAGTCCAGCCCTCTGGATGGTGTCAAGGTCGCCGTGATCGCCGACACCGACAGCCGGTGGAAATGGGCCCTGGCGACCGCCAAGCAGCTCAGCTCAGTTCCGCCTGAGCTTCACCTGCGCGAGACGTCAGCACGACCGTCGCAGCGCCAGCTGATCGAGGCCGGCGCCGACCCGTCCCTGGTCCGGCAGGTGCGCATCGGTGAACTGCCCGCAGCGCTGGCCGAGAGCCGGTGCGATGTGCTGATCATCGGCCTGCCCGGCTCAGGAGTGCAGGCCGTGCTGCAGGCGATCGCTGGTCAGTGGACTCAGCCGACGCGGCCGATCCTGGTCTCCGGCTACGTCGGCATCATCTACGAACGCCTGGTCGAAGGCCTCTACCACCGGGCCGGTTCGGACGTCATCGTGGCCAACAGCCCCGCCGATGCTCGGGCCTTCACCGGGCTGCTCACCGCGGCCGGCTTCGACCCGTCCGCCGTGGTCACCGAGCCGCTGCCGTTCCTCGGCTCGGCCGCTCCGGCGGCTGAACTCGACGGCGTCGGCGCGCTCACCTTCGCCGCGCAGCCGGACGTCCCGGCCACCAAGGCCGATCGCAACTACATCGTCACTCGGCTGATCGAGCATGCCCGGCGGCACCCCGAGCAGCCCGTGCTGCTGAAGGTGCGCGGGGTGGCCAAGGAGCGGCTCACCCACCCCGAGCCGCATCCCTACCAGCGCCTGATCGCGGCCCGCAAGGAGGAGCTTCCGGCGAACTTCTCGGTGATCGCCGGGCCGATGTCGGACGCCCTGGATCGCTCGGCCGTCCTGGTCACCATGTCCAGTACGGCCGCGGTCGAGGCGATCCACCGCGGGCTGCCGACCGGGATCCTGACCGACCTGGGCATCCGCGAGGAGATGGGCAACCACTACTTCGCCGGCTCCGGTTGCTACGTCGCCTTCGACGAGTTGGCCGACGGGGCCACCCCGCTGGCCGATCCGGCCTGGGCTGCGGACCGCGGCCTGACCGGACTGGCCCCCGGCGCACTGGTTGAGCGAGTCGCCGCCCTGCGCGGCACCGAACTCGGCGCGCCACAGTGCTTCTTCACCGAGCAGCGCAGTGCGGTCTACCTGAAGCGGTTGCTGGCCGAAAACGGCCTGGACGCGGACGGCCGGCCAGCGCCGATGCGCAAGCACAGCCTGGGTGGACGTGTGCTGCGCCGCTTGGCCCGCTGGATCTATCGGAACGGCTACGGGGTGGTTGCCCCGGCCTTGAGGCGACTAGGAGCCTGATGAGCGACGACCTGACCGCGGTACGTCCGCTGGTGGTGGCAGTGATCCCGGCCCGCGGCGGTTCCAAGGGCGTCCCCGGCAAGAACCTGGCTCCGGTGGCCGGAGTGCCGCTGGTCGTCCGGGCGATCCGGGCCTGCCTGGCTGCTGGACGAGTGAGCGAAGTGGTGGTCTCCACCGACGATGACCCGATCGCCGCTGCCGCCGAAATGGCCGGTGCCATCGTGGTCCGTCGGCCGGCCGAGCTGGCCAATGACACCGCCTCCAGTGAAGCCGCGCTGCGGCACGTCCTGGACAGCCGCTACGCCGGCGAGCTGCCCGAGGTGCTGCTGCTCGTGCAGTGCACCAGCCCGTTCATCACCGCCGGCGAAGTGGACGAGGTGGTCGCGGCCATCCTGGAGCGAGGTGCGGACTCGGCGTTCACGGCTGCCGCCTTCCATGGCTTCGTCTGGCGCGAGGACGGCTCGGCCTACGGCGTCAATCATGATCACCGCACGCGTCCGCGCCGCCAGGAACGTCCGGCGGAGTACCTGGAGACCGGCGCCGCCTACGCCATGCGCACCGAAGGATTCCTGGCTGCCGGTCACCGCTTCTTCGGGACGGTGCAGGCCGTGCCCACCGATCCGGCGCGGGTTCTCGAGATCGACGAGCCGGACGACCTGGCCCGGGCCCGGGCCATCGCCGGTCTGATCGAGACCGAACGTCCGATCCCGCCGGCCGGTGCTGTGCAGGCTGTGGTCCTCGATTTCGACGGGACGCAGACCGACGACCGGGTCTGGATCACCGCGGACGGCACCGAGCAGGTCGCCGTCCATCGGGGCGACGGGATGGGCATCGCCGCACTGCGGGACGCCGGGCTGCCGATCCTGTTCCTGTCCACCGAGGTGAACTCCGTCGTCACTGCCCGGGCCGCGAAGCTGCGGGTGGAGTGCGTCCACGCTACGAAGGACAAGGTGTCCGAACTTCGCTCGTGGTGCGCCCGGATCGGCGTCGACCTGGCCCAGGTGGCCTATGTGGGCAACGATCTGAACGATCTGGGCTGCCTGCAGGCGGTCGGTTGGCCGGTCGCGGTGGCCAATGCCCACCCGGCGGTGAAGCAGGCAGCAGCCTGGACGACTACCGCAGCGGGTGGGCACGGTGCGGTTCGTGAGGTCGCCGCCTGGCTTCTCGGCGACGACCTCAGCGGCCACTAGTGGGCTGAAGCCTGCGCAGCGGCCGGGACGGGCGGGAACCGCCAGGCGATGATCGCCAGCACGGTCAGCACCAGGACTAGCAGCCAGCCCAGTGGCAGCGCGATGAACACGTTGCCGCCGAGGGTGATCAGCGTGAACGCCCCGATGCCGGCGTTGAAGGAGCCATGCAGGACGGCCGGAGCCATGATCGAGCGGGCTCGTCCCCGGACCCAGCTCAGCAGGAAGCTGAACGGGGTCGTCCAGGCAATCATCATCGGCACCCCGAGTACCCACTGGTCGCCGTAGTTGTAGCCCATCAAGATGACGATCGGTGCGTGCCACAAACCCCACAGCACGCCGGTCACCAGGTTGGAGCCCACGACGCCGAGCGGACGCAGTTCTTCGGCCAGGACGCCGCGCCAGCCGTACTCCTCGCCGAAGGCGGCCAGGGCGTTGACGGTGGGCCCGGCCACCAGGAAGGCGATCACCATGGCGAGCAGCTGCAGTGAGAGCGGAGTGCTCGGGGAGATCATCGGCGAGAGTTCCATGAGGCGCTGCCGATACTCGGAGTCCGAGGTGACCAGGTGGCCCGCGCCCGGGACTCCGATGGCACCGGCGAGCCAGGCCACCAGGAACGCGAGCGCCAGGATCACGAGCATCGCCGCAGTGCCGTAGAGGACACTGCGTCCGTAGGTCCGCCAGAACCCATGACGCAGTTCGGCGATCAGATAGCGGCGCCGGTGCAGGCGCTCGACGATCAACCCGGCCACGAGTGGCAGGGGCATGTAGACCAGGGCTATGGCCACAGTGGCTAGTCCGCCCAGCGAGGCGGGCAGCACTCGGCTCAGCCCGACCAGGCCGAGACCGACCACCACTGCTCCGCCGAAGGCGATCCCGTAATACTGGGCGACTCGTTTCCACGCGACGCTCCGCCAGCGGGAGGTCGCGACATCGACACTCATTTCTTGCCTCCGAGATCACGTACTTGTTCTGCGGTGCGTCCTGCTCGGGCAAGGCCGAACAGCACTGCTCCAGCCGGCAGCCAGGCGGCGGCCAGCACCAGTGGGCCGGCCCAAGGCCGGGCCTTTCCGTCGGTGGCCGCGGTTCGCCACACGGTGAGCCAGGCAGAGACTGAGGCCGCTGTGGTGGCGGCAGCGAGGGCGCCGGCTGTGCGCGGGCCCCCCTTGCCGGCCGCGACCAGACTGCCGGCCCAGGCCGTGGGGATCGCCGCGACGGCGATGTCCAGTGCGGCCGCCACGGGGGTGGGGATCGGGTCGGTGCCGCGTCCGGCGAGGTCCATCTGGTTGGGCAGCTGATCGGGCAATCCGGGTCCGCGGACGACGTAGTGGGCGATCACTGCGGCGGTCAGTGCGGCCGGGGCGAGGGCGGCGGCCCGGAAGGCCGGGGCTGGAGTGGTCTCGAACGGCTCGTCCTCGGCGTCAGGCTCGATCAGGCCGAGCTTCACCGCGGCCGCACCGAAGTTGATCGCCCAGCCGAGTCCGAATACGCGGGGGACGAACAGGCGCTCGTCGCGGGGGTTCCACCATGAGCGAGCCACCTTTTCCCCGCTCGGCGGGGCCAGGTCGAGCGGGACGCCGAAGCGTCCGGGCTGCTCCGACTCGGCATCACCGACGGTGGCCGCGATAGCCGCCACGTCAGCGGGACCGGCGGTGGCGTCCAGATTGTCGGCGAAGTGTGCGGCCAGCGCCTCTCGCACCGCCTGGCGGTCCTCGGCGGCGACCGGCGCAACCAGGACGTCCAGTTCGGTGTTGAGGGCAGCCCGCGCCTGAGGGCTGAGTTCTTCCAAGGAAACGATCACTTCTCGACCTCCACGATCGTGCGAATAGCGGTGGCCACATTGGCGAAGGTGGCCGACATGGCGGCCAGAGCGTCGTGGCCGGCCGGAGTCAGGGCGTAGTACTTGCGCGGCGGGCCGACCGGTGACTCCTGCCAGCGTGAGCTGATCAAGCCGGCCCGGGCCAGCCGGGCGACGAGCGGGTAGACGGTGCCGGCGGTGATCGCCAGCTCGGGTTGGGCCGCCAGATCGTCCACCAGTTGGGAGCCGTAACGGGGTTCGCGAGCGAGCAGACCGAGCACGGCCAGTTCGACGACGCCCTTGCGCAACTGAGAGCTCCAGCCCTCCTGCTCTTTGTCCATAGCCAACATGGTATGGCCAGCTACCTTGTGACGCAAGCTAGCTGGCCATACCAGAGTCCGTCGCCGAGAGTTCATCCAGGTCACCCCACGTGTTCAGCTGAAGCTAGGTGCCGGATTCGGCGGCCGATAGGCTCGGCGCCGATGTCAGTACAGCGGCGGGACCACGCTTCGGACGGCCTCGGCCTCCCGAAGTCTCCGGACGGTCCGACCATCTTCTTGGCGACCAGGGAACATGGTCTGGCCATGTGTGTGGCGATCGCCGATCGCCTGCAGGTGCCGGTGGCCGATCGGATTCTGGTCGCGGCCGACACCAGCCACAGCTACGAGGTCCAACCGTCCTTCCCGCCCGAGCAGCGGCGAGGCTATCTGGACGAGTTCGCCGAGGTCATCGACTGGAATGAACTGATCTGGCCGGCCCGGGCGCAAGGCTGGACCTGTCTTCCGGGCACCGCAGAGGCGAGGCTGTTCGCCGCCGCGGTGGTGCCGTCCGGACGCGAGGTCGCCCGGCTCGTGCTGGAGTCGATCCAGGTGCCGCCGGCCGCGGCGCTGGCCGCGCTGTTTCCGTCCGCCGAGCTGCAGCTGTACTCCGACGGACTGATGACTTACGGCGGGCGCCCGCTGGAGGTGAGTCTGACCGGCCGGGTCACCGCGATGCACTACCGCGACCTGCTCGACGGAATCAGCCCTCGGCTCCTCGACCACGCCGAGGGGATCAGCGATCAGGCCTATCCGATCGAAGCCGTCGAAGCTTTCACCATCGCTCGCCGTCCGGCCGGCGCCGAGGATGAGGTCACCGGACCCACCGCCGTTGTTCTGCTGCAGTACCTCGCGCATCTCGGCCTGCTCAGCAGGGCGCGCGAGCTGGCGGTGAACCGGCGGATGGTGGCGGCCGCGCTGGCCTCGGGTGCGCAGTGTGTCCTGGTCAAGGCCCATCCCGCCCATGCGGCAGATCTGGACGAGTTGCTCTCGGACCCGCGGGTGCGGCCGTTCTCCGGGAGCCACTCCCTGGAGGCCTGGCTGCTCGGTCTCGGCAGCGAGCAGCGGGCCCAGGTCACCGTCTTCAGTGCCTTCTCCACAGGGCTGGTCGGCGCTCGCCGGCTGGGCGCCGGGGCGGTCGCCGTCGGCACCAGGGAGCTGCTCGCGCATCTGCCCGAAACCGACGGCAACCGGATCCCGGTCGCGATCTGCGACGCGCTGCTGCCTACGGTCGGAATGACCGGTGAGTTGGTGGTGGAGCCGGCCAGGTTCGGTACCGACGAACTCGAGTTGCTACTTGATCTGCTCAGCTTCGCCAAGGATCCGGCAGGACGTTGGCGGTTCCGGACCAGTGTCGCCGCGCGGCTGTTCGCCTTGCCCGAACAGCGCCGGGCCGCCTTCACCCGGTATCTGCCGGACCAAGACCTGCGCCGGCTCGGGCTGTTCGGGGCCGAGGAGGAGCCGACCACGAGCCCGGCGCCGGCCCCGGTGCCGCCGGCGCCCGATCGTCCGATCACTCTGCAACCGGACGGAATCGCGCTCAGTGTGGTGATTCCTGCCCACAACGTGGGCGACTACTTCGCCGGCCTGAAGGCCAGCATCGTCGGCAACCGCAGCGACGCGATCGAATGGCTGATCGTCGACGACGGATCCACCGACGGCAGCGGCGAGTTGCTGGACGGCCTGGCTGCCGAGCTCGCCGAGGTGCGGGTTCTTCACCACGCCGGCGCCGCAGGGCCGTCCGCGGCGCGCAATACCGGCATCCGGCAGGCGAGCGGATGTTACGTCGCCTTGATGGATGCCGACGACTGGGTCGAGGCGGGCTACTTCGCGAAGCTGGCCGATCAGGCGCTGCGGCATGGCGCCGACCTGTTGCGGGTGGGCTACTTCGAGGTCACCGGAGGCAAGACCGCGGTCCGGCGGCAGCCGGTCCCGCGCCTGGACGTCCCCCTGCACCCGCGGGAGTTGCTGATGCCGGTCGACCAGACCGCAGCCGTGGACCTGCCGCAGCCCTGGTTGAATGTGGTGCGCCGTGACTTCCTGGAGGCGAGCGAGCTCTACTTCGATGAGGACTTGCACACCGCCGAGGACCGCGAATGGACCTGGCGCGCATTTCTGGCGGCCGGCTCGGTGGTGAACTCCAGCACCGTCGGCTACTTCTGGCGTCGCGAGGTCAGCGGTTCGCTGACCCAGATCGGCGATGCCCGCCAGCTGCATTACCTGGCGGCGTACCGAAAGGTCGTCGCCATGGTGGCCGACGGGCCGGAGCGGCACTATCTGCCGAAGGTACACCGGTCGATCATGGCGATCGGGCTGAGTCACCTGGTGCGTTCGGAGCGGCTGCAGCCTCGGCTGCGGCTGGCCGCAGTGCGGGACCTGCGCCGGGCCGTGCGAGCGATCAGTGAGCCGGATCTGATTCTGGCCACCCAGGGGCTCACCTTTCGCAGGGCGCGACTGCTCCGGCTGCTGCGTCAGGGTATGCCCGCCCCGCTGATGCTGCTGATGGCCGGCGGCCGGTCCACCTTGCGCGGGCTGAGCCGGGCGCTGCTTCGCTGAGGCTGTTCGCGGCACCGTCTGGGACGGTCAGAGGCTCCCCGCAGAGAAGGGGACAGTCTCCTTTTCTGCGGCCTTTCGGGCGGTTGTGCTCAGCCGACGAACTTGCGGCGGACGCTGCGGGCCACCTCGGGGCGGTCGGTGAAGATCGCGTCCACCCCGAAGTCGAGCATCTCCTTGACTCGCTTGGGGTTGTTCACCACCCATGGCCGCACCTTGATGCCGGCGTCGGCCGCCTTCTGCACCAAACGATCGTTGACCCGGCGACGAGACGGGTGCAGCGCCGAGGCGCCCAGCTGAGTCGTCCGCTTCCACGGCTTCAGCAGCAGCGACGAGTCGGAGATGATGTAGGCCAACTCGAACTTGGTCATCCCGGACAGCTTGGCCACCGACTCCTCGCTGAACGAGGAGAGCACCACGCGGTCGCCCAGCTTGTGGCCGGCCAACGCCTCGAGCACCTTCTCCTCGAGCTCGGGGTAGTCGACGGCGTCGTTCTTCAGCTCGATGTTGATTCGCAGCTTCGTCGGCGCCAGCAGGTCGAGCGTCTCGGCCAGCGTGGGAATTCTGGCCTTCTTGAAGCCCTTCATCCCGGCGGAGGCCTGCAGCTTGCTGATCTTGGCCATGCTGAGGTCGCGGATCCAGCCGCGTCCGTCCGTGGTCCGGTCGACGGTCTCGTCGTGGATGACGATCGGGACGCCGTCCTCGGTCAGCTGGACGTCGAATTCGACGCCGTCCGCCTTCTGCTCGATGGCGAGCGCGAAGGCGGCAAGGGTGTTCTCGGGTGCATCGTGACGAGCGCCCCGATGAGCCCAGATCTGGGTCATTGAGTCTCCTGGCGGCTATGGTCGCAAATGTGACTGTACGCCAAACGACGCCGATCGATGTCATCGCCAATAGCTACACAGCAGCCCTCGCGGAGCTGAACCCGATCCTGGCCACCGAGGCTGGAATCGCCGGCCACGATCACCAGCTGCCGGACCTCTCCCCGGACGGCCTGGCCGAGATCACCGCGCTGACCAGACGCACCCTGGCCGAGCTGGCGAGCGCCCCGGTGGCCGACCGGACCGACGAGGTCACCAAGGCGGCACTGACCGACCGGCTCGAGTTGCACCTGCGGCTCGACGAGACCGGCGACCTGCTCGCCGATCTGAATGTGATCGCTTCGCCGCTGCAGGGGTTGCGCGATGTGCTGGATCTGATGCCGACCGCCACCACCCAGGACTGGGCCAACGTGGCCTCCCGGGTGCGGCTGGTGCCGGAGGCGATTCGCGGCTACATCGCGTCCCTGCGCGAGGGTGCCCGCCGGGGTCTGGTCTCGGCACAGCTGCAGGTGGACGAAGGAATCAAGCAGGCCGCAGAGCTGGCCGACCCAGCGGCCTCGTTCTTCGTGACCTTCCTGGCCGGCGCCGCACCGGACGGCGCTCCGGCGGACGGTGCTCTGGCTCACGATCTCGAGGTGGCCGGACGGGCGGCAGCCGCCGCCTACGGCGAGCTCGTCGAGTTTCTCAGCGATGAGCTACGTCCGCTGGCCCCCGCCGACGATGCCGTCGGACGGGAGCGTTATGCCTTGTGGTCGCACGAGTTCGTGGGTGCGGCAGTGGACCTGGACGAGACCTACGCCTGGGGCCTGGACGAGCTGGAGCGAATGGCCACCGAACAGCAGGCGATCATCGAGCAGCTGGCCGGGCCGGGCGCGACCATGGCCGATGCGGTCGCGCTGCTGGACAACGATCCGGCCCAGCAGTTGCACGGCACTCAGGCATTGCAGGAGTGGATGCAGCGCACAGCCGACGAGGCGATCGCCGCCCTCGACGGCGTCCACTTCGACATCGCTGAACCGCTGCGCCGGATCGAGTGCCGGATCGCCCCGACCGAGAACGGCGGCATCTACTACACCGGCCCCAGCGACGACTTCAGCCGTCCGGGTCGGATGTGGTGGTCGGTGCCGCCGGGCGTCACCACCTTCGCGCCCTGGCGGGAGAAGACCACCGTCTACCACGAGGGTGTGCCCGGGCATCATCTGCAGATCGCCCAGGCGGTGGCCAACCGCGATCAGCTCAACGACTGGCGTCGGCTGATCAGCTGGAGCTCCGGCCACGGCGAGGGCTGGGCGCTCTACGCCGAACGGTTGATGCAGGAATTCGGCTTCATGGACGATCCGGCCGACCGGCTGGGCCTGATCGACGGTCAGCGGATGCGGGCCGCCCGGGTGGTCGTCGACATCGGCGTGCACTGCCGGATGCCGGCTCCGCAGCGTTGGGGTGGCGGCATCTGGAATGCCGAGAAGGCCTGGGAGTTGCTGAAGGCCAATGTGAACATGGACGAGGCATTCCTACGCTTCGAACTGAACCGGTACCTGGGTTGGCCGGGGCAGGCCCCTTCCTACAAGATCGGGCAGCGACTGTGGGAGCAGGCTCGCGAACAGGCACGGCTCGCCGCGGGCTCGTCCTTCGACCTGAAGGCCTGGCACAGCACGGCGCTCAACCTCGGTTCGGTTCCGCTCTCAGTGCTGCCGCAAGCTCTGGCCTGATCGCACAGGCGCTCAGTGGACGCTTCTTCGTCCAGACGGCGCAACGATGTTCACCGGGCGACGTCTACCCGGGTGATACTCGCCTCTGGCTAGGAGGGCCGCTGCTAGGTTTCGCGCATGACTGTGGAACTCGCATACGACATTCAGGGCTCCGGCCCGCTGCTGGTCCTGGTTCACGGCATCACCGAGAACCGGCACTCCTGGGATCCGATCGCAGCCGAACTGGCGGCCACCCATCGGGTGCTGCGGGTCGACCTGCGCGGCCACGGCGCATCGCCGTTCGCCGATTCCTATGACGTGGCTGAACTGGCCGCAGACATCGCACGGCTGGTGGACGAGCCGCCGCTGATCGTCGGGCACTCTCTCGGCGGGACGGTGGCCACCGCCTATGCGGCCCAGTTCGAGACTCGCGGTGTGGTGAACATCGACCAGACCCTCAATCTGGCACCGATGCAGGCCGGCCTGCTTCAGCAGGCCGAGTTGCTGCGCGGCGAAGCCTTCCCGATGGTGATGGACGCCCTGTTCGACTCCTTGCGCGGCCAGGTGGACGACGCCGGCTGGCAGCGGCTGAGTGAGCTGCGCCGCTACGACCAGCCGGTGGTGCTCGGCATCTGGGGCATCATGCTGGACAACTCTCCCGAGGAGCTCTCCGCCGCGGTCACCGCGATGACCACCGGGATCAACGTTCCCTATCTGGCGCTGAACGGCTTCGACCTGGGTCCGGATTACCCGGCCTGGCTCGCCGAGCGGATCCCGACCGCCGTGGTCGAGACCTGGGACGGTGTGGGTCACTACCCGCACCTGGTCCGGCCCGACGAGTTCCTGGCCCGGCTGGCCGCCTTCGAGGCTTCGCTGGCCTGAACGTCGGTTCACCGTCCCGCGGCGATCGGCCGCGAGACGCGTCCGGCTCAGTCGGCGAGCCACTCCTTGGCTGCGGCGACCAGCGCCGCCACTCCGATGCTCAGCGTCGGCTCGATCACCGGCGCGTAGCCCGAGGAGTGGTTGGACGGGATTGCGGCCATGGCCCGGATCATGTCGGCGGGCGTTGTCGCCCCGGCGAAGGCGGACGGATCGGCGCCGCCGAGCAGCCAGTAGACACACGGCACGCCCGCCTCGGTGGCGAACAGCCCGACGTCCTCGCTGCCGGTGACCGCCCCGGGGTCGATCAGCCGTTCGCCGACCACCGCGCGCAGCGCCTCGCCGGTGCGCGCGGAGCCGTCAGGGTCGTTGTAGAGATAGGGCAGCGAGGCGGCGTAGACGATCTGTGGCTCCCGTGGAGCACCGGACGCCGCCGCCTCGGCCTTGATGATCCGCTCGACGGCGGCCACCACCCGATCGCGGACATGCGGGTCGTAGGAGCGGACGTTGACCTCCAGCTCGGCGGTGTCCGGGATGATGTTCATCTTCGTCCCGGCGTGCAGGGTGCCGACGGTCACCACTGCCGAGTCGCCGCCGGCGACTTCCCGGGACACGATCGTCTGCAGCCGCAGCACGATGGCGGCCGCCATCACGATCGGGTCGACGCAGGCCTCGGGACGCGAGCCGTGCCCGCCCTTGCCGAACAGGGTCACCTTCAGCCAGTCGGTGCTCGCGTAGGCCGGCCCGGGGTGCAGGCCGATGAAGCCGGCGGGCAGTGGTGCGACGTGCTGGCCGAGCACCACATCGGGGCGGCCGAAGCGCTGGTACAGCCCGTCCTCGATCATGGCGCGGGCTCCGGTGCCGAGTTCTTCGGCGGGCTGCGCGACCAGCATCAGGGTGCCGCTCCAGGACCCGTCGGCGGCCAGCTGCGCAGCGGCGCCGAGCAGGCAGGTGATGTGCATGTCGTGACCGCAGGCGTGCATCACCGGGACGTCCTGGCCCTCGGGTCCGATCGCCCGGACGGTGCTGGCGTAGGGAAGCCCGGTGTCCTCGGCGACCGGCAGTGCGTCGATATCGGCTCGGAGCAGCACGGTGGGCCCGTCGTCCCGCCGAAGCAGTCCGACCACTCCGGTGCCGCCGACGCCGGGGTGAACCTCATAGCCGAGGGCTGTCAGCGAGTCGGCGATGATCCCCGCGGTGTGGATCTCCTGATCGGATAGTTCCGGATGTGCATGCAGCCAGCGGTACATCTCGGCCAGGCCCGTTGTGTCCGTTCCGGGGCTGACGGTGGGTCCGATCGCCATTGCTTCTCCTTGTGCCGGAACGATTGTGGCTGGTATCAGCCTAGGGTGGCGTGAGGTGTTCGGCACGGCATGCCGGCGGGTGGTCGACGCGCCGGACAGACCCGCGGACTCGCTGCCCTGACCGGTCCCGCCGCCGGCGGGTAACCTTCTCCCACACCGTTGAAGAGGAGTGCAATGTCGCCGCTGGAACTCGCCGTCTGGGTGGTCGGTGCCCTCGGCCTGATCGGGGTGGCACTCGCCTTCTTCAAGAGTGACCAGCTGCGGGTGCGGCTGGGCGCCCTGGGCATCTTCGGGGTCTTCTATCTCACCGTGCTCGCACTGGGCTGGGGTGGCGCGCAGTGGTTCAATGCATCGACGATCGCACTCCTGCTGATCGCCTTGATGTCCGGGATCAAGAATCCGCTGGCCCCCAAGACGAGCGACGCCTCGGCTTCCGCCGAGCCGGATGCGACCAGTGACGACGCGGCGCCGGCCGCTCCGGACCGGGACGTCACCGACCGGCACGATGTCGATCAGCTCGGCGAGAAGGAGCCGGACTCAGAACCCACGTCCTAGCTCCTGACCCGCACGAGGGTGCGGGCCGAGCGGTCCGGGGCCGTAACTGTCCGGAAATTGACAAGTCGGAGGAGCGCTTCCGGGGGATTTGCTGAGCGAGGGTTGTGCGTATTCTGAGCAGTGCTAACCACCTTATGAAAGCGGGCATCTACAATGAAGCGCTCGTCGCTTGCCGCCATCGTGTTGTTGAGCTTGGGTCTGCCGATGTTGCCGACGCTGCCAGCAGCGGCTGTCCCGGCCGAGGAGCCGGTCGTCATCCAGTCTTTGGCCGGGGTGAACCAGGCTCTCGACATCAAGGGCGGCTCGACCGCCGACCGGGCGGCGGTGCAGACCTACACGGTCAACGGCACCACCGCCCAGACCTTCACCTTCGCTGGCTGCGACGACTCGGGTTGGTGTGCCCTGACGAATGCCAAGTCGAACAAGTGCCTGGAGGTCAAGGGCGCGAGTACGGCCCGCGGCGCGATCGTCCGGCAGAACACCTGCAACACCACCACGGCGCAGAAGTGGAAGCGGGTGAGCCTGTCCGGTGGTCTGTACAACATCCAGAGCGCGATCGGCTCCGATCGCTGGCTGGATGTCCGTGGCGGCAAAGCCAAGAAGGGCACCGCGCTTCAGGTGTGGAGCCACAACACCTCCAAGGCGCAGCAGTTCCGGCTGACCGCGGCCCCGAACTGGGGGCTCAGCTTCAGCCAGGTGGGCGAGACCACCTCGGTGAAGGTGAGCCTGGCCGATCTGGAGTCGCTGGCCGGGACGTGGGCCACCGACGTCTCGCTGACCGCGACCCTGAAGTACGGCTCGTCCACCACCCGGACGGTCACGGCCAAGAAGGCGCTGTCGGCAGTTGATCCCGACGGCAGCTTCACCTTCGACGTCCTCGACTACGGCAAGTGGACGATCGCCGCCGAGTTCCGTAACGGCAAGAGCACCGTCAAGAAGGTCTCCACGGCCACCCTGCCCGTCACTTCCAGCGAGTACATCATCGCTCCGCTGTCCGGGACGATGCCGGTGACCATGCTCACCACGTCGATGTGGGGCAGCGGTTCGGTCCGCGGCAGCGAAAACGCGATCCCCGTGATCGCGCAGCTCGCCCGAGCCAATCAATGGGACTGGGCGCATCTGCCGACCGGCATTCACGCGGTGCCCTACCTGAGCAAGAAGCAATACTCCAATCCAGTCAGTGGCTCGACGCTCAACGCGAACCTGACGCCGCTGAAGGCCTACATGAAGGACCTGCGGGCACTGAACCCCGACTCGGTCTTCCACCTGTACGTGAACGACTACCACATCCAGATGGTGCAGTCGCTGCTCTACGCGAACAAGATCCCGGCGGGCAACTACACGATCAACCTGCTCTCCGATGGCGGTTTCTCCTACCAGAAGTTCGCCGCCACCTACGCCTCTGATCCGACCGCGACCCAGACCCGACTGGTGTCGGAGTGGCAGACCGCCAAGGACTATGCCTACGCCAACGGCAAGGTGGCCCGTTCGCTGAGCGTGACCGCGGCACAGAACTACATCTGGGCCGCAGTGAAGAGTGAGTCGGCGGCGAAGTGGTGGCTGACCCGTCCGTCGCTGCTCACCTCGGCCGGCGACAGCAACGCCTTCGCCAAGGCGGTGGCCACTGACTCGAAGGTGGTCAGCCTGTCGATCAGCGGACAGCTGACCGCGATCAAGGCGGCCGGGGATGGCGCGCTGGCTCAGTTCAAGTCGCTCTACCGGTTCAACGACGCCTACTTCGCCAAGTCAACGGCTGCGCACCGGGACGTGATGATGTTCCTCGGGACGCGGCTGGAGAACGAGGCATCCTTCACCGACTACGCCGGCTTCACGATGAAGTACTACGGGACCGCGTACGACTACTACTACAAGGGCCATCCGGCCACGCCGACGATGTTCTACCCGAAGAAGGCCGAGCAGCTGAAGTCTCTCAAGATCACCGACGTCGACTCCTCGGTCGCCGCCGAGCTGATCCTGTTCTTCAACCCGGAGATCTACATGTCGGGCTACCCGTCGTCCACCTACCTGTCGGTGAGCGATCCGGAGATGGCCAAGGGTCTGTTCGGCCTGACCAAGGCATCCGGACTGGCTTCGACCAGCCCGAGCTACTCGATCATGAAGTGGTTCATGGCACCGAAGAGCCAATACAGCGGGGCGATCGCGGCACTGCCGGGCGACTTCGTCGTCGAGTTCGCCGACTCGGTGGCGGCCAGCAAGGGCTATGACATCGCCATGTGGAGTTCGGCGAAGAAGTCGATCACGTACTACAAGCTGGTCGACGGCGCCTATCAGAAGGTCGTCGCCTAGCCCTGATGGACGAAGCTGGTGGGCCCGGACGATCCGTCCGGGCCCACCGCTGTGTCTGGCCGGGTCGGCATGCCCTCTCGGCCGCCGGTCACGGCGCGTCCGTCGCGTCCGCTACGAGTGGGTGTCGCCGGGTTCATCCGAACCGGCCAGCGTGGGCCACTCGCGGTTGCGGTTCTCCAGCGTCGGCCACGGGTCTCCGGCGGTGAAGGAGTCGATCTCCACGGCGGACGGTTCAGTCCCCGGGCCCTTCAGCGCCGCATTCGGCAGGTAGCGGGCGAACTCCGGAGCGACTTGCGCGGCAAGCCAATCGCGTTCGACCTGCGCGCGAGGGACGTCCGAGGGTACGCGCAGAGCGGCCAGGCCGGTGTTGAGCCGGTGCAGCTCGGTGCCGAACCGTTCGGCCTGCGGTCCCCGGATGCGCCAGGTCTCGAACTCGGTCGAGATGCCCAGAGCCCTCGCTGCGGACAGGGCGAACTCGCTCAGGTCGGGGTTGGTCAGCTTTCCGCTGGGAGCGCCGACCTGGAGCACCACCAGCCAGGCGATCACACCGAGCCATACGACAATCAAAGCCACTCCCCAGGCGCGTGACGGGCCGAGGAGGAGCCACCCGATCCCTGCGATGGCCGGGAGCCCCACGGCGATCGCCAACCGCAGACCCGACCAGCCGGAGTAATGGGCGAAGCCGACGTAGTTGGGCGTCCGCCAGGTTGCGGAGCGACGGACGTAGACGTGGTCGAAGCGCTCGCTGAAGTTGCGCAGGCGCTGCGTGAGCTGCATCGAGTGATCCTGAGGGCGAGGTTGCTGCCGGTCCCGGCTGGCTGGCTGGCACCAGGCTAGTCACCACGCCTCGCCGGCGCGCTGATTCTGCGATGCCGGGCCGTGAGCGCATGCAGGACGTCCTGGGCAACAGAAAAGCCCGGGTCAATGACCCGGGCTGCAGCCAGTGGAACTGACTCGATCTGCGCGCTCGGAGGGACTCGAACCCCCAACCTTCTGATCCGTAGTCAGATGCTCTATCCATTGAGCCACGAGCGCAGGAAAGCGTCCTCCAGCCTACTCGACCCGGCGGGGTGCGTCCAACTGAGCCCCGGATCGGGCCGGCCGTCCTGCGCAATGAGTTCGACTGGCCAGTTGGTGGACGCAAGACCGCCGAAGCAGCCGCGCGGGCCAAAGCGAGGCAGGATGGAACTGTTCGATGAAGAGCACTCGTCCAAGGAGGACGTATGGCAATGGAACCAGCAGTCATCACTCGCACCGCTCCGGTCGAGGCTCAGCCTGCGCTGCGTGATTGGGTCGACGGAGTCGCTGCGCTCACCCAGCCTGAGGCTATCCACTGGTGTGACGGCTCGGCCGAGGAGCGCACGATGCTGGAGTCGCAACTCGTCGCGTCCGGGACCTTCATCCGACTGAACCCGGCACTGCGCCCGGACAGCTTCCTGGCGCGATCCGAGCCGAACGACGTGGCCCGGATCGAGGCCTGCACCTACATCTGCTCGGAGAACCCGCTGGATGCCGGTCCGACCAACAACTGGGCCGAGCCGAGCCAGATGCGGAGCACCTTGGCCGGCCTGTTCGCCGGCTCGATGCGCGGCCGGACGATGTACGTGGTCCCGTTCTCGATGGGCCCGGTGGGCAGCCCGCTGTCCCGGCTCGGCGTCGAAATCACCGACTCGGCCTATGTTGTGCTGAACCTGCGGATGATGACCCGGATGGGCGCGGACGCGATGGCCAAGATCACCGCGGGTGAGTATTGGGTGCCGGCGGTCCACTCGGTCGGCTATCCGCTGATCGACGAGGCCGGCAATCGGCGTCCGGACGTTTCCTGGCCGTGCAACGACACGAAATACATCACCCACTTTCCCGAGACCCGCGAGATCTGGTCCTACGGCTCGGGCTACGGCGGCAATGCCCTGCTCAGCAAGAAGTGTTTCGCGCTGCGGATCGCCTCGGTGATCGGACGTGACGAGGGCTGGCTGGCCGAACACATGCTGATCCTGCGGATGACCAGCCCGTCCGGCCAGGAGTACCACCTGTCGGCGGCGTTCCCGTCGGCGTGTGGCAAGACGAACCTGGCAATGCTGCGTCCGACGATTCCGGGCTGGAAGGTCGAGACGGTCGGTGACGACATCGCCTGGATGCGTCCGGGGCCGGACGGACGGTTGTACGCGATCAACCCCGAGCGCGGCTTCTTCGGCGTGGCGCCGGGCACCAGCGAAGGCACCAACCCGGTGGCGCTGCACGCGCTCAGCCACGATGTGATCTTCACCAATGTCGCCCTCACCGACGACGGGGACGTGTGGTGGGAGGGCCTGACCAAGAACCCACCGGCCCACCTGATCGACTGGCAGGGTCACGACTGGACCCCGGATTCGGGACGTCCGGCCGCGCACCCGAACAGCCGGTTCACCGTGACCGCCGACCAGGCTGAAACCATCTCTTCGGATTGGGAGGCTCCTGAGGGAGTCCCGATCGACGTGATCCTGTTCGGTGGCCGGCGGGCCAGCAACGTCCCGCTGATCAGTGAGTCGTACAGCTGGGAGCACGGCGTCTTCGTGGGGGCCACGGTCTCCAGCGAGCAGACCGCCGCGGCCGAGGGCACTGTCGGCGCGCTGCGTCGCGACCCGTTCGCGATGCTGCCGTTCTGCGGCTACAACATGGCCGACTACTGGGCGCACTGGCTGAAGGTCGGTGCCGGTTTGACCAACCCGCCCCGGATCTTCCAGGTGAACTGGTTCCGCAAGGCCGCCGACGGGCATTGGCTGTGGCCGGGCTTCGGCGACAACTCCCGTCCGATCGAATGGGCGCTGCGCCGGGTGAGTGGCGAGGTGGGCGCGGTCGCCGCGATCAGCGGACGGCTACCGCGGCCCGAGGATCTGAACTTGGATGGCCTCCGCTTGTCTGCCGCTGACCTGGCCGAGCTGTTCCGTCTCGATCCGGACGCCTGGGCCGAGGAGGCGACGTTGACCGAGGCGTACTTCAGCCAGTTCGGCGACAAGCTGCCTGCGGAGCTGACCAATCAGTTGGTCGAGCTGCGGGATCGGATCGCCCGGGTCAAGGCCGCCGTCGAGCAGTGACCTCTCGCTGAGGGCCGGACCTGCGTCCGGCCCTCAGCTGCGCCTCGGCCCGGACTGAGGGCCGGGGCGCAGACGTACGGTTCAGCTGAGGTCGGGCCAGCGGCCACGCAGGTAGGACGGCGGATAGGCCAAGCGATCGGTCTGGCCCAGCCGCGCTGCCGCACGCTGCGGCCACGCCGGCTCGCGCAGCGCCACCCGGGCCAGTGCGATCGCGTCCACGTCTCCGGAGTCGAGGATCTCTTGCGCCTGCGCCGGGTCGGTGATCAGGCCGACGGCGCTCACCGGCAGGCCACCGGCCCGGACCGCTTTGGCTGCGGCCACCTGGTAGCCCGGCCCGAGCGGGATCTGGGCCGGCACATTGCCGCCGGTGGAGACATCGACGAAATCGACCCCGTGCGTGCTGAGCATCCGGGCCACCTCGGCGGCCTCGTCCAGGCGGAATCCGCCTTCGACCCACTCGGTGGCCGAGATCCGGACCAGCAGCGGCTTGTCGGCCGGCCAGACTGCCCGTACTGCGTCGGCCACCTCGAGCAGCAGCCGAGCCCGATCGGCCAGTGAGCCGCCGTAGGAGTCGGTGCGCTGGTTCGACAGCGGGGACAGGAACTGGAACAGCAGATAGCCGTGGGCTGCGTGCAGTTCGACGGCATCGAAGCCGGCGGCGTCGGCACGCTGGGCGGCAGCGGCGAAGGCGGCGACGACCTCCGCCAGCTCCTCGACGGTCGCCTCATGCGGCGCGGCCAGGCCGGGGAAGGCGATCGGCGAGGGGCCGATTGTGGACCAGCCGCCGTCATCGATCGGGACCGAGCCGGACTTCCCGCCGGCCCCGAAGTCGCGGTAGGTGGAGCCCTTGCGTCCGGCGTGCTGCAGCTGGACCGCCATCGCCGCACCCTGGCTGTGGACGAAGTCGACGACCCGCGCCCAGGCGTCCTGCTGGGTGGTGTTCCACAGGCCGGTGCACCACGGCGTGATCCGTCCCTCGGGGAGGATGCCGGTGGCCTCGGCGATGATCAGGCCGAAGCCACCGGTGGCCCGGGCGCCGTAGTGGACCAGATGCCAATCGGTGGGAACGCCGTCGCGTCCCTCGCACTGGTACTGGCACATCGGGGCCAGGAAGATCCGGTTCTTGATCGTGAGTTCCCGCAGCTGGATCGGGTCGAAAAGGGACGGCATGGTTACAGGTTAGGGACGGCTTGGTTGCAGCTGCCACCTCGTCCCGAAACCGGGCCTAGCCTCGGCCTCGAGGAGGTGGTTCCGGGTGCCCGACACGGTCGGCTGGCCGCACGGCGATGCCGGTGTGGCATGGGTGCCCGGAGTCAGCAGTCTGGTGGCCACCCCGAGTTCGCGGCTGCGCCCCGGTCGGGCCTTGGTGCTCGGCTCCGGTGACGTGGCGGAAGCGCTGTGGCTGGCCGGGCGAGGTTGGCAGGTCACCGTGGCGTCCGCCGATGCCGTGACGGTGAGCCGGTTGGCCGCTGAGGCTGCGCTGCGGGATGTGCCGGTCGAGGCGATCTCCTGTGACGTGCTGAGCTACCGCCCCGCGCCGGAGCGCTACCGGCTGATCCTGGTGAGCTACCTGGAGCTGGAGTGGGCGCAGAGCCGACGCCTGCTGACCCGACTGGTCCCGGGGCTTGCCGCCGACGGGCACCTGCTGGTGGCCGGCGTGGACGCCCGCAATCTCGACTCCGGGTTCGGCGGCCCGGCCAACCCCGATCTGCTGGCATCGGCCTCTCAGCTTGCTGAGCTGCTGGCCAGCCTGGAACTGCGCGTGATCAACTCCGAGATCGTCCGCCGCAGGGTGATCGTCGAGGTCGGCGTCCGCTACGCCGTGGATCACGTGGTTGAGGCCGTCCGGACGGTCGAGCTCTGAGCCGAAGCACGACTCGGCCACCGCCCACTTGGGGCTGGCGGTGTGGGGGCACGGGATCGCCGTGTTGCGGCACAGCGGACTAGCCGAGGTCGAGATCGATGACGGTGCCCAGCCGGCTCAGGTCGACGGGTCTATCACCCATCCCGAACATGCCACCGCCCGAGTCGTGGTCGGTGGTCAGGAGATCGCTCTTCGGGATGACTAGCTGGATCACCGTGCCCTGAGGAGCGGGAGCATTGGTCGGACGCGGGCAGTTCGGGCACGCGAACTCTCCGCGCAGCTGGACCACCCAGACCGAGGTGTCGACCACCGGTTTGGATTGGCCGAACTCGAGGAGTCGCTCTGCCGCGTCCCGGCTGGTGAGAACGGCCTGGGCGGTGATCCCGGTGGTGCCGGATCCAAGGCTCTGAGCGGCGGTTCGGGCCCGCTGTATGAGTGCCTTGGTCTCAGCGGACACCCCTGGGTCGTTCTGTGCCGTCTGCGGTGACCCGGTGGGCAGGCCGGCCGACGGAGCGCCGGTGACCGGCGTGGCCGGGATCCCTCTGGGCCAGCCCGCGAAGCCCGCCGCCCCGGCAACCAGGACCACCGCAGCGGTGGCGGCCATCACTCGGGCCCGGCGCCGCTGCGCCTGGCGGGCCAGAGTCCGGCCGGCGTCAAGAGGTGGCGTCGGCGGCGCCTGCCAGGCGCGCCCGGTGGTGCGTAGCAACTCGTCAACGTTCATCGCTGGTAGTCCTCTCCGAGAAGCTGGCGGAGCCGCGCCCGTGCGTCCGAGAGCGTCGACTTCACGGTGCCTTCCGCGCAGCGCATCACCTGCGCCATGTCGGTGATCGGCAGGTCGAGGTAGTAGTGCAGCTCGACGGCCAGTCGCTGCCGGGACGGCAGCCGGCAGACGGCCCGCTCCATGTCGAGCCGCGTGCCGTCGGCCTCGGGCAGGTTGTCGAGCTGAGGCGTGAGGCGGAGCAGGTTCGCGAGACGCCGGGCGGCAGTGCGTCCCGCCTTCCATCGCTGGTCGGCGGTGATCGCCAGCAGCCAGTTCCTGGCGGTGCCGCGGGACGGATCGAACTGGGCCCGCTTTCGCCAGGCGGCGGCCAGCGCCTCCTGCAGAATGTCGTCACGGTCATCGCCGGAACGGGCGGCGAGGTAGGCCATCGCAGCCCAGTGCGGTTCGATCCAGGCGGTGAACCCGTCGACGGTGCGCAGGTCGGGGGCCGGGTCGGACGACTCCGCGCCCGGCCAGGTCGAGGCTTCCTGCGCCTGCTTCACACCTGAATCTACCCCGCGGGTGCCGATCCGGTTGGGTCGAATTCGGAGACTCTTCGGACGGGTTCGCGATCGTCCTGTCCGCTCATGGTCGATCAATGGGAGCGTTTGCTGGCCTCAGTGGTAGCGTCCGGCATCTACGACGTTGTGAGGGGAATGCGATGACCGATTTCCGGGATCCGAGCTTGCCGATCGAGGAGCGCATCGACGATCTGCTGAGCCGAATGAGCCTGCCGGAGAAGGTCGGCCAGATGCTGATGCTGGATGCCCGCGAGGACCTCACCGATGCGATCGTGGCCCGGCATGCCGGTTCGATCCTGCACACCTCCCCCGAGCTGCTTCCGGTGGCGCATCGGATGGCCGCCGAGCAGCGGCTGGCGATCCCGCTGTTGGTCGCCGATGACGGCATTCACGGGCACTCGTTCTGGCCCGGAGCCACCATCTTCGGCACTCAGCTGGCGATGGCGTGCTCCTGGGATGCATCGCTGGTCGAGAAGGCCGCGCAGGTCACCGCGTCCGAGATGGCCGCCACCGGCATGCACTGGACGTTCTCGCCGGTGCTGTGCATCAGCCGCGACCTGCGCTGGGGACGGGTGGATGAGACCTTCGGTGAAGATCCCTACCTGCTCTCGGTTCTCGGTGAAGCGATGGTCCGCGGCTACCAAGGTGATGGGCTCACCGATCCCGAGGCGGTGCTGGCCTGCGCCAAGCACTTCGCCGGATACTCCGAAACTCAGGGCGGCCGCGATGCCAGCGAGGCGGATCTGACTCCGCGCAAGCTGCGCTCCTGGTTCCTGCCGCCGTTCGAAGCGGCGGTGCGCGGCGGGGTCGGCACGGTGATGATCGGCTACCAGTCGATGGATGGCGTCCCGATCACCGCGAACCGCTGGCTGCTCAACGACGTCCTGAAGGACGAGTGGGGCTTCGACGGGCTGCTGGTCACCGACTGGGACAACGTCGGACGGATGGTCTGGGAGCAGCAGATCTGCACCGACATCGCCGAGGCGGCCGCGGTCGCGATCCGGGCCGGCAATGACGTGGTGATGACCACGCCGAGCTTCTTCGAAGGGGCGCAGGAGGCCGTCGCGCGCGGACTGGTCACCGAGGCCGATATCGACGAGGCCGTCCGTCGGGTGCTGCGGACCAAATTCCGGCTGGGCCTGTTCGAGAACCCGCGGCATCCCGATCTGGCTCGTCAGGGCACGATCGGCAGTGCAGACCGGGCTGAGCTGAACCTGCAGCTCGCCCGGCGCAGCCTGGTGCTGCTGCGCAACGACGGGACGCTCCCGTTCGAGCCCGCCGCCCTCGGCCACGCGCCGCGGATCGCGGTGATCGGGCCGAATGCGGACGACCCGCAGGCGATGCTCGGCGACTGGGCCGGCGACTCCGGCCAGGTGCCGTGGCTGCCCGAGGGGCAGCCGCGGGAGATGATCGACACCGTGCTCGACGGCTTCCGGGCCCTGACCGGTCCGGATGGGCAGGTCAGCCATGCCGTCGGTGCCGAGATCGGTGAACTGCATCCCGACCCGGCCGGCGACACCTTCGCCGACGGCCAGCCGCGTCCGCCGATCTTCGTTGCTGCGGCACCCGATCCGGCCCTGATCGCCGAGGCGGTGGCTGCGGCGCAGGCGTCCGACCTGGCCGTGGTCGTCCTCGGCGACACGGTGGCTTTGAACGGGGAGACCTGTTCGACGGCGACCCTCGATCTGCAGGGCGGCCAGGCGGCGCTGCTCGACGCAGTGGTGGCCAGCGGCACTCCGACCGTGGTGGTGCTGGTCCAGGGCAAGCCGAGCACGCTACCGGCATCGGCGCTGGAGGCGTCCGCGATCATCGAGGCGTTCAATCCGGGGATGCGTGGCGGACGGGCGATCGCCGAACTCGTGCTGGGTCTGATCGAGCCCAGCGGACGGTTGCCGCTCTCGTTCGCCCGGCACGTCGGCCAGCAGCCGATCTACTACAACCAGATCCGCGGCCAGCACGGCGACCGCTACGCCGACCTGACCCAGGATCCGCTGTTCGCCTTCGGGGAGGGGCTGTCCTACACCGAACTCAGCTACGCCGACCTCGAACTGGAGGCCGACGAACTGCGTGCTGACCAGGTGCTGCGACTCAGCGTCACGGTGTCGAACACCGGGAGTCGGCCGGCTCTGGAGACCGTCCAGGCATACGTCAGTGATCGGGTCACCAGCGCCACGTGGGCCGACCAGGAGCTGAAGGGCTTCACCCAGGTGGAGGTGGCGCCGGGAGCCGGCGTCCGAGTGACTCTCGAGATTCCGGCCGCGGCCTGCACGATCGTCAATGCCGCCGGCCGGCGGGTGGTCGAGCCCGGCGAGTTCGAGCTCCGGGTCGGACACAGTTCGCGCCGCGCCGACCAGCTCGTCCGCCGATTCCAGATTCTCGCCTCGGAGTGAGCGGCCGAGAATCACAATCTGGTTAGGGGTGTGTGGCGGTAGTGCGGGCCGCTGCGCCCGATTGGGCGTTCGGGCCTCATCGCCTGACTTCGGCTGACGCGGACCGACCCTGATCGGCTCTGCCTCATCGACCCATGCTCTGGAACCGACTCGGCGCGTGATGGGGGAACAACCCTTGACGCTTTCCTTACGACGTGAATATAGTTCTCTCACATCGTGAGGAAAGGGTGTCATGGCTGCCACCGTTGAGCATCTCAGGCGTGCTAATCGAGCCCGAGTGCTGGAACAGCTGGTGTACTCCGGCTCGATGAGCCGGACGGTGCTCGGTCGCCGCCTGGAGTTGTCCTCAGGCGGCATCACCAACATCGTTGACGATCTGGTTGCCGACGGCCTCGTTGTGGAAGAGGGAACCAGGGCCACCCGTGGACGCCCGGTGACCCTGCTCAAGCCGAACGCCGAGGCTGCGCTGTTCATCGGCGCCGAGGTCGGCGAGCGCGACGTCGCTGTTGAACTCTTCGACCTCTCGATGACTCTGCGTGAGTCCGCCAGCAGGGAGCTGCGCGACGGCCGATCCGATCCGACCCTGGTCGGCGCCCTCCTGCGAGACGCGGTGGACGAGATCGTCGCCCGCCACCCTGGCCGGGTGAGCGGGATCGGCCTGGCGGTGCCGGGCACCGTCGAGACCCCCGGTGACGGCGGCGACCCGATCGTGTATGCGCCCAGCCTGGGCTGGAAGCCGACGCCGGTCTCGGTGCTGCTGGATTCCGAGATCCCGGTATTCGCCGAGAACGCGACCAGCGTGACCGCCTTGGCCGAACAGCGACTCAACCGCGACGACAATCGGGCCCACTTCACCGTCGCCCACCTGGGCCGCTGGGTGGGGCTCGGTGCGGTCATGAACGGCGAGTTGGTCCGCGGCAGCAATGGGATGGCCGGCCAATGGGGCCATACGACGGCCGAGCCGACCGGTCCGCTGTGTCGTTGCGGCTCTCGCGGCTGCCTCGAATCCCTGGTCGGCGCGGAGGCTCTCCTCGGGCAGTGGCACGCCGCCGGTGGTCCCGACCAGACCGGTTCCGGCTGGGATCGGATCACCGCATTGTGCGAGGCCGCACGCGACGGCGACCCGATTGCCTCTGGCGTGATCACCGATGCGCTGCAGCGCCTGGGGATCTCGCTGGGAAATGTGATCACCCTGCTCAATCCGGAGCGGGTGTTCATCTCCGGCTGGGTCGGGTTGCGGTTGATGCACTACTTCGAAGCCGAGCTCACGGCGGCCGTGACGTCCCACGCCTTCGGCCCGAGCACCAAGACCCTCCAGATCGTCCCCACCAGCTTCGGCGGCGACACGACGGCCGTCGGGGCGGCTCTCATTCCACTGGCCCGGTTCATCGAACAGATCGCCTCCGGGTCGGCCAAGCCAGTTTTCTGACCACAGCAGCAAGAAGACAAGGAGAAGCAATGATGCACTCACGCCGGGCCGCAACCGCTCTTGTAGCGACACTCATTCTGACCACGACTGCCGCCTGTGCCGCGGGCCCCGCGGCGTCCACCACACCTGCGGGGAGCGCCTCCGAGGCCAGCAGTGCGGCCACCTACGGTAAGGCGCTCACCGTGTGGGTGATGGGCGACTCAGCCACGAAGTTCGAACAGCTGATCGCGCCCTTCGAGACCCAGAGCGGGATCGACGTCACTGTCGAGGCGATTCCGTGGGACAGCGTCAATGACCGGCTGACCAGCGCTGTCGCCTCCGGCAAGGGCCCGGACGTCACCCAGATCGGCCTTTCCCAGCTGGCCAGCTTCCTCAAGGGCGATGCCTTGGCCGATGTGTCCGCCGACCTCGCCGCCTACCCGAACCTGGCGGAGTCCAACTTCCCGAGTGCGGTCGCGAGCACCGCGCTGAACCCGTCCGGCGGGGTCTACTCGGTGCCGTGGATCGCCGACACCCGGGTGCTGTTCTACCGATCGGATCTGCTCAGCGCAGCGGGGATCGCCGCCCCTCCGAAAACCTGGGACGAGCTTCGCGCCGACGCCAAGAAGCTGACCGACAAAGCCGCCAAGCACTACGGCTACTACATCCCGCAGTGGGACGCACCGCTGCCGGTGACCTACACCTGGCAGGCCGGTGGCGAGATCATGGCCGACGGCAAGATCGACGTCACCAGCGACGCCTTCACCAAGGCCGCCGACCACTACCTCGGGTTGTACGCCGACGGCTCGGTCCCGACCGCGTCGGACTTCGACCAGACCACGGGCTTCATCAGCGGCTCGGTCGCCATGCTGGTCTCCGGCCCGTACCTGGCCAAGGCCGTTGCCGAGCAGGCTCCCGAGCTGGACGGCAAGTGGAGCGTGGCCACCGTCCCCACCGATGTGAGCGGGACGTCCCTCTACGCCGGCTCGAACCTCGGCGTCTGGAAGAACACGACCAACAAGGTCGGGGCGTTGATGCTGCTGAACTACCTGGCCGATCCGGCGACTCAGGTGGCGTGGTACACCAGCAACGGCGATCTGCCGGCGGCCACCAAGGCCTACCAAGACGCGAAGCTCAGCGCTGACCCGCTGGTGCAGGTGTATGCCGAGCAGCTCAAGGACGCCCGGCTGTTGCCGGTCAGCACCAAGTGGGATGCGGCCAGCAGCGAGATCCTCAACGCACTGAACAAGATCGCGGTATCCGGTGCCGACAAGGGCGCAACCTTGAAGGCGCTGGCCGACAAGGTCGCCACCATCAACGCAGGCAACTGATCCCGTCACCCGGTCCGGCTCTCCACCCCCTAGGCGGAGAGCCGGACCCCCTCCCAGGAACCACGATGCAGAGCTCACCCGCACCAGGAGGCCTCGCGGCCAGTGACCGCAGGCCGCTCCCGCGCCGGCCTGTGGCCCGCGCCGCAAGCCACCGCCGCCCGACCAGCCGCTGGGCGGGATGGGGGTTCGCGCTGCCGGCACTGGCACTGGTCGCGGTCTTCGGCCTGATGCCGATCCTGGTGGCCGCGGGGGTGAGCTTCACCGACCTCGACATCGCAGGGCTGGCCCATCCCGAGACGATCCGGCTGGTGGGAGCCGCCAACTACGTCCAGCTGGCCGGCGACCCGGAGTTCTGGGCCGCCTTCGCCTTGACGGCAGGCTACGTCGTGGTCGGGGTGCCGCTGATCGCGGTGCTGGCCTTGGCGGTTGCCACCGGCCTGAACCGTAGCGACGGACGGTTCTTCCGGCTGCTGCGCACCCTCTACTTCCTCCCGGCGGTGACGGCCCTGGTGGCCATCTCGGTGATCTGGAAGTACATGTTCAACGGCCAGTTCGGCCTGTTCAACTGGCTGCTCGACCTCGTTGGCCTGCCGGCGGTCAACTGGCTGTCGGATCCGGCTTCGGCTCAGATCGCCGTGGGGTTGGTCGCCGTCTGGCGTGCGATCGGGTTGAACTCCATCATCTTGCTGGCCGCGCTCCAGGGCGTCCCCGGCGAGCAGCTCGAAGCGGCTGCGCTGGACGGGGCCGGTCCGGTGCGTCGCTATCTCTACGTGGTGCTCCCCCAAATCCGGTTCGCTCTCGGCTTCGTGGTGATGACCACCCTGATCGGCTGGCTGCAGTTCTTCGACGAGCCGTTCGTGCTGACCGACGGTGGCCCGGTGGGGGCGACGACCTCGCTGTCGCTGTTCTTGTTCAAGCGTGGGTTCCGGCTCAACGAGTTCGGCTACGCCAGTGCCGGATCGATCGTCCTGCTGGTCACGATCGCGGCGGTCACGCTGATCCAACTCCGGCTGAGGAAGGCTCATGACTAAGACCCAGAGTCGCCGCAAGGCTCGCGAGCGAGTGGCGACGGTGCTCATCGCGGTCCCGCTGACCGTCGGGGCCCTGGTCTGCGCCCTGCCTTTCGTCTGGATGGTGGCGAACTCGGTGAAGACGCGCTCGGAGGCGGTCAGCTATCCGCCCCAGCTGCTGCCCTCCCAGTGGACGTTCGCGGCCTACACCAAGCTGTTCACCGAACTGGACTTCCTGCACTACATGCTCAACACGGTGGCCTTGGTCGGCATCGGGCTGGTCGGCTTGCTGCTCACCGCGATGGCCGGCTACGGGTTCGCCAAGTTCCCTGGGCGGGCGCTCGGCTGGGGATTCTTCGCCGTGCTGATGACCATGATGATCCCGGCGCAGGTCACCATGATCCCGACCTATCTGGTGGTCAATGCCGCCGGGCTCACCAACAACCTCGTCGGGATCGCCTTGCCGACGTTGGTCAGTGCCTTCGGAGTGTTCTTGTTCCGCCAGTTCATGATCACGATCCCGGACTCACTTCTCGAGGCTGCACGCATCGACGGGGCCTCGGAGCTGCGGATCTTCTTCGCGATCGCGCTCCCGGTCTCGCGGCCGATTCTGATCGTGCAGGGGTTGCTGACAGTGATTGCATCCTGGAACAGCTTCCTGTGGCCGCTGATCCTGTCCTCCAGCCAACGTACCTATACGCTCTCGGTCGGGTTGTCCCTGCTCAACAAGCAGATCACGACCGATCCGACGGTGCAGATGGCCGGTGCTGCGTTGATGACGCTGCCGATCATCGTGCTGTTCTTCCTTGCCCAGCGGCACATTGTGGCCGGTTTCACGATGTCGGGGATCAAATGAGCGGCTACCTCACCTGCGTCGACGGACGGCTCGTCGATGACGACGGCACGCGGCAGCTTCGCGGCATCGGCCTGGGTAACTGGCTGGTCCCCGAGGGCTACATGTGGGGACTGCCGGCCACAGCCACCGCGCCGCGCCAGATCGAGGGACTCGTGGCCGCGGTGCTGGGCAAAGCGGGTGCCGCACGGTTCTGGGATCGCTGGCGGCGCGAGTATGTCAGCGACATCGACTTGGCTGAGATCGCTGGGGCCGGCTTCGACCACGTCCGGCTTCCGCTCAGCTGGCGACTCCTGTGCACCGTCGACGGCACCTTGATCGAAGACGGCTTCCTCCATCTCGATCGGTTCATCGACTCCTGCGCTCGGCACGGGATCGGGGTGGTGCTCGACCTGCACGCCGCACCCGGCGGGCAGACCGGCACCAACATCGACGACTCCGCCGGACTCCCCGAGCTCTTCTTCGATCCGCACTGGAGGAAGCTCACCGTGCACCTGTGGCGGGCGATCGCCGAGCGGTACGCACGGTCGACGACCGTCTTGGCCTATGACCTGCTCAACGAGCCGCTGCCCTACCACTGGGCCGACGACTTCGGCGATGACCTGATGGAGCTCTACCGCGAGCTGACCGCAGCCGTGCGTGAGGTCGATCAGCACCATCTGCTGATGTACGAGGGGACCCGCTGGGCGACCGACTTCTCGGGGTTTGTCGGACGCCTGGACGACAACTCGGCGCTGCAGTTCCACAAGTACTGGTCGCGTCCGGATCAGGCCAGCCTGGGCCACTTCCTGGAGGTCGCCGGACGCCTGGACGTCCCGCTCTATATGGGGGAGGGCGGTGAGAACACGCTGGACTGGAATGCTGCCGCGGTCGCTCTCTACGAGCGTCTGGGGATCTCGTGGTGCACCTGGCCGTACAAGACCATCGGTCGATCCACCTCACTGTGTTCGATCCTGCCGCCGACGGACTGGACGTTCTTCACCGGCTTCGAGTCCGGCCGCACCTCAGCCGCCGGCCGAGCCCGGGCAGCGCAGGCGCTGGCCGACCTCGAGGACCGGCTGCTGACCCGTCCGGAGCAACTCAACCGTCCGCTGCTGTGCACCTTGATGCGGACGCCACCGCTGCGGCTGCCGGCCTCGGCCTTTGTGCAGGCCTCGCCGGGGGTTGAGGTGCGCTGGCCGGAGAACTTCGACTTCTCTGGAGACCAAGACCTGGACACCTCGCTGGAGGCGCTGGTGGAGCTGCCTGCCGGTGGTGCGGTCGAATACGCCCTCGGCGCACCCCCCGGTGAGCTCACTGCGCTGGTTGCCGAGGGAGAGGTTCGCATCGATGTCGTCGAGGGAGTCGGCGACCCCTACCGCTTCCGGGTCAGCGCGGACCGACCGGCCTTGCTGCGAGCGGTGGTTGTCACTGGCTGACCGCGGTCAGGCCGTGCGATGGACGTGATCGGCGGCGAACATCAGGTAGACCGCTGCGGTCCAGGTGTAAGCCCGGTCGCGCAGCCCGGCGCCGGTGACGGCGTCGAAGTTCTCCGCGAAGCCAGACTGCTCGCACAACGCCCGGAACCGCGCGTTGACGGTGTCGGCCACCTCGGTGAACCCGGACGCGCGCAGCCCGTCCTCGATCAGTGCGGTGGACGGTGCCCAGATCGGGCCGCGCCAGTAGCCGTCCGGGTCGTAGTGCGGTGAGGTCACCGGCTCGGTGGCCGGGCCGTGGTCGGTGAGGTGATCGAGCAGATGCGCCACCATCGACGAACGCACCTCTTCGGGCAGTCGATCGCCGAGCACCAGCGGCAGCAGGTTCAGCAGGCTGGACGAAGTCGACGGCTGCCCTGACAACGCCCCGATCGCGACGAACTCCTCGCCGGTCCACAGCTGGCTCAGCATCGCCTGTAGCAGTTCGTCGCGGGCCGCCGTCCACTCCTGCGCCGGACGGCCGAGCTCGGTCGACAGCCCGGAGAGCACCTCCAGTTGCACGGCGAGGAAACCGGCCAGATCAGGGGATTCGATCAGCCGGTCACGATCGAAGGTTGTCGAGTTGTCCCAGCCGGAGTCATTGCCGTGCTGGTAGTACGGCAGCGCGTGCCCGGGGCGGCGCCGGTAGTCCAGCCAGAACCGGCTCCACGCCGATAGCCGGTCGTGGATCTCCTCCAGCTCGGCGCGAGTCAGCGGACGCTCAGTGGTGGCCCGCAGCCGGCGCAGCGCCCAGCCGTGGATCGGCGGCTTCACGTAGTTGCGCAGCACCTCGGAATGGGTGATCGAATCCGGCAGTGCGCCGGAGGCGTCCTGCTGATCGAACGGTGCCAGGAACTGATCCACCGCCAGCCCAGTCAGGCCGGGGGCCAGCGCGAGCGCATTGAAGCAGTGATCCCAGCTCCACAGCTTGTCCATCCAGTGCTTCGACATCAGCACCGACTCCCGCGTCATGAACCCCTCCGGAGCCACGGTCGCCGACCACAGCACATAGGCGGCCAACTCGGCGGCCGGCGTCCGCTCGTCGCGCCAGGGCGCGATGGCGTCGACGAACTCACCGAAGGCGGACGCGCTGGCCGCAACGACTTCGTCGAAGCTGCACCGGGAGGAGACCGGCGCCGCCGCGGTACCGATCTCCTCCACAGTGGCCTCCCACGGGGAGCCGTCTGCGCCGAGAACGACTGCCCGTGACGCCACACCGAGCGCCTCGGCGCCCTCGGTTTCGATCGATCCACAGGTGCTGGTGACCCGATAGCGGCGCCCGGTCTCGTAGGAGGTGAAGGTTGGGGCGCCGTCGAGCGGGTCGATGAACAGGTAGGTTCCGGTGAACGGGGTCAGCGCGGCCACCGCATCGCCGATGCGCAGCCCGAGGCCGACTCCGCGCAGCCGGATCGCGTCGGGAGTCTCGAAGGCGGCCTCGATCACGTCCGGGCCCGCATGCCAGGAGAAGACGGACGGACTGGCCGTCCAGGACGCCGCGCAGAGCTCGCCATCTCGGGTGGGATCCAGCCGCAACACGGCGTGCATTCCGTTTCGATGGGAGACCAGGTGCACCGCCTCGGTGCGGGTGTGCAGGGCAGTCACCGGGGAGAGGTTCAGCCACGAGCCGCGAGCGCTGAAGGGGATTTCGCGCAGGTCGAAGATGAGGTTGGCGGGCTCGCCGGGCAGAGGCATGTGGTTCCTAAGTACGAAGACGAAAAGCGGGTGGCGGAGTGCCGGGGCAGGTGTGGTGGACGGATGGCTGCTGGCTAGTCCTTGACGGCCCCGGCAGTGATGCCGGCGGCCACATAGCGCTGGGCGACGATCAGCAGGATCGCGGTGGGAATCGAGGCGACCACCGCCGCGGCCATCAGCGGTCCCCATTCCTGGTTCTGGGAGCCGATGAAGTCATACAGGCCCATCGTGATCGGACGCAGGCTTCCGCCCTCACGGTTCAGGGTCGAAGCGAAGAGGAAGTCCGACCAGGCCCACAAGAAGGCGAATAGGCCGACGGTGACCGCCGAGTTCCGCGACACCGGCAGCACGACGGAGCGGAACGTCCGCCAGTAGGAGGCGCCGTCGATCTCGGCGGCTTCGAGCAGCTCTTTGGGGATGCTGGTCATGAAGGCGGAGAACAACATCACCCCGAACGGCACCGCGATGGTGGAGTCGGCCAGGATCAGGCCGTACACGGAGTTCAGGACGCCGAGGTTGGAGTAGATCGTGTAGAAGCCCAAGGCCATCACGACAGCCGGAATCATCTGCGCGACGATCAACCCGAAGTTGATCACCCGATGCCCGGGGACGTGCAGCTTGGACAGGGCGTAGGCGGCCGGCGCAGAGATGACCAACGTCACCACCACGGTGCCCAGTCCGATCAGGACGGACGTGCCCAGGTAGGGCAGTTGGCTGGACAGCACCACCTGGTAGTTCTCCAGGGTGAATGCCTGGGGGAACAGGTCGGCGTCGCGGATCGCGCTGCGTTGGGTGAACGAGACATTGATCATCCAGTAGAGCGGGAAGAGCATCAACGCGGTGAGGACGGCCCCGATCGCTGTCTTCCACCAGGCGCGATGGACGGCATTCATCGCTCCTCCTGGCGGCGCTGGACGAACAGGTAGACGAAGCCCATGATCAAGGCGACGATCAGCAGGACGGTGCCGACCACGGCGGCCTGGGAGTATCTGATCACCGAGGACGATCCCTTGCCGAAGGCCATGGCATAGGCCCAGGTGGCCAGGGTCTGGGAACTCCCGGTGCCCATGGTCATGATCCAGATGATGTCGACGACCTTCAGCGTGTAGACGAAGCCGAGCAGCAAGGTGATCGCGCTGACCGGTTTGAGCAGCGGGAAGGTGATCGACCAGAACTGGCGCCAGGCGCTGGCCCCGTCGATGGAGGCCGCCTCGTAGAGGTCGGCGGAGATGTTCTGCAGGCCGGAGTAGAGGATCACCAGGTTGAACGGGATTCCCAGCCAGATATTGGCGATCACCACGGCCCACAGCGAGTGGTCATTGTTCAGCCACCAGACCGGGTCCATTCCGAAGACCCCGAGGAAGCGGTTGATGATGCCGCTGTCGGCGTCCATCATCCATTGCCAGGTGGTTGCCGAGACGATGATCGGCAGCAGCCAGGGCACCAGGAACAGTGCCCGCAGCACTTCGGACAGCGGGAAGTGGCGCCGGAAGAAGACGGCCAGGCCGAGCCCGATCGAGTACTGGAAGACCAGCGAGACGGTCACGAAGATCGCGGTCTGTACGACCGTCGGGGCGAACAGCGGTGAGCTGGTGACCTCTTTGTAGATGTCGAAGCCGACGAACGGCGCCGCGCCGGTGACGAAGGTGGCCCGGGTGAACCGATGCAGGCTCATCGAGACGTTCTCGTACAGCGGATAGACGTAGAAGACCACGAAGTAGATCGCCATCGGTGCGATGAAGGCCAGCCCGGCCCAGGTGGTCGGACGGATCCGTCGCCTGCGGGCGGCTTCGTCCGCCGGTGGCCGGCCGGCTCGCCGGGCCGCGGGCCTCGGCAGCGGCCGAGCGGCTGAGGACTGGGTACTCAACGTCATGAACCAATCGTCGTGAACGTGCAGGGGGATGGTGTTGGCTTTGGCCGGAATCGTCCCGGCAGGGGAGGCGGCCGACGGGAATCTGGGTAGTCGGCCGCCTCCATTGGGGGCTCAGCCCTTTGCGTCCACCGCGGCCTGCTCGAAGGCCTTCTTGATCGCGGCGGCATCACCGGACGCGTTCAGTGAGGCCTGCAGAGCCGTCGAGATGGCTGCAGAGGTCTGGGTATAGGCGGGGCCAAGGTCGGTGGTGCGACCCTGGGCGCTCTCGATCGCTGCGGCCCACGGCTTCCACATCGGATCGGATGCGATTTGGGCTGCCCGCAGATCCTTCTTGGCTGCGAAGTAGCCGAGTTGGTCACCGGTCTTCACCTGGTTGTCCTTGCTGACCAGGCAGTCGATGATCTGCTTGGCTGCGGCGTAGTGAGCAGCTGCGTTGTCCTTGTGGATCGGGGCCAGGACGAACTCGCCACCGGTCGGGACACCGGCAGCGCCGCCGGCCTTGCTCGGGATCGGGATCATGACGGCCGTGAACTTCTGCTGGGTGGCGGCCTTGGCGAACCAGGAGCCGTTCTCGGCGAAGGCGTACTTGCCGGTCAGGAAGAGATCCCAGGACGCCGACTGGTTGTCGGTGATCGCGGACTTCGGGGCGTAGCCCTTGGCGATCCAGTTGGAGACCAGCTCGCCGGCGGAGATGGCCTCGGCTGAGGCCAGATCCTTGAAGTTGGCGCCTGCGCCCCAGAACCACGGCTCGAACTGGAAGACGCCTTCCTCGCCGGCGATCCCGGCGAAAGTGATGCCCTTGGAGCCGGCTGCGGTGACCTTGGCCAGAGCGGCGTTCAGGCCGTCCCAGCTGGTGATGGACGCCGGGTCGACTCCGGCCTTCTTCAGGATGTCGGCGTTGTAGTACAGGCCGAGGGTGTTGGCGCCGATCGGGACGCCGTAGGTGACGCCGTCAACGGTGCCGGGGCCGGCCAGGTTGGCGTCGAAGCCCGCGGTGTCCATGCCGACGTCGGTGGCCGGGGCGAGCAGGCCCGCGCTCGCGGCGTCCGGGACGGCCGGGTTGTCGAGCATGACCACGTCGGGAGCATTGTCTTCCTTGACTGCGGTGGTCAGGCTGTTCAGCAGATCCGAGGTGGCGCTGGAGGTCCGCTTCACGGTGGTGCCTGCCGGCGCGCAGGATTGGACGTACTTGGCCCAGTCGGAGTTGGCGTCGTGCTGCGGGTACGGATCCCAGACGGCGATGTCGGTCAGTGCGGCCGGGGCGCTGGAGGCCGGCTGGCTGGCGCCGGCCGGTGAGCTTGCGCTCGGCGCGGGAGTGCCGCTGCACGCGGCGAGTGCCGTGACCAGCGCCACGGTGGCTGCACCTGTGGCAATCCGGAAGACGCGGTTTGTGGTGAACACTTGTAGGTTCCTCTCTGAATCTTGTTGTGTTTCCTGGGTCTATCTCTGGATTTCGAACCGGTTCGACGGCGACGGTGCGTCGACTCCCCAAGTTCCTTGGTGGTGGATGGTTAGGACGGGAGCAGGCTTCTTGTGCTGCCCCGATCGGTGATCGCGGGAGCAATGAGCTGCACTTGTGGTGGTACGGCCTCGCGGCCGCGTTGGATGCGTTCGATGAGCCGGGACACTGCCGTGTGCCCCAGTTCATAGGCTGCAGATTCGACTGCGGTGAAAGGCAGCGAGAACTCTTCGCCGAAGTCGCGGGAGTACAGCGATACGACACTCAGGTCATCGGGGACCCGGATGCCGCGTTCATGGAGGATGGTCGGCAGGGCTGCGACGGTGGCATCGTTGTGGACCATCAGTGCGGTGGCGTCCGGCCAGGTGTCGAGGATCGCGTTCATCGACCGACGGACCGCCGATCCCTGGGCTTCGCCGTAGTGGGCGTGGATGCGCATGCTGTAGCGGGCGGCCCGCTCGATGGCCGCGTCCCGGAAGCGCCACACATACGATCCGCCGCGTTCGACGACGTGATGGGGCGGGGTGACCAGCACGACTTCACGGTGGCCGCGCTCGTGCAGGTGATCGACAAGGATCCGGGCAGCCTCGGTGAAGTCGAGGTCGATCGCGTCCACCTCGTGGGTGTCGCGGGGCAGGCCGATCAGCACGCCGGGCTGGTGCACCTCGCGCAGCGAGGGGACGCGCGGGTCGTCGGCGGTGACATCGAGCAGGACGAAGCCGTCGACCATGTTCGAATCGCCGATCCGGTGGATCGTCCGCGGGCCATCGGAGTCGGTGACCATCAAGATGTCATAGCCGTGCGCGCGGGCCGTCTCCGAGACGGGAAGGACGTACTGCAGCATGGCCGGCGCGAACTCGTCAGCGTGGAATTGCAGCAGTAGGCCCAGCACCATGGTCTGCGAGGTGGCCAGTGCCCTGGCTCCGGCATTCGGGGTGAAACCGAGCTCGTCGATGGCTTCCTGGATGCGCTTCTGAGTGGCGACCGAGATGGCTCGCTTGCCAGAGAGGACGTAGGAGACCGTGCTGCGGGACACGCCTGCATGTCGTGCGACGTCACCGATGGTCACCATGGCACACCCCCTTTGGTCTGCGTCGAACCGGTTCGACAGGAGTTAACGCCACTGCGTCGTGCGATGTCAAGGGTTCGGCCGGACAACGTCCGTCACAAGTAGGTCACGACGCGAAATTGAGCTCTCCTGCAGCGGTCAGACGCTGAACAGGGCGAGTGCGAGCAGCAACACACTCAGCCCCAGTTCGACCATCCCGATGATCGTCGGGGGAATCTGTCGACGCTGGTTCACCCGCAGCAGGATCACGGCGCGAGCCAAGGCAAGAGTGAAGATCGCCGGCCAGCCCCAGCCCGCCACCCCGATCAGCATTCCGGATACGACGAGGGCAATCAGATGCCAGAAGAGTGAGGAGATCGCCCAGCGGCGCCGACCGCGGCCGCGAATCAACGATTTCACGTGCAAGACAGTGCCGCCGAAATAGCCGAACATCGCCGCGGTGAGCCCCGTCACCAGGGGCACCAGGCCCGACCCGTTCAGTCCCCATGGGGACGGTGCCGCCGTCACCGGCAGCATCACGCAGGCGGCGGCAACAGTCGCCAGACCGGCGGCCAGCGAGCGCTCGCGATGCTTGGCGGTGGCGATCAGCGCGACCAAGGCGAGCGGGACGAAGGCGCACAGCCAGTAGAGCAGCGTCCATCCTGCCAGCGCCACCGTCGTGAAGCCGAGCACAGCCGTCGCTGACCCGTAGCTGAGCAGCGCCGGCTGCCAGCGGGCGCGCCGCGCCGGAGGTGCCTTCAACCAGCCGGAAGCCGCGTGAAAGGCGAAGTAGCCGATCAGCCAAGTAGCGACCAGAGTCGCCGTTGCCCACCCCAGGGTGCCGAGGTCGTAGGCGAGTCGCATCCCCACCAACGGCGGCACGACGAGCATCGCCCAAGCGCCATGTTGGCGGGGCACCCAGCCGAGACTGGTCCTGCCCGAGCCGGAGGCAGCACCCTGTGGCGCGGCCCCGATGGCGGTAGGGGTCGAGATACTCAAACCATTCCTGACGTCTACGAATTCAGAGCGGGTGCCGACGCCGATCGGGGGTGCCGTGCCTGGCGTAAACCTGCTCCGCTGACACCTCCAGGGTACCCGGGGACGTGACCAAGCGCCTCTTTGCCGGCTCTCGGTCACCCGCCGCACCACCTTTGTCGGGGGTTCTCCGCCGCGAGGGACCGGCTTGTCTGAGCCGTTCAGCAGCAGCGTCAGCCGGCTGCCATCACTGGGAAAGGACGCGCCGCGTCGGGGCCGGCCGGACCCGACCGACAGAGGGTCGGCCACGAGGTGCGGGGCGCCCCTCCCGAGTCCATCGGAAGGGGCGCGGGACCACCTCGCGGCGGGCGCGGCTCAGTCGGCGATCGGGAGATCGACGTTATCGCGCAGCAGCACCGTCGGCCTGCCGAGCGGAGCCGCGAGGGTGATGCTGGCGCCCCCCTCGTAGACGCGACCGGTCCAGGGATCCCGCCAGGTGCTGCCGGCGGGCAGGTAGACCGTCCGCTGTATGGCGCCGGGCTGGGTCACCGGGGCGACCAGAATCGAGGGGCCGAACAGGTAGCAGTCGTCGACCTCCCAGGCGTGGAGATCGTCGGGGAACTCCAGGAACAGTGCCCGCATCGGCGGCACTCCGGTGTGGCTGGCCTGCGCCATCACCTCTGCCACATATGGACGCAGCCGCTCCCGCAGCCGGGCGAGCCGGGTGAGGTGCTCGTAGGCCTCCTCCCCGTAGGACCACAGCTCGTTCGGTCCCCCGTAGCCGAGCGGACCGAGGGTGTCCCGGCTCCGGGTCGACCCGTTGTCGGCGCCACGCGGTTCGCGGTGTCCGTGCATTCGCAGGATCGGGCAGAACACGCTGAACTCGAACCAGCGGACCAGGAGCTCGCGGTAGCTCGGGTCATCCGGGTCGCCGCCGTGGAAGCCTCCGGTGTCCGTCGTCCACCACGGGATGCCGGCGATCCCGATGGACAGGCCGGCCTTCACCTGGTCGGCCAGAGATGCGAAGGTGGTCTCGATATCGCCCGACCACACCGCGGCGCCGTAGCGCTGAGAGCCGGCGAAGGCCGATCGGCAGAACAGCAGCACGTCCTCCTCCCCGGCCGAACCCATGCCTTCGTGGAAGCCTCGAGCATGCTCGCGGGGGAACGCATTGGCGACCTCTGAGCCCAGTCCGGCGTGGAAGCGCAGGTTGGCGTGGTCCTCGGGGCGGATCTCGGGCTCGCAGGCATCCAGCCACCAGGTCCGGACGCCGAGGTTGTAGTAGCCGGCAACCGCCCGGGCCCATAGGGCTTGCCGGGCCTCGGGGTTCGTCGCGTCGTAGTACGTGATCGGCAGGCGCTGGGTGAAGCCCTTGTCATTCCAATCCGAGAGGGCCAACGGCACGCCGCGCTCGGTGCTGACCAGATGCCCCTTGCGTTGCTCCTGGGTGAACTCGGGAGAGAGCAGGCTGAGGCTCGGCCAGATCGACACCATGAGTCGCACGCCGAGTTCGTCCAGTTCGGCGACCATAGCGGCCGGGTCCGGGAACTCGACCGGATCGAAGGTCAGCTCACCCACCCGCGTCCAGTGGAAGAAGTCGGCGGTGATCAGCGAGATCGGGATGCCGCGCCGGTGGTACTCGCGGGCGACGCCCAGGAGTTCCTCCTGAGTGCGGTACCGCAGCTTGGACTGCCACAAGCCGGTCGCCCAGGACGGGAACCGCGGGGCATGGCCGGTTGCGTCGGCGTATCGGGACAGGATCTGTGCCGGCGAGTCGCCTACGAACACCACGTAGTCGATCTGCCGCGCGAGGTCGGCCACCCAGCGGGTGGCGTCCACCCCGAACTCGGCCTGCCCCACTGCCGGGGAGTTCCACAGGAACCCGTAGCGCCGGCTGGACAGGTAGAACGGGATGTTGATCTCGGCATTGCGCTGGACGAGGTCAACGGTGCGGCCACGGTGGTCGAGGACGCCGTTTCGGTGCTGGCCCAGCCCATAGATCCGTTCTCCGGTCGTGGCTGCGAACCGCTGCTCGATACGTGAGTAGGTGTTCAGGGTGTTGGTGAACCGGCGGGCACCGCCGCTCCAGAACTGCCCCGGTGACTCCTCCAGCACCACCGTGCCGTCGGCCCGGCGAAAGACCAGGTGTCCGCCCTCGTCGAGCTCGCAGGACAGGTCCTCGGCAGCGAGGCGGACGGTGCCGTCCGCCGACTCACTGATCGAGACCGTTGCGGGCAGGGGATCGAGCAGGCAGTGCGGGATGTCGTCGATGATTCGATGCAGGGCGCAGCGGACGCGAATCGCGCCGGGCCCCCATGCCTCGATCCGCACCACCTGATCGCCGAACCTTCGCTCGATGGCGCCGGAGGGTCCAGGCTGCGCCGCACTCGGGTCGAGGCTGAGGCCGGTCGCGCGCACAGGGTCGATTGCCGCGGTGGTCACTTGGTGGCCTCCGTGGTGGCGTGCAGGGTGAGCGGGCGATGGGCGGTCTCGCGAGCGC
>Ga0268263_1000557_pt1 | contig 53193 bp, 49 predicted proteins | sample Biomet5_FD_190358 | JGI IMG/M metagenome (GOLD analysis project Ga0268263, IMG submission 190358) | Microbial communities from bioreactor (seeded with sewage sludge) at LBNL, California, USA - Biofuel metagenome 5 (SPAdes) (version 4) | ecosystem: Engineered > Bioreactor > Anaerobic >... | reverse complement strand
CGCTTTCATCGTTTTCGTTGCCGGTTCGCTCCCATCCTTTTTGCTTGCCGTACCCTTCAAATCTTCTGGGGCCATTGAACGGCTGCCAGCCGGTGATGGCTCCATTCTCGATGCCGGTATTCATGATTTCACAGATAGCCCGCGTCTCCCAGTCAGCTGGTTCGTTGAACTGGTGATTCAGAGCTTCCCGGTAAAGCTGCTTGCTGCATACCCGGTCGCCTTTGTAGGTATCAAGGAAGTCATAGATCAGCCCGGCCTGTGTGTCCTCCTGCATGAAGTCCTTCTGGTACTCCCGGAGATGCCTCTCAGCCTCTGGCGTGAGCTTCATGACGTAATCGCCGCTGCGGTAGATGCTCATTGCCTCCGCCCACATCTGGTCAATGTAAGCCCTCGCGGCGTCCTCATCTTCAAGGATATGGACCTCGGCTCGTTCCGGGTAAACCCTGATCGGCAGGAACCGCCGGTTGCCGGTTCTGTCCCTTGGGAGAAAGTCCTGCTTGTTTGTGGTGCCGCCAAAGACGTTCTGCCGGAGCCTGTCTGCCGGGTGAACCTCATAGGGGACCTTGTAGGTTTCCTTCTGGCGGGAGATGAAAGACTTGATTTCCTCAATACTCTTGGCGTTTGCCGTGGCGATCATCTCCGACATTTCGATGATCCAGTGACCTTGCAGCTTGCGGTAGACATTCTCGTCGTCCAGCTTCTTCAGGTCATCGGAAAACCATTCGTCCCTTACAGAGAGGAACCGGAAGAAGGTGGATTTCCCGGCTCCCTGACCGCCGACGAGGCAGAGCATCAGCTCAAACTTGCAGCCGGGTTTGAACACTCTCCGAATCGCGCCCATCATGAACAGCCGCAGACACTCAAAGGTAAAATCGTCCGAGTCGGCTCCGAGAAATCTGTGAAGGGCATAGCGGATTCGTTCCTGCCCGTCCCAGATAAGGCCGTCGAGATAATCGCGGATGGGGTGATACTGGTTCTCGTTGGCGATGATTCGGAGGGCGCTCTCGATCTTCTTCTCATTTGTCAGGCCGTAATTGTCCTCAAGGTAGAGAAGGATATACGGCATATCGGTGTCGGTGAGAGTGCCGCTGAGACGCTGCCAGCCGAGCTGCTTCACGATGTCGGTACGCTCCGTCAGGATATTGTGCTTGATGGCGTCTTTGAAAAGCGGGTCGCAGCGGAAAACGGTCACGCAGTTTTTGATGCTGTTTTTAACGCCGCCTTTCGCCGTGCTATCCAGACCTTCCCGTATCTCATCGACCGTCAGGCCTGTCCGCTCTGTCCGTCCTGTCTCTGCCTGCAAATCCTCGCTCAAGTTTTATCACCCCCTCCCAAAGCTCTGCGACAAGCACCTGTCTTTGCGCCGGATCGCCGACAGCCAGTTCGTCGAGCAGGTACTCAACGTAATCGAGTTTCTGGCACGCTTCGACAAACCTCTGGTCAATTTCATCGTTAGGCGCCCTTGGCGCGTAATCGGAAAACCATCGCCGCAGTGTGCGGTAATAGTCGGCCATCACGTTATCAACCTTGATTTCCTTCTGCCGGGCAAGCTGTTCCGCAATGGCTATCCGTTTTGGAACGTCATTTGTTGGTGCTGACAACTGTATTTTAGAAATACCAATATCCGCTGCCAGCTTTTCTGCTGCGTCCTTCAGCTTGAGATCGAACAGTTTCGCCGTAAAGTCGATCACGTCGCCGGTGGCCTGACAGCCAAAGCAGTAGTAGCGTTCGTCCACCTTCATGCTTGGGTTTCTGTCCTGATGGAAGGGGCAGACGGCCATGCCGTGACTGTTTACATGGATGCCGTAGAGTTCAGCTGCCTGCCGGGTTGTGACTGATTGTTTTACTGCATCAAATACACTCATTTTTTCTCCTCTGAAATAAGATAAGGCGCCTGGAGTTTTAAGTCCAAGCGCCTTTACGGCTCCTTATTATTGCTGCCTTGCAGCCGCTGGGAATAATCAAATAAAGAATGGATTTGTTAACAAATATCTGGTATACTAAAATTGATCTAAGAATAAAATGGTTTTCAGATGCTAAAATTTCCACTAGCTGGAATTTATTTTTTCAGAGGTGAACAGCATGACGGTCCAAACATGCACATTTACAATAAGTTTTCCTGCCAACAATCGCGTTCGCGAGTCCTTGTTCAAGTTGGAAGATCATTTTTCTGGCTTTCAAAAACCGTTTACGTTAGTCCCTCTTCCAGCTGATGCACCTATGGAACTACCCCGTATAGTTGCAAATTCAGTTCATGGACATTCCCAGATAACTATTTGTGGGAACAGTGCTCAGCTCTCAACCCGCTTCGATGAAGCATATAATCACGATGTCAAAAAATGCATTGATTATGTGAGAACAAAATGTAAAGCAATTCTCGAAGCGGTTTCTCTTCTAGAAGGAAAGAGTAAGAATGAGCCAAAATTTTATTTTTCTGGGATAACCACTATCTTGGCGTTAGATAAGTCGGACGGTATAGAAAATCCTGTTGATTATATTTCTAATAAATTTATTAAATGCAGCACGAACTTGCCTATTGATGAAGCCCAATTCCGATGTGCATTGGTTGTAGATGGTAAGTACTATGCGAACGTTTTACTGCAAAACAGTAGAACATTTCTTGGCGCACCAGACGAAAGAGGATCGTTCGCTGGCCTTTCGGTAAGCAATGAAGAACTTCAAGTCGTTTTGGATGTTAATGATAGGTATGCTTTTAACCACGAAGCAAACTATTATTCTTCTTCAGATATGGTTGCTGGCATTGCCGATGTTGTGGAAGATTTCGCAGAGAATTATGTTATACCGTTCGTAAAAGAAGGTGTACTAAATTATGGTGACAAGTAGCGCTACGTCAGCAGCGCTGATTGCAATCTTGACAAGTGTGTCGCTTTCCCTCACACCAAACTCATTAACTCAACCCGAAATCAAACAATATACTTTCCCATCTTCCGCAGTATATCAAACAGCTTCTTCAGAAAATATAATTGAGTCCATGACAATAACTCACGGGAACAAGATGGCTGCAAAGAATAATACGCCAAAAGATGAAGCCTTATTATTATTTGGTGAGCAAAGCAACTTCACAGAAAGCGAGCTTGAGACATACAGGGATGTGCTTTCAAAGCACTCAAAACCAATTGGGATTAATGTATACGATTTGATTTAAAGGCAAAAGAGCGTGATTTCAATGATTCCTGAGTTTATAGATTTCTGTACGCAACTATTTCCAAGCATTGATCCATATACGAAAGAACAAGCAAAAAAGGCTATGGAACAGTTTGAGAATGTTCGTGGCCCTGTGCTGACAAAGGTATTTGACTCTTTCGATCTTTATCAAGGAGATATTTTTTCAGAGATCCCATTTTTTTATACTGATGAAGCGGGAGAGGTCAAGTTAATCATTAGAAAAGCTCAGTTACTATCAAATACATGTGATGCCAGTCGAGATACAAACCTGCTATTCGCTGCGCTTCATCCTTTAGATGAGTTTAAAAGCAATCCTTCATTAATTGACAGCATTACCAAAAATAAGCGTTATTCAACTTTTTATATTCCAGGCGAAGCAGTTAAAAATGAATATGTCGATTTTGAATTGATTACCACAATGTCGCGCGAGAACTTTCTTTCACTTTGCCAAAAAGGGAAAGTTCGCAGAATAACATCTTTGTCCCTGGTCGGATATTATATGTTTCTTTGCAAAATGACTGTTTTTTTAATGCGCCCGGAAGATGTAGAAGTTAACGAGAGTCGTTAATTGTTAACTTAACATATTCAAAACAATAAGCATAATACGCGCAGCCGGAGAGGTATTCTCAGGCTGCGCGTATTATCGTTCAATGTTTTTATTATGCGTAGACTTTGCTTGCTGCTCCTGTGTCCGGTGCAGCTTTTCAATCACGCTGGCTTTCACTTCCGGGACGTTTTCAGCTTGGGTGATAACGGTATCGACGCAGTACTTGATCTGACGCAGCATATCCGGGTCAAGGTTCTGCCGACGCAGATCTCCGGAAAGCCTTTCGTTTTCGGCAAGTAGCACATCAAGCTCCCTCTGATAAGTTTCTCTGTCCGTGGCGTTGAGCTGATTGGCATTCAGATACCGAACGGCTTTTGTGAATTTATCGAGTTCGTCCTTGTGAGCCTCGGCATATTTTTCCCGGAAGCTCTTGAAGCCGGTCTTAGATTTTTCATAGACGGGCTTGTACCGGCCCAGATCGTCAATGTGACTGATGGCCGTTTTGAGCTTTTTGATCCGCTTTTCATTTTCGGAAATTTTGGAGATCGCCGGTTTCCGCGCATTTAGAAGCGCGTCGAAATCTTCGACCGTGACGACCCCGGTGCGCTGCATCCAACTGACGGCGCTGGAGAAAAACTTCAGGTCGGCAACGTTGCCGGACTGCTTTCCGTATTTGCTCCAGTCAGAGCGTTCATCCCGGCGCAGGCTGTTGTACGCGGTGAGAACGTCGAATAACGTCGGCTTCTGTTCTTCATTCTCGAACAGCAGGGCCAGCTTTTCCTTTGTGGCGTCCAGCCATTTTTCAAGAGAGGCAATGACAGCTTTCACCGACCTGACCGCAGCATTGTGCGACCGGATTTCCCGGTTGAGATCACCGATGCCGGTGCGGATTCCTTTGGCCTCCATGTGGGCGACGGCAGGGCCAAGGTGGACGGTCGGCACGATTTCTTTTCCCTGTCGGGCATAGGAACGGAGGTCGAGACGCTCCGGGCAGTTGGCTGCTTCGAGATACCGGTTTGCCGTATCAGCCCATGCCTGACGCCAGACTTCGGCGTACTTCCGGTCGTTCCAGTCAACGATATTTTCTTTGTGGCTTTTGTACTCGCCGGAGGGGAGAACGATTCGTTCCATCCTTTCGTCGAGATCGTAAACCTTGTGCGCTTTTGGATTCCACTTCCCGTATTCGTCCATGGAGCGCATGGTCAGCATGATATGGGCGTGGGGGTTCCCGTCGCCCTTGTCATGGATTGCAAAGTCCACGCACATGCCTTTGAAGACGAACTGTTCCCGGCAGTAATCCCGAACGAGATCGTCCCATGTTTCGCGGGGAAGCTCGCGCGGGATTGCCATGATGATGCCGCGCGAGAGCTGCGAGTTCCATTGCTGCTCGACCTTCTCGGCAGCGTTCCAGAGCGTCTGACGGTCGGCGTATTCTTTCGGTGCGTTGTCAGGCAAAAGTATCTCCGCGCACACAACCTCCGGCGTTTTGTAGCGATAGTTTTTTGTTCGCTGGTCGTATTCGCTGAACAGGCTTTCACCGGCCTGATAGGCAGCACCGGCCACGGCAGACTGCCGTTTGCTCCGCTGCCGGATCGAGATTTTGAAATGCGGACAGGGCATAAGCCTTACCTCCAAATAAAAACAGCAGCCAAGCACGAAGCCTGACTGCTGTTTGTTCTGTATAGGGTAGCTGGCGAAGCCAGCGCAGGGGAACGAAGTTTCCCTGATTGATTTGCAGCGAAGCGGAAAATCTCAGAAGCCTCGCAGAGCGCAAGAACACCGGGACGGTGTATAATTGCGCCCTCTTTCAGAGGGGTTCTCCGGGTTCATCGCCATTTTCATCTTTTTGCACATTTTCCTCGATGAGCCGCCGTACCGTTTCTCCGACTTCCGGGCGATGAAAAGCGACCTTCAGGATAGAGTAAACCTGTTCGTCCGTCAGTAGCAAAGGGTTCTGAAGAAAGCCCTCCAACATTGCGCCACGGGTGAAGATACGATGATTTCGGGCTTTGCGTTCGAGGTTCTGTTCTTCTTGGCTGAGAGCTTTAAGTTGATTTTTGCAATATCTGAGCTTGGCTTCATTACGTTCCTTCTCGGCACGGAGCTTTTCAATTTCCGGGTTCGGGGTAGTGTTCACGGTGACCTCCTTCATAATTCTTGATATAGAAAAAGCCCGGTCACTTTTTCAGTAACCGGGTTAAAGGAATTGGCAGAAACGAATCCGCGAGGCGATTGGGGCAGCAGCTGTCTTGCCCTATTGTAGCTCGTCGCCCAGCGGTATGTTGCCGTCCTGCTCGTAGTAGTAAGAATAGTCAACGCCCTTCATGAAAACCTCGCGGTCGTTGATCTGATCTGTCAGAGCCTTTTTCAGAAGCGCCTTGATTCTGGTTGCGTCCATCGTGCTTTCACGCATAGCGTCAAGATAGTCGTTCTTGTTGATCTTACTCCAGTCAACGCAGAGCTTCAGATTCCTCTTCAAAATCAGGTCAAGCCAAATGCGCGTGCTTCTGCCGTTGCCCTCGCGGAAGGGATGCGCGACGTTCATTTCGACATACTTGTCCACGATCTCGTCAAATGTACTTTCCGGCATTTTCTCAATCGTTTTCAAAGTGTTGTCCAAATACTGAAGAGGGGCAAAGCGGAAATTGCCTTTAGCAATGTTCACATCCCTGATTTGTCCCGCAAAATCATACAGCCCGCCAAAGAGATAGCCGTGTATCTGCTGCAAGCCTTTTACGGTGCCTACCTCTATCGTATCGAGCAGAGAACTGTCAAACAAAGCGTATGCTTTTGTTTTACTCTTGCCGTCAATCGTTTCGTCGCTGTATGTGAACCATTCGATAAAGCGGTTTGCCTGTTTGCTGGGAAAGTTTTTGGCAAGCGCGATGATGCCGTCATAGTCGAGGACGGTGGCAGCATGTTTTTTGCCGTCCGGCGCGGCGAATTTGAACTGGGTAGTCACACTACCCAGTTGATTGTCCTCGCGCTTCAGTTTCGCTTTCAGGTATTTCCAGTAGTTTCGATTTTTCTCATAATCATCAACGCCGCGCAGAACGCCGACAATATCCAGAACCGAGAACCACCATTTTGAATTTTCGTCATCCCAAACGGCGCGGACTTCCCGGTCGTCAAAGAATCGGATTGATATTTTGTTCAAGCGGCAGCGCCTCCTTGAGACAGTTATGCGAGACCCTCAGCGTAAAAATCCGTTTTCAAACGCCTGCGGGAACTGGAATCGTTTTTCACCCATAGTGAACTTGATAGAAATCAGATCGCCCTTCATCTCAGTGACAACACCTTGGCCGAACGTCTTGTGGGTCACGGTGACACCAACGGTCACGCCGGAGACGTCCACTTTGGGTTTTGCGGGCTGCGCGGGTGCAGGTGCGACAACAGGCTTCACGCCAAACGATGCCGTGATCAGCGGCGGTTTTGCCGGGATTGGTGTCGACGGTGCTTTGATGGTGATCACCGGTGAAGCAGCCTTGCTGCCCTTCTTCTGAGGCTTCGGCGCTGGCGGTTCTTCCTCTTCGTCCTCATCCGCAAAGGTGGGAATTGGAATGAGCGGCACATCGTCTTCCGCGCGTGCCGGAGCCGTCATGGTGCTCTGCTGGTTGTAGAACAGCGTCTCGTATTCCTTGCGCTTGATCACCGTATCCCAGCCGCCGATGTCCTCGCCCTCATGCTTGTCGATGCCGGTGTAGGAGAGGCTGGCGTCCTCATACCGCTTGAACTTGAAAATGGCATCGTTCATCAGGCTGGCATTAAACACGTTGAGGCTGCACAACAGCTCGAAATCCTTCACATCGAGGCCGGTAACCTTCTTGAACAGTCCCGGTTCCAGCTGCGTGATGACATCCTTCAGGCTGCGCTCCCGGTAATCGGTGAGATACATAAAAATCGGGATGCGCGTGGCGAACTTGATAAGTTTCTCCTGAATCTGCTTGCGCATGGATTTGTATTCTTTTTCCTCGTCGGAAAGCTCTTTCTTTTCCTTTGGGGTCAGATCCTCGCCTTTTTCTTTTTTCGCTTTTTTGACGGCTTCGGATTTGTTGATGATGGTCTCGATGTCCGCATTGAGACTGCGGAAGCCTTCGATGCGCATCAGCGCGTCCATGGCTTCCTTACTGGCCATCAGTCGGCTCAGCGTATCGTTGTCCACGTTGACCAGGAGCGCGGACTCCCAGCGCTTTGCAAGAAGTGTCGCGCTGGTCCCGGCCATGGCAATATCGAGGATGTCCTGCGCGTCGATCTGCGTCATCTTGGCCCCGTCGTAGGCCAGCACCGGCAGGAAGGAGATAAACTCTGCGACCTTCTTTTCCGGGTTCGATTCATCCACGTTGAGGCGGCAGGAATAATCGGAGATCTGCTTCAGCGCGCGGTCAAGCGCAAAGTCGAAAACGTAGCATTCCTGTTTGACGATTTCCTTGGTCCCGGCTCCGGTTGTGATCTCCCACGGCGACTGAACACGGAACGCTGCCTGAAAATAGGTCTCCGGGCTTTTCAGGTTGCGCAGCATGAAGATGCCGGTCCATGGGCGAACGGTCACGCCGGTGGTCAGCTTGCCGCAGGAGAGGGTGATGGTCTTGGTGGTAAGCGGATCGCCCATGCTTTTCTGGACGGGGGCCAGTGCGTCCACACCGATACCGGCCTGTGTTCCCGCGCAGACATTGATGGCATAGTCGTGATAAAAACTGTTCTGTTTCTGCTGGAGCAGATTATACATGGCATAGCAGCTTGCCACATTCGGCAGGAACCAGAAGGTATGGCTGAGTACGTTCAGAAGCCGGGTGTCTGAGAACGGCATCGGCGGACGCTTGTCCTGGCCCAGTTTGAGGTCATCCACGCTGGCCGGGAGATAGGAGCCGCGAATCAGGTCAAGCCATTTCTGCACTTCATTCTCATAGACGAACCGGGCCTCTTTGCCCTTGCCCTTGGCAGAAAAGAATACGTTCAGATCAAACTCGTTAAATTCGCCCTGCATGGCAATCTGGCGGATGCTGTCCGGGATGCGGTAGGTCATCATGACCATACGCGGCAGCGCGCGGTAGGGGTTGTCCGGCGTGTCGCCCCACGCCTCTTTTGCCCGCTGCTCGTCGGAGTAGGTCCAGTTGTAAATCTGGTCCTCGATGAACTCGCCGCTGTTGATGGCGCGGAACGGCGTGCCGGAGAGAAACAGATAGTAGCCTGTGGTGATGGGCAGGAAGGTCTCGTTGTAGGCGTTGTCAGCTTCATCCTGCTTGTATTTTTCCGGGTCGAAGTCGAAGCTCTCGTCCTCGTCCTCGGATTCAAACAGCTTTTTCGCATTCTCACGCCATGCGCCGAAATGGTACTCGTCGAAAATGACAATGTCCCAGTTTGTGCTGTGAATGAATTCGTTTTTGGCCTTGATGCCGCCGCTCTCGTTGGTGCCGAGCAGGTCCTGAAAAGAACCAAAGCAGACGATGGGGCGGTTCTGGTCACATTGGGCGTACTGCGCGTCGATATTGATGCCGTTTCCGTGGGCGTCCTTGTTGCTGACGAACTGCCAGCCCTCAAAATCAACATGGGTATTCAGATCCTCGTCCCACGCAGCCTCCACGGCAGGCTTGAAGGTGAGTACCAGAATCTTTTTGAAGCCCATCCTTTTTGCCAGCTCATAGGAGGCAAAGGTCTTGCCGAAGCGCATCTTTGCGTTCCAGAGAAACTTGGGAGCGCGGTTCGGAGAATCCTTTTTGGCGCTGTGATAATACTCAATCGTCTTTTCCACAGCCTGCCGCTGCTCCGGACGCATTTTGAAGTCCTGTGTGCGGGTCGTGAGCTGCTGAAAATTATTTTTGATGGAGAGCATCGCCATGCGGACCGCATCCGCCGTGCAGCGAAACCACTCGCCGCCGACACGCTCGTAGCCGAGTTTCACCAGCATGGCGTGTACCTCGTGGTCGGTAAAGCAGCTCCCGTCCACCTTCATGGCCGAATCGCGGAACACAATGCGGTATGGCAGCTTGCCGTCCGGACGCTTAGTGGGGTACTGCTGGGCGACGCGGCTCTCTACGTCTTTCTCCGTATAGCCCACCTTGAGGAGGCCCTTGTACTGCGGGTTGAAATCCTCGTAGGCATAGATCATTGGATGGGATTCCGGGCGTTGGGGGAAAAACTCGGCGTTAGGCATTCAAGTCACCTCCGGCGTCCATGGGCTTTATTGTAGACTCGATAAATGTAATTTCATCCTCGGTAAGACCATATTTTTCGTACAATTCTTTATCTGTCCATGGTTTTGAATAATTCAACAAAGGGACAAACTCAAAATTTTCCTTTGTAATGTGGATTGATGTCAGTGTTTGTAGTAAAAGAAACCGCATGAATTTTGTTGACATATAACTCAGAAGGTTTTCAGCCATATCCGGTGAGTTGAATTTTCCAATGCAAAGATATGTTTCAGTACATACTTCCCCAGGATTTAGTATTTTCATTGTTGCTGGGATAACCATATAATCTCCAGTAGAAGAGGGTTTATTTCCCCCTGACATAGCATATGTCATCATCACCTTATAAGAGTCTATTAGGTCAATTCCTTTCGTTACCATAGCACGAGGTATATAGCCAATTCCTTTACTCGAATATAACCGGAGGCATCCTTTAAAAGGCTCTTCTGCACCTCTTTCGTATGAGCGAATTAAAAATGGATTGTAATTTGCCATAAAGTTTGAAAGAGGGGTAAAGCTCACACTTTGAATTTTTCTTAGAATAGAAACGCCTATATTATTCCGAATTAGTACATTGAATTCATTTAAATCTCTTGTAAGCGCATTACATTCACCGTTTGAAACATTGATAAAATTACATGGGCCGAAATAATCTTTGTCCCAAAGAAAATAGCATATTCCACCAGCCACATTGACTCCTGGGAAGCATTCTGAACTTGCCGCGTAATCCACAATTGTCCGTATGTGATTATCATTTAGCATATTGGCACGAAAGTCAGATAAAGCTCTGCCGCCTGCAAACCACCTTGCAGGAATGATCATTGTAAGGTAATGTGGGTGAAGTTTTTGCGCCTGTTCTACAAATCTGTTATATAAAGGCATTGCACTGGCACCATTCCCACCGTCACTTAACTGGTATGGCGGATTTGATATTATTACATCAAATTTCATCTTCCAAATCTCCTCCGGCTTGGTCGTGTGAATCCACTCATAGGCATGGGTTTCAAGACTTGCGTCGCGGTCGTACTGACTCTGGCTGGCCCCGCAGAACACGCATTTTCCATCCTTCCAGCGGTGCTGAATCCGCTTGAACCGGATATTGCCCTCCGCGTCGTCGAAATGGGAAACGGAATACTCGCCGTTGGGAAATTTGCTGCAATAGACGCCGCGGCGGGAAAGCAGACTGGTCAACTCCGTAATGGCGATGCCGAAAAGCTGATGATGAAAAATGTGATTGACGCCGGCCCCGAATTCCGTCAGGTAGGTTTCCTCGGCGGCAGTCAGCGCCGTACCGGCGCTCTTCTTGGCGTTGATGGCGTCCAGCGCCTCTTTGTAGCCGGGGAAATGCGCGGCAAGCAGGCGCTTGGCAATCTCGCGCAAAAACACACCGCTTTTGCAGGCCGGGTCCAGGAACGTCGTTTCCGTACTGGCGAATAGTTCTTGCGGCAGCAGGTCCAGCATGGCGTTCGCCACCTCCGGCGGCGTGAACACCTCGTCGTTGGACAGGTTTGCGATACAGCTCAGTACGTCGGGATTGTAGATTCCGCTGTAAAAATCATCAGCCATTTTCCTGAACCCTCCTGTAATTGGTCACATACTGCCGCAGGAACTTTCCCTCTTCGTCTGGCGCATCCGCAGATCCGCCGAACATCGACAGCTGCTCTTCCGTTTCTTTTTTGCGTTTTTTCGGTTGGTCCGCGTTGACCAGCGCTTCAAAGGTGTAGTCCTTGCGCTGCATCTGGTCGCCCGTGATAAACGCCCATTCTGAAAAAACAATCGGCTCTGCTGTGTCCTGCCCGCGTTCATCCACGCACATCAGGCTCAGCGCGTTGCCGCATACAATGTTGCGCTGCAAAATGAATCGGACCGCCGCGCGGGTTTCGTCGCTGGTTTCTTTCTTGCAGACCGACTTATATTCCTTATCCCATATTTCAAAGAGACGCTCCCGGCAGGCTTCGCAGTTATCCTTCAAAATGTCGATGCCGTACACGCTGCTGACAGCCAGCACGGCCTTGCGCTCGTAATCATACGGCAGCGGAGTCTTCCGTTTGGGCGGGATCGATTCCTTTTTGGCAATCGCCAGTTTGCGCCGCAGGATTTCAGCCAGAAAATTGCCGTCCCCGCAGGCCGGTTCCAAAAACCGGGAATCAATTCGTTCCGTCTCCTGTTTGACAAGATCAAGCATCGCGTTGACTTCCCGGTCGGCGGTGAACACCTCGCCGTGGTCGGCTACGCGCTGCCTGGATTTGACTTGATTATTATCCATGGTATCCCTCATTCATCATCCGGAACGAGTTCCATGATGTCTCCAAAATCGACGCTCAGAGCTGTGCAAACCCTTATCAGCACATCCATACTGACATTTTCGTTTTTCGCCAGTTTTGCAATAGAGTTGGACGAGATTCCGGCTGATGCTGCCAGCTCGCCCTTCTTTATCTCACGGTCGATTAGCAATTTGAAAAGCTTCTTATAGCTCACTTTCATCATAGACACCTCACTCCCGCTTGGTATCTCAAATTATAGCAAAGAAACTTTGCATTTACAACGTAATATCATCAAACAGAAAAATTATTCAACATTTGTACAGCCCTGTAATCGTTTAGAATGCGATTTTGCCCGCCGGCTTGCCCCCTCGCGGCGTTCATCACTGTATGGCGCGGTCAGTCGAAACGAAAAACGATGGCGATCGATCTCAAAGGTCAAGCCGCCTTGTTCGTCATCGTCGGTTTGCCTGCAAAGGCCGGGGTAACATACTGCATACGTTGAAAGTCTCTTTTTCAAAGCCGTATTATGCGTCGCCACTTCTATGATGGGACTTGATTCGTCGAAGTATATTTCCGTGGTTTTTTGCCGTTTTGTCAGTCCAGTTCTCATATAGCCTCCATTTTTTATTCTCTCACGGGAGATGTCCGTTTTTCAGTACTTTTACCATCTCTTGACCTGATTTATTTTCGTTTTGTCAAACAGAAAACGCCTGGACGATGCAGAGTGCCGTCCAAGCGTTTCTATTGATAAAAATGTTCCTTATGCAGTTCTTGATTTGAATTCAGTCATCCTTTGAGAAACAGCTTCAGATAAGCCGAAAGTGAGCCGATTTTTTCTACGAGCCAATCTGCGAAAACGCTCACGAGAAAGATTCCGCAACTCAGACCAAGGTATTTCAAGGCCTCCGGCCACGGCTCATGAGCGATAACCAAGCCAGCAATCGCAATCAGGAAAACGATGCCGGACAGGATGAAGAGGATGACGCTGCCAAAGCTTGTAAGGAATACGCCGACCCACTCCATGATCGTCAGGGCAAGTATCACAGGCAGGAGAACAGCCTTGAGCAGCAACTTCAACAGCAGCATGTTTTTGCCTCCTTAACAGTAGATCAGCTCGCGCTTGATGACCTCATCGGCGCAGTGCCGGGCCTGATTCATGATCTGGACCCAGCCTATCTCGTTCTCGGCTTTCAGCGCCTCATCTACGCCCCATTCCCGGATCATCTGCTCCATCATGACCTCCATACGCTCCTGTGCCTGTGTATTGACCGCAGCAAGATGTTCAAAGAGCTTTCCTTGGGCGATATATCCCTGATACAGCACAGGCTTAAACTCTTGGAGGTAAGCCTTCCGAAGTCTGCCGTAGTGACCAATAGGCCGGTCCTGACGGGGAATCTGGATTTCCGGGATGTAGTAATCGCCGCAGAGGACGTAGTCAATGCCATTTTCGTGGATGCGTTCTTTCAGATCGTTCATGCGATTTTCTCTCCTTTGTTGTTGTCCGGACTTGCAGCAGCCTCGGCCCGTTTCTTTTTCCGGTAGGCATTGTTCCGTTCCCGGTTCTTTGCCCGCCATGCTTCCAATTTTCGTTTTGCTTCCTCATCACCGTGATCGGCAGCTTCCTGCCACGCCTGCCGTTCAGCGCGCTGTTTGACTCTTGAGCGAGCCGTGTTTTCCCGGAGACGCTCCTGCCGTTCAGCAGCTTTCCGAGCGGCTTCCTTGGCTGATACCGCCGCAATATTGGCCTCGTGCTGCGGCGCGACAAATTCACCGATAAAGTTGAAGTAGATTTCCACCTTCTGCGTCCGCTGCCCCTTGCCTCCGACAGTCTCATGAACGACGACTTTTTCTATGAACTCGTTGATCATTGGCGTTGTCAGTTCAGTGAAGTCAGAATAGCGATGGACAAGCTGCGCGAATCTTTCCGGGCGGCCGTTATCCTCCAGCCTTTGCGTAACCACTTTTTCAAGAGCCTTAACATCGGCCTCCAGCTTGGTCTGTTCACTGTCGTAGTCGGCAAGAAGTCGCTGAAAGTGCTTGTCCGGGATTTTGCCAGTCGCGTTGCCCTCATACAGTTTTTTTATTAAATCCTCCAACTCAGCGATACGCTGCCGGGCCTGAGAGAGCTGCTTTTTCTGTTCCCGAATCGTTTCCTCCTGATTGGCGTTGATCTGATCCTGAACGATTTTTACGAACTCCTGCTCATCGGCTTTTACGCACTCCGCAGCCTCGCGGATCGCCGTCAAAATCAGCTCGTTCAAGACGGAAGTCTTGATAAAGTGCATGGTGCAGTTACGGGTGAGCTGCCGGTAAGCCTGACACTGGTAATGATCGTCCGAATCATATTTGACCGCCTTGCCCGGCTGTGGGAGCCTTCTCGTCATTGTTCTTCCGCAGTCGGCGCAAACGACGATGCCGGTGAGAGGACTTGATTTTCTGTCTGGATAGACGGGCCTGCGCACAGTTCTCTTCAGCTTTTGTACCAGATTCCAAGTCTCTTCGTCAATGATGGCCTCATGTGTGTGCGGGAAGATCAGTACTTCGTCATCGGTGGCTTTCCTGCGCTTTCTGGTCTTGTAGTTTTCGCTGATTGTTTTCCGCAGCACGGTGTCGCCCATATACTCTCTGGTACTCAGGATGTAGTTCAGCGTCGTGTAAGTCCAGGCGCAGGGGTCGGACATTTCGCTGTGATGGAAGTTTTCCGGGCGATATGCGCGGGCGTAGGCGGAGGGAATAAGCACCTTTTCAGAGGTCAGTGTCTTGCAGATTTCTTCCTTCGTATCCCCATCAATAATCATCTGATAGATTCTTTGAATGACCTTTGACGGTTCCGGGTCAACGAGAAGCCTCTGCTTGTCGTTCGGGTCGCGGTAGTAGCCATAAGGAACACTGGGTGAAACGCGCTTACCGTCCTCCATCCTTGATTTGAAGATGGCACGGATTTTCTTACTGGAATCGCGGGCATACCATTCGTTCATGATATTGAGGAACGGGGTAAACTCATTTTCTCCGGGCTTAGCGCTGTCCACGCTGTTGTTGATGGCGATGAATCGGACGCTTTTTTCTCGGAACAGAACTTCCGTATAGAAACCGACCTGCAAATAGTCGCGTCCGAACCGGCTCATGTCCTTGCAGATGCATGTTCCGACCCTGCCTGCCTGAATGTCGGCGATCATGCTCTTGAAGCCCGGCCGGTTGAAGGTGGTTCCGCTTACGCCGTCGTCTGTATAGTGCCGAATGTTCTGGAAGCCGTTTCTGAGGGCATATTCCTCAAGGAAGGTCTTTTGGTTGGTGATGCTGTTGCTCTCTCCCTGAAGCTCGTCATCACGCGACAATCTCTCGTAAAGTGCAGTAATTTCAAGGCTTTCGGCCTCCATATATCCACCTCCAATCGGCTGAAATTAAGTGATGTTTTTCTCTCTCCTTCGTATTATCACACGTTGGGGTCGGTGACCACAAAGCTGACCGGATAATCCTTGGATTGGCACTGCATCAGGTTCGGCTTGATGATAAAGCGGGTCTTGCCTGAGCCAGAGCCGCCCACGATCAGCACATTTTTATTGCGGGCATACTTGGGATTCTTGGGGCGGGGGTTCATCGTTAGTCCCTCGGTCTGCGTAAGAATGATGTTGTTTTCCGGCTTCGAGTCCATAAAGGGCTGAATATCCTTTGCCGAACCCCAGCGCGCCGAGCCGTACTCCACGCCCTTGCGGTACTTCCTGGCGTTCTTGCCCTTGAAATACAGCACGGCGTAGATAGCCGCCGCGCCCGCGACGCCAACGAGCAGATCGAACGGCACAAGGGAAGGCAAGGGATTCGTAAACGCGGAATTTATGGTTGTGACGCTCCCGGTCAGCTTTCTCACGAAATCCGAACCCGGCGCAAGACGATAGGCCCAGCCCAGCTTGTTAAAAAACCAAAAGATCAGCAGATAGGGCAGATTGGGTAAAACGTACTTTTTTAGTTTATCCGTGTTCATCGATCCGGCCCGCTCCTTTCCCTGACCTTGGAGCGGTCAAGCACATTGTGCTGAATCAGCTCCTTGAAACTTCGCATGGCCTCCCGCACAGAGGGGCGGCTCGCCCGTTTAAGCGTATCCCTTGAAAACTCGGTAAACGCGGCGGTTAGAGCGTCCGCGTCCCGTGCCTTGAAAAATACCATCCATTTAGGCGGGACATCGTTATCCCGTTTGAGGGCGAAATCTACGCCATACTTTCGGGCGTATTTTTCAAAGCTCCCGATGTTGTCGTCGGTGATTTCGATATTCTGCAAACCCGCATTCTGCCTTGCAAGCTGCTTCATCGTCTGCTTGCCATGGGGCGCGTCTCTGGCCTGCCGCATCTTGCGAAGCGCGGCGGTGATGACCTTTGCCAACAGGCGGCCGGTGAGCTTGGTCGCCTTCACGCTGATGGCGACGGTTTTTTGATTGACTTCTTCCTGTACCAAGCGCATCACACTCCTCTCTGACTAAAATGAAAGCCGCGCTCAGGCGGCTTCGGCGGGTTCCTCCGTATCCTCGACTCGCTTGGCGGCGACATTGGCGTAGTGCTGGGAAAGTTCAATGCCCACGGCGGGGTAGCCCTCCTGCCTGGCGGCAAGGACGCTGGTTCCGGAACCAGCAAAGGGATCGAGGATGATGCCGCCCGGCTCCACGATTTTCACCATCTCTCGCATGACCTCCAGCGGTTTTTCGGTCTGATGGCTGCGCTTGGCAAAGGCGGGCATGGCCTGACGGTACACGCCGGGCAGCACCGGCGCTTTGCGATCCTGGGGCATATGACCGTTGCTGCCCCACACCACGAACTCCGCCTGCTGGCGAAAGCGTCCGCGCTGGGGGCGGCTGTTGGTTTTGTCCCACACCAGCACACCGCGCCAAATCCAGCCCGCCCACTGGAGCGCGTCGGTCATGCTGGGGAGCTGCCGCCAATCGATGAACATACAGATGGGTGCGCCGGGGGCGCAGACCCGCCGCGCCTCTGTGAGCCACTCGGCCATCCAGTGAGTCCAAGAACGTTGATCCTTCGCGTCGCCCTCAAAATCCGGGAAGGGGTTCTTGCCCTTCATGCTGGAATACTTAGCCCCGGTGGACTGCTGGCGGGCGTTCTGATCCGCCGCGCCGGATGCGTAGGGCGGGTCGGTGATAATGCCGCCGAACAGTCCGTCCGGGAACCGTGGCAGGACATGGAGCAGGTCGCCGTGGATGATGGCGGCGCCTGTGAAAGTAGGATCGATAACAGGGTTCATGTGGTGTTCCTCCTTAAAAAGTAAGAGCCGAAGCATTACCGCTCCGGCTCGGATTTATGGGGCTTCGGGGTTTTGGGTTCCTGTTCCCGCATGGGCTTTGCCGCACGGATTTTTTCTACGACCGATTCCGCTTGGGCAGGCTCCCGCAGCTTGGCGAGCTTTTTCTCTGCCCATTCGGGGAGCAGAACCTCATCGACCACGCCGAGAATGTCGGCGCGATCCCAGCGCGCGGATTCTCCTGAATAAAGCTCCTTGCAGAATACGGATTGCCCTCTTGCGTTGGGAGAACAGCCGAATCCGCCCTCCGCCAGCATGAGCTGATAGGAGCCGGAGCGGTATTCCGGCGAGAGAACCTCCGCCTTGATTGCCACCACCTTGCCCCTTAAATCGCCGTCCATGCCGCCCAAAACGCAATCCTCAGCGTCCAGCCCGAAATCCATAAGCGGCGAACCTCTGTAGACACGGCTGAGATCAAGATTGTCCAAAGCGCTGTCAATCCTGCGGGTAAACTCCCGCATGGCTTTCAGATAATCTCTGCCTTCAAAGACAACCGTGTACTTTTCAAGACCAAGGCTGGACACACGCTCACCACGATACAGCCTGTAATGGTTATCCTTTTCAGCCACGATCTGCTCCGCGCCGTCAATCCGAATAGAGTGAAGCACCGAATATCCGTCGATGATTTGTTTGTCGTCCATTACCGTTCCCCCCCTAATCTGGACTTTTCCGCATTTCGTTCCAAAGCGGACGATGGATTGCTTTTTGCTGGCACCTTTGTCTCGTGGATTTTAGGGACGACAGAATTTTGGCTATCAATATAACTATTATAGGTTGTCGGCTTATCAAGCCAACGCCGGTCACCGATATGATCATCTTTGAATTGACAAATACTGTGAATGCGCGGGTCTTCTTCCTGCGGTTCTCCATCATGAACCATCTTCCTGTCGGGTTCCTCCAAGCCGATGAATATTGCCATGTATCTATCCCTTTCAGAACCCTCAGTCCCACATATGCCCTCCAAGAAAAAATCCCGTGCGATTTTTCTGGTCGGGAAAGTCGTCAACCCTCCATTACAGACTATATCTACCGGATTATCCCACTTGCTGACTGCATCAATCTCATTACCTATTTTATCTGACATACCTATACCTCCGGCTCATAGGATTTTTTCTGTCCGCCGCGTTCAGGCGCAGGCTTCACAGCGGCTTCAATGGTGCGGCTTGCCCAGCGATCGAGGGTGGAAATGTCCTCTTTTTTGATGGCGAACTCCCGGTGTTGCTGGTACCACAGACCGCCGCGGCTGTGCATGGCATCGAGGGCTGTGAGCTGTTTAGCCCCCTCCGGCAGAAGCCGAAACACCTCGGCGTCACCGTGCGCCAGCATTTCCCGCGCGGTGACGAGAGGAATTCTGAGCATACCCGCCTGCGGGTTTTCAGCCCGATCCATATAGGCGGCGTTCATCACGGAAAGCAGCTCATCCGGGGCAACCACCTTGCCTGTTTGATTATGCTGATCCTGAACATCTTCCAAGTGCCGAAAAACCGGGGTATGCGCCCCCGGCTCAAAGCGGCGCGTCCAGCTTTCGATCTGGTCGCGGTCGACGCCCTCCAGCCTGTCCCATTGCTCCAGAGTAAAGGACACCTCCTGCCCAGATTTATGCACAGCATCAATGTGGGTCGGATAAATACAATGCCGGAGAATATCTTCCCGAAGGGCCTGAACATCCACCTCCACGGCATTTCCCATCACATGGGGCTGATGCACATCGGTGATGTGCAGGGCGAACGCTTTTGCGTTCAAGAACTCGCTCGAAACGGTGAAATCATGGAACCGATCGGACTCGTAGCGGTAGGCGTGGATTGCCTCGGTGAGAACGATGTGGCGGTCGCTCATGAGCATGAGGTATTCGGCGCTGCGCCGTGCTTCCAGCGTGCTCAGATTGCGTGGAGCATCCGACAGAAAATCCCCGCCGAGGGCGTGCGCCTTCGCTAAGAACTCTGTCAGATCGATGGCTTCGGTTTTGAGAAATGGCGGCTCGGGCGCGGTAAACAGCCGGGTTTCCCTCGGAATATCCTCCGGCCCACGATAAATTGTCTGAAAGTCTTTCTCTTTGGTGAGGTAGCCTTGTTTGGTGAAAGTGCCGCCTTCCTGCTCTGCAACGGCGTGTCCGTAAGCGGCATGATCTATATGAGCCTCCAACCGCAGGATGTACTGTGCGAATTCCCGTTCCTCGGAATGCGGCGAATGCTCAAGCCGTTCAAAAATATTGGCGCTGTTATCCTTTGCGTCATCTATCAGAAATTCGCCGTATTGTTCTTCGCTGAATGCGGGCTGAAGGTACAGACAGCCGATATTTTCGGTCAGATTGATAAGCTCCGCCACATTCCCCGAATACCGCTCGTTTTCCAGTGCGGCTGACAGCAAAGTACGGTCAGACTCATCCAGATTGGCAATCTTTCCAGCCAGGTAGTTCAGTTCCTCCAGACTGATTGCCTCATCCATGCGGGAAAGCGCTTCCTGAAGCTCGGGAATCGGGGAACGGACGTCCCGAACGGCGGTGCCCGCGCCGCCCTCCGCTCCGATTGCCTCCAGCCAGGGGCGCAGTTTCTCAGCGGTAGTGGGCAGGGGGATGGTAAACCCGCCGATATGGTCATCCTCGGCGTTTTCGATGTAAGCATTCATCACAGGAGATTGCCCCGGCGTCTGCGCCTCTTCCTCCGGGGTGGGCGCCGATGGCGCTATATCTGCCTGTGGCGTGTCAAGGTCAACGCCCAAACGGTTTGGGAGATAATCCGAGAGCCATGTGCCGCCGAAGGTGTCATGGCTGGCAATCCGCCAGATCGCCAACTTGCCGACGTCCAGCTTCACATCCTCCATGCTGAACAGGATGTTGGTGAGGCCGTCATGCTCGAACACATACGCATCCCGAAAGGTATCGCCCTCCAGCAGAATCCCTTCCTTCGTGAGCAGTTCGTTGACGCCGTTCAGCCATTCCTGCGGATCGCCGCCGCAGCCTTGCAGAATAAGGCCCTCGGTGTCGGTCATTTTCCGAAGCTCATCGGTTGTAATATGCTTCACGCCAAGCCCTCCTCAAAATCTCCGCCGAAATCCATCATCGGGTAAATCCCACAACTACGGAGGGTATCATAGAGAAAGCGCCGTCCCTTCTGCGTCCAGTAGGTATGGACGATACCGACGCCTTTGGGCGTGAGGAAGGTCTGCGATTTGGTGTAGCCCTTATTCTGGTACCGGCAGTAGAGCAGCCACGCTCCGCCGAGCCTGAATTGGATACCAAGATGATGGAGCAGGCGGTTAAACTCCACCGCGGTCATGCCATAATCTTTGGCAATGATGCTGACCGGTACGACCCCGCCACTCATGAGGATGGAATCGCAATACCGGGCTTTGGAAGAGAGGGTCTGCACCCGGTCGAGCAGGGCACCGGTTTTGTCCTTTTCAGCCTGAAGTCTGTGGAGAAGCTCGAAAGCATACTCCTGACTTTTGATAGCATCCTCCAGCACCGCATCGGTGAGGTAGGCCCCATGCTTGCGGATGGTGGGTAAAACTTCGGAAGTGACCCATCGTTTGAACCTCTTGGCAGAGGGGAGCTTACTGGAAAGGATCAGGGCATACAGGCCGGATTCGTTGATAATGGTGATGCCCCGATTGTTGATTTCGGATGTACCGTTTCGGTAGTTCCGGCGATCATCGGCATCCACATGGCGATTGATGTCACGGCTGCCGTTGCCATAGCCCAAAATATCGGTTACATCCTTGCCTACGAACCACGGCTGGCCGTCAAGCTCTAAAACCCTGACTTTTCCGAACTCCTCGTTCTCGAAAATTTGCAACTGGTTATTCATGGTGAGCCTCCTGTTCATTATTAAATAAAAAGAGCCGCCTCTCGGCGGCTGTGGTGTTTTTGCTCCCGCTCCCGTTGGATATCTTGGAGCAGGAGGTCGTTATAATCATTTGCGCCCCTATGCGGGGGATTTACCGACACACGAATATGGGAAAATCGGCTGTCGGCGACTATCCTGGCTTTGATTTTCCGTGCGGCAGTGATGCCAGCCGCATCGTTATCCAGATGCAGGATGATGCGGCTGATCTGCGGGTTGCGCTCCAGAAAAGCGATGATCGCAACATCTGAAGTGCCGCCCAGCGAAAGTCGGTGGCCATCCCAACCCCAGCCACATCGCTGCTGGAGCGTGGCGTGGGAAATGGCATCGATAGGCGCCTCGAACACGGCCAAATGGCGGCTGCCCGGATTTTGGGCAGGGAGGTGGAAATTAAAGCGTTTGTCGCTCCCAGCCTTATCCCGCTTGAAGTCTGTCGTGATACCCCTCATGGCGGCAAACCTGACCGTACCGGATTCATCTTTTCCTGCAAACACGCAGACAGGGGTATTGTGATATTCGCTCTGCGGATTGTAGTAACGGCTCTCGTACAGACTGCCAAGCTGGATGCACTGACGAATGACTTCCGGGCTGATTCCACGGCTTTGCAGATAGGACACCGCGCCTGTGGCATAGCGGTAAGGCTTCGGTGGGTGAAACGGTCGCTTGGGAGGTGGCGGCTGTGCCTTCACCGTTTCGTGGTAGACATGGGCTGACTCCGCTCGTTCCCCGGTCAGATGCTCCACTGCCTCCACGAAGCCCATTCCCCGTACCTTCATGAGATAATCCAGAGCAGACACGCCGCCGATCTGAGCCCGATTCCACCGCCACTTGCCGTTGGAAATGACAAGACTACCGTGGGTGACGGTAGTAAAACGCCCCAAACCGTCTGGCTTTAGCTCTCCAGGCTCATATGCCTTCAGATAGGACAGCAGATCAAGCTCCCGCGCTTTCACGACCTGTTCCTCGCTTACACCGGGCATTCCAAATCCCACCTTTGAACCAAGAGCAAAGCGGGCCTATGATAGGTCGCGCAGCCCTCCGCATGGCGAACGGCATTACGAAACGCACGGTCACGACGCAGGTCGTCCAGATTGTCCAAAACATATGGGCAATGCTGATGAGGGCAGCGGGGCTTGCCCTCAAGGTCGGCGCAATAAGCGCAGTCGAGATGTTCGTATTTGTATCGAAAATGCATGGGATCCTCCTTCCTGTAAAATGGGCTATCTGCTCTGGTGAAATAGCACGCCTCCTTGTAGACAAAACAAAAAAGCGGCGGGAGCCGCCGCCACCGATCTGGTGACAGCAGCTCCCGCCGCTTTTTTCATGATAGATTTCTGCACGAACATTGCCAGTAGGTCGTGCAAGGTTGCAAGATTTTCGGGGAGCTGGCAACCTTGAAAAACCCGCGGTTTCCCAAGGATTTCGCCCCGAAAACCGTCAAGGTTGCAAGATTGCCAGGGTCTCCCGTATGAGTAATAGGAACAGAGGGCAAAACGGCTCTCCATCCCTGTATTATTGCGTTTTTTGTCGGTAAAAGCTCATAAGCCTATGCCATGATAGCGCTTTTGTCGTAAATAGAACACCTCGCTTTCCAAAGGGTTGAATTTCTCGGTAAGTTTCGTTGGGAAAAGAGCGAAAGTCAAACCTGAATTCCTGAAAGCCCTGATTTTATGCGGGTTCCCCCTTTGTCGTAATTATACCGTATGGGCATAAAAGACCGCATAACAATGCGGTCTTTTCTTTTTCGTGTGATATTTCGTGTTGTCTTTTTGGCAAAAATAAAAAAGTCAGCCGAAAGCCGCCAGCAGCACCGCCTTTTCAAGCTCCGTCCCCTTTATTTTGTCCAAAATCAGTTTCAGCTCTTTGTCTGTCGGTATATGCAGCTTCGGCACTGTCTTTTCCGGCAAGCCGTGTTCTGCGGCAGAAGGTCTTTATTGTGCCACCGGAATTGAAAGCATTTCAGCAATCTTTGCACAGGTACATCCTTGCTGCCGCATCTCACTTATCCGGCTTTTCTCGCCAGTTGTCATGTGCCGTCCTCCGTTCTGAGGAACCTGTCCTCAAAACCCTCCGAACATCAGGAGGCCGTTTTGACGAAAACAGCAAAGAAAAGACGGCCCCATTTTCACAATTACGTACTTATTCGCTTTCAAGCTCTTGGCGAATTCTTTTTGCCGCCTCTTGAATATATACTGATATTCGTATATAATACAAGCTTTATTTTTATATCAACAGTGAGGTATACCCATGAAAGGTATCATCGGCTACATATCAATACGGGAAGCGTCCTATAAATGGGGCGTGTCGGAACGGCGTGTCACGCAATACTGCGCGGCGGGACGCATACCTGGGCTTTCTCGTTTCGGGCGCTCTTGGGCAATTCCCGCCAATGCAAAAAAAACAACTGACCCGAGGAAAAACGAGAAGGAGGCCGATCCGCCATGCTGAAAATCGCCGTCTGTGACGATGAGCAGAGCTATCTGCACGATGTAAAGCGTCTGTTGGACGAATACGGCGCAGCGCACGGCATCGAACTGGCCGCGACTGCTTTCTCACTGCCCTTCGATCTGTTGGAACGCGTCGAATCGGGCGCGGAATTTGACCTCTATCTGCTGGATGTATAGCCCGGCATGACCGGCATCGAGCTTGCCGGGCAGCTCCGCCGCATCAGCATCGAAGCGCCCGTGGTGTTTCTCACCACCTCCAGGGAGCACGCGCCGGAGGCGTTCGGCGTGGGCGCAGCCGGGTATCTGGTCAAACCCTTCGAACGTGAGGCCTTTTTCAGAACGCTGGATTCCGTGACGTCGCGCAGCGAAAGCGAGCGGCGAAGAAACGTTCTGCTCAAGGTCGACGGCGAGGTCCGCAGCGTAGCCGTGCGGAACATTCTCTACTGCGAGGCGCACCGGAACGATCAGTGCATTTTCCTTGCGGACGGCAGCAATGTCCAGCTGCGCATAACGACGGGTGAGCTTTTTGCCCTGCTATCTCCCTCCGGAAACTTCGCGCGCTGCGGCGCGGCGTATATCCTGAATCTGGCGAAGCTTCGCAGGCTGGGACCCAAGTCCGCCCTAATGGCGAACGGCGCGGAGATCCCCGTGCCCCGGGGCGCGTACGCGGAGCTGAAAACGGCTTACTACGATTTTTACAGTGAAAGGTAGGCGTGGGATATGTGGATTTCTTTCATTGATACGGCGCTGACCTTTGCATCCTACATTGTCGCGGCAACACACCTTGCGCCGCTTAAATACGGAAAGAAAAAAAACATACCTGATCTGGGGCGCATGGGCGGCGCTGGCACTGATTTCATCCTGTTTTGTGAGTGCTCCTCAGAGCGGAAGCGCGGCGTACAGCGCGACGGCTTTTTGGGCGGCCTGCCTGCTCCATGTGGGACTTTATTTTCTGACCACCAGGGGCAACACCGGGGAGCGGTTTTTCCTGATTTTAAGCTACGCCGCATTCTTCACTGCCTGCTGTGCCGTCACGCAGTATGTCGAGGCGTTTATACTGCCGAAAACAGGCTGGCTGTATCTGCTGGTCTACGGTGTGTCGCTCTCCGCGATGCTGTGGATTTTTCTTGGAAAACTGCTGCCGGTGCTTCGCCAGTCAGCCGCATATATCGGCAGGGAATGGCACATTTTGTCCGCCCTGATGGCGCTATTTATGGTTGCACTCATGACATGGTTCGTCTTTCCTTCCCACATTACGGATTTCACGTTTGAGCAGGCTGTTGGACTGCCGGTGCTGATCATTGTTATGTTTGTGACCTATGGGGTTATTTTCGTGTGCATACGCAACATCGCCGCCGCGGAGCGCGCAAAGCAAATGGAACTGAGGCTGAAACTTCTCACCACACAGGTGGAGGCGCAGACGCAGGCATCCGACGAGGCCCGACGCGCCCGGCACGACCTGCGGCACCACAATCTTGCGCTGCTGGCCCTTGCCGAGCAGGGCAACACGGCGGAGCTTGTCCGCTATCTGCGGAGCATGACCGAGGCGGAACACGCCGCTGAAACCATCTGGTGCGAAAACGATACCCTGAGCAGCATTCTCTCCGTCTATGTTGCAAAAGCCGCCGCTGCCGGTATCAAGACAGATGTACTGGCGCAGGCGGAACGCAATCTCGCCATCCCGCCGGACGAGCTTGTGACCGTCGCCGCAAACCTCCTTGAGAACGCCATCAACGGCGCGGCGGCGTCCGGCGCGCCCGAACCTTACATCACGGTGCGCATCCATCGCAAGTCTGACAAGCTGGTAATTCGGATGGAAAACGCCTGCAGGCCACAGCTCGAATACCCGGAGGGATTTCCCGGCGAGAAATACGGCGTGGGGCTTTTGAGCGTACAGCAGACAGTGGAGACCCACGAAGGCGAGCTGTCGCTGACGGCGAAGGACGGTGTTTTCACTGCGCTCGCCCTGTTAAATCTGCCCGAATAGTATTCCCCATGTGCAATCCGTCCCCCAAAAACTACGATATATCCCCAAAGCCGTCCAAACGGGCGGCTTTTTTATATACTGAATATACTGAATCAGCTGCCAGAATGGGAGATGTGTAGGTAATGCGGTGCGGAAAAATACGTGAATACCACCTGCGCGCACGGGCGCTTCTGGCTTCCAACGCAAATGCTGTGCAGGCGCATAACACTGCTTTCTTAAATCGTTTTTGTGGATCGGCTTAATGCTTGCAGTTTTCGCAGCGTGCTGCGGCCTGGTGCGGGCGGATATGCGCCATGCGCTGGGGGCGTATCTGGCAGTGGCCGCCGTCTTTGTCGTGCTGATGGTCGTGTTCCGCAGCAAACGTGGACGGCGCCACCCACTGCTTGGGCTGTATCTGCTCATTACGCTGTTTTTTGCCCTGGCGCTGTATTTAAGCTGCGTCAGCTTCCGCACACGGTATGTCGCCACGGCGCTGACTTTCTTCTGCGTCGCGCCCCTCCTTTTCGTGGACAGGCCGGAGCGCGTGACCCTGTACACCGCCGCGCTGTATCTTGTACATACGGGCGCTGTTTTTGCGGTGAAGGATCCCGTCATCGCCGGTGTGGATGCCATCAACACCCTCATCAGCCTGCTGCTTGGCGTGTCCATTGCCCGCATGATGATACGCGACCGGCTGGAGTGTTTTGAAGCCAGCCGCCTGTTAAAGCAGGAGCGAGAGACGGATGCGCTGACCACGCTTTCCAATCGCCGCAAGCTTTTTGATACGATGGCGGCAATCGAAAGCGAAAGCGAGACGCCGCCGGACGGCGTGCTGATGCTGGACATTGACCACTTCAAGCAATTTAACGACAGCTTCGGTCACGCCGCCGGGGACGAGTGCCTGCGTTGCTTCGGCGCCATGCTCCATGATTTCGAGCCGGTGTATCAAATCCATTTTTATCGCTACGGCGGCGAGGAATTTGTTGCGCTTGTCCGGAATTGCGATTTGGCGGAGCTGACGCACATTGCCGAGGCCGTTCGCGTCGCCGCACAGAAACGGGACATGGGCGCGGCCTCCATCACCGTGAGCATCGGCGCGGCAATTTGCAGCCTTGCCGAGAACGCCAATATGGAATACTGGATCAACAAAGCGGATGAAGCCGCTTATCGAGCGAAAAGTAACGGCAGAAATCGCGTGGAATGTAGCTGAAAGGAAGTTGCGTCAATGAATGCCGAACGAAAACCGACCTCCGAGCGCATCGGCGGCGAGGTTAAGTCCCGCCAGTGCTGCGACTGCTTTTCCCCCCGCCAAAGCGTCGTGCAGCCGCGGCGGGAGTGCTGGTACTGCCGCTACGCGGACTTCCATCTGGACCGCCCCGTGGCGCTGGAGACCGGGATATGCCGATTCCCGGAGGTGCAGAGCAAATGAAAGTTATGAGGCTTACGGGTAGGAAAAGAAACGAGGGAGGAACCAATATGAAAATGAGAATATTCAGTATTCTGCTGTGCGCGGTCATGGTGCTTGCTCTGCTGCCGACGGTGGCGCTGGCGGACAATGCAGTTACTGCTACACCGACGGCAAACGTCACTGAAGCTACTAAACCCAATATCATCAAGACCTCGCTGGACTATACGCTGACCAATGAACCAGCCTATGCAAGCGGCACGACCTTCAGGGTGTACGCCAATGCGGACAGAACGTCTACGCCACAGGTATCACCGCCAGCCTTTCCGGCAGTACACTGACGCTGTCCCACAGCGAAAATCTGCCGGTCGGCAAGGTATATGTCGCCGCCACAGAGCCGGGCAAGAGGGAGAGCGCTGCGCTGGAACTGACAATTAAGGTAAATGTGGGGAAAGTAGTTATTTGGAGATATCGTGATTTTGCACGGGGCATCCCTTCGATAGAAAATGCTTATAATGGAATTGTTTCTGATTATACAGCACAAAATGTGACAGTTACCCAAGTTTTTACTGCGGATTTATCTGCAAGCGACTTGGATTCAGCCAGTATGCTCATCATATGGATGCCTACGGTATTCCCGACTAACGTGAGCATGAAACAGATACAGGCATTGCTGGACAGCGGAGGCAGGGTATTCAGTGTATGTGAAAATGCGAGGTACTTTGTTACAGTAAATAAAGTTGTAACTCAACTCGCAACATCGCTGGGATGCAGTTTTGCGGTAAGCAATTCCAGCATCGGTGAATTACATATCACAACGGATATCAATAGTGATTCCGAACTCACAGAAGGGCTGACTGGTTTTCCGTCATTTTTTGTTGCGCCAATAACCTACACAGGAAGTGCAGTGCCTGTGGCTACCACTGCTGCTGGACAAGGCCAAGCTGTGTTTTTAGTCGATCAGGCTGCAGGTAACGGACTAATGACGGTGATATCGGATATAGATGGGATGGCTTATTCTACTGACAGCAATATTGTACGGTTCTATAGGAATCTTCTCTCCACCGCAGTTGCCGCCCAAAATAAGGCCATGGACGGTGATAACCCCAATGCAGGTTTCGGAGGAAGCCCAACCTATGTGATAAACGCACTGATGGTCAGTCAGGACGACCTTGGTAAGACCGCCTATTCTTTTACTGTAACCTACGCCAGCCAGAACAGCAGTCTGTTTGACGATACGACCGTCGGTACGGACGATGTGAGTGTGAAGAATGCTTCCGGCACGGCGCTGACCGTCACCGGAGCGAGCGTAACCGGCGGCACGGGCACGACGGGAATCATCGTCACCTACACCGTGACGCCTCCCGGCGGCAGCTGGGATACGGCGGATAACGGCGGATATACGATAGCCCTTACTAACGCCGCCGTTTCCACAGTGGACGGCAAGCAGACCGGCGGCAACAATTCAGCTGCGACATTTACAGTTGATCTCACAGAGCCGCCGCTTGCCACTGCCACGCCGGGTCACACCGTGATTCTGACCACCTCCACCGGCATCAGCGGCTTTCAGTACCGCACGGACAGCACCAACGGAACGGATGGCACATGGCAGACTTATTCTGCGCCTCTCAGCGTCAATGACGGCGGCAGCCTGTATATCAGAGCTTTAATCGCCGACGGCTGTGTCTTTACCAATTGGGCGGACGGCATCCCCTACAATCCCTGTAAGCTCGAAGACATCACCGCCGATTTGAGCTTTACACCCACGGCCACCTTGCTTACCAGGGAAACGGAACCCGCCGCTGACTTCACCGTAACAGCCAACCAGAGCCATGGCAGCGGCGACCGTCATTCTCATTCGACTATAATAAGCTGCACCTTGACCTTCGACACGAATGGCGGCAGCACGATCCCCCCAGTCACTGAAACAAGCGGTACGGTTGTCAACCTTTCCGGATATACGCCTATGAAAGACGGCTACACCTTTGACGGCTGGTACGCCGATCAGGCGCTGACCGAAAAGATAACGACCGTGACTCTAAACAGAAACGAGACGGTTTTTGCCAGATGGACGAAGGATGAAGTGAATCCGAATACGGGATTGATTTCCCGTTCATTGATGTCGCTGCCGGGACTGGTTCTATGATGATGTCGCTTTTACCTGCGACGAGAAGCCTATGCAGGGTACATACGGCACGATTTCCAGCCCGAATATCACACACGCGGCAGGATCGTCACAATCCTTTATCATCTTGAGGGTGAACCTGCTGTTACCGGCGCCTGCCCATGCGGCGATGTGAAGTCCATCATGTATTATGAGGGCGCTGTCACATGGGCACTTCTCATAAGATCGCTGAAGGCTATGGCAACGGCAAATTCGGTCCGGAGGATAACATCACCCGCGAGCAGATGGCAGCGACCCTTTGGCGCTACGCAAAGTACAGGGGATACGACATCACCGCTGCAGCCCGTCACCGGCAGACCGGGCGCCCGTCGGACGATCCGGCTGCGAAAAAAGAAAATCCACTTATAAAGTTGCAGAAAATCGACTTTTTTGTTGACAGACCAAAAACGCCGTGGTAGTATAGTACAAAACTGAATCGCTCGGATAGAGGCGCGGTGTCCATGAGTAACCCTCGGCAAAGCCAGGCGGCTGCCGGAGGCAAAAGGGGCCATCGCCGAAGCGCCGGGAAGCGCCTGCTTCCCTGGAGGCTGGGCCGGCAGAGAATCATCTGCCGGACTGTCACAGAGTTTCTTTGTGAAGCGCTATCGATGGCATTTTGGATCTGGTCCGCATCCGGACATGTTCCTTATTTTCCATGGATCGCTTGAAGAAGCGGTCCAATTTTTTTAGTCAAGACGGAAAACGTTTTAATTTTGTGAAAAGGGTGAAAACAATGAAAATCAGAAAAGTATTGTCTCTTATAGTGGCGTTGGCCATCTGTCTGGCTACGGCGGCCTGCGGCTCCGGCTCGGCGACCGCTTCGGGATCCTCCTCCGGATCCGCGGCGGAACCGGCTTCCGAATCCTCCTCCGCGGCTTCTGATGCGCAGACAGTCGCCACCGGCGTGGAGGACGGCGTGCTCACCGTGGCGATGGAGTGCGCATACGCGCCCTACAACTGGTCGCAGCCGGACGATTCCAACGGCGCCGTGCCCATCGTCAACGCGGACGGCGAATACGCGAACGGTTACGACGTGATGATGGCCAAAAAGCTCTGCGAGGCCAACGGCTGGCAGCTTGAGGTGATGCGTCTCGACTGGGATTCCCTCGTTCCCGCGGTCATAAACGGAACTGTGGACGCGGTCATCGCGGGCCAGTCCATGACGGCTGAGAGGGCCGAGCAGGTCGATTTTGCGGGCCCGTATCTTTACGCGTCCATCGTCTGCCTCACCAAGGCGAGCAGTCCTCTTGCCTCCGCCAAGGGCATCTCTCAGCTCTCAGGGACATGCACGAGCCAGCTCGGCACCATCTGGTACGACAGCTGCCTGCCTCAGATCAAGGGCGCTCAGATCCAGTCGGCTGCGGAGTCCGCTCCGGCGATGCTCATGGCGCTTGAGACCGGCACCGTGGACTTCATCTGCACAGACATGCCCACCGCACAGGGCGCGCTGATCGCCTATCCCGACATGGTCCTGCTCGACTTTTCCGGTTCGGATGACAACTTCGTCGTCTCAGACGAGGAGACCAACATCGGCATTTCGCTTATGAAAGGCAACACCTATCTGAAAGACGCGCTGAACAGCGTGCTTTCGACCATGACCGCGGACGACTTCAACGCTTTGATGGCGCAGGCTATTTCTGTTCAGCCCATAGAGGGTTAAACAATGGACAAGCTGGTACAGCTCTTCAGTGACATCGAGGGCCTGTTGGCAAAATACAGCGGCTTTTACCTCAGCGGTATGGGAAAGACCCTGATCCTGGCCACTTCATCTACGCTGATCGGCTGCGTCATCGGCTTTATCTGCGGGATCCTGCAAACGATACCGTATGTCAGGACGGACTCCTTCGCAAAACGTTTTTTCCTGCGACTGATCCGGGTCGTTACGCGCATATATGTGGAGGTGTTCCGCGGCACGCCGATGGTCTTGCAGGCGGTGTTCATATTTTACGGGCTGCCCTACTTTTCCAATAACTCCGTGCAGTTTTCCGGGATGCAGGGCATATGGATTGCGGCCCTGATCGTCGTCTCCATAAACACGGGCGCGTATATGGCGGAGTCGGTCCGCGGCGGGATAATCTCCATCGATCCCGGACAGACGGAGGGCGCCAAGGCCATAGGGATGAACCACTATCAGACGATGATGTATGTGGTGCTGCCCCAGGCCCTGCGAAACATCATGCCGCAGATCGGGAACAATTTCATCATCAACCTGAAGGACACCTCCGTGATGTTCATAATAGGTTTCACCGAGTTTTTCGCCACACACCGGGCTGTGGTGGGCGCGACATTCCAGTATTTCCCCTCCGCCACGATAGAGATGATGGGGTATCTCATGATGACGCTGGTGGCGTCGTTCCTGCTGCGGTGGATGGAGAAGAAGATGGATGGGGCGAGCAGCTACGAACTGGTGCAGACGGACGCGCTGACCATGACGGCGGGGACATATTCGCTGCCGAAAAAGCCCGAGGATGTGGCAGAACGAAATCTCGAACGGAAGGGGTGAAAGCGTGATGGGCGAAACAATTTTGGAAGTTCGTCACCTCTCCAAGTCATTCGGAGCCAACCCGGTGCTGAAGGACATAAACTTTAAGGTCTCGCTGGGAGACGTGACCAGCATAATCGGGGTGTCCGGCTCAGGAAAATCCACGCTCCTGCGGTGCATCAATCTTCTTGAGACGCCGACATCCGGAGAGATACTCTACCACGGGAAGAATGTGGCCGATCGAAAGGTCAATGCCGCCGCTTACCGTGCGAAGGTGGGAATGGTGTTTCAGTCCTTCAACCTTTTCAACAACATGACCGTGCTGGAAAATTGTATGATAGGACAGCAAAAGGTGCTCAAAAAGAGCCGCGACGAGGCGGAGCGCAACGCCATGAGCTATCTGGAAAAGGTCGGCATGGCGCCGTATATTTACGCCAAACCGAAACAGATCTCCGGCGGGCAGAAGCAGCGTGTGGCTATAGCCCGCGCCATGGCCATGGATCCCGAGGTGCTGCTGTTCGACGAGCCCACCTCCGCGCTCGACCCGGAAATGGTGGGCGAGGTCCTGGCGGTGATGCAGGACCTTGCGCAGGAGGGGATGACCATGCTGGTGGTGACGCATGAGATGGCCTTTGCCAGAGACGTCTCCACTCAGGTGGTCTACATGAGCGACGGCGTCATCTGCGAGGAGGGCCCTCCCGCCAAGGTGTTCGGCGATCCGCAGCGGCAGGAGACGCGGGATTTTCTGGCGCGTTTCCGTAACGGCTGAGCGCCGGCCGAAACGACGGCACGGGGACGCGGCCTCTGCCCCAAACAAAAGAGCATACAGGAAAAAGGCAGCTGAAAGCGTTCTTTCGGCTGCCTTTATTATATTTCCCCGATTTTTTGCAGAGCACGCGACGTCTCTGCACGTCCCGGCTCCGTTTGCGCGGGCCGAAATTTTCCGGCGGGAACGGGTTCTCCGCTCTCCGCCGCCCCGTGAAAAGACGGCTCCGTCCTCCCTTTCCGACCGCTCCGCATTTACAAAGGCTGAGAGAGGACAGTCACGGTTTTGCCGTTTTGCCAGCCCCGAAACATCGGCCCGCGGCGGAGCGAAAAGGGCCAGAACTGTATCACGGCACGGACGGGAAGAAAGAAACGGCTATCGATCAGTGTTTAAAAATTTCGCCAGCGTCTCCATGACGATATGCACGTTGATGGGTTTGGCGATATGTGCGTTCATTCCGTTGTCGAGCGCCGTCTGGACGTCCTCGGCAAAGGCGTTGGCCGTCATGGCGATGATGGGGATGGTTTTGGCGTCCTGCCGCTCCATGGCACGGATCGCTCTCGTGGCCTCGTAACCGTCCATGTTCGGCATCATCACGTCCATCAGGATGCACCGGTATTCTCCGTCTGCGGACGCAGAGAACGCTTCAACGGCCTTCCTGCCGTCCTCCGCCGTGTCCACCCGGATCCCGCTGCTTTCCAACATGTTCCGGGCGATCTCCATATTGATCTCGTTGTCCTCGACGAGCAGGACGCGGACTCCGGAAAAATCATAACTGCGCTCTCCCGCGAGCTCCTCCTCCGGCTTTTCGGCGGCGTTCTTATCCATCTCGAACGGAAGCTCCACAACGATGGTGGTCCCCTCGCGGAGCACGCTCTTTATTTCTATCCGTCCGCCCAGCATATCCACGAACTGCTTTACGATCGCCATGCCGAGCCCCGAACCATTGAACTGGGTCCTCGCGCCGTAAGCGTCCTCCTGAACGAATATCTCATAGATGTGTTTCTGAAACTCCTCGCTCATACCTATTCCGGTGTCCGTGACCTCAAAGCGACACCGCAGCGTGTTATCCGCGTCGTCCCGCCTGCCCTCCGCCCGGAAGGTTATGCTGCCGCCGTCGGGCGTGAATTTCACGGCGTTAGAGATGACATTGATGAGGATCTGCCTGACATGGAGCGCGTCGGTGAGGACATACGGGTACTCTATCCGCTCGGTGTCTACGGTTATCTTCAGGTCGCGATTGATGACCGAACTCTTCAGCACCTCGACGCACTGGTTTATCGTCGTCCTGATGTCTGTCGGAGCGTGCGCGATCGTCATTTTCCCGCTCTCGATCCGGTTGAGATCAAGGATGTCGTTTATCAGTGTCAGAAGGTGGTCGGAGCTGTGGCGGATCTTTACGAGCGCATCGGCAACGCGTCCGGCATCGTTCACGTTTTTCGCGGCAATATCGGTCATGCCGATGATGCCGTTCAGCGGCGTACGTATATCATGGCTCATTTGGGAGAGGAACCTGGTCTTGGCGGCGTTGGCGCTGTTGGCCTCAGCCAGCGCGTTCTCCAGCGCGCCGCGGCTGGCCTCCAGCGCGTCGTTGCTCGCCCTGAGCTTCTCGGCGTTCCTCTTTTGGAACAGGATAAAACCTATGAGCATGAGCATGACCACGGAAACGACCGCAATCAGGACGGCCGGGTGATCGGTGAAATAGTTCCACAGAGTGTAATCGCGCTTTGCATCGAGCAGATAGGCATTCATGAGCTCATTCGTCTCCGAGGCGCTCTGGCCGTGCGCGGCTCTGTTCAATATCCCATACAGCGCCATATCAGCGTCGGCATTAACGGCCAGCCTGAACTGGAAAAGCCTGTCGTTCAGCTGCGCCGCCTTTATCCTGTTCATCTGGTCCTCTATCACGTACACCTGCGCCGTGATGGAGTACGTATAGGTACAGTCGACAGCCCCGGATTCGACGGCCCGCACGCAATCCTCAAAATCGGGATATTCTGTGATCTTCACGCGCGAATTGTTTTCCGCCGCTATGTCGCTGAAGGCGTGGGCACCGTTTACGACAGCTGCCGTCTGCGGAGTGCCCGTGAAGGCGTTCAGCGTTATGACCGAACAGTTCGTCTCGGCATAGGGCGAGGTCAGGCGATATCCGAGCACCTCGGCCTCATCGGTGGATTCGGCGAAATCCAGGACGATATCCGCCTTTCCGCCGTCGCGCAGCTTATAATACTCTTCCGTGTCCCCGACGTCGATAAATTCGTACGGCATACCGCAGTCCCCGGCGACAGTCCTGAATATATCCACCAGCACGCCCGCGGCCTCGCCGTCCTTATAATACGAAAACGGATAACGCGCGGGATCAAACAGTACTTTAAGCTTTGTGCCTGATGATGAGAGGCCTTCGACATATTTTGTTTCCGTAGGAGTCATGGAAAAGCTCGCCGAGTAATCGGAAAAAAAGTACTTCTTCTTCAGGTCGATGTTCCAGCCCGGATCGGCCATATTCAGTTTCCTGATGGCCTCGTCGATGGTGTGCAGCAGCTCCGTATTACCCTTCTTGACCATGACATAGATGTCCTGCCGGTCGAACTTGTCGATTATAACTTCATTTGACAGCACTCTCAGTTCGTCCGACACCATGGCGTCTATCTCACTGCCGTCCGCCAGCGCCTCACGCATAGCGGACATATCCGCATAATACACCGGCGTGTAAGAGAAGCCCTTTTCTTTCGCGTAATCGTCAAACGCGGCCTTGCGGTTCGCGCCACGGATAAAGCCGACGCGCACGCCGTCGAAAGGCCTGTAATCATTGGCGGCAAAAGCGGCGTTGGAAGCCGACACCGTCAAAATGGCCGAGCTTGTCCCTATGCTGTGCTCGCTGAAATCGAAACGCTCCTCGTATTCCGGCAGCTTGACGGCATAGGTGAGCATGTCGATCTCGCCGTTGTCCAGCATATCCAGCATATCGTTCCAGGTTTTCTGATAGCCGACATATATGTACTTGAAATTGGCGTAACCGGCTATCATCTGCAGAAAGTCATAGCCGTACCCGGATTTTTCGCCCGCGGTGTCCATGTCGTGGTACCCTTCAAAGCGGAAAAATCCCACATGTATGACCTGCTGCTCCGCCTGAGACGACGCTCCATCCGCAAAGGTCGTCTGACAGAGGCAGGACGCGGCAAGCAGCAGTGCAAATAAAAAAGAGACGCAGCGGCAAAGCGCGTTGCGCCACATTCTTCCCGTGCCGATCCTGCTGCCGTCCAAAAAACTCACCGCCCTGTCATTTTCAGTGATCCCACTCCGCCAGGAGCCTTTCCTTTTCCTCCACGGTGTTGCCGCTCATATCCGCGTATTTGATGTCCTGCGGATAATTTTCCAGCGAAAAGGTCTTGTTTTTATAAAGCGTCTCCGGCATATAAAGCTCGCAGTTTTCGTAATTGAAGGTGTTGACGAGAAAGTCGAACACGTCCCTCACCGCCTTGCGATCTTCCTTGCCCTTGATGATGGCCTGCCCGTAAACGGCGTAGGGCGCACCCTCCGCGAAGAAAGTGATCTTGAGCGGAGCCCCCTCGTTGATCCTGGCTACTGCCGTGGCCGTGGTCCCCAGCCCGACGGCGGCCTTGCCGTCGGCGACCGCGTTCAGCGGCCCGGAGCCGGACTCCGTGTACTGCAGGATATTGTCCGTGAGCTTGTCGAAATAGTCGAGCGCCTTCTTCTCGCCCCAGGCGTTGACAAGCGACTTGTAAAAAATATAGCCAGTGCTGGAATCCTTGGGATTTGGCATGGAGACCAGCCCCCGGTATTCCGGCTTGAGCAGGTCCTCATATGAGGCCGGTTCGTCGAGCCCCAGCTCGTCCAGCAGCTCGGTATTTATGATGACGGCACCGCTGCCGCGCTCCTGCGGCAAGAAGTCGCTGCTGATGATGAGGTCCTCGTCATAGATCGACCTGTCATAGGAGGAGAGATCGGCCAGGTCGCCCCTTTCGTCCAACTGCTGGAGGTAGCTGTAGCCCAGGCTGTGGGTTATGTCGCACTCGGTATTTGCGCCCTCCTGCAGCAGCTTCGCGATGTGGTCGCCCGTAGAATAGAACTCAACATTCACATCATAATCGGGAAATTCCTCCTCAAGGCGCTTGTTCAGATACTCGATCCGGTAATCCTCGATGCTGGTATAGATCGTCACCGTCTCTTTTGCCTGGGGCTTGGATGACGAGCAGCCGTTCGCCGCGCCGCAGACAGCCGCAGCGCAGAGGCAGGCCGCAATGATCCGCAGATATGCGTGCCTTTTCATCGTTCCGCCTCCCATTTCATCGAAATCCACAATATCACGCAACAATAATACCTTGTTACTGCATATTTTACAAGAATTTTGTTGAAATTCTTGTTTTTTATTGAAACTCATCCGGGGCCGCGCCCCCCCAATGTCATGAGCGGCGGCCGGCATATGCGGCCCCTGCGCGTATCCCAAGCGGGCACGCAAAAAGGCCTCCGCCGAAGAAAACGACGGGGGTCCCTGCTGCCGCGCCCGGGCATATCCACGGGAAATGCACGGGCGCAGTCTATTTATTCTGCCGGTTTCGCTCCTGCGTTTCGGAGCCGTCCGTTTTCGCCGCGACCGCAAAACCAGCTGTCAATGTCGAGAAACGCATCTCCGTCATTGCTGCTTTTAAAAGACGGTTCCGCCCACGTCCTGAACCGGACTGCATACGGCGACGCCGCCGGAAGATCACTCGCCCGGATCTTTCCTCCGGGTATCCCGGATCGCCGCGGCGAGCTTGACATACAGCAGCTTCGGGTCGATCGGCTTTGCGATATGCCCGTTCATGCCGGCGTCGAGGCATTTCTGCACGTCGTCGTCGAAAGCGTCCGCCGTCATGGCGAAGATGGGCACGCTCTTCGCGTCCGGATGGTCGAGCGCGCGTATAGCCTTTGCCGCCGCCATGCCGTCCATCACCGGCATGCGCACGTCCATGAGCACCGCGTCGAAATGTCCAGGCTCGGAACTGCTGAAAAGCCTCAGCCCGATCTGCCCGTTCTCCGCACACTCCGCTGTCATTCCCCGCATCTCCAGCAGCTTCACGGCTATTTCCCGGTTCATGGCGTTGTCCTCGCAGAGCAGCACCCGCGATCCGGCGAGCGTCTCCAGCCGTACGCCGTCATCCTCCAGCACCGCGACCCCGTCGTCCACCCGCTCGAAATCAAGGCAGACCTCGAACTCCGTGCCCTTTCCCAGCTCGCTGCGCACCTCTATCGTGCCGCCCATGAGATCCACCAGCCGTTTCACGATGGAGAGGCCGAGGCCGCTGCCCCCGACGTCCGCGTTTTCCTTCGTGCGCTCCTGTGTGAACGGCTCGAACAGCTTAGGCAGAAACTCCTGACTCATGCCGCAGCCGCTGTCGCGCACGGTGATGCGGTCGTGCACGCAGTCCGCCTCCAGCTTCACGCACTCGATGACCAGCGCGATCTCGCCGCCGTCGGGCGTGAACTTCACCGCGTTGGAGAGAAGGTTGATGAATATCTCCTGCACCCGCAGAGCGTCGATATTTATAGTCGCCATGACGGCATGGCTGTTTTCCAGAGTGAAACGGATGTGCTTTTTCTCCATCTCCGGACGAATCGGCGCCAACACGCGGCCTATCACCTCCCCGCAGCCGATCGGCGCGAGCTTTAGCGCGATGGCCCCGCTCTCGATCTTCGAGAGGTCCAGCGTATCGTTGATGAGCGTCAGCAGCAGATTGCCCGCCCTGCTGATCTTTTCGAGATAATCGGTCCTCTCCGCCGGGTCATTCGACTGTATGGCGAAGCCGGCGTAGCCCAGCACGGCGTTGAGCGGCGTGCGCATGTCGTGGCTGAGGTTCGAGAGGAACTCCGTCTTCATGGCGTTGGCATGCTCCGCCTCCAGCATCGCCCTCCGAAGCTCCTCAGCGTGTTTTTGTTCCTGTTCGTAGGCGGCGGTGACGTCCTGCTGCGTGACGAGTATCTCCCTGTGCTCCACGTCGAGCCAGCAAAAACTTATCTGCTTCATCGGCACAACGCCGTTTTCCTCTGCCCGGCAGCGGAACGGCACGGTAAAGCGCGGCGCGTTTTTCAGCGCCTCCACGACGGCGGGCAGCTCCGTCTTTTCCAGAAGCGCCTTCGCCCCCTCGGGCGACATGAACATCGCCGCCACCGTTTTCCGGATATTGTCGTACGGGAACCTCTGCCCCGTCTCCGTCCCCGTCAGCCACGTTCCGCTGTGGCGCTCATATGTGCCGGCGGCCGTATCGATGATGCCGACATACTCGCAGTTTTCGCTGACGATGATCCGGACGATCGCCTCGTTCCGCTTCTGTTTTGTGATGTCCTTGGAGTAGGTGATGCCCTCGACGTCCCCGGTGGATGGATTCAGCATCATGTGCAGGGTGGAATGCACCCACATGACGCTTCCGCGGGAAGTCTTGACCGGATATTCGCGTTCGAGCTCCTTGTGCCCGCTCTGGAACAGCTCCGTCAGGCGGGCGCACGTGTAGTCCTTCAATATTCCCTGTTTTATGTCCTCGCTGACGACCGTGTCGGCCGTCGCGGCGAAATGTTCGTCCGCGGTCTTCTTCGCCAGAGCCTCCGCCACGCCCGGGTAGCAGCTGTAGCCGCTGATATAGAGGTTTTTGGAGAGGTTCAGCTGAAAACTGCCGACCACGTCCGCCAGGTTGCCGGCGAGCTGTTCGCGCATGCGGTCGTATTCCTCCTGCGCCAGCTTCTGTCGGGTGATGTTCTGACCGATGCCGTACGCCTTGACGGGGCTGCCGTCGTCGTCAAACTCCGTCGTATACGAAATGTGCTCGCAACGCGGCTCGGTGCCGGGCTTTAGCTTATACCAGACTTCGCAGTCCGCGCGGGCCGCGCCGGCGTCGATCCGGCGGTACATCTCCAAAAATGTGTCCACATAAGCGTCGTCTATGTACTGTATCAGCGACTGCGGAGCATTCTCCGTGACCTTCGGCAGGCCGAATTTGCGGTAGTCATATTCGGTGAACTCGTTTTCCGCCATGATTATGCGATGATGGGCAATGTCGTACTCCCATACGACAAGATTGGATTCCTGCACCGCGGCCTCGTACATCCGCCGCATCTTGCGCAGCTCCAACTCCGCGCGCTTGCTGCTGTCGATGTCGCTGTAGATGACGTAGTAATACTGCACTCCGTTTCGCATGTAGGCGCGGCGGAATTTCATGTTCATCCAGTGGAGCACGCCGTCGCCGCCGCGGACCCGGTGATCCACGCTGCCCGTCTCGGCCGGGAGCTCCTTCACCCGCTCGTATTCTCTGACCACCGCCTGGCGGTCCGGCTCGTAGACGGCGTCGATAAAATGCGCGCCCGAGGTGACGGCAATCATTTCAGGGGTGATATACGGGATCAGGAACAGTCCTTCGCTGGTCATATCGGTGTAAAAAAAGCCGTTTTCAAAATGAGCGATGCCGCAGCCCACCGGAATGTTGTTCAGCAGCTCGTTGCCCTCCCAGGAGACGCCGGCCTGTTCCCCCGGCTCGCGCCGCTCTGCGGAGCCGCTGCCGACGCCCACGAGCCCGATGACCTCCCCAGCCCCGTCGCGGACGTGGAACCTGCGGGTGTGCACCCCTTCTCCGTCCGTCGCTGCGGTCTCCGTCCCGCCCGCGTACAGCTCGGAGTCCGTGTATCCGTACAGCTCATCCGGCTCGCGCCCCATCAGACGCGCAAAGGAATCCGAGACAGCGCGGCAGACCATGTCCTTATCCATAACAGAAATGTATTCTTCAGCATTTTCGAGGATCGCGCGGAATGCGCACCTCATCAGGCGCTCGTACTCGGCATCCGGCAGATCGGACCGCTTTGCCATAATTTTGACCCCCTGTATCAGATGGGATTTTCGTTTACATCGTGTGGTCGGTGATATGCAGGAAATTCCACAGGTCGTCGAATTTCATATCGGGGTTCCGCCCGGCGACCATACATATCTGCGTGATCATGTATGCCGCGTTTTCCGGCGTTGTGCCGATCTCCAGCGCGCCCGCCTCGACATCATGCCTGAATTTTTCGCTCATGATATCGTAGAGCTTCTGGAGACTGACCCGCTCGTTTTTGATGACGGTGCCGTTTTTCACGACTGTACCGGTGGCAAAAAAACGGTATCTGTGCTGGAACTCGGAGAGGCGCATATACAAAAAACGAACGTTTTCACAGGGGCTCTCCGTCTTGTCCATCTGCTTTTTGATTTTTTTCAGCATCACGTCCCAGTCGTCCGAGACGATCTGATTGACAAACTCGTCTTTGCTTTTGAAATAGTTGTAAAAAGTGCCCGTGGCCATGCCGCACTGCGCAGTCAGCTCCGCGATGGAAACGCCGCTGTACCCGTTTTCCATAAGAGCCTTTTTGCCGCGGGAAATAAGCTTTTCCCTGCCGTTTTCGATCTTCTGGAGCATTTGATCCGTACCTCCGCTGTGAATCATGTTCATACGAACGTCATTCACGTTTAATATACATCGTGCGCCGCAACAATTCAATTCCATTTCGTCACAATCTGCCATAACCGGGCCGAAGAGCCGGGAAAATGCGGCTGTTTTCGCTCCCGCCCCGCCTCGGAGCCGCGTCGTATTTTAACGGCCGCCCCTGCGCTTCCGCCCGGCGGCGGATAAATTTATCCATCACTTTGTTGACTAACGGCGCAGTTAGTATTATAACGTTCAGTATATCGACTATCGACGCAGCGGCCGTCGGCCCGGCTGCGCACGACTGCGGCCCGGCGCCGCGAGATCTGGGAAAGGACGCGCTCATGGACAAAAGGATAAAGCACACAAAAGCAGCCCTGAAAAACAGTTTCATCAAGCTGCTGAACGACCGCCCGCTGTCGCGGATAACCGTATCCGACATTTGCCGGGAAGCGGACGTAAACCGCTCGACTTACTATTCGCACTATTTGGATCCGTTCGATCAGTTCGAGCAGATAAGAAACGATTTCTTTTCGGGCATGTCGTCCGTCATGGACGTTTTCGCCGAGGACATGGACCGCGACCTGATGCTCCGCGCCACCCGGCTCGTCTGCCAGTATTACTATGACAACCGCGACACCTATCTCGCGATCAAGCGCGCCGACAGCGGCCTCAATTATCTGTCCGCCTCGTTCGGCTCCCTGAAAGACGTCGTTTTCAAAAGATGGCGCTCGGGCGGCATCCCCCGCTCCGAAAAGGACATGGGATATATACTTCCCTACGTATTGGCCGGGTGCGACTGTCTGCTTTACCGCTGGCTCAGCGACGGAGAAAGCCGCGATTCCCTCGACGACATATCCGCGCTGCTCGTCAAGGTCACTTACGAGGGCATATACGGGTTCAGCTGAAAAAACGCGGGCCTCTGCGCGGCTGACGGCGCTTCTTGTCCTGCGCTGCGGCATTCTTTACCTTTGCGGCCGTCCCGCCGCGAAACGCAGGCCGTCCGCCTCAGGCCCGGCGAAGCCCGTAAGCGTCTACTCCGAAACAGCGAGGCTGCATTTCAGCTCATCCGCACAGCCGGCGTCACGCGCCCGCTGCTCGAAATAATCGCAGATAGGTTTCATCGCGTCTCTGAACGGCACCTGCACGTTGCTGTACACGTAAAGGGTGTCGCCATTGTCATACGAAGCCTTTACCAGCCCGCCGCACTCCTCCACGCCCTTTGTCACGGAGACGTAGCCATTTTCCGCGACGACGCCCTTATCCTTCAATATGGTCTGCAAGCTGGAGAGCTCGTTTCGGTCCATGAGGAAAGAGAATTTCACGTCGTCCCCGGCGCCGGCCCACGCCTCCACCGTGCAGTTCACCATGCCGTCACCATCGTCGTCGGCGTCCACCTCAAACCTGTATCGGCCATAGCTGAACGCGGTCCCCTCCACCTGCGTATAGTCCGTGCTGAACTCGCACAGGAACGAGGTCAGCACGTCCGACGTTATAACATTCCCGCTGCCCGGCTCTCTTTCCGAATGAGTGCCGGGCTTTTCCATTCCGCAGGCTGTAAAAGAGAGCGACGCCGCCAAAAACGCCAGGACTGCCAGAACAAAATGTCTCATCCTTACACCTCGCACAGTTTATTCGGGTCGCCGCCGCGGGCGTCCTGAGGCCGGTGCCCTCTCCCGCCTCGCCCGGCGACGCTCCCTGTTCTGTATTGTATAATAATACCACTTACAGGTCGGGGGAACAACCGGTCTTCCGTTCCCCGGCCTCGTTTTGTGCTCCGAAGGCCTCCGATCTCATTACCCGAAGTATAATTGCTTCCTGATATTACAGCTCCCCCTGTCGAGCTCTGCGCGGCCTCACGCTGCGCTTCGCGTCAACACCCCGGCCCGCGGCCCGCCCTGCGCGCGTGACCACCGCTCCCCCGCTTTGCCGGTGGAGATACCCGTCAATATCCGCCGAAGCGTTGTTAAACATTCATTTTTAAAACATCTGCTGGTTGACGGCATATACTCAAAATGCTAATCTGACTTTGCCTAAAATGATATCCGTTCTGCCATAGACAATGCGTCTGGCAGACGGGACAATTACTGCGGGAGGATAACTATGAAACGGTTTGAAGGTAAAACAGCGGTAGTCACCGGCGCCGGCGGAGGTGTCGGCCGCGCCGCCGCGGTCATGCTCGCAAATGAGGGCGCCAGACTGGTCATCACGGACTATGCGGCGGAAAATCTGAATGTGACATACGGTATGATAAAAGATCTGACTGAAGCGGAGCAGGTGGTAGCCGACATCTCGCTGGAGGAAGGATCGCAAAAATTCATCGACGCGGCCGTCGCGAGGTTCGGCACCATAGATGTGTTCATGCACATTGCGGCGGTTTACCATCACGGCGCCGTATTCACGAACTATACCGCCAGAGAGCTGGACCAGGTTCTGAACATCAACTGCCGGGGAGCGTTCCTCACCCTCCGCAACGCCCTGCGCGTCATGGCTCCCGCCAAAAAGGGCGTCGTCGTCATCTGCGCCTCTCAGTCCGGCCTGTTTGGAGACGCCTACATCTCTCTCTACAGCGCGTCCAAGCATTTTCAGGTCGGTCTCGCCAAGTCCATCGCCAAAGAGTACGCTTCCCAGGGCATCAGGGTCTCCTGCGTCTGCCCCGCCTGCATAAACACGCCCATGATAGAAAAAGAGCTTTCCACCATGGATCCGAAGGTCATATGCGGGCCCATGCAGCGCCCCGCAAGCCCTGAAGAGATCGCCGACGTCATGGCCTATCTGGCTTCCGACAGCGCCAGCTACACAAACGGCGCCATCGTAAACGTCAACGGCGGAGACCGCATTTAAAGCGACATATATAGCGTCCCGTATTGTCCGAGCCGCCGCGGAAGGCCCCGTGTTTTCCGCCGCGGCTCCTTTTTTGCCTCCGCCCGTAAAAACGCGCGCCTCCCGCCCCGCGCCGGACATTTTGTGCCCGTGCTCAGCCAGACCGCATGAGCATGGGATCCCACCGCCGGCCGCGTTTTTGACGGCGGCGCTTTCGTAAACTCAGCAAGAACGGTACGCCGTACTGTGCTCACGGCTATTGACAGTGCGGCGAAAAATATGATATAACTCACATGAACTTAATATCGCGTTCTGAAAAGCGTAAGGTGCCGCGCACTGTGTGCCGGTCAACAAGGGAAGCAGGTGTGAATCCTGCACGATCTCGTCACCGTAATTCGATAGCAATGGCCCGTTGCCACTGGGAAACCGGGAAGGGGGCCGCAGCGTCTGATCGATAAGCCGGGAGACCTACCTTTCGCATTGCGGGGGGATAACATCCCCAGCCACGAGGAATTGGCTGCAAGCAGCGCTGCACGGCGCAAAAGTTTGTTTCATCACGGCCCTCACCTCGCGGTGGGGGTCTTTTTATTTTTCAAGGCCCTTGTCCTCCGTTTTTCGGGCGCGTTTTACGTCGTGTCACCGGGGCGTGGCGCGCGATCGCCTTTTTGCCGCGTCCCTGACAATATTTCGGTAATGTTTGACGCACAGCGTCGGAAAAGGGAGGATCCTAATGAAAAAAATATTGGTATTATTGCTGTCCATCGCCATGGTCGCGGCGATGCTGACCGGCTGCGGCAACACAGCCAGCTCAAGCAGCGAAACGGCGTCCGCCAGCGAAAGCGCGGTCTTATCGGCCGACGCGGGGCTCGCAGACGGCGTTTACAGCGCGGACTTCACGACTGACAACAGCATGTTCCATGTCAATGAAGCCAACAACGGCAAAGGCGTTCTGACCGTGAAAGACGGCAAGATGACCATCCATGTCAGCCTTGCGTCCGAGAAGATCACGAATCTCTTTGTCGGTACCGCCGAGGACGCTCAGAAGGACGGGGCCGTGCTGCTCCAGCCGACGACCGACACCGTGACCTACAGCGACGGCTCCACCGAAGAAGTTTACGGCTTCGACATTCCCGTCCCCGCCATCGACCAGGAATTCGACGTCGCGCTCATAGGCACGAAGGACACCTGGTACGACCACAAAGTAAAAGTCTCCAACCCTGTCGAATCCGACGGCACTGAGTCCGGCGCCGAAAACGCGGATCAGCTCGCGGCCGACAACGTCGCCAAGCTGATAGACGCGATATACGTGCAGACCAGGAACGACAACACCGATGAGCAGTGCGCCGCCGCCAAGACCGCCTGGGACGCCCTGACCGACGCACAGAAGGCCCTGGTTTCCGGAGAAAACGCAGATCCCGATTACTTCGGCAGGGATACCGGCGACGCCTCCAAAGACGACCCGCTGAACGAGGATAAGATCGGCGAGAACGAGCTGCTGGTCGTGAGCTTCGGCACCTCCTTTAACGACAGCCGCACCGCCGACATCGGCGGCATAGAGAAAGCTCTCCAGGCCGCTTATCCCGATTGGTCCGTCAGAAGAGCGTTCACCGCTCAGATAATCATCAACCATGTTCAGGCCCGCGACGGCGAAAAGATCGACAACATGGATCAGGCGCTGGAGCGCGCCGTGGCCAACGGCGTAAAGAACCTTGTCGTGCAGCCCACGCATCTTATGCACGGCGCGGAGTATGACGAGCTGGTCGCCGCTGTAGACGCTTACAAGGACAAATTTGAGTCCGTCAAGATCTCCGAGCCGCTGCTTGGCGAAGTCGGCGCAGACACCGCCACCGTCAACGCAGACAAGGAGACCGTCGCCAAAGCCATAACCGCACAGGCGGTCAAGGCGGCCGGATATGACAGCCTCGACGCAGCCGCCGCAGACGGCATGGCTTTCGTATTCATGGGCCACGGCACTTCCCACACCGCCAATATCACATACGACCAGATGCAGACCCAGATGAAAGACCTCGGCTACAAGAACGTGTTCATCGGCACCGTTGAGGGCAAGCCGGCAGATACCGAGTGCACGGCCGTCATCGAGAAGGTCAAGGCCGCGGGCTACACCAAGGTCATCCTTCGCCCGCTGATGGTCGTGGCCGGCGACCACGCCAACAACGACATGGCCGGCGACGACGCGGATTCCTGGAAGAGCCAGTTCAACGCCACCGGATACTTTACGAGCGTGGACTGCCAAATAGCCGGCCTCGGCGAGATACCTGAGGTGCAGGCCATCTATGTGGCGCACACCAAGGACGCCATAGCCTGAACCAGCTGACCGGAATGGGTTTTCGCACGACGCGGCCGTGCCTTTTGCCCGCCGTTTCCGTGCGAAAACCCTTTATTCCCGTTTTTTGCCTGCTCAGCAAAATATTTTAAAAAATATGCGCAATTCATTTGACTTTTGACCTATTATGTGCTAATATGATTTTACGCCAAAAAAGCGCAACTATTTATTAAGGGGTATCCTAATGTACAACGACAAAACACTCGTCTGCAAGGATTGCGGCAAAGAATTCGTATTTACTGCCAGTGAGCAGGAGTTTTACGCGGAAAAAGGTTTCACAAACGAGCCGCAGCGCTGCAAAGCCTGCCGTGATGCTCGCAAGCAGAATTCCCGCGGCGGTAATGGTAGCCGTCAGATGTATGATGCGGTTTGCGCTTCGTGCGGCAAACCCTGCAAGGTTCCTTTCGAGCCGCGTAATGATCGCCCGGTTTATTGCAGCGATTGTTTCAGCAAAAGATAAGAAACTGCTACAGCTTAAAGGCGCGTCCTCAGGGACGCGCCTTTTTGATACCCATTTTTCCTGCCGCGCCGCTCCTTGCTTTTTCACTGGTGCTGTATTATACTTCAGATGACGGCGGTAATAAATATATTTACATCAAAAAGCTTTATAGCGCAACAATGTTTATAAAAACAGGAGGCGGACCATGGAACAGCTCACCATTGGCCAGATGGCCCAGATGAACCACGTTTCGGAGCAGGCGCTGCGCCTGTACGACAAGATCGGGCTGCTCTCCCCAGTGGGACGCGGCAGCGAGAACAGCTACCGCTACTACGACATACGCCAGAGCGCGCGCCTCGACATGATCCAGTACATGAAGTCCCTCGGCATGGGGCTGAAAGACATAAAGGCGAACCTCGACGGCGGCGACATACCGGAGCTCTGCCGCCTGCTGACGCAGCGTGAGGAGAACATCGAGGCGCAGATAAAACAGCTGCGCATACAGCAGCTCGCCGTGCGCCGCACGATAGAGAGCTTTGAGCGATACGAAAGCGCGCCGCCGGACGGAGCCGTGCTGCTCGAGCGCATAGACAGGCGCATGGTGTACTGCGTGGACTCGAAGATCAACTTCTACGATTACGGCATCGAGGTCTACGAGAAGATCCTGAGAGAGCTCAAGGGCAGCCTGATAGCCGACCAGCTCCCGCAGCTCTACTTCTGCAACGTCGGCACCATCATGCGGCGGGAGAACCTTTTGCGGCGGCGCTTCGTCTCCACGGAGGTTTTCGTTTTCGTGGACAGGGAATTCGTGCGCGAGGAACTGGTGACGGTCATCCCGGGCGGGAGCTATCTGTGCATATACTGCGACAGGTTCGACAAGGAGCGCGAGTACGCGGAAAAGCTGCTCGACTCCGCCGCCAGACAGGGCATGGAGATCGCCGGCGACTACATTTGCGAGGTGGTGGCGGAGCTGCCCGTCATCGGCAAGACGGAGCGCGGCATGTTCCTGCGGCTGCAGGTGCCGGTGCGATTTAATCAATAGGCTATAATTCGTTAAAAAAATAGCTATTGACCTTATACCTGCAACAACCTTTATAATACATAGTGTACGAGGGAGAGCGATCTCCCGTGAAACAAATCGTTATAAAGGAGCTGTCATCATGAATCTGAGAAAAGTGCGTGTAGTCCAGTACGGCTGCGGGAAAATGAGCAAGTACATTATGCGTTATCTTTATGAGAACGGCGCGCAGATAGTCGGCGCCATAGACAACAACCCGGCCATCGTCGGCATGGACATCGGCGATTACGCGGGCCTTGGCTTCAAGACCGGCATCCTCATCAGCAACAAGGCCGACGAAGTCCTCGACAACACCGATCCGGACATCGCCGTCGTCACGCTGTTCAGCCTCGTGAGCGACTGCTACGACCACTATGTCCGCTGCCTCAGCCGCGGGATAAACGTCGTCACCACCTGCGAAGAAGCCACCGACTGCTGGACCACCGACCCGGTGCGCGCCAACAAGCTCGACAAGATAGCCAAAGAGCACGACTGCACGTTCGTCGGGAGCGGCATGGAGGACGTGTTCTGGGTCAACATGGTCGGCATGGTCGCGGGCGGCTGCCACACCATTAAAAAGATAGAGGGCGCCGTCAGCTACAACGTCGAGGATTACGGCCTCGCGCTGGCCAAGGCGCACGGAGTCGGCCTGACCGCCGATGAGTTCGAGCAGCAGATAGCTCACCCTGAAACGGTGGAGCCCTCTTATGTCTGGAACTCCAACGAGGCGCTGGCCTCCAAGATGGGCTGGAGCATCAAGTCCCAGACGCAGAAATGCGTGCCATATTTCCACGACAGCGACCTGTACTCCTCCACCATGGGCAAGGTTATCCCGAAGGGCAACTGCATAGGCATGGCCGCGGTCGTTACCACCGAGACGTTCCAGGGCCCCGTCATCGAGACGAAGTGCATCGGCAAGGTCTACGGCCCGGACGACGGTGACATGTGCGACTGGAAGATCACCGGCGAACCCGACACCGAGTTCCACGTTGTGAAGCCTGCCACCGTTGAGCACACCTGCGCCACGATCGTCAACCGCATCCCCACCGTCATAGACGCCCCTGCCGGCCTCATCACGATGGATCAGCTCGACGAGCTGCAGTACCTCACCTACCCGATGGAATACTACGTGTGACAACACGCCGCGCAATATAAAAAAACAGGCCCTTCGGTTCAAAACCCGAGGGGCCTGTTGTCGTCTATCTTTCCGCGAGCTTTTTGAGTATCTCCGTGTCCGCCGGGCAGAACTCATAGCCGGGGATCTCCTCCGGCGTTATCCAGCGCAGATCCATGTGCTCCAGCAACCGCGGCTCACCGGAAACAATCTTCGCCTCATACACTGTGAGGCGCACCGTGATGTCGGGGTACTCGTGCACCACGCTCATATACTCATCGCCCGCCGAGACGCCTATGTCCAGCTCTTCGCGGCACTCCCGCGCCAGAGCCTCCCGCGGCGTTTCGCCCGGTTCCACCTTCCCGCCAACGAACTCCCACAAACCGCCGCGCGCTTTCGTCATCGGCCTGCGGCAGATCATGAACCTGTCCCCGTCGCGGAAAAGCGCGGCTACCACCTCTGTGATCCCGTCGCTCTCCATACAGCTCTCCTCCTCCGCATCTCTGGCGAACTTCAGCAGCGCGCCGCGGTCGTTCGGCAAGCGCCCGTCCACCACTCTTTCAAGCATCGCCCCGAGCACCTTGCCCACCCGCGGCCCCTCCGGCACGCCGAGCTCTGTCAGGTCGCGCCCGTTCACCGCCAGTTCTTTCAGGCGGAGACACGCGCCGCTCTCCTCTATCTCCACGGCAAGGCGGCGGACGGCGGCGATGTTTTTCAGCTTTTCGGCGGCAAGCTCCGGGGCCTGCGCGCGCGCATCCGCCTCCTGCAGGCAGAGCATTTTCTCCATGAGCGCCGGCCCGAGCTTTGCCAGGCGTTTTTTTACGGCCCTTTCCTCGGGCGGTATCTCCGCGTCATGCCCGAGCACGAGCGTCTCCACGTCTTTCAGCGTTTCGCTGTCGAATTTGAGCACGTCGCGCATTATGCGGCGGCAGATCGCGGCGCCTGCCTTCGCGTGGCCGTAATAATGAGCCGTTCCGCTGCCGTCCACGATCCGCACAGACGGTTTTCCGAAGTCGTGGAAGAACGCGGCAAGCCGCACCTCCTCATCCCGGGGCGAAAAGTCAACAGTCAGCGCCGTGTGCGTCAAAAGATCGCAAACATGCCACGGGTTGTCCTGACAATAGTCCGCGGGCGGCATCTCCGGCATCACGGCGGCCAGCACGTCCCTGTAGCGCGTCACGGCGTTCCCGGCGCCGTCCCCCATCAGCGTGCGGATAAGTTCTTCCCTTATCCTCTCGCCCGATATGGAGGCCACAAGGCCCCGCAACTCGAACATCGCGCGCTCTGTGCCGGCCTCCACGGAAAAGCCGCAGACGGACGCGAACCTTACGGCCCGCATTATGCGCAGGGCGTCCTCGCGGAAGCGTCTCTCCGGCTCGCCCACACAGCGTATCGTCCTGTTTCTTATGTCCTCCCTGCCGCCAAAGGGATCCGTTATGCCCGTCTCCGGCGACCAGGCGATGGCGTTCATCGTGAAGTCGCGGCGCGCAAGGTCCTCGCCGATGCTGCGGACAAAGCCCACGCTGTCCGGATGACGCCCGTCGGAATACGGCCCGTCCTGCCTGAAAGTCGTGACCTCATACTGTCCGTCCGGCATCAGCACCGTCAGCGTGCCGTGTTTCAGGCCGGTCTCCACCGTTTTATAGCGCGAAAAGCAGGCGGCCGTTTCCTCCGGCAGCGCGGAGGTCGCGATGTCCCAGTCGTGCGGCAGGATGCCCATGAGGGAATCGCGCACGCAGCCGCCCACGGCATACGCTTCGTAACCCGCCGACCTGAGCTTGCTCATTATTTCCGCAGCGCCGCGCGGAGGGGCGAGCCTCTCCCCGGCTGTCAGCTCCAGCTTTTCCGCCCGCGTAAGGCGTTTCAGCGCCGCCTCCCGCGAAAGTGCCTCACGCCGGCCGGGACACGCCTCCTTGTAGGCCAGCTCCACCGGCAGACGGCTGCGCGTGTATTTCGCGCCGCGGCCCGAATTGTGCGCTTGCAGGCGCTTCTCCACATCGTTCGTCATGCCCGTGTAAAGCGTGCCGTCCGCGCAGCGCAGCATATATACGAACCAGCTCATCCTCTGGAATAGAACTCCTCCACCGCCGCGAAGAATGCGTCTATGTTCTCCCACGAGGACAATGGCGGCACGTCGCAGCCGGAGGAGATGACGAAATTGCTGTAACCGCAGCAGGCCTCCATCACATCCAGCGTCTCGCGGCGTATGGATTCCGGAGTGCCGTTTCTGAACTGACCCGCAGGGCTCACATTGCCCATGCATATCCTGTCGGACGGGATGTGCGGCATCATCTCGGACATCTTTATCGCGTTGCCGAAGTGGAACCCCATGGCCCCCGTGTCCAGGATCGAATCTATGCAGCGCACTGTGGAAGCTCCGCAGTTGTGATACACCACCATGAAGCTGTCGTCCTGCACCGCGTCCACTATCTTTTTCACATAAGCCGACGAAAACTCCTCCGTCAGGTCGGGCGACATCAGGCCCGCGACGGGCTCCGCCATCACGACGCCGTCAGCGCCCGCCGCCTTAAACGCGGAGACGTATTTTGTTATAAATTCCGCCGACTTCTCAGCAAGGATGTGCACCATGTCCGGCTCGTCGTAGCAGAGGAGCATCGCCTCCGAAACTCCCATCAGCCGCGCCGCCAGTGAAAACGGCCCTATCGCGCCGCCGAACACCGGCCTGTCGTTTATCGCGCGCGCCGCCCTGCCCACAGCGTCGATGTAAACGCCTGTGCGCCCCGCGCCCGTCTCCGGCACCTCCAGCGCCCGCGCGCCCGCCTCGTCCGTCACTATCCGGCCCACAACGGTGGGGACCTCGTCCCCCTCCACGCGCACCTCGCTGCCGAAGCACTCCGCCTCGACGGAAAGATCCATAAGGTTCACGGAAGCGGCGGCGTCCACCCGCCCGGCCACGGTGATCATGCCGTTCGCCTGCGTCTCCGCGCTGGATATCAGCTCCCTGACTGTCACGCCCATAAGCTGTATCGCGGGGAACGACAGCACCGGCAGCGCCCTTTTCCTCGGTGCGGCTATGGTGTCGGCCACCCATTTGTTCATATCCATCTCAAACTCCGCCCTTCTGATGTAATGGGTCGTCCCTGTCCAAGGTTCGATTATTTAGAGTATATCACAGCCCATATCAAAATAACAGACCCACGCCTGACCCCGTTTTCCTTTTTACCTAAAAAAAGCTCCCGGCATATTACCGGGAGCTGCTGTTTATTCCGTGGGATCCGGCTGCTCGTGTCCGTGCGTGCGGATATACCCGAGCACCAGCGTCAGACCGTCCTTGTTCGGGTGGAGGCCGTCCGCCTGCATCAACTCCGGTTTCGCGTTGCCGTCATCCCCGACGAGGACGGAAAAGGTGTCGAGATACCTGCAGCCCGTCGCCTCCGCTATTTTCAGTATCCAGGAGTTGCCCTCGGTTATCAGCACGTTGGTTATCGCGCCCCAGTTTTTGTAGGCCGGAGTTATCGGATACATGGACTGAAGTATCAGATCCGTTTCCGGGCTTATCTCCTTTATATCTGTCACGAGATCGGTATACTCCGCCGTAAAATACTCCTCGTCCATAAACATTATTCCGTTTATCCCGAGCGCTATTACCATGCGTTCCGGCTTGTGCAGGCGCACCACCTCGCGGATCGGCTTCTCCTGCCTGTCGAACGGGTCGAGTATCTTGTAGTCGCTCTGATACGCGAGCGTCATGGTTCCCTCCGGCCCCGTCCATATCTGCGTGGTGTCGGCTCCATCCTTCAGCAGGCCGAACGGCCCCATCCAGTAAGTGGGCGAATCGCAGATAAACACGATGCTGTCCTGATAATCCTGCCCCATGTCGTCCGTGGCCGGCAGCAGGGCGGGGGACTCGTAATTCACGGGCGTGAGCTCCGGGTTCTGCTCATATACATACTCCTTGCTCCTGTCCGGCTCGGGTTCCGGTTCTGACTCCGGCTCGGGTTCCGGTTCTGACTCCGGCTCGGGTTCCGGTTCTGACTCCGGCTCGGGTTCCGGTTCTGACTCCGGCTCAGGCAGCGGCTCCTCCGAAGTCTCCGTTTCGCTCTCCGCCTGCGAAACGGATTCAGGCTCCAGCGCGGAGTCAGAGCTCATTATTTCCGCCTGCGAAACCGTCTTTTCACCGGAGCAGGCCGCCAAAAACAGCAGCGCGCACGCGCATACCGCCAACATCTTAATACTCGACGTTTTACTCATATAACTATCTCCGTTTCGTATAATTCTGCGCGGTTCGACATATATACAGATACAAAAAAACCGCCTCTTACGAAGCGGTTCTTGTGCCGGCGCCGACCTATTTTCCCGGGAAGCTACCCTCCAAGTATTTTCGGCACGAACGAGCTTAACTTCTGTGTTCGGAATGGGAACAGGTGGAACCTCGTCGTAGTAAACACCGGCTGTGAAG